>Ga0233445_1000244_pt1 | contig 75577 bp, 69 predicted proteins | sample SI_124_October20_5_FD_182779 | JGI IMG/M metagenome (GOLD analysis project Ga0233445, IMG submission 182779) | Seawater microbial communities from Saanich Inlet, British Columbia, Canada - SI_124_October2016_100_MG | ecosystem: Environmental > Aquatic > Marine > Inlet | place: Canada: British...
AAACAATCTATAAGAATCATCTCATTCAACAACATATATTCATTCATAATTATAGCTATATTCAGAATTAGCCTGTGCTTGACAAGAATTAGCACTTACTGTATCAGAATTTACTGCAGATACTGCGCTTAATAATCTTTCAGGAGTCTTTACTGTTTTTCAAGCAGAATATTTTTCTAAGGGTGTTTTAATAGAATTAATTAATTCTTCTCAGTCTTTTTTTAGTTCTTCTTTAATATTATCTCATTTTCAATCAACTAATTTTTTAGCTGTTTCTATAAATTTATCATTATATTTACTAAGAGTATCATTATATTTTTCTATTTTATTATCATCAGTATAAGCGACTTTTGTAATAATTGGTGATTTTCAAATATCATTAAGCTTCTTTTTAAATTCTTTATTTTCTATTATTTCGGTATTAATAATATCACTTAAGGCATCAAATTTTGCCCTATTGTTATCCTGTAATTCTTGTATTAAAGAATCTTCTTTTGAAAAAGTAAAATTATCAACTTGTGTCCACACTTCCCTAATTTTATCCATTTTTGGATTACTAGTAACTGAGTGAGGAGCTAATGATTTACTAACTAATTGTCTAAATTCACTATTAGTAACTAAATCATCTTTTCACTCATCTAAATATTTGACTAATCTTTCAGTATTTTCTACTACTCTTTTAGCAAATAATCACTTTAATAAATCAGAATTATTTAATCATACTTCTCATTCTATTCATTCTGGTCAGATCTCTATATTTAAAGGAACTGTATTTATTTCGCTTCTAAAATCTAAAGGTTCTGTACTTAAATCAAAGATATTAGTAAAATCATTTGAATATGAATTTATAGGTAGAGCTATTTGTCTAGCCATTTCAATGATATAATCTGTTTCAAATTCTAAATTTACATATGATGTTACCTTTATAGCATCTAAAAATGGAAAAGAAAACTCTGGCATACTAACATCAAAAAAGTCAGTAGAAAGATATCAGCTTCTCTCTGTTAAGAACGCAATTTGATCTCAGGCCCTCCATTCTGGATGTAAAGGTGAAGATTTAAGTACACACATAGCCTTTGTTATAAGTTTTATAACATCTAAAACTACTTCTATTTCTGAAAGTAATTTTGGTAGTTTAGGTGGTGGTGGTAAATCTGGTAATTCTATTGTTGGAAGTGTTGGTAAATCTGGTAATTCTGGAATTTCTAGACTTGGTAAAATAGGAATATCTAACAATCACTCCAAGTTTAAATTTACAGCTAAATCAACATTTGGAACTTCTGGAAGATATAATTTTGGAAAACTAGGTAATAAGATTGGCTTAGTATTTAGATTAAACTCTGGTAAAGCAACTGTTAATCATGCTCTAATATTATGTAAATCTAAAACAACATCTGGCCATTTTGGAAATTGTATTACAGGAATATCAGGGATAAGTGCATCAATTAGAGAAAATTCTTCATCAAGACCATTTTGTCTTTCATTTTTACATTCACTACATTCAGCATCATAATCCGCAAAAACATCTACGAGTAATTGCCAAGATTTTAAAGTAGCCTTAATTAATAAGTATAATTCCACCCAAGCTTTAAACCTCTCTCCATTTTTTCATATCCGTCATCCTAATATTCAAGATATGATATCAATGTTACAAAGTACTTGTTCTAAATAATCTTCTTTTTTAGTTATTAAAGTATTTAATTCTTCTGGTATTTTTTTGTATGATTTTATTACTTCTAAGTTTTGTTTAATTCACTCTAATCATGTTTCTAAATCAAGTAAAACTTGTACTCAAACTTTAGAAGATAACTCATTATCTTTTTCACATTCTTTTTGCTTTTTAACATCCTCAAAATCACAACTAGCTCAAAAACTCCAAGCATTTTTTGCTTTTTCTATCTCTGTCTCCCGTTGTTTTACTGTACCAGACCATTCTGCTATTACTTTATTAGCCTCAGTTTGAGAAAACCAAGGAACTGTTATAGGAACTGTTTCTTGTTCTATATATACAAGTGGAGTAGAACCTATAAATTCATAAGCTTCTTTTATTCAAGAATTTACTTTTTTTACTTTAGCTTTAACATCCTTATTTTTATTTAAAGTTGGATCTGCACTAAAATTATCTGCATTAAACTTATCTTCGTTTCAACTAAGTTCTCCCCATTCTCAATCAAATATTCAACTAAAATCTGGTAGTATGACAAATACAGTTGGAAAGTCAGTAAGTTTATTAGCAATCTCCTCTATTTGTCTAGTTACCCAATCCATTAACCAACTAGGAAATGAAGATATTCTAGGCATTTGTATTTTTACAATATCGTCAAAATTTCCACTATCAAAAGAAGAAAAATCTAGACTAACAGAAACATCTCAATTTCATCAATCTGTAAATAATGGTTTAATAGGTTCTTCAGAAAATACACCGGGTAAAAATTCAAAAGCATTTTCAACTACTCAGTCTTTAGAATCATCTAAATAGGCAGATACTTGTGAAGGATCAAGTTGTTCTTCTACTTCTTCTAGGACTCAACAATTTCAATTTATTATTCAAAAACTTCCATTTCCAGAATATGTAGGAGTTCAAATAGAACTAGGATCTCAATCTGAACCACCTCATTCACATCATACAAGTTTTTTAGCTACAACTATACAATTTCAACCAGGAGCTAAAGGACTAAGTCATTTGGGAACTGAATTACCGGCAACACTTGCTGGTCAACCAAAACATATAGCAGTTCATACTCATCATGTTAAAGTAGGAGTTACGAATAACCTAAAAAAATTAGTTGGCGAATCAACTCACATAGTTCATCATGCTCATGGTCATCTACAAGTTGGTCATGGTTTAAATTCTAAAGGACTTGCAGGCCAAACCGTAGGTATACAACACGGTGAAGTTCAACAAACCATCTGTAATCACGTTAATCATGAAAAAACTGGAAGTCATTCATCTACTTTTAGTCAATCTCAAATAAGTTTTCACATAAATACTGGATCATTTCATGGTGCTAATGGAGCCCAATTTAATGGAGAAGCAAAACATGAAGCCTCACCAAATCAACAGCTTAATCAATCCATTATATCCTGAACACTCTCTAATGCAGAATCTATTTTTTCTCATGCAGTTCATAAATCTATAATTATAGAATCATCCAAATTAAACATATCCTCAGAATCTGGAACTCAATCATTATCAGAATCTAAATTCATAAGATCTAATTGTTCATTTGCATAATCCTGAACAACTGATAAATCTGTATTTGGATCAGTTAATTCATCTATATAATCAGGAATTCAATTTCAATTAACATCATGGGTATTTTTTTCTATTTCTGGTGGTAATTCTATACTATTATCATCACAAGTTGGAGCTTTTGTTCATTTTTGACCATATGACCTAGATCCTATATCCTCTAAAGACCTAAAAATATCAACTGGATTACTACAATTTTTGTTATCTTTTTTTACTATTATATCACCATATAAATCGTCTCAAAATGCTTCATCTTTTTCAAATAATCATACTTCAATATATGAAAACTGTATAGGTTTTACACTAGCTTCATATTTAATCGTAATACTTTCATTTGTATTCAGATCAAAATTATCAATTAAAAAATGATATCATAATTCAGCATCTTGAACATCAAAATCGACAATAGAATTTATAGATTCTTTATTCAAAACAAATATTTCTGCTAATTTTTCTGCAAAAATAACATTATTTAATACTCAACCTGAAACATTAGTTAAAGTAATTTCAGCTTCCACAGTATCACCTGAAGAAATAAATCATCCATTTATATCTCTAAATATTTTTTCTACTTTTAATCATGAATATTCTGAATATTCACTTTTTTGTAAATAAATATTATCCATTTGTAAATTAAAATCTACATCTCAATTTAATAAAGCTTCTTCATCAATAATTGGATCTGTTGCAGAATATGGATATTTTACAAATAAATAATTATTAATTCTATCATTTTCTGTAGCTCAGTTTTCTGGTTGATATAATCAATCAAAATAAACTAAAGAATTATCATTTCTAACTTCAGAATTAATTTTAATTCAATTATCATCAGAAATTGTTAATTTTGTAAAAACAGGATTAATAGAACTTCCTCATCCATAAAAAATATTTATTTCTCATGCATCATCAAGTGTAACAATATCGTCTTTTCCATCATTATCCATATCGAACATTTCAGCTCTAACAATTCTTCCATCTAAATCAAAATTTTCTATTAATGGATATCTAATAAAATCTTTTGAAACATTATTTAATAAATATGGATATCAATCATTGTTCACAAAAAATATATCATCATATCAATCTCAAGTAAAATCTCAAGTTTCTACTAAACTAGTGTTTCATAAATCAGTTATGAATGCTAGATTTCACTTATCTAATAATCATCCATCTACATTCTTATTCTCAAGTAATTTTAAATATTTATCATCTTTTATTAATAATATATCACTTCTAGAATCATTATCATAATCAAATATTTTATATGATTCTATATTATCATCACTAGATAATAATTTTCATATTGTAGAATCAAATTTTCTATAAGTACTAGTATCAGCTAATTCTTTTTTGATTTTTTTTATACTTATTACAGGATCTCACAGATTAATAACAGAAAAACTCATATAATCTTGTACTGATTCTCAGACAGATTTTCATGCTGAAAAAGCAAGCAAAGATTTATTTCACTCTTTCCACCCTATTCAGGCTTTGTTCACAAAATTTTCTACTCAATCCTCATTAGACTTTGTAAAAGAATTTAAGCTAAATTCTGCTGCAAATGGGTCGTTATAATAAAAAGTTTTTGTTTTGTTATTTAGGTTTCATGAATTATATGTCGAATATGAATTAGTTCTAAGTAAAACTAAAATTGAATTCTCTAGATTATTTATTTTTCAATTAAATATTGTTTCATCTCTAGAAATATTACTAATGGCATCTACAAAATTGAATCAAAGTTCAGCAATAGTATTTCATCCAGTTTTTATCTTTACAGATAGATAATTAGAAGTATTTTCATCATCATATTCAAAATCCATAGTTCAAAATCTATTCATACTACCATCCTCTAATATCTCTAATATATTTTTACCATATATATCCCTTAGTAATAATTTATTATCATCTAGATAAACATTATATTTATCAGATACCGTTTTAAGACTAATTGAAGTTTCATCATCACTAATACATGAAGAATTTACATCATCACATACTATAAGTTCATTATTATCATCAAAATTATAAACTAATTTTCATATATATATATTTAATGCCTTATTAAAAATATTAAATCATAATTTATCATTTACAAATGTAGAACTTATTTCTATATCTTGAGATAGATCACTTTCAGAATATATAGTTTGGAAATTACCATTTTCTGATAATGATAAAATATTATTATATTCAAATGAATTATTAAGTAATGAAGTCACAGCTAAAGCCCTATTATCTTTTTCGAATAATAAACTTCATGCTAGGTAGTTTTCTTCGCTTATATCTCAATAATTTGATCAAAGTAGAGTTGTATAAATAGAATTATATTTTTTTCAGGTTAACTTTAATTCATTCCAAAAATAATAAGTTTCTATTTTTCAAGCACTTTCTCATACACCATTAATTTCTAGCTCACCATTTTCATCCTCTATAGTAAAAGAATTTAAACTTAGAGATGGATTAGTTCAAATTTTAAAATGCGCAATTCAAGGATTAATCGTAGCTGATAATTCATAACTAGCCTTTCAGTCATTAACTGTAACAGATTCTTTATCTGGACTAATAATATTAGAATAGTTATCTAATATTTCTATAGATGTAATAGTAGAATTATCATTAAAAACTAGATTATTGTATCTATCTTTCAATTCTACTTGTAATACAGATGATGATAGTTCTGATGCTTCAATTTTATTTTTTGATAAAATTAAATCCATTTTCATAGGATCATCAGGCAAAATCGTAATTTCTTTTTTAACTATTTCGTTTAATCATTCTACCTGAAACTCAACTGATATATTTTCTCACGCTACTGTCTTCGTTTTAAATTCTAACTCAGCAACTCAATTTACTAATTCTACATAAGGATTAATAGATTCTATAAATATTGGGTTTGATCACATATATACTCTAGAATTAAAATCACTCAAAAGAGATCAATTATTATCTAAAAGATTAATTTCATACTTGTATGTTCATCATCATACCTTTATATTTGAATCCAAAAGAGTAGCTTTTAATTCTATATCATCTAACACATCCAATCAAACTGCCTCTTCAATTAATTTATCTCAATCCTGATTAAATATAGATATACTTATCTCATTATCTCAAGTATCATCTGTAGATAATAATCTAAAAATTTTATATCATTCATAAGTAGATGTATTTAAATTATTTGATTCATTATCTAAAAATACAATTCAGTTTCAATCTATTTCAATATTTATATCATAAAATTCTCACATGCTTGGATTTTGAAACTTATCATAAATAGTTACAAAATTTGTAGATATATTTCATCATGATTGCATTATAGTAGAACCTAAATTTATATCTAGGCTATCTGGTAATTCTGCTATTAATTCTATATTTCTAACAGTTTTATATCATAAAGCATCAGTAATTTCTAAACTATATGATCATGATTTTTCCAAGCTAAATAAAGATTTAAATGAATCTAAATCACTACTTGTTATAGTTAATTTTTCTATTTCTTTAATTCATTTTAAAAGAACTACATCTAAGGGATATTCTATATCTATCTTATTTCATGCTGCTGAAATATTATTTAAGAGAACTACTAATTTTTCAGAATTGTTTTCTGAATTTGCTATTATATCTGATATATCTTCTATTTTATTATTAGCTCCATCAAGCAAAAATATATTATTTTTATCACTTACTTTTAAAGAATTAATTCAAGGAAAAATTTCTAATCATTCTAATGAACTTTCTAATTTATAACTTGAATTAAATAATCTATCACCTCTTATTTGAATTTCTAAGATATTTGATTCAATAAAAATTGCTTCATTTTCAGAATCATCATCTATTTTGATATATGATCTTAAATAAATATTTGATTCTTTATTTTTTAGTCAAACTCAATAATTAGATATTCAGGCTTGTGATCTAACTTTATTATTAGAAAAAACCACATATTGCTCTAATGCTGAGTTATCATTATTTGAAATATCATCTATATCATAGACTACTTTTATATTTGAATTATCTAATTCCTTTGTTAAATCATTAGCTGCTTCTATTTTTATTAATTCAAAGTGAATATCAGTAGCATTTGCTAATCTTACAATATTTCAATTTTTATCTTTTATTGTTGCTTTTAGTTCTGCATTTTTATTGTATAAATATTTAGAACTATCAGAATTTAGCTCTAACACTCAATCATCTCATAATTTAGATTCTATACAATCATTTATCCCATTTTTATTAGCATCTCAATTACATAATGCTATTTCTTCCTTTTCTTCAACAGTTAATAAACTAGGTCAACAAACTCCATCAGATAGAGTAATTGTTGGTGGTAACATTTCTCATATCCAACACATAACTGCAGGAATCCATTCCCATATTGGCACTCAATCTGGTGGAGCACATTTAAATAAAGCTTCTTCATCATCTACTCATGATCAAATATTTGAAGCAAACAAAGAAGATGATATATTTATATTATCACTTATAATATCAGCATATGGATTATCAGCTTTTCATTCAGGATCCATTTTTATATACATATTTTGTGCATTTCATGGAGCTCATAGATAAGCTATTTCATACTCTTTTTTATTTTTTGGTAAAAAATAGTTTGAATTATCATCTCAAAATTGATCAGTTAAATAATTATCAAATATAAATGAATATTTAGCTGAGCTAGAAGTCAGATTATTCCAATAAATAGAAAAAACTAAGGTATCATAATAACTTAAAGTTTTAGTTTCACCATCTAAAGTAAAACTTTTATCATCTTTATTTTTTAAAAATGCAAGCAAGTCAAAATTTGAAGAAGGATAGTCTCAAACTTTTAAATAATTATAAATTGCTAAGTTATCTCCTGATAAACCACTAGGATCATTTAATGAAATTAAAGAATTAATTTCTTCTGATTTTTCATCTAATATCCTATTTAACTCATACTCAATATTATCAAAAGAATTTTCATAAACAATTCAATTTTCTGCATCTGGTCATTCTTTTAATAAACTTTCAAATTCTGAAAATATACTACTAGAAAAAATATTAATATCTTCTTCTTCACTTACATTTAAATCATTAGCATTATTTCCTATATTTAATCTAAATAATTGAGGGTATTCTATTTTTGCATAATTTCAAATAGCAGAAATGAAATCAATATATCTATCTCTATCTATAGGTAAAGAAGGAGTAGTCATAGCTATTATTTGTTGCTTTATTTCATCACTATTTGGTGATTTATGTTTAACAAAAGAATCTATTTTTTTATAATAATATTTATCATAGCTCCAGGTATTATAATCTGTACTTGTTTCACTTAAATCATCATTTATAACAGTATTTGTTCATTCACATTCATCAAGTAAAGTATATCAATAAGTCTTAGTTTTAATAGTATGCCAATCTAAACTTATAGTACTTGTTTGACAAACTCCTGCCGAAAGAGTTTTATAGTTTGACTCAAAATTAGTATTATAATTTAATTTAGCATTTAAATTATTATTAAAAGATCAATCATTAACCCATCATAATATCGTTCATTCGTTATCTACCCTAAAAGACGTCTCACATAAACTCTCTTCACTATTTAAATCAATTGATTTTTCAGTTACTTTTAAATAATTATTATCAAAACAATTATTAGGTGATGCTAATTTTGAATTATTATATATTTCAAAAGATCATGTGATATCAAAAACTGGACTAAAAGATCATTTTGGATCATATCATGAATTTAACTGAAAAATTCACTCTTCCATTAAATCAGAATTTAAATTAAGAGGAGTTGCTCATCCGAAATATAATGTATAATATTTATTTTTACCTACATTATTATTTCATATTTTTGCAATATCACTTTGAAATAATGTTAAATTTAATCCCCTATTAGCTTCTACTAGTTGTCATCAATTAGTAGTTGATCATCTATTTATACTACATTCTTCAGCTGAATTAATATTTAATGTATTTGTTCAATATAAATAGTTTTTATAAACTACATCATCACATCCAGCGCTACTACCTCTCATTATCATAGTAGGTAAGGCAATTTTTCTAGATAAACCTCATTCAACTAATAAATCAATTTCTTTTTCTATTTCATCATTTACCTCTTTTATTATTTCATCATTTACTAAATCTAGTACTGTAATTAAATAAGGAATTAAATCTACATTTACTTCAGATCATCCAGTATTATATCTTCATGCATTATGAACATCTGTTCTGAAATCTCAAATTACTCATTTTGCAAAAATTTCCAAAAATGTTTTTTTAATATTTCCAGTTATATGTCTTGTTTGAATATCAGGTGTCTTATTAGTATCTGGAATAGATGACTTAAATTTTTCTGCTAACTCAGGATCAAGCGCTTCAGCAAGCTTTGATATTTCATCATTTGCTACTCATATAGTTTTGTTTGATAATTTATCTGCTAATTCTTTGGAAAATCTATTATAAACTATATCCTCTTTATTCTCTATATATCACTCATAAGATTGATAACTATTATAATTCAAAGATTTTTCTTCCCTAAATTGATCAAAATAAAACACAAAAGGTTCATAATTAGAAGGAGCTCATATAGTTTTATCTCAATTCAATATTCACTCAGAAAATTGAAAATTTCATGTTCAAGAATAAAAATCATGATTCTTATCAAAATAATCTTTTAATCATTTAATATTATCAGCATAATTTCATAGATTTGGAGATATTACTCAATGCCATATTTCTGATTTTAAGCCCTCTATATTTTCTTCATTTTTTTCATATCTATTATTTTCATGATTATATATAAATTCTTTGTTTTCAAAGTCCGTAAAAGGAACAATTGTTCTAGATGAATTATTTTTATCATAAACAATTGGTAAATTAAAATCTCAAACTAAAACAGTTCATATTAATTTTGATTCAAATTGTGTAGAATCATCAACTCCTTTATATCATTCAAAATATAATCATTCATTTAATGATGCAATATTAAATGCAGGAGTTTCTTTTGGTGTTGGAATAATAACTACTTTTGTATTTTCTAATACACTTTGAATATCTTTTGCATATCTATCTAGTTCTGATCTAATATCACTATAAGTATCTGTATCTACTATTATTGATACTAGATTATAAAATGTAACACTTCATGCATATGTTTTATCACCAAAAAAAGGAACTCTAAAGGTTATACTAAAAAGTAATAAAAAAATAATGAAACTTGATAAAGATTTTTGTATTTTAGAATAATCCATAAAGTCTATTTATTGTAGAACAAATAAAGAAAAAGTACTTATTAACATAATAGTTAAAAAAGCTCTTTTTACAAGATTTTTGTACTACTTTTTTATACAAAAAAACAAAAAAAAAGACCCTTAAATATTTAATAGGGCCTTTTATTTATTATATTTGGGTTTTTCATCACATAAATGGAACTAAAACCTCAGGAATTTTAACATTTCCTTCAGCAGTTTGATAATTTTCAATAATTGCAATCATACATCTACTCATGGCAATAATAGTACCATTTAATGTATGAGCATATTTAGAATCACCATTAGAATCTCTATATTTAATAGCCAATCTTCTAGACTGATATTCTCAAATATTTGAACAACTAGTAACTTCTCTATATTTTTCTTGTCATGGCATCCACGCTTCTAAATCATATTTTTTCATTGCTGGATTTCATAAATCTCAAGAACAAACATTTACTTTTTGAAATGGTATTTTTAATCATTCCCAAATTTCTTCTTCTACTCATATCATAAAATCATGTAATTTCTCTGAATCTTCTGACTTACAAAAACTTACCATCTCTATTTTATCAAATTGATGTCATCTAAGTATTCATCTCATATCTTTTCAAGCTGAACCAGCCTCTCTTCTAAAACATGAACTATATGCAACATACATCTTAGCTTCTTCTAAATCTAAAGTTTCTCCTCCATGATAAGAAGTAACAGGAACTTCAGAAGTACCAACTAAATGTAAATCATCTTCATCAGGATTTACTCTATATAATCCATCTTCTCAAGCTGGGAAAAAACCAGTACCAAACATTGCTTTCTCTCTAACTAATACAGGAGGCAATATAGGATTAAAACCTTTAGGCACTAACTTAGACATTGCATAGTTTATTAATGCAAATTGTAATAAAACTAAATCTCATTTCAAATACCAAAATCTTGCTCAACTTACTTCTGATCCTTTTTCTGAATCTATCCATCATTTTGCTTCTCATATTTCATAATGATGTTTTGGAGCAAAATCAAATTGCGTAGGCTTTAAAAACTTACTTAACAATTCATTGTTTTCATCAGTATCTCAAATAGCTGCAGTTTCATCCAATAAATTTGGAATTTGATAATATAACTCTCTCCAAGATTCTTCAACTTCATCTTGTTTATCTTCTAGAATTTTTAAATCTTCTCAAAGTTTTTTCATTTCAGAAATTTTAGCTGGTCTTTCTTCATTTGATAAAGTAGGTATTTCCTTACTTACTTTATTTTTAATAGCCCTTAATTCATCTACCTTTATTATTAAATCTAATTTTTTAGAATCTATTTCTAAAAAAACATCTAAATCCAATTTTAAAGTCCTTTTTTTAATATTATCTTTAACTAAATCAGGATTTTCTCTAATAATTTTTATGTCTAACATTTATTTTTATTATTAATTAATTTGTCTAATTATAGCTATAAAAACAAAAAATCAACTTTTAAAAGTTGATTTTTACATTTCTTTTTTCTATATAATAATATTCATTATATATTTTATTTTTTATAAGTATAACTACATCTATACTGCCAAGCTGCTCATTGTTTAACTTTTATGTATTTTCACGGGCTATGATATTTACATGTTCAATCTTGACAAACAGATCCAGAACAATTTATTGCAGTTCAATGTATTTTTTGAGGAATTTTACTCGTTGTAAGACCATATCCTTTTACTAAATCAGTACAAGAAGAATCATTATAATATATAAAATCAATTTTTGCAGTCACTCAAGATAAAGCTGGCTTATATCAAATACAAGAAGCTGGAGCAACACAAGAATATGATGTTCAAGCTGATAAACCATTTATGTAACTTACACAAGTTTTTACTGTTGGCTCAGATGGTTCAGTTTGCTCAACACCAACCGGTGATTTAGTTATAGTATTAGCTTTCTCAAGAGTTAATACTTCGTGATTAATTAAAGTAGTTGCTTTATAAAAGCTATTATTACAAGAAACAACAGGTCTAGCTGGATGTTCCTTATTAAAATTATCTACATAATCTGATATTGCACTTGTACATCTATAACTAGAATTTCTACTATCCCATACTTCATATGCACACCATTTATCTTTTATTTTATTATTATCAGAACCTTCTCAATAATTTAATTTAAGTGAAAATGATGAAGCTGAAATATCATTTCTCTTTACCCAATCCTCACACGTTTCTCAATAATTTGCTTCTCATATAATCTCTTTTTTTCTTGCTATTAATGTTTGATAGTTAATTAACGTTTCTGCCTTATAGTTTCAATTATCACATGATATAACTGGTTTTGCTGGATGTTCCTTATTAAAATTATCTACATAATCTGATATTGCACTTGTACATCTATAACTAGAATTTCTACTATCCCATACCTTATATGCACACCATTTATCTTTTATTGTATTATTATCAGAACCTGCTCAGTAATTTAATTTAAGTGAATATGATGAAGCCGAAATATCATTCCTGTTTACCCAATCCTCACATGTTTCTCAATAATCTGCCTCTCATATAATTTCTTTTTTTCTCGGTTCTAATATTGAATTATTTATTAATGTAGTCGCTTTATAGCTTCAATTATCACATGAAACAATTGGTCTTGCAGGGTGTTCTTTATTAAAATTATCTACATAATCTGATATTGCACTTGAACATCTATAATTAGAGTTTCTACTATCCCATACCTCGTATGCACACCAATTATCTTTTATTGTATTATCATTAGAACCCTCTCAATAGTATAAATCTAGAGAATATGACGAAACTGATATATTATTTCTTTTTAACCAACTTTCACATGTTTCTCAATAATCTGCATCTCAAACTAAAATTGATGAATTACTTGCCCTATTAGCAAGAGAACTACTATCAAGAGTATTTACGGCTGTAATATTAGGATTTGAATCAATGGTTAATATATTTTCCAATTCAAATACTAAGTAATCAATAATATTTATAATTTCTAAATTACCATTATATCTACTTTTTAAAGCATTAAACTTATCATTTAAACCCAAAATTAATGATTCAAATCATTCCTCAGATAATCAATCTCTTTTAAGTTCTATTTTATTAACTATAGCATCTAATTTAACAATTAATCAGTTTGATAAATTAATATTATAAGGATTATTTCATAAAGCTTTTACAGATCAAAAGAAAAATACAATAATAACTAATGATAAAATAATCTTTTTCATAGCTTTTGATAATTAATAATTAATATAAAATAATATATATAATATATTATTTTTTACAATAAAAAAATACTTTAAAATTAATTTAAAATATTTTTTATATAAATTTCTTCATAGCTACTTTTGCCTCACGATCCATAGTTCTTTCCTTTAAAATTTGTTTCTTCTGATAAGCTTTTTTTCACTTGGCTAATCATACCCTAAGCTTTATTAAGCTTCATGCAAAATATAATTCTAAAGGTATAATTGAATTTCAAGCCTCTCTAGATTTTCAACTTAAAAAGGTGATAGTTTTTTTATGTAAAAATATTTTTCTTTCTCTATCTGTATCTAAACTACCTCTATTTGATAATGATTTCCATGCCGTAACATGCATTCACTTAACATATAACTCATTATTAACTACAACAATAAAAGCTCATTTCAAATTAACATGACCATTTCTAACACTTTTAGTTTCATGTCATTTTAACTCAATTCAAGCCTCCCAAGTATCAATTATTTCATAGTCAAAATAAGCTTTTTTATTCTTCGTAATCTGATTATTTAAATTTTTCTTTTTTTTCATAATAATTTTTTTTATGAACTCTTACATTTTTTCTATTCTCCTATTTTTTAACTTTCAAAGTAATTTAATTGATTTTTTAATATAAAATCTTTCGATTTTCATTTAAATAGCCAATCCCATTTCATATAATCCTCATAATCATAGAGTCATACACTTGTACTAGAAAACGGATTTTTATGTACTACAAAATGCAAATGATAGTCCTTATAGTTAATATCTGGCACTCATGTGATTCAAATAGTTCAAAGAGGTTGATTTTTTTTAACTACTTCTCAAGTTTTTACATTTGAAAATATATCATTTAAGTGACTATACATCACAAGATCACCTGACATAGTCTTTAGCCATACTTGATTTCATCTCAATATATCTAAATTAACTAATTTTTCTTCATAACTTAAATCATCAGCCCTTTTAATTGTGTCTAAATCTGAGTATTCAAATTCAGAAACTACCCTAATTATGATTCAATCATCTAATGCAACAACTTGTTCTCAGAACTCTCAATCTATATCCCAACCATGATGAATTCAGTCTGTATAATCTTCTCTATATCATCTTCATGAATTTGGTATTTTAACTCATGTGATAGGCATGTCATATCAAATAACCGGAACACTATATTTTTCTTCTCTTTTTGTGATTATGTTATCAATAAGATTTCTATTATAGATTGATTCATTTAATAATCTATTTTTAACTAAAAATACATAATAATTTTCTTCAATATCTTTATCATATTTTTTATAATCTGAATAGTATACAATTTTTTTATTTAAAGTATTTTTTAATTGTACTAAACGAGTTGTTTTTATATCAAGTAATTTTGATAAAATATTAAACTCTGTAATTAAATTTAATTTAAAAGATATTTTTATTTCAGATTTATCATTAACAAGTATAAAATTAGATTTATCACAATCATTATCAAAAAATTTTATCTCATATGTATAATAATCTCATTTATTATGTGAAAGTTCTGAGAATATTTCACATTCTGATTTTATATCATAATTTTTCAAATCATCACCTGACTTAAATACAATTTTAGTATTTCTCAATCATAATGAATCTAGGTAAATATTATCTGATAATTTAAATACTATACTAGCAGAGTTATCAAATATTCAAGTTCAAGCAAAAACTAATGAATATCAAAATAGCAAACTAAATAATATAACCGACATAACCCAAGCAAAGATTGATTTCTTATTCATATTTTAATAAGTGGTTTTAAAGTGCATTTATTATAGTAATAAATATTTTTTTTCAAGTGTTTTTAATAGAAAAAATATATAATATATTTTTATATTATAAAGCATAGTCTAATTTTTACAACTAGTTTCTCATTTTATTGGTCTAAAAACCTTGATATTGTTAAATCATTTTTCTTTTAAGTATAATCAATGTAAATTTGATAATACTCATTTTTCACAATAAAATAAATAATTTTTATCGGATTCTAAATCTTTAAATTTATGATTTATTTCAAAAAATGGTATTTCAATAATTTCTACCTTTTCAAGTATTAAAGGATGCTTATTCCTTTCTCATTCTTCTCTAATATCCACAACTATATCATTATCTCAAGCTAAAAAAACAAGTTCTAAATCTTCAGATTCTTTATCCTTATATTGTTCCATCATTTCTCTTACGAACTCTGTTTTTCTAGAATCTACTGCAGATATCAAAGTTTCTTCTAAAATATTTTCTTCCTCATTTAATATATCTTCCAGTTTTGCTCAAGTAGCTGGTTTATCAGATATTACTCAACAATATTCAGGCATATTACATGCAAAATTATATGTTCAAATATCTTTAGATATATCGACTATTTCTTGTTTATTATCGGCGATTAGAGGTCTCAGAACTAAATTTGAACTCGCTTTATCTATAACATGCATATTTTTTAAAGTCTGGCTAGAAACTTGTCCAAGACTATCTCATTTTACTAGAGCAAAATAATGTCATTCTGATATAATAGACGCGGTTTTTAACATGAATCTTTTTAATAAAATTCATCTAAATCTATGATTAACTTTTGTCAATAACTCAGATATAATTTCTTCAAAATTTACTGTTATAAACCTAGCTCTTTTATGTGGAACTGAGAAAGTTTTCCATAAATAATACGATACTTGCTTTACTCATAATTCATGAGCACTTCATCATAGATTAAAAAATAAATAATCTACTTCACATCATCTTTTCATCATAGAAAAACTACTTACTCATGAATCAAATCATCATGAGATAAGAGATAGTACTTTATCTTGAAATCAAATAGGATAACCTCAAATTCATTCAATTCTATATTTAATAATATGAAACTTTTTGTCTTTTACTTCTATTTTTACTTCAATATCCGAATCTTTTAACTTAACGCTAGAATTATTCGTACATTTTAATAATCCTCCTCAAATATATCTCTCCAAATCTATAGATTTAAAGTTATGTATTCAACTTCTTTTTACTCTAACTACAAATGTTTTTCATTCTATTTTATCTAAATAGAAATCTTTAGTTTTCTGAAAAATAAAATCAAATATTTCTTCTTCATTTTCAGGTACATTGAAACTTTCAACCTCCATAAAATGAGCTATTCAAGCAATACATTTTAAAGTTTTTACTATTTTTTCATCATTTCATTCTAAATTTATTCTATCCCGATTTCATGTAACATTTACTTTAATATCATTAAAATCGAAATGTTTTTTTATATTATTTTTCAACATTAAAAGACACTGTTTTCTAACAGGTTTAGACTTTATAGTTATTTCAGGTGATATTTTTATTATATATTTCATTATTATAAATTTGAATTAATTTTTAATTAACCCATCCTTGAATTCCTTCCCTTAATACTAATGGAAGGATGCTACATTTTTAATTTTTGATTTATTATGAGCCCCTTTCCCTTGTTATCAAGGGAAAGGATTCAGGTTAGGGTTATTCCTTTTCATTATTTTGTTATCATCATAATTCCATCATCTAGATCAATTGGTAATACATTATATTCAATATTATTTTCTTCTAGATATTCCCATAATCATGTCATTTTTTCCTTAAATTTTATTACATCATCTATGACTATAATTCATCACTCTTTCAGCTTTGGCCATGATAATTCTAAGAAATCCTTACTCCTTCTCATCATACCATCTATGAATATAAAATCATAAACATTATTTTCAAGCTTTGGGATTTCATCTAAAGCATTTCATAATATTAAAGAGATAGTATTTTCTAATCATACATTTTTAATATTTTCTATTGCTTCTAAGTAAGATTTTTCAGAAAAATCAATACTTAATAATTTTCATCATATTTTTTCCAATTCTATTCAAAAATTGATTCAACTAAATCAATTAGCAGTTCAAATTTCCAACATATTTTTTGTGGAACTTATCTTTATCAAATCTTTCAAAAATTTAACATTTACATCACTTATATTTGGAATAGTATTTTCTATACCATATTGTCTAAGTTTGTCTATATATATATTTCTATCCACTTTAAATGTTTATTATTAATCTTTTCCCTTAACTTACTGACAAATTTTTATTTTGCAATTTTTTAGAAATAAAAATTTGCCTTTTTTAAGTAATTTAATTATACTAACATAGTTATATTTTAAATAATAATTTTAATACATATGAAAAATGTAGTAAAAAGTAGTTTTTATACATTAGCATGATTATTACTAATAAGTTTAAATACTGTTAGTGCTATTGATGTAGGTACAGTTGATGGAAGAATTAGAACTGCTGATTCAGCGGATGTAGTAATTCAAAATTGGTTATCTAATTTATTAACTTTCTTATATCTAGCTGCGGTATTAATAGCTATATGGTGAGGTTTTAATATTTTAACTGCTGCTTGAGATGAAGAAAAAGTTAAAAAAGGTAAAACTATATTAATCCAAGCAATGGGTTGAATAGTTGTAATCTTCTTAGCTGGTTCTATTATTCAATGGTTACTTGGAATTGTTCAATAAAATAAAAAACGTTAGATTTAATTCTAACGTTTTTTTTAAAAATCATAATTTTCATCATTTCATCATTCCTTTTCAAGCATTCATTTAATTCAATATCAAATAAACATTCAAACAATAACTGAAACAACAGATAAAAACCAAGCTTTTGAACCATTATCTATAAAAACTATAGCATTTCATCCAGTAACCATATTTTCTATAACTAGAATTGCTGATAAAGCTATTCATCAAAAAACAAAAATTTTATTTATCATAATTAAGAAGTTTTATATTTTAATATATTATTAGTATAAAGCTTCTTTTATTTTTTTCAATAAAAACTAGAAAAATCTCTTTTTTATTATATAATCTTATGTATAATTTACTTTGAAATAATTAATAAATGTACATCCACAAAGAAATAGAGGAAAAATGGCAAAATCATTGGGAAAAAAATAAAACATTTAAAACTGACAATGATTTTTCTAAACCTAAATATTATTGTCTAGATATGTTCCCTTTCCCATCATGAGCTTGACTACATGTTGGACATCCTGAGTGAATGACTGCAAATGATATAGTAGCTAGATATAAACATTCAAAAGGTTTTAATGTACTTCATCCTATGTGATGGGATGCTTTTTGACTACCTGCTGAAAACTATGCCATAAAAACTGGTACTCACCCAAGTATAACCACAAAAGACAATATAGACAATTTCAGAAAACAAATAAAATCTCTAGGATTTTCATATGACTGGGATAGAGAAGTAGACACAACAGATCCAAAATATTATAAATGGACACAGTGGATATTTTTAAAACTATTTGAAAAATGATTGGCATATGAACAAGATTTACCTATAAATTACTGTCCATCATGTAAGACATGACTAGCAAATGAAGAAGTATTAAATGACTTTACATGCGAAAGATGTCATACAAAAGTAGAAAAAAAACAAATTAGACAATGGGTATTAGCAATTACAAAGTATGCTGATAGACTAGAAAAAGATGTAGACAAATTAGACTGGCCAGAATGAATAAAAGACATGCAAAAAAACTGGATAGGAAAATCAAAAGGTTGTGAATTTGAAATGAAAAAATCAGACGATAAGTCTAAATCTATTTCTGTATATACTACTAGAATAGACACAGTATTTGGAATGACTTATGCTGTACTAGCACCTGATCATCACCATGTATCTGAATTTATAAGTCCAAAACAAAAAGATTCTTGTCTAAAATACATAGACAATGCAAATAAAAAATCAGATCAAGACAGAACCCAAGATGATAAAGAAAAAACATGAGTATTTACTTGATCATACGTAATAAATCCTTTTAACTTAAAAGAAGTTCCATTATGGATTTGAGATTATGTACTATGAAATTATTGAACAGGAGCTGTTATGGCTGTTCCCGCTCATGATATCAGAGACTTTGCTTTCGCAAAAAAATACGAGCTAGAAGTAATAGAAAGTATATCTGGATGAGAAATAACTAAAAAAGCATTTACTAATCTATGAGTCTTAATAAATTCAGGAGAATTTTCTGAACTAAAAAGTAAGGAAGCTCAAACAAAAATGATAGATTTTGCTGAAAAAAATAATTTTTGAACAAAAAAAATTAACTATAAACTTAGAGACTGGTTATTTTCTAGACAAAGATATTGGTGAGAACCTATTCCACTAATTCATTTAGACAAAAATGAAATCAGATGATTAGAAAGAATTTCTAGTTTAAATGATGATATGAAAAAAGATACAGCATATGTATTAAAGGAAGAAAAGTGTGAAGCTTCAGATTCAAGAACTATCTGTTCAAAATGAAAAGTTAAATCATTAGTCGTAAACTGAAAAGTAGTATCAAAAATATATGAATGAATATATAGTGATATTATTTGTGATTATGAACTACCTCTTAAATTACCTGAAGTAGAAGAATATGCTCCTTCTGGAGATGGACAATCACCACTAGCCAAAGTAGATAGCTTCATTCATATAAAACTAGCAGACAACCTAGACTGAAAGAGAGAAACTAATACGATGCCTCAATGGTGAGGATCTTGTTGGTATTATCTTAGATATATGGATAATGAAAACTCAGAAGAATTAGTTAATAGAGAAATTGCTAATTATTGGTGAGAAGTTGATTCTTATGTAGGTTGAGCAGAACATGCAGTGCTTCATCTCTTATATGCAAGGTTTTGGCATAAATTTCTATATGATATATGAATAGTTCCAACTGATGAACCTTTTCATAGACTTAGAAATCAATGATTAATCCTAGCTCATGCTTTTCAGGATAAAAATGGTAAATTAATAGCAAATGACTTAATAGAAGAAAAAGATTGAGAAATAGTTGAGACAGAAACGTGAGAAAAACTTGAAAAAGTAGTTGCTAAAATGTCTAAATCACTTAAAAATGTAGTAAACCCTGACGATATAGTAGACGAATATTGAGCAGATAGTCTTAGATTATATGAAATGTATTTATCAGATTTTAAAGATGCTGCGCCATGGGATACTACAGGTATAATATGAGTAAGAAGATTTTTAGAAAAATCAGAAAGATTATTCTGAGCTGAAGCTAAAATATCTACAGAATCTGATGAAAATACCATGAAACTAGTTCATAAAACTATTAAAAAAATTGAAGAAGACATAGAAAACTATAAATTTAATACAGCTATTGCATCTCTTATGATTTTGGTCAATAATGGGCTACCAAAAGATTCTAAATTAGTAAAAGAATGGAAAAATATATTTGCTAGATTATTACATCCATTTGCCCCTCACTTGGCAGAAGAATTATGGAAAAGAATATGAGAAGAAAAATCAGTATTTTTCTCTACTTGGCCAGAATATGATGAAAAAATGACAATAGATGATACTATAAAAATTGCTGTTCAAGTATTAGGAAAACTAAGATGAACTATAGAAATAAACAAAGATGAAAATAAAGATACAGTACTAGATAAAGCTAAATCTAACATAGATGTAGTTAAGTGGTTAGAATGAAAAGAAATAGTAAAAGAAATTTATGTTCCATGAAAAATAGTTAATTTGGTTGTTAAATAAATTAATAATAAAAAAAGAAGCTTCAGATAAGCTTCTTTTTTTATTTTATATTTCCATTTACAAAATCCCAATTAACTAAATTCCAAAAATTTTCAACATATTTTGGTCTAGCATTTCTTGTATCTATATAATAAGCATGTTCCCATACATCTATTACTAGTAATGGAGTATTGTCAGTTGTAATAACAGTTCCAGCATTAGAAGTATTAACTATTTCTAATTTCCCTTCAGAAGTTTTAACAAGCCAAGTCCATCCAGAACCAAAATTCGTAACTGCGCTTGTTGAAAAAGCTTCTTTAAAGTCTGAAAAACTTCAAAAATTATTATTTATAAGTTCAGCAATTTCTCATTTTGCCTCACCTCAAGCATTTGGAGCTAAACAATTCCAATAAAAAGTATGATTATATACTTGTGCAGCATTATTAAATACTCCTCCATCAGATTTTTTAATTACTTCTATTAAGTCAGAATCATCAAAATCACTTCAAGCAGTTAAATTATTCAAATTAGTTACATATGTTTGGTGATGTTTTCCATAATGATATTCTAGAGTTTCCTCAGATATATATGGTTCTAGTGCATTTTTTGCATATGGCAATTCAGGTAGTTTAAACATGTTTATTAATATTATATATAAAATTAGTACAAATAATAATAATCATTCTCATTTTAAAATCAAATTATAAAAAAACAATTCAAATTTCTTTGAATTGTTTTTTTATTTATTATTAATCTATATCAAATATATCTTCTATCACTCAAAAATCATTTTCATATTTTAATTTCTTTTCTTTAAGTAAAGTTATTAAATAATTAATTATATTAGATAAGCTTGGTTTTTCTTCCTCTAACTTATTTAATTTTTCTATTATATTATCTATTACTTCTACCTTTTTTTCATTTGAATATCATGCTTTTTCAAGTTTCGCTATAAATCAATTTATCATGTTTAAAGCTCTTACCTTCAAAGAATGTGGAATATCATAGTCTGAAATTACTCATGTATCAGAATATTGCTCACATTTTCCACTATATTTATAATATGCTTTATCAGCTAATAGATTACATTTATTAGAATAAGTAGTTAATCTACCATTTTTAAGTCAACATACAGGAGTGTAATCATCAGTACAAACCGTTGTAGTATCATCTTTACATTCACCAGAATATTTATAATACGCTTTAGATGCTGTTAAATTACATTTATTTGAATAAGTCTTTAATTTACCATCTTTATAACCACATACTGGAGAATAATCAGCTGTACAAATAGTTGGTCTATCATCATCTTCTTTATCATTATAGATTTTTACTACATTACTACAATATCTATTATTTTCATCAGTAATAGCACAAACTCTATAATAAGCAGTTCATTGTAAAGGTTTATAATCTACAAATTTAGTGGTATTTATATTTGTTATTACTTTTATATAACCATTATCAGGATAAACTGGATTTTCTACAGTTGCTGATCTAATAACCTTATAATATTTCATTTTTTCATCACTTCTAAATGCTGACCACTTCATATAAACATCTCCATCTTCTAAATCTGCATCAAAATTCAATGAATCATCTTGAATAGGAACATTATATCATCCACTAGTATCAGTAGTATATTGGGCACTTACATTAGCTATATTTAAAAATATAAAAGCTAATAACATAAAAGAAAATAATTTTTTAATCATAACAATAAAATTATAAATATAAATAACTACGTATAACAAATATAAAATATTTATTATATGTAAGAAAAGTGTAAGAAAAAAAATTACTTCTTAAATAATATTTTTTTAAAATACTTTATATACACGATTAAATTATACTTAAATATTTTATTAATCCAAATATAAGAATTACTTACTTTTCTAATATCCTGACTTAGTTTTTTCTTAAAATCTGTTACTCATGCTAAACTACTATTTTTTTCTTTTGGGGATGCTACTCATAAAAAATCATAAAATTTTGATCATTTAAGTTTTGCTATTTTTATTGCTTCCCATTGAAGTAGATATGGCCCCATCAAGTTTCTATACTTCTTGTCTCAAGTAGATGCTCAGTAATAATAAATTGAAATATCACTATCAAATGTAAATATTCATCCTGCAACAACATTTCACTCAACATAAGCTAATAATAATCTAGAATTATCAATACTATCTAAAAAAGTTCTATAATAGTCTAAATTATTTCAATTAAAATTGTCTCTAGATGTTGTCTCAAGCATTAATTTATAATAGCTATCTATATTCTCATTATTTTTTTCTACTTCCTTTATTTCTACTCATTTTTTTCTAGCAAGTTTTATATTATATCTACCTTTTGATTTCATATTTGCTAATATTTCATCTTCTGAACTTCTTAAATCTATTACAGCACTATAAGGAGTTATGAATTTTTTATAATATCATTTTTTCAAATTATTAATAGCTATTTCAATATTTCATTCATAATTAATATTTTCAATTTGAATAAATAAACAATTTTCTTTTTTACAAAGATTTATCAATTCATTAACATTTTTTTCACTTAAATCTTTCTCAAGTCATAAAATAAATAATCAACTCTCTCAAAATGCCACTTGTCTTTTTTCTACAAAAATTCAATTAACATCAAAAAAGTCTGAAACTTGTCCAGATTTTTTTAGCATCTTCTGCCATGATTTAGTTTGCCAAATAGACATAAATTATTTTGTTAAATGATTAATTCAAGCTCATGAAATTTTTCTTCATCTTGAAGTCCTTTCTATAAAACCTACTTGTAGTAGAAAAGGTTCCACTACATCTTCTAAAGTAGCCTCTTCTTCTCAAATAGCAGAAGCAAGAGTATTTAATCAAACAGGTCATGAATTAAATTTTGTATGAATCGTATTTAAATATTTTCTATCTAAATAATCAAGCCCCAGTTTATCAATTCAAATATCCTTAAATATTCACTCTAATACTTTTATATTTGATACTTCTTTTCATATAGTACTATAATCTCTAACTATTTTTAATAGTCTATTCGCAATTCTTGGTGTTCATCTAGATTTTTTTGAAATACTTTCTAATATCATTTCATCTAATACTAAATCCAATTTAGAAGAATTATTACTAATAATAAGTCATATATCATCATGTGAATAGAAATCTAGCTTTAAAACATTACCAAATCTATCTCTAAGAGGTGAAGACAAGGCACTTAGTCTAGTAGTAGCTCAGATTAAGGTAAACTCTTTTAATGGCAATTTAACACTTTGTGCTCATGTTCATGATCAAACCATAATATCAAGTTCAAAGTCTTCCATTGCAGTATAAAGTATCTCTTCTACTTGTGGTCTAAGTCTATGTATCTCATCGATAAATAATATATCTCCCGATTCTAAGTTAGATAATATACTAACCAAATCAGACTGTTTATCTATTGCCGGACCAGAAGTAGATTTCAGATTTGTTTCCATTTCTGTAGCTATGATATTTGAAATAGTAGTTTTTCATAATCCAGGAGGCCCGTAAAACAAAATATGCTCCATCGCTTCTCACCTAATTTTAGATGAGGCAATAGATACAGACAAATGTTTTTTTATAGTTTCTTGTCCAACATAGTCCTCAAGTTTAATAGGTCTTAAAATATTAGAAAATTTTCATTTATCTATCTCTTTTTCCTCAGTTGATGTAACATTAGTTTTTTTGCTTTCTTTAGAAGACTCTATCATCAATAATTTATTAACTAGTATATTTTGTATATATATTATATATATAATAGAATTTGTAAAGATATATTTAACAAACTCAATAAACTTAACTAAAATTATTCTCTAGATATCATCTAATTAATTTAATTTCCCTATCACAATCAACTGATGCATATAATAGTGCAACCGCATGATTTGGGTCTTCTTCTTCAAATAAGTCAAAACATAAATCATATCATTCAATTAACTCGAGTAAAATTAGTATTTTATCATTCAACTTAATTTTTACTGCTTCAACATTATCACATACACTTACTCCGTGACTCTCTAAAAATGCTTTTTCATCAGCTATAGTAGACTGTAGTCTACATACTTTACATGAATCCATATTATACATTTAATAATTAAAAAAAAGTTATTATATATATAAATATTAAAATGATAATGTCAATGTGAAATACCCTCATATTTTTGAACTAATGTTTTCAATATGATAAAATAATACATATATATGATAATATAAACTATGAAAAAGGCCTTTAATACATTAATTATTGTACTACTAATTATTGCTGATCTTATTAATACAGCTAATAGTCAATACACCGAAGTAGAAATATTGCCTTATATTAGTGATTTTGAATATAAAATTTTAAGCAATACACATGAAAATCTAGAAGCAGAAATATCAAAACATATTAAATCATATACTGTACAAGTTTGAGATAACTTATACAAAATTGCAAAAAAATATAATATAAAAATATCTACTATAAAGTCTCTAAATTGAGTAGAAAAAAATCTTTTAAAGCCTACTAAAGAAATACTTGTTTCAGATATAGATTGATTAATCCACATAGTAAAGAAAAATGAATCAATAAGTGACATAGCTAAATTATATAATATATCGGATGATGAAGTACTTAAATATAATAGTTTTCTTAAAAAATGAGTTAAAATTTGAGATATACTACTAATACATAACTGAATATTTTACGAAGAAAGTTGAATAAATTTACTAACAGAAAATTCATACCAATTAAAACGTAGTATTGATGGTAATACTAGATTTATAAAATGAAATTGTACATGGTTTGTTTCTCAATACAAAGAGATCAACTGGAGATGAGATGCAAAAGATTGGTATCATAATGCAGAAGTAAACAACAATTCTGTATGACAAATAGCAAAAAAATGAAGTATTATAGTATTAGATTGAAAATGATATAATAGAAAATACGGACATGTTTGAATAGTAATGGATATAGTCGGTAACAAATTAATAATTTGAGATATGAATTATCTTGAATTAAACAAAGTTACATATAGACAAATAAGTAAATATGATACAGCTATTACTTGATATATATATTAAAAATATAATCATAAAAATAAATAAAAATACTAGTTTTTTATTTATTTTTATGTATAATACAAAAAATGTTAAATAATTAACAAAAGAATGTTTAAAATTGAAACTTGAGTAAATAACCCTATTTTAAGAAAAATTGCAGACAAAGTTACTGACAATAATTTTAAACAGGCTGTTAAACTAGGTAAAGAAATGATAAAATACATACAAAATCCCGATAATGGATGAGTATGATTAGCGGCACCTCAAATTTGAAAATCATTAAAATTGGTTGTAGTGAGTATGCTAAAAGACCGGGATGATGAAGACTATAAGACTATAATGTTAATAAACCCAGAAATACTAGAATTCAGTGAAGATACAACATTAGAAACTGAGTGATGTTTATCTGTCCCATGAGTAAAATGAGATGTAGCTAGATCAAATAGAATAAAACTCCAATATCAAGATAGTAAAAGAACCCTAAAAACAATATATCTAGAATGATTACAAGCTAGAATCATACAACATGAACTTGATCATATAAATGGAAAACTATTTATTGATTATTTAAACTAAAAAAGAACTCTTTAATTAGAGTTCTTTTTAAAATTTTACGGTCAAGGTGGAGGTCATCAAAAATCCCAAGGACTATCACGCATAGCAACAGGTGGGGTTCATGTATTATCAGTTAATTCAGTTATATTAAAAGTTACACGATACGAATCAGGATTAAAATACACACCATCTAAATATACCCACTCATTACCAGCTGTATTTCTAATAACTCACCCAATATATTCTCAATTAACTATAGTAAAATCTGTTAATGGTAATTCTCTAAAAACAGTTCCATTTCAATCTCAAATATCTTTATTAGCCCATATTGAAGTAATTTCAATATCACCATAATCAACTCAATCAGGTGTAGATAACCAAATATCACTAGATCACCAAAATAATCATACATTTATTACATTACTTGAAATATCTGTATCTACTGGTGTACTTTCACCATTAATATCCTTAACATACATATGAATTTGTGTAAGTGTGCCTGCCTCATCATATCAAGCAAACCTACTAACACCAGATCATCATCATTCAGCTGGCGTATAAACAGGAATTTCAATATTATCAAATCATAAATCATTATTTACTACTACACTTGCTACAAAATCTACAGCTCATGTATCAGATAAATCTACATTTACTATTTCAGCTATTTGATAATCAGTTGCTATTGGAGATGATGTATATGCAGTTTGTGCATTTGTAATTAATTCTGTCCTTGCTGTTTCTCATGCAGTAGTATCTGCAGCTAAAGTAGTAAATGAACCACTATATGCAATAACAGTTGCTGCATCTACTAATGTTATTTCTGGTGATTCTCACATTGTATTATATAATGAACCATCATATTGAACTGGGAGATTACTATATCAGTTATAGGCTAATCAATTATTTGCTAATATATAATCCAGTGTTCATCATGTACTTGTTATTATACTTGGTACATTTAATACATAATCTACTCAACCTGTAGACAATTTTAAAAATTTACCATTATAATTTCATGTAATTTTTAGTTTTGTAACTTTATCTCATGCTATAGCCTCATTTATTATTTCACTATTTAATCATAGTGTATCTCATTCTATTATTCATGCTATTTCATATTCTTGTTTACTATGTGTAACTGAATATACATATTGTCTATCCATTAATGGATCTGTCGGTATCTTATCAAATTTTTCTACATTTGTAACTGTAGTTTCTCAAAAACTTCCCTGTGTCCAGGCTTCTGTTCATGAATATAATACAGGTGTACCATCTGTTGTAAGTGGATACTTTCCTGCTCATAAATGAAATAGTTCTAGTGTTGTCTTTATACTAGACATATCACTTATTCTAACACTATCTCTAGAATCTCTACTATATCATTGTAATGATATAAAAGCTATTGTTCATAAAATAGCTAGTATTGTAATTACTACTATTAGCTCCACTAATGTAAATGCTTGTTTTTGTTTATTCATGTTTTTTTATTTTAAATACATACTTTTAAAGTATACATATAAATAATGATAAAACAAAAACATAAAAAAAAAGAACTTTACATATATATAAAGTTCTTTTTAATTTTAGCTTATTTGAATTTACTGTAATCAAACATTTTCATTTCAGCATCTGTTTTTCTAACTACATCTAGTATAACAGAAACTATAATGATTAATCATGCTGCAGAAATAATGAAATCAATTGATTGTCACATTATCTTTGACATAATATATGGAAGTACAGCAATTAGACCTAAGAATCAACCTCAAAATAAGTTTAAATGTTCTGAAACTTTTGATAAATAATCAGCTGTTTCTGAACCAGGTCTAATACCAGGTATATACCCTCATCTTTTTTGAATACTTTCAGATACATTTTCAGTATTAAAAGTAATAGAAACATAAAAGAATGAAAATCAAAGTACAAGTAAGAAGTATATTAATATAAATATCCAAGAAGGATTACTCATATTAAAGTATTCTAATAAAAATGTACCAATAGTAGAAGCAGTTTCACTTGAACCAGATCAAGTCAATATTTGACCTATGATTGCTGGGAAAGTAACTAATGATACTGCAAAGATTATAGGTATCATTCATGCTTGATTAACTCTTATTGGAAAATAAGATTTTTCTTCTCTACCAGTTCTAGTATAAATAATTGGAATTCTTCTGTTTCATTCAGTAAACTTTATAATTATATAAATAATTAATAAAGTAGCTAGAATTAACCCTATGAATAAGGGATAGTTTTGTGAACTAATATGCCCCATGATTACTCATGGTACAGCAGATAAAACTCAAGCTGTAATTATTATACTAATACCATTTCAAATACCTTTTTCTGTCATTACTTCTCATAACCACATTAGAAATATAGTTCATGATGTAATAATAGTCATAGCTGTAAGAACAGTTTGTGTATTAGATAAATCAATAATTGTTCCTGATGCCAAGGTATTTAATAAAACTATCATTCAATACGATTGCACAAATGCAAGTGGCAAAGTTAACCATCTAGTATATTTTGTTATTTTTCTTTGTCCTGCTTCACCTTCTTTTTGTAATTCTCATATAGAAGGGACTATAACTCAAAGTAATTGAATTATGATCAAGGCATTAATATAAGGAGAAAGTCACATCAATATAATTGAAAAGTTTGATAATCAACCTCACATTAAAGCACTAAAGAATGATAATCCTTTATTAGCTTCCATTATAGCAGCTAATTGTGTTGTATCAACTCAATATACTGGAATTACAGATAGTACTTTATAAACTAAAACTAATGCTAGTGTAGCAATAATTTTATTTTTTATACTTTTGTTTTGGAATATAGATGTAATACTACTAAGTTTCATATATAAATATTTATTAAATTAATTAAGGAAATCATCTTCCTTTTATATATTATACATAAAGAAAAGAAAAACCCAAACTTTTAAAAGCTAGGGTTAATCTCTAAATTATTTAGTTTCAAGTTTTCCTCAAGCTTTTTCTACAGCTTCTCTTGCAGTAGCAGAAGCTTTATCAACAGTTACTTCTATTTTAGTAGTTAGTTTTCCATTTCCTAATAATTTAATAGGAAGTTTTTTTCTTCTAACTATATTGTTTTCAAGTAAAACTTCTTTGTTTATAGTAGTAATACCTTTTTCAGCTAATACAGCTAAATCAGAAATATTAATAGTACTATATTCAATTTTGAACTTAGCGTTAGTAAACCCTTTTAATTTAGGCATTCTTCTGAATAAAGGAGTTTGTCCTCATTCAAACCAAGCAGCTACTCAACCACCAGATCTAGAATTTTGACCATTACAACCTCTACCACAATAAGTTCATTTACCTGAACCATTACCTCTACCAAGTCTCTTAGAAGTTTTTCTAGATCCTCAGTTAGGTTTTAAATTTGTTAAAGATAACATAAAAATTATAAGTTATTAATATACAATGTCATTCTGAAATTAACTCAGAATCATATCAAGTGATCCTGAACTAAACCCAGGCTGACATACTATTTAAACGAAGATAAAGCTTTTATTGTAGCTTTTGCATTATTAATTAGGTTAGAAGAACCATATCTTTTAGCAAGAATATCTTTATATCAAGCAACCATTAAAACTTTTCTGGCTGCTCAACCAGCAATAATTCATGTACCTTCTGAAGCTGGATGAACCATAATTTTAGCAGCTTTATATTTAGCTTCAACATTATATGGAACAGTTCAGTTATCAATTCTAACATTTGTTAGTTTTTTCTTAGCGTCTGAAAGAGCCTTTGCAATTGCATCAACAACTTCCCATGATTTTCAAGTTCATAAAGATACTCTACCTTTACCATCTCAAATAACCATAACAGCTCTAAATCTAAGTTGTCTACCTCATGAAGTAACTCTAGTTACTCTATCAATAGCTAACAACTCTTCTTTGAATTCTTTTCTTGGTTTTGAAAATTTTCATTTTCTATTATCTTTTCCAGAAAAAGCCATACTTATTATTGATTAATTAATTAAAATTTTACACCATTAGATCTCATAGATTCAGCCAAAGCTTTTACTCTACCATGATATGCAAATCATCCTCTATCAAATACTATTTCAGAAATTTTTAATCAAACAATAAGTTTTGCCATTTCTTCTCAAACTTTTGCTGCCATTTCTGTTTTAGTACCAGATTTTTTTATTTTTAAATCTGAAAAAGATGTAAGAGTTTTTCATGATGTATCATCTATAAGTTGTGCATATATATTCATATTACTTCTATATACAGCTAAACGAGGTTTAGTTGTAGTTCAACTTATTTTTGATCTAATTTTATTTTTTCTTCTTAATCTTTTTAATGTTTTTTGTAACATTTTTAAGTTATTATAAGTTAAATATTTTATTTTGAACCAGTTTTACCAGCTTTTCTATTAATATGTTCTCATACATATTTAATTCATTTACCTTTATATGGTTCTGGTTTCTTTTTTGCTCTAATTTTAGAAGCAAATTCTCAAACTAATTGTTTATCTATACCTGAAATATGTAAAATATTTTTAGCTTTTTCATCTAAAGCAATTTTAATTCAAGCAGGTGTAGGCATATCAACTTTATGAGAAAAACCAATACTTAATACAAGTTTATCACCAGATACTTCAAATTTATAACCAACTCAATTAATTTCTAAAGATTTTTTATAACCTTTTGAAACTCATTCAACTAAGTTATTAATGATAGATCTAGTAGTACCCCATATAGCATTAGATGAATCATCTAGTGGTTTTACAATTACTGAATTTTCTTCTTTCGTAACTTCAATTTTTGAAGAAAAGTCAAAAGCTAATTCTCATAAAGGTCATTTAACTTTAATATTATTACCAGCAATAGTAGCTTCTACTTTTTCTGCTAATACAATAGGCATTTTACCAATTCTTGACATTTGTATTTAATTATAAGTATAAATCGGAACAATGATTAAAAATCATTTCTCGTTTATAATTTGGTGATTAATAAACTTCGCAAAGTAATTCTCCACCAACATTTAAACTTCTAGCTTCATATCAAGTAACAACACCTTTTGGAGTTGAAACAATATAAATACCTTTACCATTTCTAGATTTCTTTATATCTTTAGATCAGATATAAATTCTTTGACCTGGTTTGCTTATTCTAGTAAGAGTAGGAACATATTTCGTAGTTCTTACATCATTTAGAATAATCCCAATTGATTTTTTATTGTTTTCTTCATCATTAACTGTGAAATCAACAATATATTTATTTTTCTTAAGAATTTTAGCAATATCAGCTTTTAATTTAGAATAAGGAAGTTTTATTTCAACTATTCTAGCCATATATGCATTTCTAATTCTTGTTAATAAATCTCCGATTGGATCAATTATCATAACATATGAATTATTAAACTAAATTTATTTTTTTAACTAATTTTTCCTACCAACTAGATTTTCTAACACCAGGTAGTTCTCAAGCATTAGCTTTTTCTCTAAAACAGATTCTACAAATATCAAATTTCCCTAGATATCATCTAGTTCTACCACAGATACCACAACAGTTGAAAACTTTTGTAGCCTCTTTAGGTGTTCTTCAATCTGTAATAGCTTGTAAAAATGTCTTTTTTAATCTATTTGCTTTAGCAATTTTTGACTTTCTAGCCATCTTATTCTTTTTTATAAAGTAAACTTTTTATTTAGAAAAAGGAAATCACATTTGTGTTAATAACTCCTTTCAAGCCTCTTTGTTATTAGCAGTTGTCTTAACTGTAATTTGTAATCAGTGATTCTTAATAACATCGTTATGTGGAACCTCTAAAAATATAGAATGTTCTTTAAGTCAGAAATTATAATTTCATTGATTATCAAAACCTTTTTTATTAATTCATCTAAAATCTCTTACTCTAGGTAATACGATATGAATTAATTTTTCTAAGAAATTATACATAGAATCTCATCTTAGAGTAACACTTAATCAAACTGGCATTCAAGCTCTTAATTTAAAGTTTGATATCGCTTTTGAAGCGTATCTAACTGTACAAGCTTGTCATGCAATCATTGATAAATGTTCTTGTAGAGAAGAGAAATCTTTGTTTCCTGATCTAACATATGTTCAAATTCACATGTTCAAAACTATTTTTTCTAATTTTGGAACTTCCATTATATTAGATACTTCTAATTTTTCTTTTAGAACAGGAACAATTTCTTTTAAATATTTTTCCTTAAGCATTTTTATTATTTATATAATATAAGTAAATTATTTAATAATAAATTTTTTAGCTTCTCACTTATTTTCCTTAACGGCTTTTTTAGAGAATCTAAATTTCTTTATTTTACCTTTTTCCTCAATTTTAACAAATCCAACTCTTGTAGGTTTATTAGTATATGGGCAAACTAGCATTACATTAGATGCATTAATAGCTTTTTCCATTTTAATAATTTGACCTGGCGTAGTTCATTGTTTTTTAATATGTCTAGTAGCAATATTTACTCATTTAACAATAATTTTGTTATCTTGAGTAAATACTTTTAAAACTTCAGCCTCTTGGCCTCTGTCTTTTTCTTTACCTGACATTACTATAACTTTATCTCAAGTTTTAATTTTCATAATTTTTATTTAATATTAATTATAAAACTTCTGGAGCTAGACTCACAATTTTTTGGAAACCTTTAAGCCTAAGCTCTCTAGCAACTGGTCAAAAAATACGAGTTCCTCTAGGTGCATTATTATCATCGATTATTACACATGCATTATCGTCAAATCTTACATATGAACCATCTTTTCTTCTAATTTCCTTAGAAGTTCTAACTACTACAGCTTTTACTACTTTTTTCTTTTTAACTGTTCCATCTGGAGCAGCTTTTTTTACAGTACAAACTATAATATCTCATATAGAAGCATATCTTCTATGTGAACCTCCAAGTACTTTAATACATAATACTTCTTTAGCTCAAGAGTTATCAGTAACTGCTAGTCTTGATTCTGTTTGTATCATAAGATCGATTCTTAAAAGTTAAATTAACTATACAATTTCTACTAAATCCCATCTCTTTAATTTAGAAGTAGGTCTAGTCTCTTTAATTATTACTTGATCTCATTCAGAGCAAGCATTTTTATCGTCATGAGCATAAAACTTTTTAGTTACTCTAAATCTTTTTTTATATTTAGAGTCACTTTTATAAGTATGTACTGATACGACTATTGTTTTATCCATTGCTACACTTGTAACAATACCTTTTTTAGTTCTCATAAACTTGGTTTAATTAAGAATAATTAAGCTATATTAAATCATTTAGAAGATGCTACAGTATTAAGCTGAGCAATATATTTTCTAAGAGCTGTGATTAAATGAGTTTGCTTTAATTCGCCTTGTTCTTTTTTCATTCTAAGAACAAATAAATCTTTTGCCGATTTAACTAATTCTAGTTTTAAATCTTTTTCATTTAATTCATTAAGCTTCACGATTTCTTGTAGTTTTAAATCTTTTATTTCTTTCATTTTTTTAAAATGATTAATCAACTATTATTTTAGTTTTCACTGGTAATTTGTAAGAGGCAAGCCTAAAAGCTTCCCTTGCAGTTTCTGGATCAACTCATGTTATTTCAAATAACACTCTACCAGGCTTTACAGGAGCTCTATACATTTCAACAGATCATTTACCTCAACCCATCGGCACTTCTAACGGTTTAGCAGTAAAAGCTTTGTCAGGGAAAATTCTTATCCAGATTTTTCCTCATCTCTTAATAGCTCTTATCATTGCTCTTCTCGCAGATTCGATTTGTCTAGAAGTTATAAATCATCTAGTAGTAGCTTTAATGGCGTAATCACCAAATGCTATTGTAGATCATCTAACAGCCTTCCCTTTCAATCTTCACCTAAAGGTTTTTCTATATTTAGTTTTCTTTGGTTGTAACATTTTTTTACACAATTAGTATATAAAAAAAATTCAAATGTCAAATTTTTTATTTTTTAAAGATATCTCATTTGTATATCCAAACTTTTAATCAGATAGTTCCGTACACAGTTTCAGCTCTAACAGTTGTATAATCAATGTCCGATCTAATAGTTTGTGTTGGAATGTTTCATTCCTTAAAAGTTTCTTTTCTAGCGATTTCAGCTCAGTTAAGTCTTCACCCAACTTTTACTTTTATTCACTTAGCACCTTTTTCCATAGTCTTAGCTATTGCTTGTTTGATTGCTCTTTTATATGGCATTCTTTTTTCAATTTGGTTTGCAATATTGAATCAAACTATTTTAGCGTTTAAATCTGGATTTTTAATATCTCTTACTTCTAAATTAACTTTTACTCAAAGTTTTCTAGCTAATAAAGCCATTATTTGCTCTTTATTTTCACCAGTTTTACCTAATATAAGAGAAGCTTTAGCTGTATATACAACTATATCTAATATATCTTGGTTCCTAGAAACAAGTATATCTCATAAAGGTATTCAAGTTAATTGTTTACTTAGTATTTCTCTAGCCTTTACATCAATTGCTAATGAAGTTTTATATGTTTTTTTATCTTCATACCAAGTTGATTTCCATGTTTTAATATATGGAATTCTAAACGCTATAGGATTTACTTTATGTCCCATAATATAAATTTATTAATAAATTATAATGAATAACTCTAGCTAATTAAAGCCGGAAATTATTTTACCTGTAATTCTAATTTTATATTAGAAGTTCTTTTTAAAAGTGGATGCATTCTCCCTCTTGAAACAGAATTTCATCTTTTATAAACAATTCATTTGTTTACAATAAGAGTACTTATATATAAAGTAGATAACTTTTGATTATCATTATTTTCAGCATTTGCAACAGCAGAAGCTAAAATTTTATATAAAAGATCAGCTCATTTCTTAGGGGCAAATTTTAAAAATTTTAATGCTTCTGAAGCATCTTGACCTCTAACAACTTCCGCTATAACTCTTAATTTTTTCGGAGAAATTCTTATATTTTTTCCGTATGCTTTCATAAGCTAATTTGGCTATAAATAATTAAATTATTTTCCCAGTCTTTCAGGGATGGCTAGATAAATCTAGCTCGTGGGCCTATTTATTTCATGAATGACCTCTGAACACTCTAGTCATAGAGAATTCTCAAAGTTTGTGTCATACCATATCTTCTGTAACGAAAACTGGAGTATGAGCTTTACCATTATGAACTCAGAATGTATGTCATACAAATTCTGGAATAACGGTACAAGTTCTAGACCATGTCTTAATTACACCTTTTTTTCATGACTCATTCATAGCGACAACTTTTTTTAATAGTCTTTCGTCTATATAAGGTCATTTTCTTAAACTTCTTGTCATAAGATTTGTTTAAAAAGTTAAATTATATCATTAGTTTACCTTTTCTTGTTTTTAGGATCCATTTAGAAGTAGTTTTTTTCCTGCTTCTTGTTTTGTATCCTAATGCTGGCATTCACCATGGAGTCTTAGGAGCCTTCATACCAATTGGCGAACGACCTTCTCAACCACCATGTGGATGATCAACTGGATTCATAGATTTACCACGAACAGTTGGTCTTTTTCACATCCATCTAGATCTTCATGCCTTTCAAATAACAACTTGGTTATGATCCGGGTTTGAAACTTGACCTAGAGTAGCAAAACATTTTTTATGAACTAATCTGATTTCACCAGATGGTAATTTTACTTGCGTATATTCACCTTCTTGAGAAAAGATTGTCCCATATGCACCTGCAGCTCTAATAGAAGAAGCTCATTGCCCAACTATTAGCTCTAAGTTATAGACTTGTAATCCTGTTGGTATATTACTAACAAGCATTCTATTTCAAGATACTAAAGGAGTTTTTTCATCAGCTATTATCTTATCTCATACATTCATGTCCTTATGAGCAATAGTATATCTTCTTTCTCCATCTTTATAACAGATTAAGGCGATAAATGCTGATCTATATGGATCGTATTCGATTGTTTCAACTTTAGCTTCAATTCATTTCTTATCTACTCCGAAGAAATCTACTAGTCTATATTTTTTTGCATGACCACTTCATTGGTGTCTTATAGTAATTCTTCAAGTATTATTTCTACCTGCATGTTTTTTTAGTTTTACTGTAAGAGGTTTATACGGAGAAGAAGTAGTAACTTCTTCAAACGTATTAACTGTCATTCATCTTCTACCTGGAGTGGTAGGTTTAAATTTTTTAATTCCCACTGTTAAAGTCTTTTAAAAACTAAATTATTTTATAACAGAAAAATCTATTTTTGCTTTTGTATCTTTTAAAGTTACATATGCTTTTTTCGTAGATCTTTTTCTTAATTGCATTCATTTCTTTTTACCATACTTGAATTTTTCTCTTGTATGTAAAACATTAACGGAAGCAACTTCTACTTTATACAATTCAGTAACTGATTTTTTAATATCAATTTTTGTTGCACTAGAATCAACTTCGAATACATAAGTATTAGTAGTCATTTCTAAAACAGAAGTTTTTTCAGTAGTAATTGGTTTTTTTAAAATTCTAAAAATTCTCATTTTTTTCTATATTTTAAAGTAAATTATTTAGTAAGCTTATCTATATTTATTAAAGAATCTTTTAATAAAACTAATGTTTTATATTTAAGTAAATCTTTAATATTTAAATAATCTACAAGTATACTTTTAACATATGGTAAGTTAGAAGCAGATTTTTCAATCATTTCATTTTTTGCTGGTATAGCAAGTAAAGCTTTTTCATTATATGGTAGAGTTTTGAAAACATCTTCCATATTTTTTGTTTTAGCTTCTTTGAAATCAATCTTATCTACAATAACTAAATCATTGTTAGCAAGTTTTGAAGATAAAACACTAAATAATGCTTTTCTTCTTTCTTTCTTATTCATAGAAAGTGTAAAGTTTACAACGTTTCTAGGACCAAATGCAACTCAACCTTTTTTTCTGATTGGTGATCTATTTGAACCCATTCTCGCTCTACCTGTACCCTTTTGTCTATAAATCTTTCTTGTTGAACCTCTTCTTTCTCATCTAGTTTTAGTATGAGCAACTACCATTCTATTATTAGCTAGTTGATATACTAAAGCTCTATGTATAAGTCCTTCATTAAGTTCTAATCAAAACACTAAATCATTTAGTTCAATTTCTCAAACTGATTTACCTTTTTGATCGAATAAATTAGTCTTCATCAGAGTAATGTATTAATAACTAAAAAATAATATTTACGAATGAGTTTCTTCATCCAGGAACACCTCATCTAACACCGATTACATTAATTTCTTTATTAACTAGTTCCACTGGAACTTTTTTAATAGTAAATTTAGTGTTACCATGATGACCGTGCATCTTTTTACCTTTATGAACTTTAGTAGGTTTTCTATTACCAATAGAACCAAGAGCTCTATGAAATTTTGAACCATGCCCACCAGGTCAACCATGAAAGTTATGTTTTTTCATTGCTCAAGTAAATCATTTTCATTTTGAAAATCATTCAACTGAAACTTTAACATCCCCCTCTAAAACATCTAATGAAACAGTATCTCCAACATTGTATTTCTCATTTTCTTCATCAGAAACTGGAAATTCCACTATTTTTGAAAAATTGCTTTTATTTAAAGTAACTTTTCATTTTCAAAGTTGAGCATCTTCAACTTTATCATTTAAAACCCCAATAATTATAGCTTTATAACCATCTTTTTCTAAGGTTTTAAATCATACTACTTTTAATGTAGGAACTTGTAGTAAAGTAATTGGAATGAATTTATCATCCTTGATTACTCTAGTCATTTCCAACTTTGTAGCTATAATTCAAGCCATATAAAATATATTTTACAAAATTAAAGTTAGAGGTTAAACATCTCTTATCAATTAAGGGAGTTTAACTTAACCTCTTCTAAAAACTTTTCGTGATATTTCTTAAAAAGCTCCGTGATTATATAAATAAGTTTACAATTGTCAAAAAAAAATGATAGTTTTTTAAAAGTGTTATGTATAAAGCTATAAGTTTGTGTAAAAAAATTGAACAAAAAAGATAAAAACATAAATTAAAAGGAAACATTTTTTTGATTTATCCTAGCTTTTTCCTATAATCCTTTTAATATATATAATTATGTAATAACAATGAAAGAACAATTAGCAAATTTAAAAAATGAATTCATAAAAAGTCTAGAAAATATTGAAACAAATAATGAACTAGAAACTTTAGAAAAAGATTTTTTAGGTAAAAAATGAAAACTTAACGATATTCTTAAATGAATTAAAGACTTATCAAATGATGATAAAAAAATAATAGGTCCAGAAGCAAATAAATTAAAGATATTTATTTGAGAAGAGATAGTATCTAAACAATCAGAACTAGAAAATCTAAAATATGAAAAAATAGAAGAAGAAGAAAAAATAGATGTTACTGCTGAATACCCTTCAAAAAATCTATGACATAAACATCCTATAAGTATAACTAGTAGCTTACTAGAAGAAATTTTTATATCTCTATGATTCAAAGTAGAAGATGGTCCTCAAGTAGAAACAGAAGAATATAATTTTGATAAGTTAAATATACCTGCAGATCATCCAGCTCGTGATGTTTGGGATACATTTTGGATAAGTGATGATATCAATAATAATAAAAAATCTTGAGATAAGAATTTACTTAGAACACATACATCGCCAGTACAAATAAGAACAATGTTAAAATGAGAATTACCTATAAAAATAATTGTTCCAGGTAGAGTTTTTAGATACGAACAAGAAGATGCTAGACATACCTGTAATTTTTATCAACTTGAAGGACTAGTAGTATGAAAATGAGTAACATTTTGAGACTTAAAGTGGACACTAGATACTGTTATGAAAAAACTACTTTGAGAAGGCACAAGTTTAAGATTTAGACCTAGCATCTTTCCTTTTACAGAGCCAAGTGCAGAGATAGACATTAGTTGTCAAATATGTAAGTGAAGTGGACAAACAAAAAACTGAAAATGTAGCATGTGTTCATGATCAGGATGGGTAGAATTATTATGAGCATGAATGGTTAATCCAAAAGTATTAACTGACGCATGAATAGATCCTGAAGAATATTCTGGTTTTGCATTCTGAATGTGAATAGATAGAATTGCAGCTCAAAGATTTTGAGTAAGTTCTAGTAGAATGTTTTATCAAAGTAAATTGAAATTAAATGAGCAATTTTAAAAAAAAGATATCACTTAAGTGACATCTTTTTTCTTATATTTAATAACTACAATTATTAAAGCTAGGCTTATTTCATACTAACCAAGCTGAAGCAAAATAATCAAAATTAGTTTTTAATACACACTACTGCGAATCCGATATTCTTATTGTAACTGATACTTTCCACTGTAAAACTGAAAGAAACCAAACGACGATTCTTCGCATTAGTAGCATCAATCTCTGTGGAGGTCCACCATAAACCCTTCGAACCACGGTCATAGAAGCTAAGATTCGTATAGCGGAATCCAGGTAAGTTAGAAATTATTCAAGACAATTTATTTCAAGTCCATCATGTAGCTCATCCGAGAGTTAAATCAGTCACTTGAGTATCTGTTGGTAGTTTCCATCAATCTCATAATTGTCCACATACTGATATAGAGATATCTTCATCTTCAGTAGCTCAATATCACATCGCTTCATTATATGTATATAATCATCAATCACTAGTACAATTTTCATCTAAATCATCATAACACCATTTTTCTATTATACCATTATCTGATTGAATTGGGTCAGTATTTAGTATTTTAGTTCAATGTCTCATATTTTGACTCGTCCAACAATTTCCATCTACTTCTATTGTTGTATATGTTTCTGATCATGCTGATACTGTTGAGGTTCAACAAGTAAAAGATTCTACTAGCTCTCATCAACTCACTATTTCAATTTTTCATCCTAAATTATTATTTACAAAAGTAGCTGCATAAGTTTCTTTTTCAGGAACTGTTAAATTAACAACATTAGCAACTTCTCATTCTCATTCTAATATTGTACTTGTATATGCAGTTTGCAATCAATCTACAAGAGCAAGCCTTGCTGTCGAATCAGTAGCATCTGTTAATGGTCAACAACTAGCATTATCTGTATAAGCAACTAGTGGTATTCATGGGCCAAACGCAAATCATCATTCATTATTAAATTTTGTTGTACTATATTCTGCTGGTAAGTTATTATATCCATTATATACCAATCTTTCATTAGCCATTATTTGTAATAAATCTGGATTTGAAACATCATTTGCTACTATTGTTGGTAGTGCCAAAGCATAACATGTTGAGGCTCAAGTTAAAGATTTTCACATTAATCAATTATAGTTTCATTCTACTATTGCTGTTGCTTCTACTGTTCATGCAAAAGCTCCATCTAACATATATGGATTAAATGTAAGTGGGTCTCATTCTAGCATTCATGCTAATTCATATTCATTTGTAGTAACTGAATATGTATATTTTTTATCTGTTAATGGATCTGTAGGTATTTTGTCTAGTTTATCTACATTCACAAATACTGAAGCTCAAAAAGTTCATTGAGTCCATACAGTTCATCAACTATATGTTATAGCAACTCAATCTGTTGGTTGAGGATATTTTCAGGCTCATAAGTGAAATAATTCTAATGATGTTTTCATCGTAGATATATCTGATAGTCTAGTTGAATCTCTTGCCTGAGTTGAGTATCATTGTAGTGATATAAAAGATATAGTTCATAGTATTGCTAATATTGTTATTACCACTATTAGTTCTACTAAAGTGAAGGCTTTTTTTTGTTTATTCATATAATTGTAATTTAAATAAATAATAGCTAAAAGTATATATACATATACAGTTTTTGCAATATAAAATCTAATATTATCTTGACTAACAATATTACATACTTATCATTATATTAATAAGAATTACTATAAAAAAATGAAATTATTACTCAAAGAAATAAAAATATTCTCAAAACAAAATTGGTGGATTTATATAATATTTATAATCTGCCTTTTTATTATATATAAAACTGATAGTTGAAATTTACTTGAAGTTAGTTTAGTTTTTCTATTTCATTTCATATGAGATATATGTGTCATGATGATGTGAGATTATAATAGTAAATGAAAAGAAAAACAAGCCTTATATGCTCAAATATGAAGTTTTATTATTTTTTGATTAATATGAATTTATGCTTGAATAAGTGCATGAAAATGGAGTTATTTAGTCCCTCAATTAGTTTTCATTTGGCCTATTATAAAATGATTTAATATAAATTTGAAATGGTTAAATTATAAATTTATGATTTGAGTATGAGCCTTGGTTTTAATTCTATATTGTTATTTATGATTAATTTCTGATATAGCTACTCTTATCCAGATATTATGATTCATTATTTTTCCAATAGCCCTAATTCTTACAAATAGTAAATATAAGTATTTTTGAAGTATATTCTGAATATTTTTAATGTTTATTGGTTCTTGAATAATATTATATACAGGCTTTATTGAATGAAATGTAATATGAACAGATTTAAGTTATACCTTGCTTCCTTTTACAGTATTTGTATACTATTTAAAATTAATTAAAAATTATATATAAAAATGACCTTATATTATTTAAGCATATTCTGACTCTCTATAATTATTTCTTTAATACTAATATTAATATTTAAAAAACTCTTTTATAAATTTAATATTCTAGATAATCCAAAGAAATATTCATTAAAAAGAAAACCTATCCCTTACGCTATGTGAATAGTATTTTTTATTTCATTTTTTATAATGAGCTATTTTTTTGTAGATTATGACTTTAAACTATGACTCATTTGGGTTTTTTGATTTCTAATTACTGGTATTAGTTTCATAGATGATAGACTTCATGTAAGTGCGAAAGTAAGGCTTCTACTTCAAATAATAATATGAGCAATAATATGAATAACATCTATAAAAATAGGATATATCAGTAATATATTTTGATGAATAGCAAACCTAGAAACTCATTACATTGAGATTTTTAATTATACTATATATCTAGTCCCTTTATTCTTTACTATACTTTGGTATGTATTCATATTTAATGCATTAAATTGGACAGATTGAATAGAATGAAATGCATCATGATTGTCTATAATATCATTTTCTGTTCTATTTCTATTGGGAGTAATACTATTTTGAAAAGATGATTACGAATGATGAATAAAAAATGCAGAATTTATAATGTGAATCAGCATAATTCTTGTATGAATCATAATACCATTTTGGTGGTTTGATATTAGACAAAAAATACTAATGTGAGACTCTTGAACCATGTTTCTCTGATTTATGCTAGCAACTTTGGCAATTATAGCATGATGAAAAATAGCAACTGTACTAGTTGTATTCTGAATATATTCAGTAGATGCTGTCTATGTTATTATTAGGAGATTGATAAAAAAGAAAAACCCTCTTAAATGAGATTTTAGTCACCTTCATCATAGACTTCTAAAAATTTGATTGACAAAAAAACAGGTTTTATGACTTATATATTCTCTATCATTTCTTTTTTGACTAACAGCTTTATTTTTAGACAGAAACTGAAAAATAATAGTTTTTTTAATAATAGTTGCTGTTGTAATTTTTATCAATAAAATAGTTGAAACAATAATAAAAAATAATGTTTTAAATAAATGAAAAAAAACATGAAAGCATTCACATTAATAGAATTATTAATAGTTATATCAATAATAACTATTATTTCTGCTTCGTGAGTTTTTTATTTTTTAGATTTTGTTTATGAACAAGAAATAGGACAAAAATTAACTATAGTTGAAGATAATCTTAGCGACCTAGACAAAAACATAAAAAATTATAATATATTTGATTACGAACTACACTTAAATACGTCTACAGGATCAAGATGATATATTACATATATTAATAACTTTGATTTACCATATAATCAAGTTATAAATTTTGACTCTAGAACTTGAAGTGGAATATTATCTACAAACTGAACAGCTTTAGAAACATGGAATATTAAATGATATCAAGATGAAAAACTATTAATAAATACAAGTACAGGAGCAGATGAGCTACTAAACTTTGATTACAACAAAGAGCAATACTACAAAATAGTATCTACTTTCACATGAATAGTCTTAAATGAAATTGACATAAATTATTTTTCAGAAGATAATCTATACCCTGAGAATAACAAATTATTAGAATTAATTTCTATAAATTCTAATGAAGATAAAAGTTGAACAGATTATTCATCAATAGTTATATCTAATTTATGATGAAGTAAAACAATATGAAATAACGAAAATGAAATATATCTATTCTTTGAAGAAAATTGAAAAGAAAAATTTATAAAAATAACTAAATAACATGAAAATAGCATTTTTTGGTACATGAGAATTCTCTAAAAATATTTTAGCTTGAATACTAAATGATTGAAGCATTGAAGTATGATTAGTAGTATCTCAACCAGATAAACCAGTAGGAAGAAAAAAGATAATAACAGCAACTCCTATAAAAGAATATGCGCTAAAAAAGAATATAGAGGTTCTACAACCAACAAAACTAAAAACCAATAATGAACTTTTTGAAAAATTAAGTCAATATGATTTTGTAGTAGTAGTAGCTTACTGAAGAATAGTTCCTAACTGAGTATTAGAAGCGCCAAAATATTGATGTATAAATATTCATTGATCGATATTACCAAATTATAGATGAGCTAGCCCTATTCAAGAAGCAGTAAAAAATTGAGACAAAGAGACATGATTGACAGTAATGTATATGTCAGAATGAATGGATGAGTGAGATATACTAGCCATTAGAAAAGTTAATATAGACAAGTTAGACAAAACTATAGACATATTTAACAAGTTTGAAAAAATAGGTCCAAAACTACTTATAGATACTCTAAAACAAATTATTAACTGAACAATTAAATGACAAAAACAAGATGATTCAAAAGCTACATATTGTAGTAAAATATCTAAAGAAGACTGAGAAGTAAATCTTAACAAAGATAATTGAGTAGATATTTACAATAAATTTAAGGCATATCATCCTTGGCCATGAATTTACAGTTATTATAATGACAAAAAAATCAACTTCGAAGAGATAGAATTAATTGAAAATGAAGCTATCCTTTCTCCCCTGGGGGGAAAATTAGATAGGGGGAACCTTATAAAAAACTGAAAACTAGTATGAATTGTTGCTTCAGACAAAAAAATAATTATTTTAAAACAAGTAAAACTTGAATGAAAGAAAAGTATGGATATACTCTCTTTCATAAACTGAAATAAAGACTTTTTAGATTATAAATTTTAATAATAATAAACAAAAATGTTAAACATTGCACTAAATACTTTCAAAGAAATAGTAAGAAATAAATTTCTTTACCTAATTTTATTCTTTGCCTTTGTATTCATTATATTTTCTCTATTATTAGGAAAATTAACAATCTGAGATGATAGTAAAATAATAGTAGATTTTTGATTAGCTATGATTGAAATATTCTGACTTGTAGGGGTATTATTCGTATGATCTCAACTTTTGTTTAAAGAAATAGAGTGAAAAACAATATTCTTGATACTTAGTAAACCAATAAAGAGATATGAATTCATATTAGGTAAATTTTTCTGATTTTCTGCTACTATTTTTCTTATAGTACTACTTCAATCTATATTATTCTTATCAGTATTACTAATAAAAGGAATAGATATAACTAGTTTAATTAGCTTTTCTTTATTATTCACATTTTTTAAGCTTGAAATATTACTATGATTAGTATTTTTCTTCTCAACATTTATGTCTAATATGATTACTATCCTTGTAACACTTATGATATATTTTTTAAGTCATAGTTTTACTATAATTATAGACATTGCAAATAGGACTTGAAATATAGTTGCTGTTTACTTTTCTAAAGGTCTTCAATTATTATTCCCTCCATTTGAAGCATTAAATATAAAAGATGTAATATGAAGTTTTACAAACTTTCATGCAAATTATTTTATATTTAATACAGCATATTCACTAGTCTATCTTACTATTATATTATTCTTTACTGTTCAAATATTTAATAAAAAGAAGTTTGAAAATTAAAACCCCTAGCCCACTTATCAGGAAGAATAGCTACAAATTATGGAAAATAAAAAAAATATAGATTTAATCATACAGAAAATAACTGGTCTTAGTAAAGGGCAGTTATTTTTGAATCCAAAAGTAGATCCAAAATATGAAAAAGATATAAACTTAGCAATTGATAGGCTAAAAAATTGAGAACCAATAGAGTATATTATAAATAATGCAGAATTCTATTCTCTAGATTTTTATGTTACTTCAGATACTCTAATCCCTAGAAATGATACAGAAATAATGGTAGACAAGACAATAGAAGAGGTAGTAACTATCCCAAAGCATCCCGACAAAATAACAAATATTAGCTATATAGATGTCTGAACATGAACAAGCTGTATTCCTATTTCAATTTTAAAAAACACAGAAAAAATAGATAATTGTTTTGTCATAGACATATCAGATAAAGCCCTCAAAATAAGTAAAATAAATATAGAAAATTATAAGTTAAATAAAAAAATTAATCAAATTCACTGAGATTTACTTACAAATTTTTTAATCAATAACAATGACTACAAACTAAACAAAAACGTAGTAATAACAGCAAATCTTCCATACATAAAAGATAATGATCATAATAATATGGATTCAGAAACTATCAAATTTGAACCTGATTTAGCATTATATTGATGAAGAGATAGTTGATTTGAATTATATATTCAACTAATAAAAGAATGTTTTCTCTTAAAAACTAACTATAATATAAAAAATCTTATTCTATTTATAGAAATAGGATTTGATCAGAAAGAAAGATGTGAAAAATATTTAAAAGAAAAATGATTGAAAAGTACAATTTTTAAAGATAATTGAAATATAGAAAGATGTGTAAAAATAGAGTTTTAAAAACTCTATTTTTTTGCTTTAAATTAACATTTATGATAAAATTTATATATATATTATAAGTATTTAAAATAATGTCCCCCTCAGAAATAAATACATGACCTTTAGAACAAAATATTTTCAAAGAAAATATAGATTATACTGTGTTTGAAAGTATTTTAGATACATTAGATTGAATTAAACCACAATTCATAACTAGAGAAGAATATAATCAAAAAAAATGAGACATTCTAAAAGAAACATGAAAAGATAAAGAATGAAAAACATATACTCTATTTATGCCAACAGATTTAAAAAATCATGAACTTCCTTCTATAATATTTAGAGTAAATAAGTTAAGCTTCCCTAATGAAATACCAGAATATGCATCTATAAATGAATTAAAAATAAAAATAACCCTAGCTATAGATTTATTATTATCGGAAATAAAAACAAAATGAAATGCTTGAAAAGAAGTTAAAAAGGCGATAAAAAACTATATCAGATTGTTTTCTCAAATGTTTCCTAATATTAATCCAGCTCAGTTAAATAATTTAGCTTTTAGAAAATCAATTATAGATTCTAGAAACTTAAAAAAGTATGAGCAATATACTAAAAAACTTGACCAGATTAAAACAAAAGAAAAACTATCTGACTTACAAGAAGAGTTAGATAAGCTATTATCAGCTGAAATATGAGTACATTTTGAAGAAGCTTTTTATGAAAGATGAATAAATAAACTGAGTTTATGATTAATGACAATTACTCAGTCAGAATTAGAAAGTATAAGAGAAAAAAATATTAGTCCAAAAGATAAAACAGTTGAAAGAATAGAAAAAAGCAAGTTAGATGATAAGGAAAGACTACTTAGAAATAAAATTTGAATAACTAAACTCAAAAAAGACTTACAAAAAATTAGAGAAACTTGAGATATAGAACAAATAGCTAAAAAGGAATTAGAAATAACAAATTCTGTATTAAAAATACTACATGAATATCCTTATCAATTAACGGAAAAAAATTACTGATATCAACCAAAACAAATATTAAAAAATAAAGAAATTTATTGTGTATGATTTAGCCTAATATGAAGTAGTTTTCTAAGTGAACTATGAATAAAACATAAATGATTAGAAATACCTGGACATTCAGCATTAGAAATAAATATATGATGAAAAAAATACTACTTTGATGCAACTGCCTTTAAAAAAATTATAGAATTTACATACTGAGCTAAATCATGAGTTTATTCAGAAATAAACTTAAAAGTTAAGAATAGCAATAAAAATACAAATGGTATATTTCACAAAATTTATACAAGTATTTTTGGACCTGATAAAAAAGAAGTTACTAATGAATCTACAATTTATTCATGAGTAAACACTAGATTAAGAAAAATTTTAGCTATTTCATGAAATCCTGAAAAGATTTTATTATCTCAAATATATAATAATAGATGATGAACTTTATTAGAAAATATGGATTATGAATGAGCTATAAAAATATTTCATAAAGCCCTGAAACTTACACCAAATAGTTCAGAATTATATTATAATTTATGAGTTGTTCATGGAAGAGTGTGAAATGATGAGGAAGCTATCAAAATGAGTAATTTAGCTATCAAATTGAATCCTAAATCTGCTAATTGATATAAAGCATTATGACTTTATTATTATAATATATGAGAATATGAAGAATCTGAAAAACAATTAAACAAAGCTTTAGACAAAAATTACTATGATCCTGAATCCTACAATTTTATATGACTTACTTTGCTAAAATTGTGAAAATATGAAGAAGCAGTAGATAAATTAGAAACGGCTTTAAAAATAAAACCAGATAAAGAAATGTATAAAATAAATTTATCTACTGCAATGAGTATGTTATGAACTTATTTATGAGAATCTTGAAAATATATAGAAGCAATAACTAAAATAGACAATGCCCTAAAATTAAATCCTAGAAATTCAACAGCTTATAATAATAAAAGCAACATATTCAATAAGCAATGAAAACATAAAACAGCAATGCTAAATAGATATGTAGGGTCCAATTTAAACTATTATAAACAGCTATTAATTAGAAAATCTTACTCTAGAAATAGAAGAAATTCTTCAAATATTTGATTGGTATATAAAAAAGAATATGCACAAATCAACTATTATTTACAGAAAAGAGATTATGATTCTTTAAGAAAATATATGCTAATGTTAAGTAGTTAATATAATTCTTTTTTGAAAAAACACAAAATATGATAAAATAAGATTAATAACTAGTTTATTTAAAATAATATTATGTCTCTAGAAGATTATACACCTGACATAGAATCATCTGAATGAACATGAAACTCTACTGAATCAGCTAAGGATACTAGTGAAAAATATAAAGAATCCTCTAAAAAAGCTTGAGCTAAAGTTGCAAAAGTATGAAAAGATGAAAAAAAAGCTAAAAAATATGATTTAATTTTAGCTGGTTTTTTGGTAAATATTATTATTGACAAAAAATATGATTTTATATTAAATGCTTTATTTACAGCACTTAATGCATGATATACATCAAACTTTATATTATGAATACTATCTCTTATAAATATACAAATAAGTAATAAAATAAGAGAGGTCTCAGGAAAAGAAACTATAATATTTACATATAATATCAAAAAAGAAATTGAAGAATTTGATGATAATAATATTAACGAGCAAATAAGAAATAGAATAAATAATTGGGTGGAAGATATCACAGATAGCGTTACCCTTGAATATTCAAGCCTACAAACTAAAAAGTTAATAGATTTACTAGAAGATGATAAAACTTTATTATTAGATTATACAAGTAACATATTTAATTTTTTCTTAAAAGAGATAAATATTACTATTTCTAAGGAAAAATCAGAAAATATATCAGAATTTATACTATCTGAAGTTAAAAAATCAATTAAAGAATTAAAAATAGAAAACATATAAAATAATTAAATAAAAAGCATAATTAGATATAGCTAATTATGCTTTTATTGTGCCAAAAAAAACATTTGACTTCTAATAACTAATAAGTAAAATCCCCGCACAAAGCAAAAAGAAGTCTATTTGTAGATATTTTTTCCTTTAAAATAGGGAAAGTCTGCCAATGGATTATATTTTATGTTTTAAATAAATTATTTTTAAATTTTTAATATATTTTACAATGGCTAAAGTAACTCCTTTAGATAAGATCAGAAATATAGGTATTATAGCCCATATTGATGCTGGTAAAACTACTGCTACTGAAAGAATTTTATTCTATACTGGTAGAATTCACAAAATTGGTGAAACTCATGATGGTGAAGGTACTATGGATTGGATGGAACAAGAACAAGAAAGAGGTATTACTATTACTTCTGCTGCTACTACTTGTTTCTGGAAAGATCACCAAATAAATATTATTGATACTCCATGACATGTGGATTTCACTATTGAAGTAGAAAGATCTCTTAGAGTTCTTGATGGATGAGTTGCTGTTTTTGATGGTTCTCAATGAGTTGAACCTCAATCAGAAACTGTTTGGAAACAAGCTGATAAATATTCAGTACCTAGAATCGCATTTGTAAACAAAATGGATAAAATGGGTGGTGATTTTGAAATGTCTATTGATACTATCAAAAAAAGATTAGCATGAGATAAAGTTGTAGCAATTCAATATCCTATTGGAGCTGCTGAAACTTTTGAAGGTATTGTTGATTTAGTAGAAATGAAAGCATATCACTTTGAAGGTGATTCAGGTGAAAAAATTACTGAAATAGATATTCCAGCTGATATTAAAGCTAGGTGTGAAGAATTAAGAGAAGAAATGGTTGAAAAAGTTGCATCACAAGATGACGCACTAATGGATAAATATTTTGAAGATGGTTCTTTAGAAATAGCTGATATTAAAAAGGGTCTAAGACACGCTGTTAGTAATAATAAATTATACGCTGTAGTTTGTGGGTCAGCTCTACAAAATATAGGTGTACAAATGGTTATTGATGCTGCTGTAGATTACTTACCTTCTCCAGTTGATGTTAATAATGCAGAAATTGATTGTAAAGATATTGATTCAAAAGAAAACTTCAAAAAAATTCCAGTTGCTAACGATGCTCCTTTAGCTGCAATTGCATTTAAAATTGCTACTGATCCATTCGTAGGTAGACTTACATTTACTAGAGTTTATTCAGGTACACTTAAATCTGGTACATATATATATAATGCTACTACTGGTTCAAAAGAAAGAGTAGGTAGATTATTACAAATGCATGCTAATGATAGAATAGAAATTCAAGAAATTACTGCAGGTAATATTGGTGCAGTTATTGGTTTAAAAAATACTAAAACATGAGATACTTTATGTGATGTTAACGATAAATTCTTAGTTGAATCTATTGAATTCCCTGCTCCTGTAATCTCAATTTCAGTTGAACCTAAATCAAAAGCAGATCAAGAAAAAATGGGTATGGCATTAAGTAAGCTAGCTGAAGAAGATCCTTCATTCAAAGTAGCTACTGATCCTGAAACTGCTCAAACTATTATCTCTGGTATGGGTGAACTTCATCTTGATATTATTGTTGATAGAATGAGAAGAGAGTTCTCAGTTGAATGTAATGTTGGTGAACCACAAGTTTCTTATAGAGAAACACTTAAAACTGTTGCTGAAAAAGTAGAACATAAATTTTCTAAACAAACTTGAGGTAGAGGTCAATACGGTCATGTTGTTATCACTTTTGAACCATATAAAGAAATGGATGAAGATGATATCAAAAATGAACTTAAAGAAAAACCTACTAATAAATTTGTTAACAAAATTATTGGTGGTACTATCCCTAAAGAATATATACCAGGTGTACAAAAAGGTTTAACGGAATCATATAATAGAGGTTTTGTTGCTGGTTATCCAATGGTTGATATTAGAGCTACTCTTACTTTTGGTTCATTCCATGAAGTTGATTCATCTGAATTATCATTTAAATTAGCTGCATCTAAAGCATTCCAAGAAGCATGTAGAAAAGCACAAGCTTGTTTACTTGAACCAATAATGAAAGTTGAAGTTAATACTCCTGAAGAATATATGGGAGATGTTATCGGTCAATTAAATTCAAAAAGAGGTAGAATTGAAGAAATGGGAGACAGAGGACAAGCTAAAATTGTTACTGCATTCGTTCCATTATCAGAAATGTTTGGTTATATGACTGACCTAAGATCAGCATCTCAAGGTAGAGCTACATATGCTATGGAATTTGATCATTATGAAGAAGTTCCTACTAATGTTGCTACTAAGATTAGAGAAGATAGAGGTTTTGTTCTTCCTGAAGAAGATTAATCACTTTTTTATAAAAAACTCCCAATTATTGGGGGTTTTTTATTTTATTTAGTTAATAATTGTATAGCATATATTCATGCGTAGTCAATCATAAAATCACTTTCTTTTTGCTTTATTATAAAAATCCTTAGTATGTAATATGCTCATGTTATAAATATGAGTAGAACTAAAGTTAAATTAAAAATTACTATTTTTTATAAAATAGTAAATGAAATATCAAAATTAAGTCTTTAAAAAACTAAAATCTAAAAGTTATTACCATTAATTATGACAACGATAATTATATAGTAATACACTTTAATAATCACAACATACCCTGATTTTTACAATTTATGTAGATATAATCATACATAATTTTTTAAAGATACTGATTTTATTATACTAAAACCTGGAAACAGTATATTATATAATAAATATTTATAAATGAATTACACACTAATAGTAGCCTGAATCATATTCTGAATGGCTCTTTCAGTAGTTCTATTTTTCATATGGGAAAATAGAAAGACTCATAAAGCATGAGACAAGGCAGATAACATAGTAAAAAAGGCTGAAAAAAGAAAAAATCAAATTCTAGATGAAGCTAGAAAAGAAAGCTATGAAATAATTAAAAAAGCTGAAAAAATAGAAGAAAGAATTATTGAAAGAGAAGAAAAAATAGAGAAAAGATTAGAATTAATTGAAGACAAACAAGATAAAATAATACAAAAAGAAGATAATTTAAGAGAAGAAAAAGAAAAACTAGAAGATAAAAAACTAGAATTAGAATGAAAATTATGAGAAATATCTAAGTTAACCGAAAAGGAAGCAAGAGAATTATTCTTAAAACAAATTAAAGAAAAATTTGAAGAAGACTGAACTGATATAATAAAAAAATACAAAAAAAAGATTGAAGATGAGAAAAAAGAAATATCAAAAGATATAATTCTAAAATCTATTCAACAATATGCTTGAGATGTGACAAGTGAAGTTACAACTACTATAATACCTATTCCTTCTGATGATATTAAATGAAAATTAATTGGTAAAGAAGGTAGAAATATTACTACATTCGAAAGATCTGCTTGAGTAGCACTTATTATTGATGATACTCCAGATACTGTATTTATATCAGCATTTGATCTATATAGAAGATATATAGCTAAAAAATCACTAGAAAAGCTAATAGAGGACGGTAGAATACAACCAGCTAGAATAGAAGAAATAGTAGCAAAAACAGAAGAAGAAGCTGATGTTTTACTAAGAGAGTTATGAAACAAAGTAGTAGAAGAACTATGAATTAGAAACTTACCTGATGAAATTATTCCAGTAATAGGTAAACTAAGATTTAGAACTAGTTATGGACAAAATATACTTAAACATTCAAAAGAAACAGCTATTATAGCTGAAAGTATAGCAAAAGAACTTTGAGCAGATCCTCAACTAGTAAAAACATGATGATTACTTCATGATATATGAAAAGCTCTAGATCAAGAATTTGAATGAACTCATCCTGAAATTGGATGAATATTAGCTAGAAAATATAAAATTAATGAAAAAATTGTTGATATGATTGAAAATCATCATGGTGAACAATTTAGTATTTCTCTAGAGGCTGCTATAGTCCAAGTTGCTGATGCAATTTCATCAGTAAGACCTTGAGCTAGAAGAGAAGTAATTGAAGATTACTTAAAAAGAGTACAAGAAATGGAAGCGTTAGTACAAAGTTTTTCATGAGTAGACAAAGCATATGCACTATCTGCCGGTAGAGAAATAAGAGTATTCGTAAATGCTAAAACTATTACAGATTTAGAAGCAGCTGAACTAGCAAAAAATATTGCTGATAATATACAAGAAAAGTTATCATATCCTGGTGAAGTAAAAGTTAATCTAATAAGAGAATCAAGAGTTATAGAAATAGCTAAATAAAAAATAATAATAAAAATATGTACAACTGAAATGACCTAAAAGTAGGTAAAAAATTTATAATGGATGATCAACCATACGAAATAATGACATATGCTCAAAAAGTAATGGGTAGATGAGGATCTATTATAAATATAAAAGCAAAAAACTTACTAACATGAGCAAATGTGCCAAAAACATTTTCTGATAAAGATAGATTTGCTCCAGCAGATATTACAAAAAATGAATATGACTATCTATATAATGATGGTGAAAATTATTTTTTTATGAACAATACTACTTTCGAACAGGTAGAACTTAAAAAAGCAGCACTAGACTGATCTGAATTATTTATGCAAGATTGAGACAAAGTTATATTACAAGAATTTAATTGAAGTCCTATCAATATTAGTTTAGAACCTAGTTGCATACTAGAAGTAACTGAAACTCCACCTGGTGAAAAAGGTGATACTGCTACCGGTTGAAAAAAAACAGCTACAATGAACACATGATTAGTTCTTCAAGTCCCTTTATTCATAAAAGAATGAGATAAACTAGTTATAGATACTAGAACAAAAGAATATAGAAGTAGAGCTTAAAAAACTTCCCTTAAAATTAAGGGAAGTTTTTTCTTTGAATATCTGAAAAAATTCTTATAATTTTTATTATAAAATTATTATAAAATTATTAATAAAATTTATGTATCCATTTTTTGAACCATTCTGAATTATAATATACACCTTTTGACTTACTTTGATACTATGCTTCTTCCTATTTGTTTGGATGCTTAAAAAATTATCGCTAAAATTTTGATTTGATTACCTTATATTCAAAAAAAATCTACTTTGGTATTTTTTATGAGTATTTTTCTTTTCTAGACTTTTCTATGTAATTTGAAAATGGCATGATTTAAAGTATATAAAAAATCCCTTTGAATTCTTTATAATGAGTGATTATAACTTTTCCCTAGCATGAGCATTAATATGATTTTTTACAGTCTTTGCCATATTACTAAATATTAGAAAAGAAAAATTAGATAACTTTATTGATTGATTTACCATTTCACTATTATTTGTTTTATCAGTTTGATTTATTTGAGCTTTCTTTTGATGACAAGTATATGGTAGAGAAACATTAATTGGAATAGAAATATTATATACCCATCCTTTTACTCCAGTTCCATTTCAAATACCTATTTTCCCTCTAGCTATCATATATTCTATCATGTTTTTTATATTATTTTCTACAGCTTACATCTTCTCAATGTACGTACAAATAAAATGAATAATATGATATGTTTGATTAATAGCTATTTCTTCTACACTATTGATCTTTGAATTTTTCAGCTGAAAATATGATATATTCAAAGATTCTATTTGAATTAATCTAACACAAACTTTTTCACTATTGTTTATAGCTTTCTGTTCTTATAGACTATATCTAATTTTTAACTTAAATGAAAATAAAAATCAAAGTATTTTAAAAAACTAATATGATTTCTAAAAATATATTATTTATATTTTATTCTATATTCTTTTTGCTCTGAATATTTATAAATAATTTAACAAAACAAGTTTCTACATCACTCCTAGTACTACTAACTTTAGTAGTGCTTTTTTTGTGCTACTATTTGTATAGTAAAAAGTATTTAAACTTATTAATATTATCAATACTATGACTTCTAATATGAATAACAATATCAGATTATAATATACAAAAAATTAACACCAATTCAACTAACCTAAATAATTACTATGACAATTATAATCATAAATTAATAATTGAAATAAAATCTATTAATAAAATAAATGACTTCCAAATTGAATACTTATCACAATTAATACAAATATGAGATGAAAAAATTGAAACAAATATTAATCTGATAGCAAAATTATCAAAAAATAATATTTTAGAGAAATGAAATATTATAAGCTTTAATAGTAAATTATATGAATTTAAAGACTTTAATGGGTTTTCATATAAAAAATATATGCTTTCTAAAAATATTTATTTTAGTTCTAATATTTATAGTTATGAATTATTAGAAAAATGAAATATTAACTTTATAGAAAAAAATATTATAGAACTAAGGAAGCTATTTCTAAGTACTATTTATAAGATTTATCCAAAAGAAGAAGCTATATTTTTATGATGAATTTTAATTTGAGCAAGAGAGAGTCTCCCAAAAGATTTAAAACAAGATTTCAACAACTCCTGACTAACACATTTTATAGCAGTTTCCTGATTTAACATAACCATATTAATTATATTTTTAACATATATCGCTTCATGTCTTCCAATTAGTCTTAGAGTAGTATTTATTACCATCTGAATAGCCTTTTTTACAATTTTGGTAGGTTATACTGCCCCTGTAATTAGAGCATCAATTATGGGCCTTATTTGATATTACATAATTTCATCTGGTAGAAAATGAGAAGTACTATCTATAATACTACTTACATTATCTATAATGTTAATATTTTCTCCATATAGTTTAAATTATGATGTTTCCTTGCATTTAAGTTTTCTTGCTGTTTTATGAATAATCTACACTTGAAAATTCTTTGAAAAACTATTTTTCTTTTTGCCAGAATTTTTAGAAATAAAAACTGCCTTTACTCTAACACTTTCTTCCTTAAGTTTCACTCTTCCCATAATGATATTCAATTTTGGCCAGGTGTCTATATTGGCTCCCTTCGCTAACATAGCAGTTGCATGGACAATAGCCCTAGCAATGACATTTGGTTTTATATCAATTATTGTCTACTTTGTCCATCCTTTTGCCTGAATAATTCTTTGATATTTAACATGGATTTTCCTAAAATGGGATATCACAGTAGTACATTTCTTTTGAAAACAAGAATGGAGCTTAATAAAATTTGATTTATGAATTTATAAATATCATATAGAAATACTATATTTTATGATTCTAATATTTTTAATTATTTGGTTTAGAAAAAAAGAAGCAGCTTAAGCTGCTTCTTTTAAATCCTTTAATTCATTTAATAGTATATCTATATCTCATCATTCAAATACTTCTCAACTCACTACCTCTTCTTTTATTAATTGTAAATTTTCTTCTATTTTTTGTAGATTATCTTTATTTTTATCAACTTTTGCTGTATTTAACATTGATTTAGCATTATCAAACCTAGCCTGTAAACTAATAGTTTGTTTTTCAGTTCCTTTTTTCATATTTGAGAAAGCTTTCCCTTGTTTATTATTAGCTAATGATTGATCTTTGTTTATCAAATTATCTACTTTTTTTAGTTCAGTGAATCTTTCCTTAAAAGAACTTTTTCAACTTTTATTATTAATAATATCTTTCATATCTTTAAAAGTATCTGGTCTTTTAAAATCTTTTCAGTCCATTAACTCATTTAGTGTTGTTTTAAATGCCCTATTAATAGCATCATCTTTAGTTTCTTTTCATCATTCTGGATTTTCTAAAGCAAAATAATTTTCTCATAATTGCTGAACTAAGTTCTTATTTTGTCAAATTAATTCCTGTTCCCCATTTTTACTTCACTCAACAGTCTGTTTTAAGTTATCTACATCTGTTGTAAAATCTTTATTAAACTTTTCTAATGATTTTGATTTAGCTTCAGGTCAATTAAGAAATTCAATAGATTGACTTACTTGTTCTAATTTATCTGCATCAACTCATTCAACTCAATCTAAGTTTCAGTTTATAGACAATCCTTGTTTAATACTATTCCCTTCACCTACATCAAGAAGTCACTGCGATACAAATCAATCAACTAAAGGTGAACTAGGTCATTCTTCAATTTTTCTCTGTTTAAGTAATTCTGGAGATTCTTCTTGTTTATCTTCTTCTGCAACTATATCACTAGGAGATTCATTTCAAAAATCATCCAAAACTATATCATAATCTTTATTATCATCTGGCTTAGTTCAATATAAAGTTTCTTTTGCACTAGCTTGTTGTTCTTTTAAAGGAACTTTTAATGGTTCATTATATTCAGCATTAGATTGCTCTAATTTTTCTCTATCTCATAATTCCGGTTCTTTAACTCATTGAATAATAGGAGTATTCATAATATATTTATAAAAAAATAGTTACTAATATTTTATCATATTAGTAACTATTCTGTCAAAGATTATTAGTCTTCATATCATTTAGGAATCATTTGATCTTTCCAAGAAGTATTTTGTTCGTAAACATTAGCTATTTCTAATAATTTTTGTTCTTCTAGTCTTGGGGCCAAAATTTGTAATCAAACAGGCATTTTTTCTTTCTCAAAATCTTCAGTTTCAGCAAATCAACATGGAACTGAAATTCCAGGTAATCAAGCAAGTGAAGCAGGAACAGTAAATACATCAGCTATATATGATTTCAAAGGATCCTCTCCATTTTCTCACATTTTCCATGCAACTGATGGACTAGATGGTCATACAATAACATCCACTTCTTCAAAGACCTTATCAAAATCCTCTATTATAAGAGTTCTAACCTGTGAAGCTTTTATATAATATGCATCATAAAATCACGCAGACAAAACATAACTTCAAAGAACAGTTCTTCTTTTAGATTCATTTCATAATCATTCTCATCTATTATTCATAAATATTTCATCCATAGAACTTGCTTCTTTATCTGATTTATGCCCATATCTAAGACCATCCAATCTTCATAGATTAGTAGAAACTTCTGCCGGAACTATTATATAATAAGCAGCAATGGCATATTTAGTCATAGGAAGAGAGACTTCTTTTATTTCTGCTCACATTGATTTTAATTCTTCAATAGAGTTCTCTATAGTTTCTTTTACTCAAGCATCTAGTCATTCTCAAAAATACTCTTTTGGAATACCTATTTTTACTCATTTTAGATCTTTTGTTTCCCAAATCTTAGGATTGATTATATCTTTCCCAGGCAAAGAAGTATTTTCCATAGAATCTTCCCCATTCATTATTTCATATAAAATTCCAGCATCTTTTACTGTTTTTGTAATAGTTCATGGACAATCAAAACTTGAAGCCATAGGCATTACTCAATATCTAGAATTTCTACCATAACTAGGTCTAAAACCAACTACTCAACATAGACTAGCAGGCTGTCTAAGGCTTCATCATGTATCTGTTCACAAAGCAGCAGGAACTAATCAAGCAGCAACTGAAACTGCTGATCATGAACTAGAACCACCAGGTACTCTATTTGTTCACCAAGGATTAATTGCTTTTTTAGATGCAGAGTTTTCTCATGTATTTCACATAGCAAACTCATCCATTGTTACTTTACCTATAGAGCTCATACCCTCATCTTTTAATCTACTTATTAAAGTAGCATCATATGGTGGTTTAAAATTAGATAACATTAAAGATGATGCAGTAGTTGGAATTCATTTCTCACAAAATAGATCTTTTATTCAAATTGGCGCTCAAAAAAGAACTCCATCTTCTTTATTTAATCACTCTTTATTAATGAAATTAAAACAATTTAACTTTTTATCATATTGTTCAATTCTTTTTAAAAAATAGTTAAAAACTTCTTCTTTTGTAGTCTCTTTCAACTTTATATTTTCTATTATCTCTTCTAAACTTAAATTCTTAAAATTCATATTATATAATTAGCTTTTATTAATTGCGGAATAGTATATTCATAAAACTATTTTTTAAAAGAAAAAATCCTCCAAAATGGAGGATTTTATTTTTATATCTAATACTATTTAGCTTTTCTAACTTCTTTAAGTCTAGCTGCTTTACCAGTAAGATTTCTAATAAATTTAATAGATTTTCTTCTAACCTTAAATTGTCTAATAATATCTATTTGTTTTATAGTTGAAGAATGAACTGAAAATACTTTTTCGACTCAAAATGCTCCAATTTTTCTTCTAACTGTAATAGTTTTTTCTAAAGCTGACTTACCAGCAGTCTTTATAACTAAACCTTTAAATTTTTGTATTCTTTCTTTTCCACCCTCTTTTATAATTTGGTGAATTTCAACTTCCATACCTGTTTTAATTTCTTCTCTGCCTTCTTGTAAAAAAGACTCTTGTACAGTTTTTATTAATGCGCTATTTGACATAATAATTTGTTTAAAAAATAAATTTTTCTTCTTAAATTGCGCATATCATATTATTATATATATAAAAAGCAAATCTTTTTTGCTTAAATTTCTTTTTTATAGTAAAATATTAGTATATTATTAAAATTTATAAATAATTAAATATATGGATTTCAAAAAAATAAAAGAAAAACTTAATGAACATACACAAAAAGCAGTTGATTACGGTGCTAAAAAATTAACTGAATCTAGTCTTACAATAAGTAAAAAAGAAGATTTAGAAAAACTCATTAAAAAATCTGCTACTACAAGTTTCAAAAATAAAGAAACTTGAGTAGAAAAAAATTATAAACATAAAACAATAGCTATATTTGCGGATGAATGATCAGATTTTTTTAAAGATGCATTATATATGCTTCCAGTAATTTCAGCAAAAGCATTTACTCAAAATATTTCTGTTTCACTAGCAAAATCTAAAATTGAAGAAGTAAATCTGTCAGACTACAAAGTAAAAACTGAATCATTACCATGTTTAGTTGTATTTGAAGAAGAAAAAGTATTAAAAACAATTGAAGGTACAAAGAATATATTAAAACTTGTAAAATCATTTGATTTAGATATAAATAAACTAATAGATAACGCTTAAAAATATTATTATGACATTAACTATATTAGAAATATTATACATAGTATTAATCATGTTCACTTCTATAATTTGAACTTTATTAGTTATAGTATTAATCAGAGTATTAAAAATACTAGGACCTATTACAGAAGTAGTAGAGATGTACAATAAAGTAAAACAATTTTTCAAAGCTTACGCGAGTATTCCCGAAACAATAAAAGAAAAAGTTGCTGAAGTACTTAAAAATAAAAAAGATTCATAAAACTGTTAAATTTAATCTTTCCTAAGATAGGAAGGATTTTTTTTTGCTCTTTTTTTAATATTCTATAAAATTAATATAAATAACTCCTAAAAAATCCTAATGGCAAAAATAATACGTCTTGATAAAAATTTAGCTAACCAAATAGCTGCTTGAGAAGTAGTTGAAAGACCAATATCAGTAATCAAAGAATTAATCGAAAATTCTATAGATGCAAACGCAACAAATATAAAAATTGAAATAGAAAACGGGTGAATAGATAAAATAGTGATTAGTGATGACTGAGAATGAATAGAAAAACAAGATTTACCATTAGTTATCGAAAAATACTCTACTTCAAAAATAAAAAGTATAGAGGATTTATACAATATTATGACATTTTGATTCAGATGAGAAGCTATATCATCAATATCATCGGTTTCAGATATGGAAATTATATCAAAAAATATAAACGCAAATTTTTGATCTTCAATTAAAGTTATAGCTTGAGATTCTCAAAACATACTAGAAACAGCAAGTGAAACATGAACAAAAATAATTGTAGAAAAATTATTCTATAATACTCCTGCTAGACTTAACTATTTAAAAAAAGCTAGAACTGAATATAATCACATATTAACATTCTTACAACAAATAGCCCTTTCCTATCCAAAAGTAGGTTTTGATTTTATTTCTGATTCAAAACAAATTTTTAAATATATTAGCTGAGAAGATTTAAAAACTAGAATATATAATATATATTGAGATGATTTTTCTAACAATCTATTAGAATTAAATTTCTCTATGAACTGAATAACAATAAGCGGATATATATCAGATCCAAAGGTTAGTTTTCCTAATAGAAATAGACAATCTTTATTTGTAAACAAAAGAGTAATTAAATCAAACTTAATATACAAAGCTATTAGTGATGCATATAATAGATTTATACCACACTCAATGTTCCCTGCTTATGTCCTAAATCTAGAAATAGATCCAACTCAAGTAGATGTAAATGTACATCCAAGAAAAATGGAGCTTAGGTTTGCTTCAGAACAAAATATTTTTAGAGCTGTATATCATGCCATACAAGACAAGCTTGATAAGGTAAGCTTAATTTCAAATAATTCTAGTTCAGATAATACAATAACTGAACAATATAATTCATTTTCATCTCATGTAAATACTACAAATACAAGTAATAACACATGATATACTGGCTCATGAACAAAATTTAAAGCATATTCTCCATATACAAACAAAGAAGCAAGTACAAACCAAACTCAGATAAATAATGCTCTAAACTTTTCAAAAAGTTTACTAGAGAATAGAGTTACAAATGAAAATAATGGGGCTTTTGAACAGTCAAATGATCTGCATGATACATGACTAGGTAAAATAATCTGACAAGCTCATAATTCATATATTATAGTAGAAACAAAGCAGTGAATACAATTTTTAGATCAGCATGCTCTTGCAGAAAGAATTATTTATGAAAAATTAATAAATAGTGATTATTGACATAAAACTCAGTGATTATTAATATGAGAAAGCTTAAATCTAACACCCAAAGAAATTGATATTTTAGATGAAAACAAGCAAACATTTATTGAAATGTGATTTGATTTTGAAATGATGCCTGGAAATATAGTAATTATCAATTGAATACCTGATTTTATTAAAAAAGAAAATATTTCAAATATATTTGCATGAATACTTGAAGATATATGAAATCAAAATTTTAATAAATCTACTACTCTAGAAGAAGTTAAGAACAAAATATATGCCTATACCTCTTGTAGGTCAGCAATTAAATTTTGACATAAACTGAATCTTTTTGAAATGAATAAATTGCTAAATGATTCTATTTTAGACTATTCTGCAACTTGTCCACATTGAAGACCTGTAATATTTAAAATTGGCTTAAATGAACTAAAAGATAAGTATGAAAGATAGACAAAGCTGTCCATATAATAAATGAAATATGCTTTAATTATAAAAAATGTGAAAATATTGTTCATAATTTGTAAATAAAAAAAGTCAGCTAAAAGCTGACTTTTTTTATTTAAATTACTTATGGTATCCCCAGCTGGAATCGAACCAACATCTAACCCTTAGGAGGGGTTTGTTCTATCCGTTGAACTATAAGGACTAAAAAAGTTCCTATATATTATGAATTTATAGGAACTTATCAAATTATATTTTCATAAACCAAATTGTTCATGCTATTACTAATAGTATTACAACAAATAGAATAAGAATAATATTAGAGGTTTTTTCATATTTTAGTTCTCAAGTTAACTTACTTTTTTCCCTTTCTAAATCCTCTACTTCTTTTCATAAATGATCCTTAGATTCCTCTAATAAGTATTGAGATTTTTTAAAATCAAGCAAAGAAACTGAATTTTGAGCTACTTCCTCAGCTTTTCATACTCTCATAGCCAATGTCTGGATTAATTGGTCCTTTTTTTGTATTTCTTCTTTTAAATCCTTATATATAATTCAAAGTGTTCCTGCAGAATTTTCATCAGATTTTGAAACAGCTTTTTTATGAGCACTTGTATCTACTTTTTTTTCTACTATAACTTCTTGCTTAGTTTCAGAGCCTCACATTAGATTATCGACATCTGAATTTTTTACGTAAACAATTTTTCATTCTTTTTTTGATCTAAGTCTACCAGACTTTATATATCTGTCTACTGAACGAGTTGAAATATTCAAGATTTCAGCAGCTTCTTGCCTTGTCAATTTATACATAGACATTTAGTTATCAGTTAATGTCTATAATCTATAGATTTTTGCTAATTAATCAAATCTTTTTAGTAATTTATAATTGACAGTATTATAAATTTTGTCTATAATGTCTATAAAATATAACAAAAAAGAAGAGTAAATATACATATTTACTCTTCTTTTATTTATAAATTTCTATCTATAAATAGGAAATTTTAAACAAAGTTCTTCAACTTCAGATCTAATCTTCTTTAATTCTTCATTTTTTGAAATAAATTTTCTAAATTCTTTTAATCTTGTTTTCCTCTCCTCTTTCTCTCATAAATATACAAAATCTTTTATTTCATCAGATACTCTTTTGATCCAAACAGCAACCTGTTTCATTTCAGCTTCTCCCATTCCTCTCATAGTCATTATAGGAGTTCACATTCTTATCCCACTAGGATTAAATGCACTACATGGTTCACTTGGAATTGTGTTTTTATTTAATGTAATCCCCGCAATATCAAGAGATTCTTGCATAAATCACCCCCTTCATTTTCATACATTTACAAGCAATAAATGATTATCTGTTCAACCTGTTGCTATTTCAAAACCTAAATCCTTTAAATCTGCTCATAACATTTGTGCATTTTTTACAATATTTATTCATGTTTCTTTAAACTCTGGCTTCATCGCTTCTCATAATGCAACACAAATAGCAAGAGTTTGATGGTCATGTGGTCATCATTGAAGTCAAGGAAAGACTGCTTTATCTATTTTTTTAGCTAAATCTGAATCTTTTATTAATCACTTATCTGTTACCATAATCATACCTCATCTAGGTCATCTAAGAGTTTTATGAGTAGTAGTCGTAATTATATCTACGTATGGAACAGGGCTTTTATGAACTCAAGCAATTACTAATCAAGAAATATGGGCGATATCTGCTGCTAAGTAAGCTCAAACTTTTTCAGCAATTCTTGAAAATTCTTCAAAAGGAAATTCTCTTGGGTAAGCTGTTGCTCATACCCAGATTAATTTTGGTTTATGTTCTATAGCTAGCCTCTCAACTTCCTCTAGATCAATATATCCATCGTCTTTTAGTCAATAAAGAACTGGATTAAAATACTTACTAGTAGCAGAAACTTTCCATCAATGAGTTAAATGTCATCATTCTGTTAAACTCAGTCCCATAGTAGTATCTCAAGCATCACAAACAGCATTATAGACAGCCAAATTTGCTGGACTTCCTGAATATGGTTGTACATTTGCATGAGCAACTCAAAATACCTCTTTAGCTCTTTCAATAGCTAGAAGTTCTACTTTATCAACTACATCATTTCATCAATAGTATCTTTTCTTTGCATATCATTCACTATATTTATTTGTAAATGGACTTCACAAGGCCTCTATTGTAGACAAAGAAGCTATACATTCGCTAGGAATAAGCTCTAGACTTGTTTCTTGCCTGTCCATTTCGTCCATAACAAAATCATAACAAATAGGATCTGTTTTTTTTAGATTATCAAAATTCATGTTTTTTTAGGTTAAAAAATAATATTTATAAATAGATAACTATTTAATAAAAATTATTAATTTTTTTATAAATCTATAATTCATAACTCAAAATTAAATTATAATGCTTAATTTATATTCATAAAACAAAAAAAAGCCATTTATATTAGCTTTTTTTTGTTAAAAACATTCTTTTAATAAATCATTAATAAAGCTCATATCTCCGTCTCATTTAATAACAACATCATATCTATCTATAAATTCTTCATATAATCAATCTATATCATTATTCAAAAATCATATTTTAATTAGATTATCATACTCAAATCACTCAATCATATGGTGATCTCATAGCGAATCTCAAAGTAAAATAACATTTTTTTTATTCTTTATTTTATTAAATATATTTTTATGAGAACTTATAAGTGATTCTGCTTTATTAAATACATGTATTATTGGTTTTTTATATCATTCTATTTTTCAGTCATTATTCCAAATCATTTCATTAGCAATAATATCTATGTTTTCTAGCTTATCTAAATTATATATAAAGAAAGCTTCTATTAATTCTTTTATTCACGCAGACATTACAACAAAAGGAATATTATTTTTTTCTAATAAAGCATAAAAATAATCAAATCAATCTCTTAAATAAGTATAATTGCAAGATCATGCATAATTTAAATCTTTGATGGTTAATCCATATTTAATCATCATTTCAAAGGTTTTTTCCCACCAAATTGTCATATGCATTATTTTATCCTCCATTTTTATTTTCGGATCTATTTCTATTGGATAATATTTATTAAATAAATCCTTTCATTTAGATTTGAATTCTTCTCATAATAAATTATTATCCTTTATTGCATTTAATATTCAGGCCTTTTTTTCTCAATCAATACAGGTTTTAGTCAAAGTCCCATCAAAATCAGCTAAAATATGCATTTTAGCTGATCATCATTTTATAAATTTCTTTTTTATTGCCTCAAAATTAGTTTTATCAGCAAAATATACCCCAGGGCACCCTCTCTTAATTTTTCAAATTAATTCACCTTGTATATTTTTCATAATTATTTTTCTAAGCTCTCATTATAAATGTCTATACTTAATCTATAAGCTTCTTTTTCTATAAATACATTAAGCACTTCTTTAGCTGTTTCCAATTGTCTATCATAAGAGTTTTCAAAATCTTCTTTTTCAAATCAAATCTCAATATCAGGTATTATTCATTCTTTATCTATATTTATATCTTCTGGCGTAAACCACTTAGCAATAGTAAGTTTTAACATACTTCAATCACTTAAATCAAATGGTTTTTGTACAGATCATTTTCAATATGATTTTTTTCATACTAATATTGCTTTACTATAGTCCTTAAGAGCTCAAGCAGTAATTTCTGAAGCAGATGCAGAATTTTCATTTATTAATACTACAATCTTTCATTCATATATATTTCAATTATTTATACTAGGATATGAGACATTTGAAAACAAATCTCTATATTTGGTAACAACAAGAGTTTTATCATCTTCAACCAAATTACTCAATATAGATACAGCACTTTGTAAATATCAACCTCAATTATCTCTTAAGTCAATAATTAGTCACTCTTTATCCATATATTGTTCCAAAGCTTTTGAAAACTCTCTAGAAGTATCTTCTCAAAACATATTTATAGCTATATATGCTATATCTGTACTCTCTAAAATTTTAGAATCAACAGATGGGATCTTAATTTTATCTCTAGTTACCTCTATTGTTAATATATTAGTTTCTCATTGTCTTAAAATATCCAATGCCACTTTTGTTCAAGCAGGTCATTTAATTTTATCAACTGCATCAAATAGATCTAATCATTCTAATTTATCATCATTTGCTTTTATAATTATATCACCAGATAAAACTCCAAATTTTTTAGCAGGAGATCATTTTATAATTCTATCTACCAATACTCAAAGTTCATTCTTTTCAACAACAGCTCATATTCATTCAAAATCTCAAGATAGTACACTATTAAATTTTTCTGTCTCTGAATTTGTCATAAATTCACTATGCTTGTCTCATAATCAATCAACTAGTCACTTAATAGCAGAATCAAGTAATTCTTCTTTATTAATTCAATTAGAATCGTAATTATTAAGTTTTATCAAATTATAAACTTCCCAAAACTTAGTTAAATCTAACTCTTTATCCTCTAAAATTCACAGCATTTCAGCAGTTTCCACTTTTTTTAACAACTCCTTATTCAAGTTTTGCCCATAGTTAAAGGCAAATATCATTCATAATAAGAAACTTGTTAAAAAGATTATAAAAAAACGTGCAAAATTATTCTTGTTTTTTACTTTATTCATTTTTTTCTATATTTTTTATAAATAACATTTAACAAAAATTAATATATGTTTTTAATAAAAAAACACAAGTCAATTCAAATATAAGGAAAGTGTTAAAAAAATGTTAGAAATTTTTTTTACTTTAAACTAGGGAATAAAAGCTATTTTTTAAATAAAGAAAATTAAAATAAAATTTGACTTAGCTTTAAATAAGCAAAAAACACTTTTAACAATCTGTATTAATAATAATAATATATATAAATTAAATAAAAAATAACATAATAAGACAAGAATGTTTAAAAAATAAATACATAATAATTTTTGATTTTAAAATAATAATATGATAAAATAATAATATATAATAAATAAATTCTATAGTATATGATTTTTGAATATTTAAAAAAACAAAAAGAAATTAGTAAAAAAAGAGAATTAATCAAAGTAATGATTGTTTCTCTAAACATTCCAGATAAACAAAAAGAGCTTTATCTAGAGTCTATTACTATTCTAAAAGTAGATGGATTAGAAAAATTATATATTACTCTAACCAATTTCACCAAAGAATTAGAGGAAGAAGAATTAGAAAAAATTAATAAACAAAATTTTTCAGAAGTTGCATGAATGAGAAAAAAAGAAGCTAGAGAAAAACAAAAAGAAATAAATTCTTTTTCATTTTTAATTAATAATTTATAGATTATGACAGAAAATATAGGAAAAAGACAAGAGTTTATAAATACTTCGGAATTAATTAATTCTAAATTATACCCAGAACAAGCAGATTTTTTAGAAAAAAATCCAGAGTTTACAAAATTAGCAGAGCTAAATAAAAATATGAGCGAAGAAAAAACATTAAATTTTACTTATATTTTAGACCAAACTAATATTAAAAGTAATACAAAAGAAGCATTAAAAACTTTAATGTCTTAAAAAAACTAAGCACTACTTATGCAAAACTATAAACTATCCGTTTCTAAAAATGGAAAGAAATATACGATTGTTTTTAAAGCTGAAACAGAAAAATTAGCTAGAGAGAGAGTTCATAAAGAATGATACTCTATTTTAGGTGTTGAAGAAGTTTCAGAAAAAACAAATGTATGAAATGTATTTATTTTTAGTGCAATAAATACTATATGAGAACATAAACATTGAAAAATAGTTTGAGATGATATTTTTAAAATATATGTAAAACTTAGAAAAAATTTAGAATATGATGTAAAAACATTATTTTCAGAAGCAGATAGTAATTTAGAAGACGAACAAAAAAAGAAAATAATTAAAGATTTAGAAGAAGAATATAATCTATTCGGCTTATGAAAAGATAATAAGAAAAAAACTAAAGTAAAACAAGAAGATAACGACTCTAAAAACACGGTAAAAATGGATAATTTTTATCTAAAAAAAGAATTAGATGAAACATATAAATTAATAGATTTTGTACTAAAAAAAATACAAAATATGTTAGATGGAACTACTCCTATTGAAATAGATGATGAGCAAAAGGAAAGATTAAAAAATGTATTTAATTCAATAATAAAATTAAAAAAATCAACAAATATATCTAAATTAAAGGAAGTGTGAGAACTTGCTTTAATAAAAGTTTGAGAAATAGAGTTATCTAATCTAGAAAAAAAACAAGAAGAAAGTAGTAAAAAATTATTAAAAGAAACAAATGTTTTATTAAAAAGAATATGATCTAAAGAAAGTTTTATTGAAAAAGATAAAGATCTTTCATATATATTTAATAATTTTTTAAAGAAGCTTACTAATTTTTTCCCTTCTTCTGAAAAATCAACAAAAAAAGAAAATATAGATAAAGACTCACATTCTTATATAAAAAATATACTATTCTTAAAAAAATATAGAGAAAAATTAAAAGAAAATAATCAATATATATTTAAAAACCTATTTTCTTTATTTTTAAATTCAGAAAAAAGACAAGATACTTTTATAAAAAGAAGAGTAATTAAACAAAATATTACTTTATTTAAAATTAAAGAAAAAGGTGTTTGATTTTCTTATACTTTTGCAAAAAAATGATTTACAAAAATTGTTGAATTAATACTTTTGATTATTAAAAACATAAGATGATATTTATTTACTATTGTTTTTATATATACATTTACTTTCCTATTATTACTAAATATTAATTATTATTATGATATTATAGAGATAAATTATAGTTGAATTTTTTACTTTATAATTGTCTTACTGTTATATATAACTTTAAACTTTGCTAGAAATCTTTTACTAATAATTTTAAACTTTGTAATTTTATTTTTTATCATTATATTTTGAGTAGTTAACTTTTAATTGATTTTAAGATGAAGTTTCTACTCTTTTTTGTGTCACTTATTTTTTCATTAATTTTTTATATATTTCATAATTTATCTATTTGAAAGGATTTTTTTTGAAAAAAGATTGAAATAGACCCTAATTTAAATTTAGTTTCTTTCAGTTCTAATATTTTAATAGAAAGCTTTGTTTTTTTATTAATATGAGTTATTTTTTTGTATTTTTTTTCTAATTTAAAAAATAAATGATCAGCAAAATTAGAATGACATAAAATAGAAATATTTTATTTTTTATTTTATATAGTATTTTTATTTTATATATATTTTTATAATAATAGCTTTGATTATAGCCTTCTTATTATAGTTATATTGTTTTTAATATCTGATATATTATTTAATCATATATCAAATATTTTATCTCTTTCAAAGTACAAAAAAAATCTTAGATATTTTTGATTAGTCCTTAATTACATATGTTCAGTTTTTTCTGTGTATTATATTTTTTCTACTGATAATAATCATTTTATTGCAGTTTTAATTCTTATTTATAGTATTTCTTTTAATGTTTTATTGCATAAAAAATATACAAATTATATTTCACTTTTTCTATCAATATTAATAATTTTATTTTTAATTTATAATTTGTCTTTTTTTCTATTTGAGTTATATATATAGAATATTTATATTATATAATTAACTAATTACTAATGACTAAACTAAAAATAAAATTAAGCGACATAAAAGATTCCAATTTAGTTTTTTTAGTTGAAAAAAACAGTGATTTAAAACAATTACAAAGCTTAAAACTAGATAAAAGCATAATTTTAAAAATTGAAAAAGTTATTAAAGATTCAAAAAACCAAAAACTAGATTTTTTCTTATGACTTAAAAATATTGAGAATCTTTTCATATTATTTTATAACCCAGAGAATAACAAAACTTTAATAGAGTTTTTGTGATATGAACTACCTAAATTACCAAATAATTTATCATTATTATCAAATAATGATAATAATTTGCTTGATCTTATTGATACCACTATTCTTTCAAGATATAAGTTTAACAAATATAAATCTGAATACAAAAAAGATAATATAAATATACTTATTAACAATAAGACGAAGAAACTTGTTAAAAATAGGTTAGAAACTTTGGATAATATTATTTTTGCCAGAGATCTTTGAGAAACACCTTCTTCTGATTTATATCCTGAAGTATTTGCGAAGATGGCAAAATCTACCAAATTTAAAAAAACAAAAGTGAAAATTTTGAATTCTAAGCAGATAGAAAAAAAATGATTACACTTACTTCATAATGTTTGAAAATGAAGTTCTAAGGGACCATATATGGTTATATTTGAAAGGATTATAAACAAGAACTACCCTACTGTTTGATTAGTATGAAAATGAATTACTTTTGATACATGATGAATTCAGGTTAAACCTTGAGATCATATGTATGAGATGAAGTGAGATATGTGTTGAGCCGCTTGAGTTTTTGCTACTATGAAAGAATTAGATAATAAAAAATTGAATGTAAATATTGTTGCATGTCTTGTTTTGGCAGAAAATCATATTTCCTGAGATTCATATAAACCATCTGATATAATTAAATCTTATAGTTGAAAAACGGTAGATGTTATTCATACAGATGCAGAATGAAGGCTTGTTTTAGCTGATTGAATTACTTATATATCAAAAAATTATAAGTTAGATAAAATAATCTCTATGGCTACACTAACGTGAGCAGTAATGGTAGCACTTTGATATAGATATGCATGAATAATGTGATCTGATAAGAAGTTAATCAATACTTTTATTGATTATTCAAAAAATAATTTTGAAAAATACGTGGAATTGCCATATGATAATTATTTTATTGAAAAAACTAGATCTTCACAAGTAGCAGATTTAGAAAACTTAAATACATGAGTTTATGCTGGTTCTTCAATGTGAGCGGCTTTCTTATCAAATTTCTTATTAAACAAAGAGGCTTATACCCATTTGGATATAGCTTGACCAGCTATTAATTCATTTGAAGCTTATTGATTATATAACAAATGAATGACAGGGTTTTGAGTAGATAGTTTATCAGAAATATTAACAAATTTGAACTAATAAATATAGTGATGTATAATTTTATAAAAGATTTAATCGCTCCTAAAAAGTGTTATTCTTGTAATAAAGAATGACACTTTTTATGTCCTTTATGTATGTCCAAAATGTCTAACTTTGAATCATTATGCTATGTATGTAAAGGAAGAATAGATAATTATAATGTCCATAACAAATGTTTGGAAGAAGTATATTATGACAAGATAATAATTCTATCTCATTATAAAAATAATATAGTATCAAAACTAATTAAGGATTTTAAATTTTATAATAAAAAAGACATATGAATTGATTTTTGAAATTACTTATCGGAGTTATTTTTGGAAAATGAAATATATAAAAATACATCAAATTATGTTTTAATTTTTCCACCAATGTGATTTTTTAAGAAAATAAAAAAATGATATAATCATTCTGAAATTTTAGCAAAACAAGTATCAAAAAAAACTAATACAAAAATTGAACAATCATTAATTAAAAAGATAAAAACAACTAGACAACAATCAAAACTTTCTAGACAAGATAGGTTAGTTAATTTACATAATTCCTTTAAAATAAACAAAAATAAGCTAGACAATATTGACAAAAAAACTTTTATTATCGTGGATGATGTTATTTCAACTTGATCTACAATTAATGAATTATCAAAGATCTTAAAAGAATCATGAGCAAAAAAAGTCATATGATTAATAGTTGCATCAGATTAATATTTATTGTATAATGAAGTAAATATATTAATTGTAAACATATGTCATTAGAACTTATTAAATCATGATGTCCAATTTGTGGATGAGATGTAGAAAATTTAACAAACACATGCGTAAACTGTTGAAAGGAATTTTCTATTAATAATTATTCTAAAATAAACACGGTTCAAGATACAACCAAAGATAAAATAGATAATGCAGTAGAAAGAGATGTTGAAAAAAGATTTAATTTTTCTAATAAAAATTTTGAATCATATTCTATTACTCTAGATAGATGAAATAATACTATAAAATCTATATCATTTAAGCATAAATATAATAAAAAAGAGTATAAGTTTAGGTTAGCATTTAAATATAATGATTATTGAGATTTACTTTGAAAAAAAATTATAAAAGACTTAAAAATAGCAAAGAAAGTCAGAAATTGATATGGTGAATACAAATTCCCTAACTACTATAATTATATTTGAATTAATAAATGAAACATAAATGAATTTGTTAGTTTATTATTGTTAGAGTTTAGTAACAATTAATTAAAAAGATATTTAAATTAATTATTTGAATATCTTTTTTTTTGAGTAAAATGAAAAGATAGTTTTACTCCTAAATTATTTTTATGTCAAAATACCTAGAGGTTATTTGAGCAAAGACTCATAATTTAAAGAATGTTTCGGTTAAGATACCAAAAAATAAGATGACAGTTATAACATGAGTTTCATGAAGTTGAAAGTCTTCTTTGGCTTTTAATACTATTTATAATGTATGACAACAAAAGTATCTTGAGAGCCTATCTTCATATGCTCGTATGTTTATTGGCTGAATGAATGAAGAGGCTGATGTATCTGAAATAAATTGATTATCTCCTACAATTTCTATTGATCAAAAAACAACAAGTAAAAATCCTAGATCTACAGTATGAACAATAACGGAAATTTATGATTATTATAAACTTCTTTATTTAAATGTATGAGAAAGAAGATGTGTTAAGTGTGAAACAATAGTAAAAAAAGACTCAATGTTAGACATAATTAATTATTTGTCTAACTTAGCTAGTTGAACAAAATTTATACTTAAATCCCCTATTAGTTGAGACTTTAATAGTATGGATGATGTAAAAAAAGAAGTATTAGATCTATGATTTATCAGATTTTCTGTCGATAATAATATATATACTGTCAATGATGATATAGTTTTAGATAAAGTATGAAAAGTTCATATTATTATAGATAGATTAGTGAATAAAGATTATTCTAATAATGAATCAGCTGATACAAAAAGAATCAAAGATTCTCTATCTTTAGCCTATAAAATATGAAATTGACAACTAGTAATTGATGATACACTTTGAAATGAGCAGTCTTTTTCTAATGTATTCATATGTTCTAATTGTTGACATGTGCCAGCTGAATTAAATATATCTAGTTTTTCTTTTAATTCACATAGTTGAGCCTGTCAGGAATGTCATTGACTATGAGTTAAAAAAGTATTCTTAGAGGAAAAAATTATAAATAGTAATTTAACTCTTCTAGAATGAGCTGTTATAGCACCATGATTTGGTTGAGATTATTTCTTTGCTCTATTAGAAAAGATATGAAAAGAAAATAATATTGATTTAAATACCAATTATTCCCTACTTAAACAAAGAGAAAAAGACATTATTCTCCGTTGAACATGAGAAAAAATGTACAATGTTTCATATACTAACGAATATTGAGTAAAAAATACTTATAAATCTAGATTTGAATGAGTAATCAATACACTTACAAGAAGATATTTTGAATGATGAAATGAAAAAGGAATTTATGATGATTATATAATCGATATGGAATGTCTATTATGTAACTGACATAGATTAAATAGAGAAAGTTTATCTGTATATTTAAATTCAATAAATATATGAGAACTGGCAGATTTATCCGTAAGCGATGCTATAATATTTTTAAAAGATATAAAATTAACAAAAGTTCAGGAAAAAATATCTAAAAAAGTACTAAAGAATTCTCTAGAAAGACTTGAATTTCTTGCCGGAGTATGACTTACATATATGACTATTTCCAGAAAAGCATGAACCTTATCATGATGAGAAGCACAAAGAATAAGGTTAGCTACACAAATTTGAACAAAATTAGAGTGAATTATATATGTCCTAGATGAGCCTTCTATTTGACTACACTCAAGAGACAATGATATGCTAATAGATAATTTAAAAAAATTAAGAGATATTTGAAATACCCTTATTATAGTTGAACATGATGAGGATATTATGAGAGAATGTGATCATATTATAGACATTTGACCAGGAGCCTGAGTGCATGGTTGAGAAGTAGTTTCAGAATGAACTATGCAAGAAATTATAACAGATGATAATTCAGTAACATGACCTTATTTAGATGGCACAAGAAATGTATTAGTTAAAAGAACTAATAGGTCATCTTTTAAAGATTCAAAGAAAAATGGACAAATATTAGATATAATATGAGCAAGTCAGCATAATTTAAAAAATATAGACGTATCTATTCCCCTTTCCAATTTCGTCGTAGTTACATGAGTTTCATGAAGTGGAAAATCAAGTTTAGTTAATGATATACTGGCTAATTATTTAGCTAATAACTTAAATAGAGCTAAAAGGGATGTATGATTAGTAAAAAGTATTTCAGGCCTTAAAAACCTAGATAAAGTAGTAAATATAGACCAATCCCCTATTTGAAAAACACCTAGATCTAATCCAGCTACTTATACTTGAGTATTTACACATATAAGAGAGGTATTTTCTATGAGCTCGGAAGCTCAAATTAGATGATTTGGTCCTGGAAGATTTAGTTTTAATACAAAACAATGAAGATGTAGTGAATGTGATTGAGACTGAGTAAAAAAGATTGAAATGCATTTTCTCCCTCCTGTTTACGTGGAATGTGAAACATGTAATTGAAAAAGATATAACTCAGAAACTTTAAGTATTAAATATAAATGAAAAACTATTTCAGATATATTAA
>Ga0233445_1000273_pt1 | contig 71706 bp, 118 predicted proteins | sample SI_124_October20_5_FD_182779 | JGI IMG/M metagenome (GOLD analysis project Ga0233445, IMG submission 182779) | Seawater microbial communities from Saanich Inlet, British Columbia, Canada - SI_124_October2016_100_MG | ecosystem: Environmental > Aquatic > Marine > Inlet | place: Canada: British...
TTGAAAACAATCGAACTTTTATCTCCCATTCCCGCCCTTGGACGCGTAAAATTGCCTACGTCTGGTAATACCCTCTCTATGTCTTTTGATTTAATAGGTACCGTTTTATAAGGAGCCTTCCTAACATCTGCCCGTACTTTAGGTGCCCTTTTATTTATATTTTCTGTTACTCTTTTTATTTGTTCTGCCTTTGCTACTCTTGCCTCAGCTTGTGCAACAGCTTTATTAGCAACCCGAGTCTCTTTCGCCTTGACTTTTCTCGCTCTATAATCTAAAGTTTTAAATCGTTTTGAGTAGTCGTCAGAAAAAACTGATCTCATTTTATCCCACACATTGTCCTTCCTAGCTATACCCCTGGAGTTTACTACAAAGTCTGCTGGTCTAGGTACAGCTGATAATACCCCTGACGGTGACGCAATAAAATCTGCTTTTTGTGAAGAATTACGTAATATTTTGAATGCTTCCTTACCCCCTTCTACTACTGACTCTTTAACTGCGTGCGCTCCGGCTCTTAACCCTAAAGTTTTCCTTAAAACTTTATGCCACCAGCTAGCATGCTTTTGCATCTCATACTCAAAACCTTGCATAATTGCTTGGTTTTTGGTCATGGACATGTCTATATGGTTACTATCAGCTGCTGCTAGTTTTTCGAATACCGTTATAGATTTATTCATATTATTAACCTCGGTATCTTCTGTTTAAGTTCATTACAACCTTTTCTCTGTCACTTGGGTACACGTTAGCGGGAGTTTTGAGCTTATTAACTGCGTACACGCCGCCAGCTAAGGCACCTCCTGTTAGAACCCAAGGCAAAATATTAGTTTTAGGGGCTTCTACTTCCATCCCTAGACCAAATCTTTTTTGAATTTCTGCATTTTCCACTTTAAGCAGCTTACTGTACTCCAGCCCCTCTTGTCTAGCAGACTTGTCTGCTTGTTGCTCTTTATATAGCCTCTTTTGAAGTTTTTCCCTCTTAGACTTCACACGCTTTGCGTCTTTAATCTTTTTAGTTACAGCCTTCTTCTTTGTTATATTACCAGGAATTTCTGACAAGTCAGTGGCAGCGTTCTTGAGGCCACGCCACATTTTTCCTGGAGCCATTGAGATGGCCGAAACTATAGGCTCTATTACATGCCTAACAACCCCACCATTTTTTTCTAGTTCTTCTTTAAAGCCATTTATTAGCGCTTGTTTTTCTATATCATTCATTTATCTACCCTCTTTTGTGTATAGCCTTGTCTCTGGCTTGTTTTAAAGTCATTCCGTTAGCAATTCTTTTTATTTTAGCTGCTAGCGGTTTTGGTAACTTATCAATATTTAGTCTCCCTGCTTTATACAGAAGTATCAACTTGTAAAATTTTTGTTGCTGTGAGCAGTCTGAGCATGAGCATAATTTATCCATAATCTTTATTATATAACCTTAGGTCCTTTTGTCTTATACTTATACTCGTGGTACGCAGACCTATCTTGATCAGCTTTTAACTTCATACCATCTAGCTGTTTTTGTGAGTAACCTAGTTGTTTTCCTACTGTTACTTCGTAATCCCAATTGTAATGTTTTGTTCTATTTTTTCTGAACATTCTGTCCATAAATCTTTCTTTAGCGTCCGCAATTCTTGCTACTTCTTCATGGTTCTTCTGATTAATGGTGTGTAACTCGGGTAATACTGGGCTTGGGGCATGTCTGTTAGTGTACTGACCATTTTTCTCCAAGTGTGCGCTATGAAGAGCTTTTAAGTTTTTTACCCTTTTATTGTGCGCACCTTGAGTAACTTTACTAAGAAGAGCCCCAATTGGGGTCATTATTGCAGCTGCAGATGCGGCTGCTTGAAGTCTCCTACCTTTTCCAGCAAACATCGATGATATTAAGGCTGATGGTACACCAGCTGAAGCCATGCCTCTGCGAGTGTGTCCAAAGAAACCTCGTTGTTTTTCTTCTAGAGGTACTCTTACGTACAAAGTTTCTGCTATTTTTTTAATATTGGTCATATAAATTGTTTGCTACATTTTGGTATTTTTGTGCTCTGGAGGCATTCTGAGCTGCTTTATCGTCTGGAAGCATGCGATTCCAAAGAAGTTTATCCATTATAACCCTGTCAAACTTAAGCCCTCTTCCAAATGTTTGGCCGGCTCTTAAAACTTTACCTCCCCACATTTTCATATCAGTACGATTGTTCTTATGCCATACAGCATTAGGATTACTAGGTTTACTAAATATTGTATTTCCTTGATGTTTTCTCCAATTCTTAGGCTGAAACCCCTCGGCTATATCATCATATTTTTTTATAAACTTTTTTCGGGTACCTTTTTCTAGAAATCCTAGAGATTTCTGACCAAAGTATCCTTTTGTATTTTGGATTGGTGCTCTTGCTAAGTTATAGTAAGGTTGCATTCCAGGAGAAACTCCTGGAGTGTTTTTTAACCTTGATCTTACAAGTGGCATTCCTTGGCTATCTGCCACAAATTTTCCAGACCCATAATTTACTGTCTTTTTAGTCCTACCAAGCCTAGAAGCATCTACGCCTTTCCCCACTTTTCGAGCAGCCTCTGTTCCATGTGCAAATACCTTACCTTTCTTTGCAGCTTTTGCGCCCCATTTACCTATAACTGCAGCTTGTCCTGCTACCGGTATCATTGCTGCTGCTGAAATTGCAGCATTACCTCATTGTCCTCTCGCAGCATACAGGCCGGCATTAATACCGTCTGCTACTTCTCCGAACAGAGGCACCATTCCAGCCACGTCAAGGCCCATGTGTACAGCGTCCATAACCCCGGCTTGTTTTTTAAATGTTGCTTGTGCTTTTTTACTCATAGTTTAATTTACGTACTTAGATACTACTAGTCAATACGTTTGTTCCTTGTTTTTAGCTCTTTGACAGTACTTTCGGATTCTTTACTCTTTATTTTCTTTACCATGGCTGGTAGTCCTTCTAATGCTATGTGCCTGATTCCTGGCTTATACTCGTCCCTGTGTAACACCCAATAATTTCTATGGCTATGTATATGATGTCCAGTGGCTGGGTGCCTGTACGACGTCTTACTGACTTCTCCTTTTTCTCCCACCGAAACTCTAGATTCTTTAAACCCGTACTTACTCAAAAGATCACTTTTAGTAAACTCTGACTTCGGAACTAGAACACGTTTATGTCCAGCCCCTAAGAACCTTAACGACTGTAGCTTCTTTTTATACTTATTTAACGGGTCCTTCTTATTATTTGCTTGCATGTTACTTATTTTTGCCCTTTTTTGCTAGATAAGCCCCTACTAATCCTAAAGCACCTGTTCCAGCACTAGCACCTATCCAGGCTTTAAACGGTAACGATTTTGCCCTTGATGTGAAGGATTTGGTAGACAGAACTTTCTTTGCCATACTATTTTGATTTGCTAGAGAGTCTATTGCAGCTTCTTTCCCGCCCTCTACCATTTTTCCGTAGTCTTTATCTACACTTTTTAAAGCAGACGATACCGCCCTCTTTAGGGCTTTGGAATCCGTATCAATCTTTAAAGGAAGTTCCATATGTTTGGATTGACCTGTACTAGCTAAAGCTCTAATGTTGCCGCCTTCATGATTTTGCCAATCTTTGGGTACTTCGCTAAAGGTTACTGTGGGTTTTCCCAAACTTCTTAACTCTGCGGTCGTAGCTCCGCCCGGGCGAGTAATAATTAAGTCTGCTTCTGCCATGTACTTCATGTATGACTTACTTCCTCCCTCAAGTTTAGGGTCTCATACATGCACATTAGACAGTAATTTGCCTTTCTTTTTAGCTCTAGAAAGTTCGTCTCTTGCAAGAGTACCTGTTTTTCCAGGTAAGATCGTGATCCTTACATTTTTCCCATTTTTTTTGTAGTACCTACTTACTTCTGGCCCTACCTCGTGAGTCCTGAGCCCAAGCTGGCCGCCCATTACTACAACATTTTTTACACTAGTTCCCGTCTTAATTTTAGGCCAAGCCTTGCGACTTACAGGAACCTCTCCTATATTTACAACCCTGCTAGAGGATACTCCAAAATTTTCCATAGCTTTTTTTGCATCCTTGCTAGACGTAAAATACGCGCCAGAATTTTTTGTTTTCCATAAAAAAGGGGATATTTCATAGTCTGTTGTAATCAAGTCTATTGCCCTTCCAGAATCTTTTAGCCCAGGGGTGGACCCAAAGTAGGTAGATACTATCTTATCAGGTTTAAACTTTCTTAAGCCCTTTGCCAAAGCCCTCCCTTCGCCACTAAGCTCTGAGTGCGACTCTGAAACCACGTTAGCTAGGGAATTTTTTATTTTACTAAATACTCCTGATGCTTTAGTTTGCTTTGGGAAAGTGGCAAGATGATTCCTAAAAAACCTGGAAGGATCTTTTTGAACGGCTGTTTCATAATCTGATACCGGGAGTACTTTTTTAAGGGCATCATTGAAAGTGGCTGAGCCATAATTTCCTGTGTCAAAGGTTTTGGCGGTTACTCCGGGTACCTTATTTAATTTTTTAGCCATCGCTTCAGCTGCTGCTTTATGCCCCCCGCCTACCTTAGAAGGGGAATGTAAAATAGCTACATTTTTTATTCCGTTGTAGTCTCCTGATGGGATACGAAAGTCTTTTAGCCTTTTAGAGGCCATGATTGCTGAACCACCGCTGACCCCAAACATTCCAGCAACTCCTAAATTTTTCCTAGTTTTTTTATCAAATCTTTTAGAAAGTAGTTTATTATCCAAGTCTGTAGCTGAATCCATCTTATGTAAGCTATCTTTTAGTTCACTAAACTTCTCGTGGCCTATTACCGCCGCTGAGCCGCCTGCTGAAGAAACTTGTAAGGCAGTTCCCTTTGTTTTTTGCGCGTAAGACGGCATGGCTTTGCCCCTAGAAAACATTTTAAACGCATCTAAGTGATCCCCTCTAAGAAACATGTTCCCCCCTTGGGCTGAATTGTCCTCCCATGCAACTATCTTTCCATTTGAAGTGACACCTAAATCAAGACTATGCAGATCATTTTTATGTTTTTTCATTCTTTTTACAATCTCCTCAGCTTTATTTAATACTCTATCTTTTTCTTTGGATAAGTGTGGTGTGGGCGTAGTCACGAACTCATTATTTCTTCTAGGTATGGTATATACACCTTTCCCCTCTGCAACCAGAACTCTGTATTCTCTTTTTAAGTTTTCTTTTTTTTGTAGAACATAGTCTTTAGTCAAGTATTTATTTGGGTTAGAATTAAAATCATTTTTTGATACTATCCCCTTATTGCCCCACCCAAATCTAGACTTTACAAGGTAATCCCCGCCCAAAACTTTTTTTATATCCTTCGAATTTTTTATATTATCGCCTCGAACGGTCTTCGGAACTCCGTCTCCTTCTACTTGCTTGTACCATTTTCAATTATCTTCAAGATCTTTAGTTACCGATGGAATATTATAAATTTTTTGCTGTAAGGATGCTTTATTGAAGTCAGCGTCTGAGCCAAAGTTTGACGACATGTCCCCCCTATGTCCATAAAAACCTCCAGAAAGCTTTTCATTAGGTTTTATATCCTTTACTCGTTTTGTATTTATTCCAAGAGACTTCGCCTCACTAGAGTAAGTAATGCCTAAATCCTTCATTCTATTTGCATCATCCGTCCCATATCAGGTAAGATTGCCTCCAACATTTTTACTAAAACGTTTTGCTGCTTCGTGGGACTTTGGCAACTTTAGTTTAGTCCCTACAGCGACCCCAACCCCGCCCATAAGAGCAGCGGCAACATATTTTAACTTTTTCTTTCTAGATAAGTTACTGTTATGTCTAGTATCTTTCATCGTGTTTTCAAGTGCATCTCTTGATTTATTACCCATATCTAATCCCCTGGACTACTTTAAGTCTCTATAAGTTGGTGATGGGTTGCTAAAATAAAGAGAACTATTATATTTTACATCATCATCTCTTTTAGAGTCGCGCCCTATAGCATTAGTAACGCTCTTTTTCCCTGTAAGTGGGTCCTCCGTACGAGCTCTAGATGCGTCCTCGTTAGGGTCCCCTGTTAACCAATGATGCGCTGGATTATTATGCTTAATTGAATTTTTAACGGAGACTAATTTTCGTTCCCCATCGGGTAACATTTCGCCTGGTAAAAACGTAGAATCAGTGTTAACGGTTGCATTTTCCCAATTACTCTCAATTACTGCTTGTACTTTTGGGTTGTCCGTTACCCCTTTAGAAAGTTGAGAAACGATATCCCTCTTTTTCTGAGTATTATCGCCCCTTTTAAAAGTGACAGACCCGTGCGTCTCTGTTCTTGAAATATCTTGTACAGGGTTTGGTTTTACACCAAGTTCTTTTTGAGTTAATTTCTGGAATGTAGCTTGTGCTTTTTTTGAAAGATCCTCTGGCATAGCAGCTACTGCAGTTTCTGATTTACTGTCTATCTTACCCTTCTTGTACGCCATTGCCTTGTCAAATACGTCCTTACTGATGGCAGTATCCTTACCTATGTTTTTATTGGCATTTTTGCCCACCCGCTTAGAAGGTACGAACGGTTTCTCCGGGGCTCTTCTCAGTTGTGATAGTTTGTTAAATATCTGTTGTGCTTTGTTCATAAGGATGGTTTCCGTCAGTTATTAATATTTAACTAGGCCCCTGTTTTTTTGCTTGATCCTTTAGAGCATCGTTAGCAAAAAATCTCTCAAGCTTATAACCCTTTATATCCGAGTCATTTCACTTCTGAAGGTCATCACTCTTTTTATCCGATGGTGGCATAGCGTAAGTTTTAGATAATTCTTTGCGATGCAGGGCTTTTTTATACTTACGGTCGGCTTCGTTTACCCAAGCTTGAGTTTGCTTTTCCTCAGGAATGCTTGGAGCTGTCTCATTACTTCTCCTTATCTTGAGCTCAGGCCCGTGTTTTGTGTTTACGTCGAAATTTGGGTCTGCATTCATCTTTGCAATAAAGTTCCTCGCCTTCGTCTTATCCTTTTCTTTCTGCTCTGGTGATCTGAGAACTCTCATACCATCTTCCGCCCCCTCCTGTCAGGTCTGCAGAAGCTTCTCTTGAGCTCTACTGTGATCCAGACCTTTTCGCTCGTTTGGCGATACAGTGTACTTAGGTGCTTTGTTCTTAGGTGCTTTGGTCCCGAGAAGACTAGGTCCGGTCCCGAACGACTTAGCTTCGGGTGACAGTCCCTTCTTCTCAGTCAATTTATTCTGATCTTTCTTTTGTACTACCTTGTTAAATATAAGTTGTGCCTTGTTAAATATATCTTGTGCTTTGTTCATCGTAATCCCCTATTCTAGTTATTTTACTTAATTTAGCTCCTATTAGCTACGGAGTTGTGTTATTGGTGCTATTTATTGGTGCTATTTATTGTTCCTTTTATGTTATGTTATGTTAGCTACTACCAACTCTGAAAGTGTGTGGTTGTTGCTTATTTACCAAATAAACGTCTAAGCCCCTTAAGAATATAATGATCATCCGGTTTAGTTGGTTTAGGTAATGCGTTTAGCCTATTAAAATCGCTAAAGGGACGTTCATGCTTTAAGGCAGGTGATACGCCTGTAAACTTACGCCCTTCTAAGAGTGCGTCCATGGAAGCCCTACGGGCTGGTGTATCGAACCTTCGTGCTGGACTCAGTAATTTAGTATTAAGTGGTTCAGTCGCAAATTTAGCGTACGCCCCGGTAGGGGGCCCGGTGGGGGTAAGATGCTTGGGATAAGCCCGCCCTTCTAAGAGTGCGTCCATGGAAGCCCTACGGGCTGGTGTATCGAACCTTCGTGCTGGACTCAGTAATTTAGTATTAAGTGGTTCAGTCGCAAATTTAGCGTACGCCCCGGTAGGGGGCCCGGTGGGGGTAAGATGCTTGGGATAAGCCCGCCCCTTCTTCATAAGTCGTAACATTCGACGTATTACGCTAGCCCCTGATGCTACTTTATTAAAAACTACTTCTGATTTTTCTCTCATTGTTTGCTCCCTCGTTGTTAAGCCTTTATAAGGCTGTTTTAAAAAATTCCAAAAAAATTCTCTATATGCAATTTACCAGGTGAAAACTAATCTGCGGAAGATGTGGTGTTTTGCATGGGGGGTGTACCTGGTACCCTATTCCCTTAAGATCAAGCACCCCACCTCTACCTAGGTAGTTATGCGTGCGTCCTTAAGCTCCTCATCTACGTCATCTATAGCCCAGCCCTTTTTATGGCCGCATGCATCACACTGCCAAGCCCTTCGTAGTATGCATATAATTACTAAATGAGCCATTTTGTCGCATTTACTGCATTTTTTAGTGTAATTTATGCCCATATTTGCCCATTTTTTATGGTATAAGAATAGTATGTTAATAACATATTCTTTTATATACCCTTCATGCCCTTTTTATAAGCCTCTATTTTTTTTTACATTAAGAATTAGCATAATTCCCCGATATCCCGCACTCGTCTTGTAAGTCATTTCACATAACACTGTCCATTGCCTCTCGTGACTTAAATACAAACTTCTTTCCATTATGGTCTAATCTAGTGATAAAACCACATAAAATACTATACACAGCCTCATTCATAACAAAAACATGGCTACCAGAGTAGTATAACTTGTCGTATTCGCCCATTTCCTCGTTCTGCTCTACCTTAAAGGTCAATTTTACCCCATTTTCGCCTACTACCTCATACGCCGCTATACGTGTATAAGGGCCTTTTACGTCATCTATAAACAAAAGAGCATCCAAAAGTACTTCAGATGCCTTCGATGTGATGAATATTGGGGCTTCAAGCATATTAGTTAATTAAAGTTGAGTGAATTGATACAAAATTATAGATTTGCTCTGTTCGTGCGAAACCAGGTTAATCTGACTCCATGGTGCTAAGAGCTCCTAATCCGATAGCTCCAGCCAATCCTTTGTCAGCATGTCTTGCTAAAAGTCTTTCTAACGGCTCATTCTTATCTTTTAGAAGCTCTATTAGCTTTGCTTCTCGTTTACTGTCTATAGTGCTTTGTATGCCTTCCATCCGTCTATATTTCTTACTATTACCGTGCAAGTTGGCCCCCCTTGCTGAGCTGTATGCCTTAGAGACTCTGTCAGTATTGCGATCATACTGGTGTGCCCATGTTGGGTTATCTTTCATCAAAGCATCTATTTTGTGGCCTCTAGTCCTTTCTAACGCTTCGTCAGAATACTTAGCGTAATCTCCGCCATCTGACAGCATCTTCCATAGCCTTCCAACAATAGAGTCACTTAAGCCTTCTCTAACTAAGGCACTTCGACCTCCTGCTCGTTTTTCAAGTTCACTTATAAACCCATCTTGCCTTGCTTTTTCATAATTATTCATTTTTATTTCTCCTATTGGTCAGCTACAACAGTGCCGACTTGTTTTAGTGCTAAGATTACCTCTGATAACCCGCTCATTGCACGCTGTATTGCGTCTTCTGGAATGTGGCTTTTACCCAATCTTGAAATGATAAGCATTTTAGCTAATTCAGATAAAACCATCTCATATTGAGGAACCATGTTTACAAATTCCATGATATTGCCTTTATTTACCATACCTAACGATAATAAAGCGTCTACTGTTGCGGAATCTTCTACTACTGCCGCCTCTTTGATTAAGTCAGGCATTATAATAGAAACTTTCTTATTAAACTCCCCCACCTTTTTAATTAACTCACTCTTGGTATCTTTCACAGACTTTGGAGACTTAACTGGGACTTTTATATGAGCAGTACCACAATTAGCTAATTTACTGATCTCTGTTACTACGCTTTCAGGACAATTGCAGTGAATTGCTGTTCAAACAGCCTCAGTTTTTGAAAGATCTCTTATAGAATTATCTTTACCGTACTTTTCAAAATCTGGTCCAGAGAACGAGTACAGGCCTACAGAATCTTTAAAAACAGCGTTTCCTGGTGCTTGTTTGTCCCTAATCTGAAAAGATAGGCTAGTATCAAGAGGCTGGTCCACTTCCACAAACTTTGCGTTTCCTGGTACATAGAAAGCCCCTGCAATCTTGTCATGGTCTTCAAGCTTATCTGAATGGACTCTGATAGGATAATAAGCTACTTTATCAAGCCCTGTTCATCCGACAACTTCAAAAGTTCCATGTCCGGCAACTTTTTGCATCCCAATAACCTCAAAAGGTTTGGTCATTGTTTCTCCAACCATCCAAGCCCCGTAACTGCCTACTTTAGGCATTATTCCCTGATTAAGCTCAGCATCCTTGTTGGTGTCGTTGCTAGCAGCTTTTTCAATCTCTTCGTCCGAAGCAAATAAATTACCCATTTCTTCTCCATCAAGTATCTTAGTAGTCCAAACATAGTCTACGGAGGAATTCGCTTGTTTTACAAAACGATTTCCTAAATCGTCCGAATACACTAATTGCCTGTCAATAGGCAAATTTCTCACCATATTTTTCATCTCTCCTTCCTCAGTCATGAACTCTTTACCTGCTAATTTCTCCAGCACTTCTCCGTGCCCATTTGTTATAAAATTATTATACAAATCTTGGTCCTCATTTATTTTCTTTAACATAGACACTACGTCATCCCTACTGACCGACGAAATTTTCTCTATAAAAGATGCGTACTTAGCAGGACGCTCTGTCCCCGACGCGTTATTAAAAACAGACTCTACAGGTGAATATTGCATGTTGCCAGAAAACAAGCTAGTCACACCTTTGGGTGGAGACTGCGCAACCCCTTTAAAGGGGTCAGTTTTTGTCATTAATTCTTGGATTGTGAGCGGTGTCAACGGATAAACTCTTCCGTTCATTAGAATAACATCTAATGATGACAGCTCATAATTATTTATAATAACGGGAACCGTACCGCCCGCAACTTTTAATGCACCTACTGCTGTTCCTTTCTCTATATCTTTATTAACCCATTGCACAGAAACTTCTTGATCCTGCAACATCGGGAACTGCGTAAGAAAAACGGTGACAATTTGCTTTATCCAGCGAGTATGGTCAGAGTCTAATTTAGTATTTGCAGTTTTTTCAAACCTTTGTTTCGTTACAAATAAATTAGTCATGTATAATTCCTCTTATTTAATTTAATACTTTATATCCCATTAACACTTCAATATAGTAACCACTTAAAAGTTAGTCAAGTGTTAATTGTCCTAACTATGGTTCTAACGATTCTACTCTTGCTGTGAGCGCGTCTATCTGGTCTTTTAGTAGCTCATACACTGCAGCTGCTATTACAGCATCTTTGTGGTCGTCAGAAAACCATTCCCCCTTTTCTGGCACTGTAACGCTTATTGGGATGGTTGACTCCTCGTCCTCACTTTCTTTAGGGTTCCCGTGTGATTCTTTACTGTGGCTGACATTCTCGTACCCGGCAGGAATTTTGCCTGCATCGACCAACATTTGCCAGTCTTGGTCAGAAAGAGCTTCTTTAACTACTTTAAAGACTTCTACTGTATCCGTGTACTCGGCAACTTGGTTCCAATACGTCGGAGGGCTTCCTTGCACATCCTCATCATTAATAGCTAAAGGAAAAGTTTCCATTATCCTGTCATCTGTAGGAAGTCCGGTTAATGAATACTCTATTATGCCTGATACCATCATTATGTACTCGTAGTCGTTAGTACCTACTATGGCGTGCATTTTTGGTACACTCTCCGTGGCAAGTTCCCCTGTATCCTCCCATATGTTGTTATTGGTCTCTGTAGATGTAGTAAGCTCACACCTTAATAATGTAGCTGTAACAGTCTTACCGGGTATAACCTCACTGGACAATGCCCCCTCGGACAAAACATTGCTGTTACTATAATACTCATTAGCTATCTCTCTAGCTTTACTCGCCAGAGCTTCTCTTGATACGCTCATTACTTAATCCACTGCTTCACAGCAATTGGTGGAACAAATGCACTTTCATCTGTATTTGCTGGGCCCGCAGTAAGATTCAACATGTCGAATGATGATAGTACAGCAGTGCCCGGGGATATTGTAACCTGTGCTGCTGGACTTCCAGCGGTGCTAATTCCAGGCAAAACAGTGACTGAGGATGCTAAAGGTTTGGCAGAATGGCCGACAACAGTATTAAAGGAAAACTCCGCATCTTTCTGTATGTGCTTTATAACTCCTTCTGCGATTGCTTCTATTAAATGCTTTAACTCGTCGGGCGGGCTACTTCCGCCCCAATCTACAGTATAAGGCTGTACCGCCGGAATAGCTTCCATACTTCCGTCCTCTTTTGGAACAAATCCTTGAGGTACGCTATGAGTTTTCATGCCTAAAATACTTATTATATAATTTACTAGAGTATCTTTTTTTAACATTTTTTACTCCGCTTTTAAAATTGATGTGAAATTTGATATAGGAAAATGAGGCGCAGTTATGTCTGGCATCGGTATAGGAGGTGATGGTGGTCCTACTGCTGCTGTAGGGTGAACATGGCTATTAAACAAATTCATTACCCAAGACTTGGTTACTAACTGCTGTACTCCGGATTCGTCTGCACCTAACACTCCGATTAAGACTTCGCTAGTAGGTGCATTAGCAACCCCTCCGGCACTTATTCTTACAGTAGAATGTACTTCACTATTTTCTAACTCTATCTTCGCTTCCCCTCCTGCAATTAGCCCTGTAGACGACAAAACATACTTAGCGCCGGCCAAGCTGCTGGTATATTCTTTTGTCAACTTTGCTGACGGTGCTTCTTTTATACCGTTCAGCACCTCTGATTTGTACAAAAAAGGTGCTAAAGTAGGGCCCCCTCCTAATTGTCTTGTGTAAGATAGTCCTCCAGCAAGTAAAGGATCGTAAGAGTGGATTCTGTGACGCCAAACACTTCCGTACAGATCATTGCCTACTAATAGAACTGAGTCCAGGACCCCAAAGGACTCTGAATAAGCTCTCTCAGCTTTGTCTACTGTATCAGACGAGTATGACTCGCCTTCTCCTAGCGGGTCAACTACAGCAAGACCGTATGGAACCCCATAGTTTAGCCCATCCAATACTTGATGTTTAAATATTTCCCCACTTACTGGCTCTCCGCCAGGTACTGATGTAGGCGATGCGTCAGGAAATTTTGTCCCATAATCCCCCTCATATTTACCGTATCTCCACACATACGACGAGACATTGAGAGGTACATTCCTTTTTGCGGATACCTCTATCATAGTTCCACCGGGTTTCCATGTAGTCCCTGAATAAGGGAAATGTTCCCCCTGATACCCCAGCTTGAAGTTAGTTACTGTATCTTTCTGCGTTGAAACTGCCCCAGTAGATTGCCTAGTATCGACTTCGTAGGTATGAGTCGGTTGCCCGTAGTATCCGTGAGACTTGTTTGATACTTGGCCTGCCCTAATAACAGCTTTTCCTACATAATTACTTATTAGAGGTATTTGACCTACCTCCTCTGTTCCTAAGTCAGACTGTATAGATGATACATCACTCTCCCTTTTCGACTCTTTCCTCTGAGTGAACACGGCCATGTGCCTAGTCCTACTTTCCGTAGACAGGGGAGTCGAGGCATTCTCTTCAAAAATATCTGACTGAAAACCTGTGGACGAAATTTTATTGTAATTTTTAGCTGAGATGTCAACTTTCTCTAGCCTGGCGTTGATCTTTATATTAGAGAACTGACCTGCCATCAGTTTTATGACACCAGACTTTGTCTGCCCTATGACTGTTTTAAACTTACCTCCAATTTTAGTAAAAAACCCGCCAATACCTGGTTTCTCTGGCGCTAAGTTACCAAATACACTCATCCCGGGCAAAGCTATGTAAGTAAGTATCTGAGCAATATCCAAATCTTCGCTCTCAAATATTAAACACTGAGCCCCAGGCTCTGGTATAGAAACAGCTCCAGACCCATAGTCATCGACGGGAATAGGAGACGGGGGGTTTACTTCTCTGGGCGGAGTATCTATTGGAATGCCTACCTCCCTTATCCATATCTTTGCGTGGCCTGCGTTTGCTGTCCCTCTCGGAGGATTGTCGACGCTAGTAACGGATGCCCTGAAAACTCTAGACTTAATTTTATTCTTACTTTTTTCTCTAAGTATTTCCATAGCTTAGTATAGCTATAAAAACACAACAAATCAACATATTCTGGTATAAGAAAAGTATGAACCTTAGCATTAGAATGAGTTCTAAAACGCAAGGTTTCTCAATAACTAAGGAGTAAACATGAAAAAAATCGTTTCAGTAGTATACCGGGGCAGGCTCGTATCTGTTACAGTACCACCAAAGGCAACGAAATTCCAGATTGCTAAAGCAACCAGAGACATGCTGTTCGGAAAATAAGGCATTAGCCTTATTTTAATTTAAAATACAAAGGAGTTAACATGGAAGATATACATATAAAAATACAAAAAGACTTGTCACTTTCAAAAGATGATATAGATAACATTGTCGCAGGAGCCTTAGAAGGGGGGATAACTTATTGGTGTACCAAAGCTAAAGTAGTCAATAAGGAGTACAAAGGCGGAGAATTCACCAATAGTGTGGTATCACGGGGAGGATCAATAGAACTTTACGAAGATGATGGATCCTTCAAAGTTCTAGACCTGGAAAAGTTAAAGAAAGGGATTAAGACATATTACGAAACTAATAAGCGCCCATTCGACATAGATGACATGGACGCAGATGACTACGACGTGATAATTCAATTAGCAGTATTCGATGAGGTAGTATATGGGTAAATTTTCAAATAAATACCAGGCAATTAAAGATAGACACAGAGATGTCCTATTGCTAGGTATTCAACTAGTAGTTGCAGGACTGCTAGTTTATTTTTTAGCACCAGTAGTGTTCTCAGCAATCCAACTCCTAGGAGTTTTCCTCAGCTATATAATAACAATTGGCTTAGTAATAGCACTTTTTATATTCGTAATTGAGAAGGGAAGCGATAAATCACCTTTCAAGTGGATGCACTGAACATTAAATTGGGTGCCATTGGCGGTGATTGTTCACTTATAGTTGCTTACATAACGACTACAGATTTTTAATCTATTCTTGTAAGCAACTATCTTACTTAGCACCAGTTACAAAACACTTTCAGAGTATTTAACAGGAGCTAACATATCTATGACCACTATAGTTGCTGATAACCCCGTAAATGTGAGTTTACCACGTTTTTATGCAACTTACTACAACTTTACCACGCATTTACCACAGATTTACCACGGACACCTTTAGGTACCTATACCGAACAATAAAAGCATTTACAGTACCTAACATAACCTACTCCTTTGTACTTACCACGTGTTTCGAGCACTAGCACCCTAGGGTAGGACAAAAACACATTGTTTTTTATTTTTTATTCTCCACACGTAGTGCTTGTTTATAAAAGCGTAGTAAATATCATGTATTGTATAGTAGTTATAGTATAAGTTATGTATTATATAGTATATATATTCCCTCTTTTTTTACTTGAAAGGATCAGACTTAAAACCGGTAATATCAACAGTTACACCTTATTCACAACAACCTAAGTTCCGCACTAACTTAGGCAATAACAACAGTTACAACGGTTACTTACAATTTTTTGTAGTAAATAGCCAAAAAAGCGTAGTAAACCCGTGGTAAACGTGTAGTAAACCACTCAAAAACGTAGTAAATACCAACAATTACACAATTACACAATTACACAATTACTAATAACCCAAGGTACCCAACATGAATAAACAAAAACAACAGCAAGCCCAACAAGTACAAAAAATACAACATCCCATAATGCCAGACTTAAGCGATTTGTATATTTATGAACAAAACACACAACAATCCATTAGTACTGACACTGTAAAAAATAATGTGCACGCAGATACACCCGACTTTAATGTAATATTAGGTAAAATAGCACAAATACTAAAAAAAACGTGGTCAATAACAACTACTAATAACAACTACTAATAACAACTACACAACTTCGTAGCTAGTAGTACACATGGTGCAACTGACAAGACATACTAACTAAGGATAAAAACTAATGATAAAAACTAAGGATAAAAACTAAGGATAAAAACTAAGGATAAAAACTAATGGCAACAAAATTTGAAACAGTAAACAACTATTTAATTAAAAAATACAAGGAAAATGCTTGTGCTATGACCACAACAAGCACGACGAGTACATTAGCAAAAGCTAAAACAAAAACAAACCTCACAACAAAAACTAAAACAACAAAAGCTACCGGCAATGCCAACACAACTTACCAAGGTGTAGACCCAAACGGCTTTGTCACTACAGAGGGCGACACCGAGCTGCAGTGGGAAATGCTGGTATCGTGGAGACATCATGCTCGCAAATACAATCAGCGCACCTTTCATATTGCAGATGTTACACCGCTGTCTCAAGACATAGTGCCCAACTGTAGTTTTGGAATCCGGCCCGTTAAGTACAAGCCAGACACAATACTGGCAGAGGATCGGCTAGGAGTATTTAAGATTACTTTTGAAGAAACTGTTAAGAACAAGTTAACAAATCAAGACAAGACAACTCAATATTATATGTATCTAGCAAAGTGGAGGACAGGAGGAGGCAACAATGCTTCAATAGAAGGAATCGCAGCCACTGAGACAAAAACATGGTACAAGTACAAAAGAATGTTAAACAAGCATCGGAGACACAATGCCAAGCCCAAGCCAGGTACTTATGTATTACGAGAGCTTGGGCAAGGAATGGTCTACTACGACCCCGTAGAAAAACCTAACAAGATTCCAACAGTGCATCCTACTATAAAAACCTTAGACAAAGACCTAGATTTTTTCTTTAATAACGTTAGTTTATATACTCGTTATGGAATGCCAGGTACCCGGAAAGTCGCTCTCATAGGACCACCTGGAACAGGGAAAACTTCTATGGCTTATAGAGTAGCTAGAGAGCACTCGGATAAAAAGAGTGTAGTATTTTGTACAGAGATTTCTTTACTGGCCACACATCTAGCATCTTGTGCAAAGTACGGTGTGCCGACTATAGCTATTCTCGAAGATGCAGAGTCTGCGTTCAATGCGCAATCTCCTACGGGAGGTGCATCATCGTCTGTCCTAAACTTTTTAGATGGCATAAATCAGAAGCCGAATAAATCAGGAGCTTACGTAATTTTTACTACTAATTTCCCTGAAGCAATAGAACCTAGGATAATACAGCGTCCTGGCCGTATTGACAAACTTCTGGAAGTCGGAACATTAAAAGGGTCAGATGCAGTAGAGTGTGCAAGAATATATTTTGAACCAGCTTTTAAGATCACAAAAACTCGAGCTAAGAAACTTGAGCCTATTGTAGATAATATGTCTGGGGCACAAATAAAGGAGTTAGCTCAATCCACCTTTTCTTATACAGTGTCAACACGAGCTAAAAAGATAACAACAGATTTAGTGCAAGACGTCAAGGATGGCATGAAAGAAGATCTAAAAGAAGTATATAAGTATGCTGATGACACTGACATGTTCTATCAAAAACTTATGAAGAAGATTGGTTTTGATTCTATGAAAGAAAAGTATGGGATCACTACTAAAAAACTACCTTTTTAATGCAGGGCTCGAGTACAGGGAGACCATGCTATTAGGAAGTCATTCGACAACCTAAAAATAAAAAAAGAACCTGTACCGGAAATACAATATTCATTATGCGTCCGATAAAGCGCAGAAAAATACGATAGTAAATAAAAGTACAACAACGTACATAACAACAGTAACAAGGAACATATTATAATATGACAAATGCAACACAAGAAGCAACACAGGAAGGAATGTCCACTGGGACAGTAAAGTGGTTTAATGATAAAAAAGGCTTCGGCTTTATAACCCCTAGCATCAACTCATTAGCCACAAGCACTACGGAAGACGGGGACGATTTAACCGTGGATGCAGATTCACGTGACTTATTCGTTCATATGAGCGAAATTCAGATGGACGGCTTCAAAACTCTTTCCGAAGGACAAGAGGTTGAATTCATAGAATCTAACGGTGAAAAAGGGCCATGTGCAACAAATGTGATCCCGGGACCACAAGCATAAAAAGTTAGAAGAAAAAGTAAAGAGATAACGTAACTGTGGGGGCTGTAGCTCAGTTGGGAGAGCACCTGATTTGCATTCAGGGGGTCGCAGGTTCGATCCCTGTCAGCTCCACTATTTACGTTACTTGACTAAAGCAGAAAAAGAAAGGTATAGAATATACCTTTTTTTTTACATCAAATTTGGTATAAGAATAGTACTAGGAAAGATTTAAATTACGACAAGTAAAAGATTTGTTGTGTGCCTCACAGCTCAATGGTCGAGGGTCGGTATTCTAAGCTATGCTCGCACGTTCATGCACTTACCAAAGATAGTAGTATGAGTCGTCTTTAGTAGCTCACAACATCCTGGCACTATTGTGCCGAGTCTCCCATAGTTGGAAATCACAGAGTGGGAGTTTTAAAAGGCAAGATAATTATTTCATGCGCCTACATGATTTAAGTGTCTTGCCTTTATAAGATTTAAAGTAACTAACCAGTAAAAGGGGAAAAAACAATGCGAAAATCTAAAACCAGGAAGCAAACGAAAGCAAAGTTAAACTCTGATCTCAGTATAAACGGCAGGACTGCCGTTCAGGTAAAAAAGATTAGAGCTAAAAACCAAAAGAAAGGTTCTTTAAAACCAACTTTTGGGAAACGATAAGAAAAAGGGGTACGCCCTTTTTTTACTTTAAATATTTATTATAACTCGTCTAAAAACTTTGTCATCAGACACCACACAATTACATACCCAACAGCAAGAAGAAGAAATCACACCTACTTTAATTTTGTCGGAGTATGTCTAACATCTAACTCAGGCAAGGGCTTTTCTATAACCATATTTTTTATCTTACTGTTTTGTACTACTCTTTTATATCCGTGAGTTATTATTCCATCCTTTATTGTGTACACAAAAAACACAGTTTTCCACATACTAACCCTAACTATCCGTCCAGGTTTCCCGTCTATTAGCACTACATCATCAACATTATAATCATTACCTAAAAATATCATAAGAGCATCTACCATGCTTTCAATGGTCCTGCGGAAAATCATAACAAAAAATGCTGCTGTAAAAACCCACCCGTATGCCCCCATTAGTCCTTCTATTACTTCTTGATCCATATCACCTCCTATTTTTTGTTTACGTATTGATTAAAAACAGTTCACACAATAATATTTAGTGAGCCAATAACCCCCACAAATCAATTAGTATAGGCACTTTGTGCAAATAAATGTATGTAATATAACCCTATTACGAGGTTAGTCCAAAGTAAAGCATTCTTCACATCTTTTTGCTGTTCTATATCTTTCATATTTTAGTATACAAGGTGCCAGTCACAATGCCAACACTTAATTACTGAAATTTGGTATAAGAATGCTATGGTAGTACTTTCTACTGAAAAGTTATTTAAAGAGTAAATCTTAAAGAGTAAATCTTAAGGAGTAAACAATGAAAACGCTTTTTTTAATAGGAGGCCCTCCAGGGTCAGGCAAAACGACTGCAGCGGAAATGCTGCAAAACCTAATTGGGTTAGAATCTGTAGTGATGGTTGCAGCAGACGACTATTTCGATTTGCATACAGAAGGTAAATTTGATCCAGCCTTGCTTGGGGACGCACACAAGTACTGTCGAGGTGTAGCAAGAGTTGCTATGCTTGAAGCAGTTCCCGCAGTGATTGTTCACAACACCTTCACCAGCTCCACCAAATACGGTACAAAACCTTACGAACTTCTCGCTGAGAATTTAGGCTATAACACCGTCTGCTTCATGACTGTAAACTTACATCAGTCTGAATCAGTGCATAACGTACCATCAGACACAGCTATTCGAATGGCTAAAGAGTGCGGACAATTTGTCACATCGAGAGGAAAAGCTCCTTACGAGGATGTCACTGAATATGGCGAATAAAATAAAGCTACCATTAGGCATAATCGCTCTCTTACAGGATACCCCGTCCAAGGGTCCCTACCATCCCGAGGAAACTGTATTAGATCACATCCAGATAATGGCGGATAGATTTAGTAATTCGACACAAACGGTTAGAGCAAAACTAGGGTTAACGTGGGGCGATATAAAAGTAGTGGAGCAATCTATACTATATCACGACCTGGGTAAGATTGACACTGTAAAGTGGAACGAAAAAACCAATGGGTACAGCTTCTACGGACACGAACGATACTCATTAAATAGAATGAAAGATCTGAACGCTATTAATCCAATACCGCACTATGACAGAGTACGATGGATCGTAAGTAACCACATTCGTATACATGCTCTAACAAAAGGACAAATGAAAAACCCGTTTAAAATAGATAAACTAAAATCAAACCCGGACTTCAAGTTATTAAATTGGTTCGAAAAACTTGATGACATGATTCTCAACTATGAGGACTGGGCCAATAGTTTAAAAGAAGAGTCTTAATGGCTTTTCTTTTAAATTAAAATTTGGTATAAGAATAACGCTGTAGAACAGTTTTACAGTCAATGCCTGGTTAGGTACTAAAAGATAAATAAACAAAAAGGAGATATTAAATGTCATTATTCACAACAACAAATAAAGGCGCAATGGCGCCGGACCACGAAAATCACGGATTAGAATACTTTTCTAAAGCCGGTAACGTCGGGCCAAAATCGAATCCATATGCCAATAGAGAGTCAATCTCGACTTGGTTTAAAATGTTTTATCAAGACCCTATGAAAGCTATGAAGCTTTTATTTTGGGCAAGAGACCCACGAGGAGGTGCAGGGCATCGTCGTATATTCAAAGAGATCATCGAGCAGATGACTAAGACCCCAATTGGTCTTGATTGGTTACTTCCAAACATAAGCCTTATACCCGAGCACGGTCGGTGGGACGATCTATACTCTTTATACGGAACAAACGCAGAACTCACTGCGCTGAGCATGTTCCGCAACAATCTCGACAACGAGTTGTGTGCAAAGTGGGTAAAGCGAAAAGATTCCCGGTTACGGGAGTACATGTCCTTAGAAGAGGGAAGAGTAATCACTAACAAAGAATTTAGAAAGATTCTAGTTAGCAACTCTAATACAGTAGAACAATTAATGAGTGCAGGTAAGTATTCAGAAATAGACTACACAAGAGTCCCGGCTTTAGCAGGTATTAGGTATTTAAATGCTTTTCTTAAGCATGACAAAGAAAGGTTTTTAAACCATGTTAGGGAGCATGGGCTGAAAGCACAGGTAGCTTTCCCACATGAAGTAATGAGAATCCACAAGGCGGGTATAGACGCAGAACTTCAGCAAGTTCTTTTTGAGTCTCTCCCTAATTTCGTAAAAGAAGGAGAAAGGATACTGCCTGTAGTGGATGTTAGTGGGAGCATGAACATGGAAGCATCCGGCAGCATAACCTGCATGGATGTATCTGTTTCTCTTGGAATGTACGTATCTGACAAGATACAAGGACATTTTAAAAGAAAGTATCTAACTTTCTCTGCAAACCCAAAACTCGAAAATTGGGACAACCTAACTGTTGACAAAGCCATTGAATCAGTCAGATCATCGGATTGGGGGTTTAACACAAACATTGAGAGAGCATTAGAGTCGATACTGGACCAAGCAAAAATGTTTAATGTTCAACAGGCCCAAATGCCTACGATACTACTCATCCTCAGTGACATGCAGTTCGACGAAAGTCAGGGGCATATACCCACAGGTACAGCACAGACCGTTATTGAAGCCGCACTTTTGAGGTGGAGAGAAGCGGGGTACAGATCTCCTGCGATAGTTTTCTGGAATCTTGCTAAGAACTCAGGGCAACCTTCGGGAAGTGCAACAAACGTTGCTTATATCTCTGGTTTTTCACCTGCAATTTTAGAGGCAACTCTAGGGTGCGTAGAAAGAGATGATGATGGGACAGTAAAGAAACTGGACCCAAATGCAGTGCTTGAAAAAAGCATTGAGAAGTATGAAGTTAAAGTACCGAAAGGGTATGAAAAGTTCAACTTCTAAAGTGTTTCAAAGTAGGGGGAGTCATTTGGTTCTCCCTACTAAACTGTTTTATAAAATTTTTATATAATCTTTGGTATAAGAATAATATGATTTAGGAATTACTTCCCAAATCTAAGCCCCTTTCAGCATATAAAACATATAAATAAGAGGGATGTTAAATGGTTAGGGGTCCGAAAGGATTAATCATTTAGCAGTTACCAACCTTCAGAGTTTAACTCCTTTACTCTGAATCTGCTTTCAGCATAAATAATCTAATACAATAAGATACTGCAGCCCGACAGGGAAAGGTTGGTACCCACAAAATAAAGATTTCTCTTTATTTTTATCTTAAAAATGGTATAAGAAAAACGGGAATAAAGCTTTAAAAGTAATAAAAATTAAATAAGAAAACGGAGGTTAATATGGCTGATTACTGTAAGCAATGCTCTAATGATTGGGGGTTTCCAAACGGTTTATCAGGGCTAACCCAGAAAGGAGAAGGCTACCCAATTGTAATTTGTGAGGGGTGTGGAGTAATACAAGTAGACAACGAAGGTATTTGCGTATCATCGGATTGTGAAAGAAAACATGCTCTACCGTTAGATAAAGATACTAAATATACAGATAAATTTTTTAATAGAAATCAGGAATAAATATGTCAATACAAAATTCCAAAGATACACCCAGCCATTATTTTTCTAAGTCTAAAGCAATTTTTATGGAAATATCTAGTATGAACACTAAACATATAGAAAATGCTGTTAAAAAGTTAACCTACACTGACTCAGACGGCGACAGTGTAATGTACGACAAACGACTTGAAAACATGAAAAAAGAGCTTGATAAAAGATACAAACAGAAGCGAATAAATAAGTTGCGAGAAGGGATGGTCGGGTATTGGATAGGAAGTGATAATAAATTGTCATTTGTCCAAGACTTAGCTGATGAACATGTGCTAGCTATATTAAATAAATACCTGGAAGCTAGAACATTTACAACGAACAGTGACAGAAGCATGCCTAATAAATATTATGAAATTAAAATTGAAACTTTAAGAAGAGGGCTAATTGACAGATGAAGATTAATGCATTAGAAATGGGCACAAAGAAGTCCTCTCAGGTTATACCTGTAATAAATGATTTGATAAAAGAAATAGAGGATTTAATGGAAATATCTAGTATGAACACTAAACATATAGAAAATGCTGTTAAAAAGTTAACCTACACTGACTCAGACGGCGACAGTGTAATGTACGACAAACGACTTGAAAACATGAAAAAAGAGCTTGATAAAAGATACAAACAGAAGCGAATAAATAAGTTGCGAGAAGGGATGGTCGGGTATTGGATAGGAAGTGATAATAAATTGTCATTTGTCCAAGACTTAGCTGATGAACATGTGCTAGCTATATTAAATAAATACCTGGAAGCTAGAACATTTACAACGAACAGTGACAGAAGCATGCCTAATAAATATTATGAAATTAAAATTGAAGCTTTAAGAAGAGGGCTAATTGACAGATGAAGATTAATGCATTAGAAATGGGCACAAAGAAGTCCTCTCAGGTTATACCTGTAATAAATGATTTGATAAAAGAAATAGAGGATTTAAAAGAAATAATAAAGGACCACATGGACTATACCGGATACTTTGAAGACCATGGTATTGCTTTAAGAGAGAATATGTGGGAACATAACGATAAAAAAATAAAAGTAGTAGTATGAGCCAATTCACAAGATATCAACACATAGAAAAGTATCAAACTATGGAAGTAGAAGGAATAGAGCTTGGTAAAGTCTACGTCTTTCCAAAAATAGATGGGACCAACGCATCTGTTTGGTTAGATGACGATGACATCACCATCAAAGCTGGCTCTCGTAATAGAGAATTAACCTTTGATAATGATAATGCTGGGTTTTTCAAAGCAATTAGAAGTGACTATGATAATATTCATCACTATTTATACGAGCATCCAACACACATATTATACGGCGAATGGTTAGTCAAACACACATTACAAACATATGAAGAAAATGCTTGGCGCAAGTTTTATGTATTTGATGTTATGGTAAATGACATGTACGTAAATTACGATACTTACAAAGAATGGTTGGAAGAGTTTAGTATAGACTACATTCCTGCTATTTGTTCTATTGCAAACGGGGCTTCAGATAAATTCCACTACCAACTTGAAAACTCTAACTACTTAGTTAAGGACGGAGAAGGTTTGGGTGAAGGCGTGGTACTAAAGAATTATGACTTTGTAAATAAGTTTGGACGAACAACATGGGCTAAAATCGTTAGATCAGACTTTAAAGCAAGTTTCCATAAAATAATGGGGCACCCTGAAATGAAGGGCAAAGACACCACAGAAATAAAGATAGCTGAACAGTATATTACGTCACATTTAGTTGAAAAAGAGTTTGCTAAAATAGTGAATAAAAACGACGGGTGGTCTAGTAAATTCATACCTCAGCTACTCGAAACAGTTTTTTATAGTTTGATTACTGAAGAAATGAATGATATATTAAAGAAGTATAAGAATCCAACTATTAATTTTGGAACTCTTAGAAATTTTGTTATACACCAAATCAAACTAAAAAAACATGAGATATTTAGTTAAAGTACTTTCAAACTTACCGTGGTTAATATTCGTTATTATCTGGAATTTTAAATTTCCAGAAGCTACCCCCCCCATAGCTGACATATTGGCTACGGTTTGTTTGTTTTTATTTAATAGAAGTTATACACAAAGATTCGAGGACAACTATGCAAAGTAAAGATGCACTAAAAAAAATAGGATTAGATGCTTACACAGAACTAGGAAAATCACACAAAGCATTAGAAGAATACATTGATAAGTTAGGGACTACTGTAAAAAACGGGAGGCTAACAGATAAAGATTGGGTGTTATTAGTTAGAAAAATGGTGGACCTTGTACACAAACACCCTGAGCTAAGGATTGGGCAAGCTTATATGAATGCCTTATGTGAAGTAGAGCCTGCTTTGTATACGTGTATAACGGGTACAGATGCAGACTGTTTTTATTTAGACAGTAATTTGCACAAATTCATGAAATATTTAAATGGAGAAAAAGCTGATGAAAATTAAAATACCAGAAAACTACGATGTAACTATAAGAGATGGTTATTTGCAAGTGGTAGAAATTAAACAATGTAAAGATGGGGTTATCAGAGTTGAAAAACTTGTATACTCTGATGATTATCCCGCGCTAAAATTGAACCGAACGAAAACACTGTAATTCAAAATTATGAATTAAAGGAGAAATAAAATGAAATACGAACAATTAACAGAAAAGTACGGAACAGACAAAATAGAAGATGTCCCAGTAGAAACGTATAGTCAGTATGAAAAATCAAAAATGAGCACAATGAAATTAAAACTACATAGTGCAAAATTGGGAGATTTTATCAAAGATTATATCGAACACACTAATATTTCTAAATGGAGACGTAGTTTTGATTGGGATATCGTAGAAGAACAAATTCGCAAACATTTAAACCAAGCTACAGTTCAATGGCATCAATAGGAAAATAGGATGAAAAATACTAAAGATATACCAAAAGGTTTTTATTGCTATGATAAGAATGGACATTGTACTCATTATGCTATACTTCCAGATTTACCAGAACAAGCAAATGGTTTTTGCTCTTTTATGGGAAAATCAGATCAAGACTTAAATAAGGAATATGCTAAAACTGTAAGAATTAAAAAATCAAAAGATAAGAGCGTAGAAGGGGAGCTAGTAGTTGATGTATATGGCAAGCCTTTTGAGTTTTCACTGCTCTGGGACCAAGTTAAAGAGTGTGGTGAAAATATGGTAGAAACAGAATGAAAGATGGTATAAGAGCTGAGAATAAACAAAGCGCAATACTTAAGTATAATAGTGGTCATGGGGCTATACTTTGTTCTACGTGTAATATTATTGTTAAAGAAGGGCACTACACTTTTACAGAGGCGGAACAAGATGCTTTTTTTAATAATGGTAACTTAGATCCATACTATTGCGACAAATGCAAACAAAAAATAATGGAGAATACTAATGAAACAATTTAATAATTTATTTAAAATATTAGAAAATACAGGTGAACACTTTCATAGGACTATATGTGGTCTGATAGGCGGGTACTGCGAAGACCGCTTTACTTTACAAGAAATAAAACCTGTTATTGATCATATTGTGGAAAAGGATTTAATTACATGGAGTATCGAAAATGAAGATAATGATGGAGAAGATACGATTGATTATTTTATTGCTATAGATAATGAAAATGGAAATGAATTTTATTCATTTTTAGATATTTACCATGAACTGTATTCCGTACCTACTGCGGTCCTCGGCATGGCTAATCCTTGTGAGAATTATTTCATTTTGGAAAATTTTGATAATAAAGAAGTTATAGAGCTGTTTCTTAGAAAAGTAGGAATAGAACTTGGAGAAGGAGAAGAAGAATGAAAAGAACGTGGACAGGAGAACATAAAACATTTAAGTCTAAAAAAGAAAAGGACACACAACTTGAGTGGCTATTATTTAAAACAGCCTTAGGATTTTTAATAGCCACGGCGTATATGTATTACATAATATTAGGAGGTCCGTCATGAACAAAAATTTAGACAAACAATTGATAGAAAAATATCCGAAAATATTTAGGGATAGATACGCAGACTTAAAAGAAACAGCAATGTGCTGGGGCTTCGAGTGTGACGATGGTTGGAATTGGCTGATAGACAGTCTTTGTGAGTCTGTACAAAGTTACATAGATAGTAATAATGTGTCACAGTTCGTTGCTACACAAGTAAAAGAAAAGTTTGGTACATTACGGTTTTATGGCGATGGGGGCGACGAGCTTATAGACGGGATGACATGGCTAGCAGAACACCAGTCAGAGACTATATGTGAAAAATGTGGAGAATCTGGCCGTCTACAAGTAAGCGGTGGAAACCCGAATGGGTGGATGAAGACACTTTGCAAATATTGTGCTTATGCCTTGGAGTACAAAGATTATCCTTCTACGGAAGAGATAGAAAAGTTTAATAAAGAGCAGGAGACTAAAAGAAATGAGTTATAGTAGATGGGGAAGCCCCGGACGTTGGTATTGCTTCTGGTCAGCAAAAACTGAGTCTAAAAAACGAGATGACCAACTGTTTGAAATTTGTGAAATTGGAAGAGGGCATTTATTTTCATACGGAGAGATGAAAAAAGATCTAGACAAAGTTTTACAGGAAGTAAAGGATAATTACGCGTTGCAAACAACGTGCAGTATGTTTAAAGAAGTTCCTGAAGGCGGAACGCTTGTAGATGCTACTTATGAAGAAACTGTTATTGAACCAGCTCCAGTGTCTAATAATGATCTTAAAGAATTAAAAACATATATGATTCGATTTATAGATGACGTTGAGGAGGACACTGATTTATATGACTAGCTGGTACATAATACAAGTAGATTTTGAATACTTGTCTGATATAGATACTAGATTATGCTTTAGAGAGTATACAACTCTTAAAACAAGAGCTATGCGTGTATCTAACAAGCAGTCGAGGGAATTAAAAGCTCATTTAGATGATCAAGGAATTACTTATGAGTTTGTTAGAACAACTTATACACCTCAAACAGCTAAACGATTTAATCTTAATAGAGGGTATTAAAAAATTACAGTACTAGGAGAAAATAAATATGAAAATACATAATGAAAATTGCGAAGGATGCGTATCTACAGAAGGCGAGAAAGAGTGCTTCGATGATATAAGCGAAATGATGAATTACCATAAATCACAAAGATCTTGGTACGAAGTTATCTGGGATGGCATTTATTACCCATGTTGGAGAGTATTTGATAAAATAAGATATTTTCCAAAAGAAGTTAAATGGTTTATTCAACGAGGAAAAAGGGGATGGTCAGACTGCGACAGTTGGAATGTGTATTCCCACATAGCAGAGATACTTCCATCCATGCTTAAGAAAATGAAGGAAGACAATCATGGGTACCCCTCAGCAATGTATGACGATAACGAATGGGAGCATACGGATGCCGAGGATAAAGCAGCAAAAGAAAAATGGGGTAAGATACTAAATGGTATTATTAAAACATTTGAAATTGAAGCTGGTATAGGTGATTCAGTTATTTTAGACCTAGGACCTCGCCCTACTAAGAGACAAAGAGAGTTTGGAAAAGAGCATTGTGAGAAATTTGGCGTTAAACTGCTAACTAAAGAAGATAGAAAAATTAGAAAAGAGGGCTGGAAAAACTTCCAGAAGTATTTTCACAACTTATGGGATTAAATATGGAAAGCAAAGAAAATAAAATAGGTCATTTTGATTGTGCTTGTCACGATCGAGACCATATGATTAAAGTGTCCCATTTTAATTGGGGACCTGGTGATGAACATAATATACAAGAAATAGATTTTAATTTTGTTATACATCATACTTGTTGGGAAGCTAATAAAAATGGATATACTACTGAAAGTAGAATTCAAGAAAAGGCTAGAGATTTTCTTAACTTCTTTAGGCGCATTTGGTGGAGAATACGTAAATCGGCAGAAATACTTACTACTGGCAGTATAAAATTAGAAGGAAATTGGTCCGCTACAGAAGAAAGCTTTGCAGGTCTTAGAAAATGGATGAATAAAACCGCTAAGATAATTAAGCAAGAAAATGGGAGAGTATTGTAATGAGCGATGAAAAACAAACATGCTGTCAACCAGAAGAATCCTGTAAAGATGATATAAACGATGTGATGAGTTTAGAGGATAAAAAGAAAATGGAGCTTGACCTGTACTTATCTACATGCCAAGCAGCGGACGTAATACCAGACGACTTTGTTGTAAAAGCAGTAAAAGAATACTTACCGAGAAGCTATGATGGCCACACACACCACCATGCTAAACGAGAGTTAGAAATGGGCGAGTGGTTAAAAAAAGGCGAAGACACGCTGTATAACGGCATGATCGGAGAAGCAGTATTAGAATTAATATCTGTTTTTGCAGGCCAAGGTCACTCCGGTATGAGTGCCGGAGTCGTAACAAGTTTATTTACAAAACTGTCAAAGCATGAGCCATTAGGCCCCCTTACGGGCGAAGACAACGAGTGGGTTTCTGATGTAGACAAATACAGTAAGGAGTTTGCAGAAGAAAATGGATATGGATACCAAAACAAACGTGAGTCTGCAGTATTTAAAAACAGTAAAGATGGTACGGCATACTATCTATACGCAATAGTGTTTAGAGAAGAGGATGGATCGACTTTTACAGGCAACAGTATTGAGATGCCTGACAGCAGCATGCTTACAAGCAGGCAGTACATAAAAGGATTTCCTTTTACACCTAAAACATTTTACATTGATGTTGTGTCGAAACGATACAAAGATAGAGATGAAAAACTTGAAGATATAAACGGGGACTGGTGGAAACACTGGATTAAGGACGAAAGCCAGTTGAAGGAAGTTTGGGAATACTACGATAAATATAAATAACATAGGAAAAATAAATATGAACTTACATAAAGACAAGGATACTTAAAATGGGATTAGACACGTACTCAAGTAAAGAAGAACTGGATTATGGAAAGATAGAGCTTTGTGGTGGAATGATGTCTGCTAATGGCCAAGGATCGTTTCGTGGAAAGGTTTACTCTGATTTTATAGAGAAAGTTACAGGCGAAAGTTTGTATCAAGAAAAAATATCGAATAAAACAGTAAGAACTATGTCCTTTAAACTGACTAAGTATATAGAAGATAATACAGAAGAGACACATAACCCAGATCTATACGAATGGGAAGTGACGTGGGAAGATGCAAAAAATCTTGCTAAGTGGTTCAGAGCTACGGCTTGGGACGATGCCGATGTTCTAGGATGGTGGTAAGATGAAGCTAGTATGTATATCTGATAACCATAATAACTACAATGATTTTATTGTCCCAAACGGAGATGTCCTTATACATGCAGGTGACTTTTCTTATCAAGGCAAGCCCGGAGAGATAGTAGATTTTATGGACTGGTTAAACAGACAGCCACATACACATAAACTATGGATCCCAGGGAACCATGAGTTGTCCTTAGAAGATTTTCCATACAATATTGAGACGATTGAAAAAGAAACTAGTTCAGTTTGTTTGCATAACAAAGAATACACAATAGATGGGGCCAGATTTTTCGGAGCAGCGTTTACACCAGAATTTAATCACTGGGCGTACAATCTTACAGATAGACAATCAAAAGTATTTTGGGAAAATGCACCTAGTACGGACGTACTCGTATCCCATGGACCACCTAGAGATGTATTGGATACATCTGGGTATCACGGTAGGCCATTAGGATGTAAGTATCATTTTGAGTACTTAAAACGAACCAAACCGAAGATTAATGTATTCGGCCACATACATGGATCAGGGGGCTTAGAAGAAAAACTTCAATGGGACAACGGAAGTACAACGCTTTGTGCAAATGTATCAGTATTAAACGAAAAGTATAAGTTCGAAAATGAACCTACTGTCCTTGACGTAAATATTTAAATTAAGGAAAATTATGAAAGAGCCAAGAACGAAGTATGAAGTATTGGAAATGGTAAAAGAACTTCGTAACTTACAGTTTGATGAGTTAGAAAATCTGGGTAAGTCTATGATGTTAGAAGACATGTTCCCAGATAAACCATTTCCAGTAAAGATAGAAGTTTCCGGAGGAAATATAGAGAAGCCTTATGAACTAGCTACAGCTTATTTTACTTTTGCTGATGGGTCCGTAGAAAACATAAAATTAATGGAGGTCTCAAAAAAATTGTGGCCTCAAGAACTAATAAACCAATTTAATAAAGATGAAAAAAGAAAGTCCATCGACAGATAGCACAATAAATACTCTCAACTACTCACATAGCACGATTCCAAGTGTATACACATGTTCAGCAGGAACAGCCAACAGTTCATTTTTATACCCAGATGTTCAAAGTACAAGTATACAGCTTACAGCGTCTAATGGTGAAATAATAAATTTATTTATTGATGATAATGATGGCTTGCTTAAGTGCTCTGGAAAAATAGATGAAGAAACAATAACACCTTTCATAAACCTATTTAACCAAAGACTTATTGAGGATTCAAATATTCCGGTAAAATTAGAGTTGCTGCTTATTGATGCTGTGGGCTTGCTAAAAAAGAGCGGCGCGGTAAAAACCTCTCAAGGAAAGAAGTTACTAAGAAAATTTAAAAGTTATTTACTAGGAGAATAAAATGGATAAAGCTGTTAATAAGTATATTGTAAATGATGGAGAAATAAGATGGGAACAAATTATTACAGAGAACCCTTAAAAGAAAGATATAATGAAGACTGTGATTTAAATTATTTTACAGATAAGTATGAATCACACATCGGTAAACGTAGCGCAGCAGGATACTATTGCTGGGACTGCAAAACGACGTTAAAGGTCGGCGGAGAAGCCAAAGTACATTATGACGGAGAGTGGTATGATGAGTGTCCTAAGTGTGGTGCATCTAAGCATGTAGAGACTTTAGACGATAGTTCTGCTGGACGAGAGCTTGGGTTTAATAAATCAAATACAAGCAAGCATAACGGCGTTAGAACAGTGTCTTCTTTTAATTGGGCTATAGATCCTGAAACTTTAGATAGTGTATTAAACGAAAAAACATATAATGAATATGGAGATGACTTCACAAAAGAAGAGTTTAAAAATCTTATTTCAGACTGTCCTATACACTTTACTAGGTCAATTGGGAAAGAATTTTCATAGGGAGAAATAAAATGAGTACAGTAAAAGATACTTGCGCATGTGGGGCTAAGTTTGAGTTTACAGAACAAAAAGGGTGGGGACGAGGTTGCGACACCATGCACAAACAATGGCTTACTGCACATGAAACGTGCAGAAATAAATATGTGCAACCTGCTTGGATTGTTCCAGTAGATGAAAGTTTAAAACCGCCATTTGAAATAACTTGCAATACAAAGGAGAAATAAAATGAATAAACAAACGTTTATAAAAATAGTAAAGTGTCTTAGAAAGCAATATGCTTTAGAGCACGATTTCGCTAATGCAATGGAACCTGTTCTAGACGGCAGGTTTGTTCCACAAATATCTAACGACGTAATGGAAGCTTTTAGGCTTGCGCTCGTAAGTGCTACAGACGAAGATTTTGAAGACTGGGCCTGGTGGTGGTTGTACGACTGTAACGGGATAGATAAAGATTTGGAGCATGATTGGTTTATAAGAGATGCTAAAGAACAAAAAAACGAAGCCATCTTTACGCAAGGCACAAGAGAGCCTCTTGCGGCATTTAGTGATGGCAAAGAATACGCACCACGCAACGCCGAGGAGCTATATGAAATGATTGAACTTTTTAACGATGAGAAGGGATAAATAATGAGGAGCATATAATGTCAACTAGAGCAACATACACAATACACAATGAAGAGTTAAGACCTCAGACATACTACATACACCATGATGGGTACGAAGCTGGGGCTAAAAGTTATTTTCAAGAAATGGTGGACTATGAGGGTCCGGGCAGTAATCAAGACCGCTTTATAAAAGCTAATATAGGAGCCACGTTTACTTACGGTCGCGAGGCACATGGGGATACTGAATATCACTATGACTTGTCAGTAACAGGGCTAGTAACGATGCAGGAATCGGAGGGGTTTACTGAAGATGGGCCGAGAGACTGGGTAACTATAAAAACAATAGATCTAGATAAATGGTTGGAGGAAGTAAACAATGGGTAGAGAAAAACAATTGCAGGAAGTACCAATGACCAGAGAATACTTTATGGAGAAGAACGCCAGTAGTAATAAATCTATTGAGGTTTTTAGGATGAAGTGTTGTGACGAAGAAGTTGGGCGACATATCTTAAATAAAAATATACCAGAAGACTTGGAATTAGTTGAAGATCACTGTGAACGATACTTGCAAACTTACAAGAGTGCAGAGTCCATAACTCCTATTTATTGTAGTTGTGGTCGGCTCCAAGAATATGAAATTAGCCTGGATGGGAGGAAAACATGGTAACAACAGACAAAAAAGATAACTTAAGGTTTACGGTGCCCGGAGGAGGCTGGTTTTATATATGGCTTATTATGTGGGTAGGCGACCCTGACATAATAGACAGTATAATAGAAGTGATAAAGGCATTGTCATCCTGGATAGGGAGGTTATAAAATGATAAGTAAAAAACAAAGTATACATGATTTTGGCCCACATCTAGAAAAGATACTGGTTAGAATGTGTAAAGTTGTGGGGGCAGACCCCAATACAATAGACTTTAAAACAGATAATTGGTATCACTTATATTCTTGGACACCAGAAACAGAGGCAAAATTCAAAGAGTGGATGGTAAAGTACCTTAGAACAACTGCTGCTGCCAGGTCGGAGCTTTTCGGGCACGGGACTTATGTAAGAAAGGAATTACTTGAACGAGAAGTAGATATGTTTAACTTGAATTATGGGTGGAAGACTAAGAATTATGAGGATATAGAATGGGAGCAAGATTAATACAGGCTCTGAAAATTGTAACCTTACCATTTTTACTGATTATCGTATTAGTGGTCGGTACGTTTAGAGGGGTCGTCTCGCACATAAAAGAGATGGGGAAAAAAGAGTAATGAATTACTTCACAAGTGACCTTCATTTTAATCACGCTAAAATATGTGACTATACAAAGCGTCCATGGAAAGAAGATGTGGAAAAAATGAATAGTACACTTATAAATAATATTAATTCTAGGGTAAAACCTAGCGACACTTTATACCACGTTGGTGATTTTGCTTTTAAAGGCGGGTGGCAAGGTGGGAAAGAAGCTGCCCAACATTTTGAGGATAGAATTAATTGCAAAGTTATTCATGTACTAGGAAATCATGACCGTAATAACCACATAAAAAACAGTATTAGATATGCTGAAATGTGGTTTGGCAATAAACGATGGTGCTTACAACATCACCCACCAGAGCCTAGACAGTTGAGACGGTTTCCGTACGCAGGAGATACTACCACGGTTTATTTAGTAGGCCATGTCCATGAAGCATGGAAACATAAATGGGTAGAAGATTTTCTTGTAATTAATGTAGGTACAGATGTTTGGAATTACAGGCCTATAAACACAAGTGAAATAGTAGTATATGCAGATAGATGTATTAAACGATTAACCAAAGGAATAGATAATGCCAAATAATAACTGGGAATCGCAGAGAGCAGAAATTGCGGCTTGGCTTTCTGGTTGGTCTGGAATGATTAAAAAATGGGTTGATAAAATCCTAGACTCAGACCATGACGTTGACAAGAATAAAATTATAAACACTCTAACAGAGTGGATTAAATATCTTGAAGACACAAAACTAAAGATAATAAAAATGAACAGTACACCTCCCAAAGAAGAACCTGAGGGGTATGTCTCTAAAGAAACTAACGAAGACAAACAAAACTTAACCGAGTAGCAACAAACCAAAATCAACAATGAAAATGAACAAAGAAGCTATTTCTGCCCGTAGTAAGATATACTACGAAGGTAACAAAGAAGCTATTGCCGCTAAGAGTAAGGTATATAGGGAAGTTAACAAAGAAGCTATTTCCCCTCCCATTAACTGAGGGTAAATAAAAAATAGCCGAGCAACCACAAACCCACTGGTATTTAGGTCTTCAAGGGGAATGGAATGCGAACTTGATGTAAATCCTGCTCGGCTAAAGGCTGGGCGCACACTTGCCCAAAAAGTGGGTGGTATGCCTATAAGAATGATGGACGAAAAGCCAGCATGGTAACAGGCCAGTATGCATACCACTTTTAGTAACTAATAAGGAAACAAATAACATGATCACATTTAACGATTATTTAGGGTCAATGAAATACACGGACCAAGAGGACATCCTCTTGAACAAGACATAGAAGAAATACTAATTAAAAATTCAAACACAACAATCAGGAAATAACATGAATAACACAAAACAAATATACGAACACATAACAGCATTATACATGGACTTCGTAGATAACCATGAAGAAAGCATGAACGGAAACAAAGCAGCTGGAAGCAGAGCACGTAAAGCACTTGGCGAGATTAAGAAACTTGTAACTGCTTATCGTAAAGCATCTGTAGAGGCATCAAAATAATGAAAGTAAATCTTTTAATGCAGGTAAATGACGTAAGTCTGACTGCTGAAAATATAACACTAACTAAAGCATTTGAAACTATGCATACTACGCTTAGATTTACAGATGTGGATAAAGAGTCTAAGATTGGGGTTTCATTGTCGGGAACAGATAAGTATTCTGACAATTATTGGCGTTTAGGGTCTGGTACACATAGTAACTTCTATGAAATGGTCGGAGATATTAATGACACACTTACAACCTCTCCAGGTTGGCCAACGGGGCTTAAGATTCCTAAAAGATTCATTAAAAAATGGGAGCTTAATGAGGCATAAATTAAGAACTATAGACAAAGGACAGTTTTATATACAACTATTCACAGCTATTTTATTTATGTATAAATCTATAGAGGTATCGCCCATAAGCCCTATAAATGTTTTAATCGGCTTATTGTTACTAACAGGATGGTCTTTAGGGGCCGTTAGACATAGAACTGTTAGAAGGAGATTAAGAAATAATGAAAACAAAAACTAAATTCGGACCCATATATGCATTAGCTTCGAATGGTAAGATAAAAATATGGCAAGCAATTATCCGCCCAACTGATCGCGGTGCTTATATAACGTATAAATATGGCTACGATGATGGACAGCAACAAACACAAATGAGAGAAGTATTTGAAGGTAAAAATCTCGGTAAAAAGAATGAGACTACTGCATTTGAGCAAGCTTGTAAGGACGCTGAAAGTAAATACAATAAAAAATGTGATGCAGGCTATCAAGCGGATAAGGATGGATTAACCGTCCCAATTTTACCAATGTTAGCTCACTCTTATAGTAAGCGAGGTCATAACATAAATTGGCCCTGCTATATTCAACCAAAGATAGACGGAATTCGCTGTACTTTCACAATGAAAAACGATGTTATTACAATGTTTACACGGAAAGGTAAAGAGTTTACCCCATTACCCCATTTAGATGGTGCTATCCGATTGTTATATGAAAATGTACAGTCTAACCACTTCTCTACTGAAGATTTATATTTTGATGGAGAAATGTATTCTGATACTTTAACCTTTCAAGAATTAGCAGGAACGCTTCGCAGACATAAAAATACAGATGAAACTCTTAACCAAATATATTTAGTTGTATTTGATATATTCTATTTAAGTAAAGATAGGGCGTATGATTTTGGGTTTAGAACGGCTTTATTAGACCAATTTTTTGAGTCGTATACAAGTAGTTATATTAAGTTAATTGAGACTGAGCAGGTGACCGATGAGGCAATGGTTCACGAGCAACACCAGGAGTATATTGAAGCTGGTTACGAGGGCATAATGCTGCGTAACGCATTAGGTGCCTACAAACTAAACCAGCGTTCTGCTGATCTTCAGAAACTTAAAATGTTTCAAGACGAAGAATTTGAAATAGTTGGTTTTAAAGAAGGAGAGGGCGTTGAAGAAGGTTGTGTAGTATGGCAATGTACTACAGGGGCATATACTTTCTGGGTTAGGCCAAGAGGTACTCAGGAGATACGAAAAGAATTGTTTAAACACGGATATGACTATATTGGAAAACAACTTACAGTACGTTATCAAGAATTAACTGATGACGGGAAACCTAGATTTCCCGTGGGAATTTCAATACGAGACTATGAATAAAAAAGAAACAATGAAAGAACTAATAGCTGAAGCTAACCCAGAAGCAATGTTAGCAGACGGGTTCGACGACGCCTTAATTGGGTATACAGATGGTAGCAATGTTATCGCAGTTTATGACAGAGATAGGTGCGTAAGCATACTAAACCAAGACATGCCACTAGAAGATGCTGAAGATTACTTTTATTACAACGTAATAGGATCGTATGTAGGTGAGTATACTCCTATATTTATTAAAGTATTTAACAAAGAAGAGGAATTTAATGACTAGAAAAGAGGTTATAAAAACAAGTGGGCAGTTTTCAATATATGGGGTATTTAGGTTTTCAACTTATATGCTTTCAGCAGTATCTTTATATATAGAGGACTTTCAGATGGCTGCTATCACTTTAGGGTTTGGAGCACTACTTGGTTTTATCAGACGTGTAGCAAGAATTTGGGAATAAGTCTTGATCGTTTAAGATTTATATACTATATTAAAGAATAACCGTACTTAGATAGGCGGTGAACAAAAAACCCGTAGTGATCTAACGACACTACAATCAAACCTTACTATATGGAGGAATTACACATGACAAATGCATTATACACACAACACACGGGTCTATTCGACCTATTTTTTAGAGACTATATTAGAGACGAAGTTTATTCGCCACTACCTGATAAAGTTCATTACCCCACAGATATATACGAAGATGCCATTGGGCTATCAATTGACATAGTTGCAATTGGAGCGCAGAAGGATGATGTCAGTATATTAACAGAAGACGGTAATACTCTAAAAGTAACTTACAAAAATACTAGTAAACCTATGGATGAAAATGTGAAGCATTGGCATTCTAGGAATATAACTAGAAAGGATTTTGAATTTGGATGGACTATTCCTACGAAATTCAATCTTACAAAAATAAGCGCTGAGTATGAAGGGGGAGTCATTAAATTTCGAATACCTTTTTCAGAGGCGTCTAAACCTAAAGAAATAAAATTAGGATAAATGACAGTATAAAATAACTAAGTTTACGCCTATCTAATACAGCTTAAGCCCCACTTATTAGTGGGGCTTTCTATTAATAATAACTTGGAGACAAGCTTTGAAAAATAATACTAACGAAAATACGTCTATATTTGGTAGTTTTAAAACACAAGACGATATAAATCATTCTTACGGCATGCTTATGAAAAGCCTCCCTAAAAAAAGTAGAGGTGCAGTAACAATTTTTATAGGACGTTTAGAAGAGACTTTAAAACAATGGAAGGGAAATAGAAATGAATAGTTTATTTGATGACAATCTTCTATTCAATGAGAAGAAACATAAGTACTCTTTAAAAAATAGGCCAGACTTTGTTTTTACTAGTACAACTACGATGATACACAAATTTTTCCCTGTCTTTAACGGGCCTAGAATTGCTCAGAATTTAATCGATAGTGTGCCTAAATATTCTGGAATGACAAAAGAAGCGGTAATGAAGGATTGGAGAAAGAGTGCTACGGACGGAACAAGGGTTCACAATGAGTTAGAAAAATACGTCCTAAATAGGCGCACTAAGCCTAAGGAAGAAAAGTCTAAACAAGGAGTTCAATGGTTAAAGGACAGGGTTTTTACGCAAAAAAATTGGGTAGTATATCCGGAAGCAGCCATGTTTAGTACAGATATAGGTATTTCCGGTACAGCTGATTTATTAATACATAATACAGAAACAGATGAGTATGTTATTGGGGATTGGAAAACAAATAAAAAGATAACTAAAACTTCTTACGGTAATAAAGTAGGCACAAGGCAAGCAACTAGACACTTAAAAGATTGTAACTACAACCATTACGCCCTTCAGTTTAGCATGTATAGGTATATACTAGAAAAATACTACGGGTTGAATATAAAAAATTCTTTTCTCATTCATCTTAGTAAGGGTAGCTATAAAGACTATAAGATGCCTTACCTTAAAAATGAGATTAAGAACATGTTAAGAGACTATGAGTCTATAAAATAATTGTTGTATAACAGTCCTTGATTTACCGATTATTTATTCTTATATTAAAGTATGAGAAAAAATAAATATATTGAAAAAGAGTGCCAGAAGCACGGGGAAACGACTTACGTGTTAGAGAGTAGCGGGTACTATAGGTGTAAAAAGTGTCGTGTAGCTAATATGAGTAAATCAAGAAAAAACTTAAAGAGAAGGTTGGTGAGCCATTATGGTGGGGAATGTACTTCTTGTGGGTATGACAAGACTATTGAAGCTTTGGTTTTCCATCATAGAGTTCCTAAAAATAAAAGCTTCTCTATTTCTAGTACCGTGAGAAATTTTAAAGAAATGACAAAGGAGGCTAAAAAGTGTGATTTATTGTGTGCTAATTGTCACGCAGAAACGCATGCTAAAGATTAGTAGTCGCAAATCTGATAGCTTTTTTTCGATACCATAAGAAAGTAAGTATCTCATCTTCAGCTTCAGCGCCACGAACACCGGCCACTGTGGTTACTTTTTCAACTTCATATTCTTTTGTTGTGACTTCTTCAATTTCATTCCAGACTGTGTTATCCCACTCAATATCGTCAAGGGGCAAATCTTTACCTACCCCTTGACAAAATACTAAGCTACTAAGGAGTGGTATACTCAGTAGGACTTTCATCTAAACTGAACGCTAATGAGTCATAAGAATAGTACCATATTTCATCATTTGCCCGCCTGTGAAAGATGGCAGGTGACGTTAATGCAGTCTTATCAAACTGCCACTCGTTATCTTCATCAGGAATTCCTAATGTCATAGTAACTATAATATTACGAGTTCTTTCTAATACTGACAAAGGGTGTCCTGGCCATGCTTCCTTACCATCAGTAATTAATCTGATATCTGCTTCAGATTCTAACCCTATCCAAATATTATTAACAACTGCTTTCTCAGCGGCTATCTCAGCTTTAGCTATTGTATTTGCATAGCGAGGCAGAGCAACTGCCGCTAATATGCCTAATATAATTGTAGTCATTACTAGCTCAATAAGAGTAAATCCTTTGTTGTTTTTCATGGTATCTTTTCTACGGTCTAAGTGTTTTATTAAACATAGCTGGATTTTCTAAATCAGCTACATATAGAGTTGGAGCTTCTGCAGCTTCACCACTACCGCCACCAGGGATTACTACATAAATGTAATGTCCATCCTGAAATGGTGATTTAATTGTTTGATCTCCAAATCCCGCTAAGAATTCAGTAGAACCAACAATAGCGCCTGCGTCATCAACTACTGAAACATCAGATTGATTGACTACAGGAATCCCTGCAGCTACATGAGTTAATCCAAACACTGACGACCAGTTTGCACCTTCTGTATCTGAATACTTCTCGAACCCACCATCGGATAATGCAATTTCAGTTGCTGTTCTTGCGGCAAGTATTTCTGTAATGGTTGCTCCATCGCTGCCATATCCACCTACAACTCTATCAAATTTTTCTTGTCCTGGAAATCTTCCACGACCTTCATCAGATACAGCTTTATTATAAAAGTTATTCGCCGATTGAACAATTGCGTCAATGTTTGAGATAGCTTTACGTTTCTTAGCACCGGCACCCACTCCAGAGAATTTAGGTGCAGCAACCGTTGCCATAGTACCCATCATTGCAGCAACAACAGCAAATTCAGCCAAAGATGCGCCACGGGTTCTTTTAAGATAGTTAGTTAGTTTGAACATTTTATATTGTTCTCCATGTTATGTTATTTAATTAGTTTTAATTATTATTTATTAAACATAGCAAATATCATGCCACATATTAGTAATATGTTTAAGTTAACATATTGCTATACTTACAGTTATACAAAATTATAAGGTATAAGAATTATATATGTATCATTCTATTACATAATGTACAATTATGGTACAATAGTATAGTAACGATACACTTAATAAAAAAGATAAGGAAACAAAAGAAATGAACTTAGTACCATTTATTATAGAAAGTACAGCAAAAGGCGAAAGAGCCTACGATATATATTCCAGGCTTTTAAAAGAGGGCATTATATTTATTGGGACACCGATAAATGATATGGTAGCAAACAGTATTATTGCACAAATTCTTCTTCTAGAGGCAGAAGAAGATGTAGACGTAATTCATATGTATATAAACTCTCCAGGTGGAAACATTACATCAGGGTTAGCTATATATGACACAATGCAGAGTATTAACACCCCTATAGCTACTACATGCGTAGGACAAGCTTCTAGTATGGGTGCGTTGTTACTAGCAGGTGGGGCAAAAGGACAACGATCGGCGTTACCTAACTCACGGATCATGATTCATCAACCTCATGGTGGAATTATGGGGCAAGAATCTGACATACAAATACAGGCCGATGAAATGAAGCGAATGAGGTCGTCTTTAAATGCTATCTTATCGAAACATACGAAAAGGACATTGAAAAAGATAGAAAAAGATACGGATAGAGACTATTTTATGTCTTCTGATGAGGCAAGAAAATATGGAATTATAGATAAAGTATTAAATTAACGAGGAGAATTTACTAATGGAATTTGAAATAGTATTAAATGAAATCGAACAAAGATTGGATGTTGAACAAAAAGAATCTTTACTTAGAGATTTAATTAGTTATGCAGATAGGGGATGGCTAGAGATGTCGCTCAGAGACTTTGATGTGATTGGTAGAACAAAGATATATAAAGATTTTGGTTGGCATAACATGGCACACCAGATGCGCGGGGCAGAACAAAGGAAAGATGCCCACCTCACATCATTACTAGGGAATGTCTCAATAGGCGGATGGATTAGTAGGTATCTATTACAGTACCCTTTAAAACAGTTCTTACCTCTACTCCACCGGTACATGTCAGTAGCAGGCTTAAACCTCACCGTAGGCATAACCAATAATTAACTATGAGTAAAGATCAAATAGCGTCTCAACAACCACTTAATATTAATATGGAAAATACCACACTAATGAAGTGTGTTAAGTGTAAATCTACAACGTTTTCAGAAGGTGTCCAATTAAGGAGGATATCTGAGATTGCGTCACCCACAGGACAGGCAGGCATTATACCAGTACCAGTCTTTTTCTGCATCAGCTGTAAATCAGAGATTACCCAAGAGAACAAAGAAACATAAAATAAATTAGTATAATTTGGTATAAGAAAAATAGTGTTTATAGGCTTGGCACTAAAATAAAATGCAAGCCTCACATTTGAAAACAGGAAATAACATGGAAAAAAATAAAAGTACGTGGGCAGTAATAGTCTACGTGGGCAATTACATGAGGAAAGAAAAAGGGTCTTCTTGTGACCTAATTGGGGTCTATCCGACTAAAGAAGCAGCTATGTTTATTAGTCGTAAGGCTAAATTTAATATGAAGTTAGCCTTCTACCCCAAAGTAATCCCATCCAGTGCTCCCGTAACTACGACTAAAGTCGAGCCTTATTTAGCGTACATTAACGAAAAAGAGGAAAAAAGAAATGGCAACAGCAAAAGCATTACCGATGATAAACGGTACAGCAAACGGGGCTGATTTTAAGATTACAGGGAGCGGGCGAATGAGCACCGGACTTGTTGAGAAATCCGTCCAAATCTCCCAAGCTATGGGGACTAAGTTTGAAGTAGAAGTTAGAGGAGACTATATCTGGATTATGGCTAAGCGCCATAAAATGAGTTTAGATCATCTCTTAAGCTTGGTTAAAAAGAATGCGAAGGTGCGTAACATAAGATGGAAAGGAAATAAATACAGAATTTCTAAGAAGTCTGAAGGCATATGCTGGCCATCGCGAAGCGGAGTTTGGGGATCATCTGGATCTGTGAAAAGTCATAGACCATGGTATCTTACCCCAGGTAAGTAATAAAATTAAGAAGGGAGGGCTTAACGGCTCTCCCCTTCTTTTTTACTTTGAAGTAAGACAAAATCGGAGTATATTTAATTATGAGTATAAACATGACAAACTTTAAAGAACAAACAGATGGATCTGCGACGCTTGATTTACATTATGATAAAGACTTTGAAGTATTTTTAAAAGAAAAGTTTGGTTGGAAGAGAGTAACTCAAAAAAGAATAGAAAAATTTATAAACGATACTTTACTTGAAATGGTGAGTAAAGACATAAAAAATACACAATAATAATGGGCCCTAACTAGTATCGATTGGCAGAACTTACTATATGAAGCGCAGTCATGAAGAAAACATGTAAAAAATCAACCGTCAATTTAATTGGCAATTATAGTTACGCAGCTGCAGCTTAATTGACTGTAGCCATCGTCCTTTGACTCCGATAAAGGAAAAGCGATGACATTATCGGGAAGAACCTACTACTTGTAGTGAAAAAAGGTTAGAAGTAATACGCAATAAACCAGTAACCTTGAGAAACACGGTGAAAGCCCAGCTGTTAGATTGTGTAAAGTATCGTTGGTTACCATCGAGCTACGACGATTAAATTTGAGAAAAGAACAGACATGGTAGACTTTGTCAGGGGGAAAGAAACTGACTAAACTGTAAATGACTTTTATAGAAGGCTGAGCAAGACGCGGGGGCAGTACCCGTGGGGTCCACAAAATTAATATAAAACCAATTAGGCGTAATGATAAAGATAAAAAGTTCTTTAAAAAAGGATGTAGTGTTTGATTGTATAGATTATAATATAAACATCGACAGTAGAACGATGTATTATAGTGATGAAATAGATCTATACTCTCCAGCATGGATAAAAAGTAGGATAGAAGCTATATACGCCTTAACAGGAGATAACAAGTCTCCCGTAACATTGGAGATAACTTCTTATGGTGGGGACGTGTACGGCATGTTTGGTGCTATAGATGTCATAAAAAATGCACCCACAAAAGTAAATACAGTGGGTAGGGGGGCAATAATGTCTGCAGCCACCTGGATACTAGCATCAGGGACGGGAGATAGGATATTAGCTCCACATACCACAGTAATGATACATGAGATATCATCACTTATAAATGGAACTAGTAAAGACATAATAGCAGAAGCATCTCATTTAAAAAGCTTACAAACAAAGATGTATAATACGTTTGAAGCGTATTCAAATAAATCAAGCACATACTGGAAAAAGATGTCGAAAGTAAATTTTTATCTTACACCTGAGAAATGCTTAGATTTAGGAATCATTAATAAAATAGAAGGAAGTAAATAAAATGGAAACAGAAACATTTGTAGATTTTAAAGGCGATAAAGGGCATTTACTCCCTGCGCAAGAGCAGTTTTTACTGGATTTTTCAAGGCATATGTCTAAGTACGTAGAAGATAATCCGCAAGGAAGTGCAGGAGAGCTGATGTTTATGTTAGAAGAGATTTTAATGAAGACTCAGATAGCCCAAGAAATGCTAGACGTAACCGGGGAGATAAGAACTAATGGATAGGGTCAGAAGAACAAAAGTAGAAATTGAAGCTGGTATGACTTTTGAGCAAAAGAAGAAGGGATACACCCTCGATGACTTAGATGTGCCAGAAACTTTAAAGAAAAAAAAGATAGAAATAACAACAAAAAATGGCGATAAAACTTGGGAAACAGTAGATCATGAGTATAAGACTATTTATAAATATAAGGATCACGAAAGGGTGATAGAGAAAGAAGTACCTGTTGTAAAAGAAGTTAGAATTTTAAATGGGACAAAGAAAACCGAAAAAACTGTAGATGAAATTTTAAGTGAAGAGCTAGGAAAGTGTGTATGGGAATGGAAAACAGTGAAAATGGACAATAAGTTTAGAGTTGGAATGCTGGACGAATTGGGGAAAAAGGGATGGAAGTTTGCTTTCATTACGGAGTGGTCTTTAATAGACCCAAGTAAAAAAAATAAACCACATACTATAAGTTTCCAGAGACCAATCTTCAAGTCATGAAGAGAGTAACTGACGAAGATACTCAAAAATTACAGGAGATTGAAGAGTTACTAAAGTTTACTAAAGAAAGATTAGAGGGTAAAAGTCCTACAGAACAAGCTAAACAAATACTTTTGTTGCAAGTTGGTAGGACTTTTTCTCATACTTTAGAGAGCCATGGGATAGAAGTTAGTGATGTTTTAATGAACGACTTTAAGGAAGCTTACACAAAAGACATACTAAATTTCTCAATAAAATAAAAAAGTAAAGGATTACAAATGAAAATCTATACACATTCTTATGTAGATTTGGATGCTGCATTCTCAGCATCCTTAGTTAAATTACACAACAGTGATAAAAAATGTACAATCGAGTTCGTTTCTGCAGACCATGACGGAGTTGGTCTGGATACGGATTCTATTATAGTAGACTTGGAAGCAGGTGGCAAAGGCTTAAAAGGAGATAAATCAGCATTTTCAAGTTATCTAAATATGTACTGCAAAAACACTTATAAGGAGGCATTCACTAATCTTTCTAGGTTCATAGACGCCCAAGACTCAACAGGCGACTGGAGCACTGGGTACGAGATTTATGGAGAAGGTATGGAATCTATTCCTACCCTACAATACTTATTTAATTCTCTAAGAAGCAGTTATGACGACGACAAAGCATTAGTCAACTTCGCACATAACGTCCTAATAGGTGAACTAAAAAATTATAAAAAGTATCGTAAAGCACTAGTGGAGGCGGAGGAAGCAGAATGGGTGTACAATAACATAGCTATAACTAAAGGTGTAGAGACACAAACCACTGGTATCTTGTTTTCCAAAGGAGCCGACTTCGTTATATACGAAGATGGAAATAATCTAGGAGTTCTTAGATCAAAATACTTGGCGGAAGTTAACTTAGGAAACAAGCTAAAGAGCGAGTTACCTTCTTGGTTTCATCACGAGTCCGGATTTTTATCTAGCTGGGGAACGAGGAAAGCTATAAAGTCAACCCCACCGAGCATATCTTCCGAGCAATTAGCAGGGATAATACACACACTATTTTAATTTATAAGAAAAGGAAAAGGTACACATGTAACCTTTTCTTTTACCTTAAAAAGGCTTGTACTTCTCCCTAGCAGACTTATAAGTATATACAGGGGTTTCTGAGTCTCTGACTAGTTTAGTCCCCCCTAATTTTATATCAGGTTTTTTATCTTCTTCACCTGCTTCCTCTTCGTTTCTCTCACCCTCTTCCTTGTAAACATAAGAGTCGACATCTCTTTCTGCAGTTTTACCTTGTATAGGTGGGTCATTTTTTTGTACAGAAATCTTTGGTTTATTTTCTTTCTCTGTTTTCTCTACCTTAAAGTTAGATTTAGTAAAATTTTGATTATTAAAGTAGTCACTTAGGTCATCTTCGGCTACTAAAGAATAATATACGTGTGGTTTATTGTCGTCACTTTTAAACCCAAGTTTCTTAGTTTCTTCAAATCCCACGTCAGTGGTAGTAACTTTTAAAGTTACAACATCATATCCCCACCGTTTATTAGGTATGTGCCTTAATATAACGCAAGGATCGGACTCACCTACTAGTTCCAAATACCCATTTAAGTATTCTGAATTATATTCGTGGTCTCTCCATACAATAGTTTGATCATCATTGTTTTTAAAGTAAGGCATATTATAATCCTAGTTGCAAAGTAGTTGCTAGCCTAGCCTCTCTACTTAAAGGTAATTTTTCATTTTTATCTTCTACCCACATTTTAAATGATGGAAATACCTTACTATCACTACTTATATTTTTATTAACAGAGTACCAGTCAGCTAGAGCTTCTAACTGATTCTCTAATGGTTGATCGATTCCCATCTTGTGAGCATGGTGTAAGTTTCTTTTATAATGCCCATCAACAGCATCCCTAAACAATTTTTTAATAAGAGGGTCTTTAATCCCTGTAACCCCTTTTGGTCCTTTAAAGTATGCTACATATGGGTTCCACATATCTTTACTAAATTTATCCATATCATGCTTTAAAAGAGTACTCAAAGGAATACCAAGGTTACGGCCAGGGCTTATCATGGAAGCTTTATGTTTTAATAAATATTTTAAGTAACTTCCATGATCTTTTAAAGTTAAGTCTTCGTATTGGGCTATTTTTTTAAAGTATTTCATTATTTTATAATATCCTTATAGTGAGTACCTAGTTTAATATTATTTTTTTTGAACCAACCTGAGTTAGTTTCTATAACATATTTATATTCACCAGCCCCGAACACTGGGTATCTCTGTTCCTCTACAAGCTTTTCCACGTTCAGAAGATTACCTTTTACATCAAAAAAGCCTACATCAATTGAGAAGGAAACATTTTTATTTCAAAAGTTACCAGACTTTGGTTCTCCAAAGATGAATAATGCACCTTCATTAGTCTTTAATTTATTTTGACCCATAAGACCTTTCATTTGGTCGTTAGGTGATGTGGCGGTAAATCTGATATTTAATTTATGTGTTTTTTTCATTTACAGTTACGTTGTTGTACTTATTATTATAAGTAGATTTTTATTAAATTTCTAAGGGCATCAAATCTTGTTGCTTTATGTCTAAATGCTCCTACTCCAGACTCAATTGGATATAAAAATTCCCTGACTTTTCTAGATATAGGAATATCGTATCCTTTCATCATTCTGTTTTGAGCAGCAAATTCTTCTATCGCATCTCTCTTGCCTCTAGTAAATTTATCTTTCAGTGTTTTTGGTCTAAAAGTTTTTTGAGGGTTCTTTTGGTTTCTTATAGCGTGGGTAAGCTCATGCTTTTTTATCATAGGATACTCCGCCCCCAACTTTCTTTTATTTAAAAAAACTAGTTGTTTTCCGCTTTTCATGCCTACAGTTTTTGCTACTGGGAATGAGCCTAAGTCTTGGTATAAACTTTCCCCCATTATTTTGCCTACAGCCTTATCCAGGTCATTTCAGTTATTTATTTCTTTTATTGACAAGGCAGTTTTAGTTAATTTTAAGTTTCCCAACCCAGTTCTTCTTAGTGCCCTAATAAAAGGTGGTTTTTTTCCAGCAGCCAAAGATTTGTCCATTAACTTTTTTAATTCCGGAACTTTTTTTGTACTAAGCGGTCTTTGGAAACTCATTAATAATACTCCCCTTCATTTCTAGCAAATTCTTCCCCATAAATATATGCAGGTATTGGGTCTTTACCGTGTATGTCCGTCACCTGACCAGCAGAAGCCCCCTCTACTAAAGCAGCTTTTATCCTATTAGTAGTAAATTTTGTTAACCAATCTTCACTGTCTGAGTTAAGAGTATCTACGGATTTAAAATATGGCCTATATCCTATTAAGTCTAATCCAGTCATTTCCCTTTCTTTATTTAGTCTTTCAATTCTTGTAATGGACGTTTTGTCTCCCCTTAAAAACCCGCTACCTGTCGGAGCTTCTGTAATATATGCATTATCAGATATACCTCTTACTATAGTTTCAAATGTTTTCTTAAAAAATTTACTATCAAATACAGGACCATTTAGCTCGTCAACAATATATTGCTGTGCCTCTAAGTGAGATTTTAAGTCACTCAACTCTTGCGGTTTTATAGTTCCATCAGATACCTTATCTCCCACATTGACTAAGTCACCTATTTTTACTACTGGGATTCTTCCGGAAGGAACTGTAAACGTTTTGTCGTTCTGAGTTCCATACCCTTCTATTCTAAGGTCATAACCTCCTATAGGATTCTTTTCTATCCACTTTACCTTTCCCTTTACATCGCTAAGAGTAGCTTTACCGAGCAGCTTCTCAGGAACTTTTAACAATTGTTCTAATCTAGGAAATTTATCTGTCAAGCCTCCACCCGCAGACGCAGATCCACCACTATGAAAAGTTTTCATAACTAATTGTGTCGAGCGTTCGGTCAAAGCTTGGGACTCAAGAATACCAATAGAAACACCTACTGAAGGTAGACTTCCGTTAGGCATTAACCCGTAACAAAAACTGCAGATACCTTCTACAGACTCACAAGTCAAGGGGCTACGAACTTTTATTGACCTTATTCCTGCAGTCTTTAGCTTCAAAATCATGTTACTATTGATCAAGTCATTTCTCCTTGCGACACCAGACACGGACTGTCCTAGAACTCTATCCATGGCGTCCTTGCTATCCACCGTCATTTCTATATCTCTTAATGTCTTGCAATCTTCTTCAGTAATAAGTAAATTTCTATTTACGCTAAGCAAAGTTTTGTTTAAAGCCCCAGAATCCTGAGTATTTACTGCTCTGTCAATAGTTCCCTTTCTTACCGCATACATTGAATTAAAGTATGATGGAGTGTCTATCCCCTCACCGTAAGATTTTAAAACGGGTATAGGCAACGCTTTACCAGAAACATCCTGCAAAACCCCTGGCATCGATAAAACTTGTCTTATAGAGTCTTTCTTACTAAAAGATCCTGACTCATACATTCTGTATAAATTATTTGAGGAAGATAGGCTTTTATCTTGTGCTTTTTCTGTATCAGTAGTAAGCTTTAATAAAGCCTCTATTCTTTTATCTCCTGACATCGCCTGTATCTTAGGAAGTCTGTCTTTATACAGTCTATCTCTATAATCCCTATTTATAGCAAAATCTGTAATAGATACAGTGTTACCGATTGTATGCCCATACTGGACAGATAAATCCTTCCAGGCATTTATAATAACAGAAAATTTATCACGGTAGTTCTTTCCTACCCTAGAAAGCACGTCACCAACTGTATTAGCATCCATTACGCGGGAGTAATCCTTTAATGGCTCTGGCAAATCTTTATTTATATAGTACTGCCCAAGAGTCATATTTTGTCTGCCTAGCTTAAAAACATCTGTCATCTCAAGTCTTGCACTCTTAGCATCTGATATAGTCTTAAAAGATTTACCGGTATTTTTACCTAGTAAGCTAGCTTGGTACAGCCCTAACTGGTAATCCTGTCCCAGATCGGGTACAACAGAAAGATCACCGTGCTTAAAAATATTTTTACTTGGTAACATACGATTAGCTTCTTCTATTGCATCGTTGCCAATTGGTATGTTTACTGACATAGTGTCCCCGTCAAAGTCAGCATTAAACCCTTTCACAACTATAGGGTTTAATTTTATATCACTTCCATCAGTAAGGACGGTATTAAATGCTTGAATACTATGTTTGTGTAAAGAAGGCGCCCTATTAATAACTACTGGTCTAGATTTTACTACATTATTTAAAGAATTTTTAGCTAAAATATCTTCGTCATTGTATGCTTTTAAAGCTGCTGACGCACTCATACCTTGTTGCTTTAAATCCTTTATAATAAAAGGTTGAAATATCTTGTAAGCCATTTTAGTGGGAACGCCTACCTGGTCTATCCCCAAGGACGGCTCAACAGTGATGGTAGATCTTCCTGATAAATCCTGTCTAGAGTCCCACATAGTACCGTGAACAAACCCACGTTTTAAACTTTGTCCAGATAAATCTTTTAAAATACCCTTATACTTTTTATTCCCATAAGTTATTGGGTCTATAAACCCTTGTAGAGCTTTTACAGAACTATATAAATTATTTGAGTACTTAATTTCATCTTCTTTAGTTAGTACGTTAGCTGCTTTAGCTTTTCTATAACCCTGGTTGATAAGCCCCACATCCCTATAATGGTGATTTAAATCATTTACCATTAAATCTCCAGAGGGTAATGGATAAATTGGTCTAAAAATTGGCGGTAAAACTGGTAGGTATTGCATAGTATACGCATCATAAGCACTTAACTTCAACTTTTTTAAATTCTGTAAAAACCTAACCTTTTTATTCAATTTATTGACATCTGATGGAGGAGCTTTTTTTAACATACGTTTTGATGAAGTGAGCTCTTTACCCACATCTAAGCTTTTAAGTGCTGAAAGTATAGAATTAAAACCGCCAGCTTTTTTAAAGCTAGGATCTAATCTCTCACTACCATCCATAACAGAACTAAATTTATTTTCTGTTATACCCAGTATTTTTTGAATAGAATCTTGATACATAGGATTAGGTATTCTATCAACTAACTTAATGTGGGACCAATTCTTCCCAGAAGACCCGCCTGTAACGTCGTTGTCAAATAAACCTCCTTTCCTGCTAGCAAGGTTTTTACCTATCAATAACGCACCAGGATCTTTTAATTCCCCATTACTTAATTTTTTTACATCCTTGTCTGTGAGAGGAAAGATTTTTATTGTGTCGCCAACTTTCTCTGTATTTACGCCAGCTGCTTTTAATCTATTTAACATCTTATCAAATACAAAGTTTCTAGACGGTTTAGGGGGCATCAAACCCAATTGTAATGCTCTCCAGTACTCTTCATTTTCTCTGCCTTTTATGTTTGCAATTTCATACAAATTATTTTTTGCACCATGGGCCAAATATGCGTAAGTCTCCATATGACCAGCTTTCTGTGCACCTTTACCAACAGGCCTGTTGTCTACATCATAGCTTCCTATTCCGTGACCAGCGGATTTTTTCTTGACGATGTGCCTAAGTTTCATAAAATATTTTTCACCGACAAATATGGGGTTTTTAAAAGCTTTCCCAGTCTTACCATCAGTTAAAATTTCATTAGGCTCAACGCCTGCTTTCTTTATATCAGCCAGCACCCTTTTAGAAGAGTCATCATTCGGGTCATCGAAGTTATCTACTATATAAGTGTTTCCAGTTTTCTTTGCAATTTTTCCAGCCCCAGCTTCTAAGAGTTGTCCAATATTCATACGTCCAGGGACACCGTGTGGGTTCAACATTATGTCTACAGAAGTACCATCGGGCCTATGTGGTGCTTCACTGTCAGGAATTATTTTAGTAACAATATTTTTATTACCATATCTCCCGCTCAGTTTGTCAGCTAGTTTAAATGGGTGTACAGATTTTATGTAAATATCTAAGTTTCTACCTATTTTTTTAATATCTATTACTGTACCAGACTCATCCTCATCTCACTCTACAACAACTTTGGTGTACATACTAAATATAGCCTTATTTAATTTTTTTAATGCTCTTTCTTGATCATCCAAAACTTTTTCAACTAAAAAAGCTGCCACTACCTCACCAGGAAAAAATTCTTTTCCTTTTTTTGCTATACCATCTGACCCTAACTTAGCTAGGTTATCTGGACTAATCTCATCTGGATACCACGCCGAAAACTTTTTCTTATCAAACGAACTAATCTTAGGATTAAAGTAAACATTTTTTTTATGGATCATTGTGTGTGAAAGTTTTTCAGCAGCACTTTCCGTTATCACTGCTCCGTCTTCGAAATTGTATCCTTTCCAAGGCATGTATGCCACAGTCAAATTTTTACCTATTGATAAAGCTCCGTTACTAGAATAATTGCTGTCAGCTAGTGAGTCCCCCTCTTTTACTTTGTCCCCTACTTTAACTAATACATCGGAGTGAAGAAATCCATCTTGATTTAATGGAAAATTATTGTACAGTCCCTTACTGAATGACTCCCCGTTAGACTTTTTTATAGTCACGTAATCATCTGTAATTTTTTCTATAATACCTCGCTCCCCTTTCAGTATGACCGGATTTAAAAAGTTTCCTACTAACTGTTCGTACGTTTTATCTTCATCCCGTTTTACCTGGACATAAGGAGCTTCTTTTTGATCTAATGCAAGCGCCTGTGTAATCATGCGACCTCCCATCGACCCCCTATTACCTTGTACAGTTTCTAAAAAAGGAACCATATTTGACTCAAAGGAAAACATAGATTTAGGCGATCTCAAGTAAAAATCGACTTCTGAAGATGAGATCTTCTTAGTTTTACCTTCATGCATAACAATAACTCTAGGCCCTCGTGACTTGGGAAGACCGTTAACAGTTATATATTGATCTGGAAATCCTACCACCTTAGAAAAAAACTGAGTAGGATTTAAATAGTGGATTTTTCCTTTCTTATCAATTACCGGGCTAGTTATGTCATTTCCTACCTTATGGACTTCTGAAGTTAAGCCGACTGACACCCCAATTTTCCCCGATTCTGGGGTAGCGAGGGAGTCTAAAAAACCGAAGTGTGAAGGTTGGACAGACCTAGCCTCCATTGTAATTGCATGGCTACTACCTATCCCACCCGTGCCCATTGGTGTCGTTTTTCTCCAATCAGCTAGTATACTTGCAGGGTTAGTTTGTGGAGGAGTTGCAGATAAGTCGCCCACAGTAAAGAACTCTTTTATTGGCTTAGAGAAAGCACTAGCACTAACAATATCCCTAACGTTATCTTTCAATGACATGGATCGGATCATTTTTCTCTGCAAAGATTCTTTATGTTTATCAAAATGTGCTGACAATAAATCATCTATACCATATATATTTTTAAAGATTAAACTATCTCTTTTGTCGGGTATATCGATCCCTTTATTTATATTCAGTAACTTCACCGATGAAGCTAATAAGGTTTTTCCATTTACAGTTTCGTATCCTGTACCTAGAGTCACCTTAGTTGTTTCTTTACTAACTTTTGTATAGTTATTGAAGTACTCATTTAAGCCATTAATAACCTCCTTATAATCTTTCGGATCTTTTTTGTAGAAGTTTTTGTAAATTGAGGTCATTTCTGAAACCTCAGTATTTAGTGCCCCTTTTTTATTTAGTAATAAAAGGTCAGATCCCCAAGCTTTTTCCATATCTCTATCAGATACGCCGAGTAAGTTTAGTAATGTCCAGAGTCTATATTTTCTATTTTTTAATATTACAACAAAAATTTGTTTTATAGGATCCAGCTGCATTTTAAAATTATAGCCACGCTCAAGATTAAATTCATTCTCAAGCTCACCATTATTCTTTACCCTAGCATATATACCAGACTTTCTTCTAAGTTGGTTGGTTGTTTGATACTCATTACCGTCTATTATTGCTGTGAACCTGTTTGTTAGCTTTGGTATGTGTCCTATTTTTGAATTTTTTTTCTGACTAATAATCTTACCAGAAGTAGAGTCAATAATCTTTATATCAGCATATATAGGAATTTGCCATGTCTTCCTGTTTAATTTTACTTTCTTTTGCTCAGGGAAATCCATATCAGAGAGAGTATCTTTTACTACGACATTCTCTATAATAAGTTTTCTACCATTAGATTCTACGGGGAAGGCCGCCTCTATAGAGTTAGATATGGAAGAAAAGATGTTTTTATTCTGGAGTCGGTGGTCTAAGTAATTAGCGTTTTTCATAGAAATTTTTTTTTATAAATATTGGTATAAGAATTAAGTAACGTTGTACTGTTTAAATATAAACTAACAGTACGGCTATGTCAACTGATAAACCAGGGACATATTTTTGAATACAAAAGAAAAAGAAAGTGATCCCAACGACGAAATTTACGTCGAACCTTGGGGTAAGTAAGGAAAGAAAGGGACTATCTGTCTCTTTCTAATTTAAAAAAAATAACCATATTTATCTATGAAAGATTCTGAAATGAAGTCATCAATAACAGACATAGTAAAAACTGTTTCTACGTTTGTACTTGATCTAATTTATGGCACCGACGAAGAACACACAAAAAAAGATTCGAAAAAAAAAGATAAGTAAAGGAAACTAAAGATGATTGATATCCCGAAGCAGGACCCAATAAGTTATGAAGAATCGGCGTATGATTTAGAAGGATACGACTTTGTAAGGGACGTACATGTAAATGTTTGTACAAATGATGTTGGGTATGTAACTAAACTAGAAGTCATGGTATGTACAAACAGTCTAGAAAGTTTTTCAGATATTGTTCTTCCTGTTGAGTTTAAAAATAAGGAAGAGTTTGATCAACTACTGGAAGGCAAGTTGAAACAAGCAGACGAACACTTTAAAAAAGAAAACGAAAGATTAGAAGCCTCTTTTAGGCAATGCAGATTATTTAATTAAAAACAAAGGAAACAAAAAAAAGATGTTAAAAAAATTATTAAAAACAGAGAGTACCTTAAACTCTTATTTTATAGAGAGGGAAGACGAAGTCAGAGGACTAACCTTAGGCATATTATCGGGAAACAATGTTCTATTTTTGGGCCCTCCCGGAGTATCTAAGTCACTTCTTGTAAATAGTTGGGCGTCGTTAATTAAGGACACTAACTATTTTGGATGGCTAGTGAACAGATTCTCAACACCAGAAGAGCTTTTTGGCCCTTACTCTTTAAAAGGTTTGGAAAACGATGAGTACAAAAGAATTACGGATGGAAAACTTCCGGACTCTCATGTAGGTTTTATTGATGAAGTCTTCAAGTGTAATTCAGGTGTTTTAAATGCATTACTAAGCGTGTTAAATGAGAGAACCTTCTACAATAACGGGAAGGCAGTGAAGACCCCAATATTAACAGTGGTAGGCGCATCAAATGAATTACCAGAAGAATCTGATAACTTAGAAGCTATGTACGATAGATTTCAGTTAAAATATATGGTAAGCCGCATTCAGGAGCCATCTAATTTTTCTAAATTAATGAAATTAAAAAATGGTTTTGAAGGAAATACGACTTTAAGTTTATCCGACATTCATGCCGCAAAAGCTCAAGCAATGGAAGTTCAGATATCCGATGAAATGGTTGACCTTCTAACTGAGCTGAGAGAAAAGTTAAAGGAAGAAAATATCGACGTTACTGATAGGACATATATGTTTTCTAAAAAATTACTAAAAGCAGAAGCGTATATGAACGGTAAATCAGAAGTAACTGAAGAAGACTTTGAAATTTTACAAAACGCATTTTGGTCTGAACCAGGTCAGAAAAAAACTGTATACAGCACTATCTTAAACACCGTAAACCCAGCAAAGAGTAAAGTCTTAGATATTTATTATGACGCTACGGACTTATTTGAGGATTTAATGGCAAGTAAAAAAGATAACATAGAATCTACAGAGAAGAGTATGGAAGCTGTAATTAAGTTAAAAGATGCTAAAAAATCTTTACGGGGACATTACTTAGATGCTAAGAAAAATGGACAAGACTACAAAATTGTACAGAAATACGAAAAGAAAGTAGACATCTATTTAAATAAAGTATACGCAGAATGTTTGGAGGTTTCATTTTAAATGAAAAGTTTATCAAAGAAAAATAGATCTATATTAAGCGAGATCAGGTCAGAAGAGTTTACTATAGACCACGATAACTTTGATATTAAGAACTTTCAAGAGTTACTAGTAAAAAATCCTAAGATAGCCCGATTATATATCGAAGGATCAAAAGAATACCCACAATTCAAAAATCTTCAACAAGATGTTTATGATTCATTATATAAATACGGGCCGAAAAAAGTACATGAGTCAGATATACAATTAGAGTACCTATTAAATAGTCAAATTATGGATGCAGTAGTAGACTCTAATAAGTATAAGGAATTAAGATTAATGACAAGGCTGGATAAGGTAAATTCAGCCGTCGGGTCTGAGGTATTAGGTAATGATGTGAAAGACTTGGTTGACAAGTTAAGAGAGGAGTTTGAAGACGCATTAAATAATGCAAAACAAGCTCAGAAACAAGTAGACGATGAACAGGGACAAGGTAAGGGTGAGCAACCCGAGTCCGAGGGAGGTGCCGGAGATCAAGAAGGTAAAGGACAGGAATTCACATCTCTTGAGGAAGCACAAAAGAAACTGGAAGAGTCTATGAAGACCTTGAACAACTTTATTGATGAACGTGAAAGACGTCAGATAGATAAAATGCTGGACAATGCTTTAAGTGAGACGAAGGAAACTTCGGACATGATTACTAACTGGGGGTTAGAACAAGACCCAAGTTACAGCAAAGCAGGGTACCAACAAAAGTTGAAACTGATTGAAAGGCTAAAGTCATCAAAAAAGCTACAAGAAATATCTAAGTTAGCTGGAAGATACAAAAGATTAGCTGTAAACTCTCAGAAAGAAAAAATACGAAAGGGAGCAGATTCTCTATATGACATAGTTACGGGGAATGACCTGGGACGAGTGTTATCTAGCGAAGCAATGAAGTTAAGAAAACCTATATTGAAAACCTTGTTTATGAAAGAGTATCTAGAAGAATCGTTACTACAATATGAGTACCAAGGCAAGGAAAGGAAAGGTAATGGTCCTATGATATGTTGCATTGACTCGTCTGGAAGTATGGGAGGTATCCCAGAAATTTGGGCAAAATCAGTAGCTATGGGATTGTTAGATATTTCAAGACAGCAAAAAAGATCCTTCATGGTCATACATTTCGATGCGTCAAGCAAAGAAAGTTTGCACACCAATACTTTTGACAAAAACGGAAGTTACAATATAGAAGAGGTGCTAGACATGGCAGAATACTTCACGAGTGGCGGCACATTATTCGAGCCATCCCTAGATCTAGCAAGAGACAAGATCGAACAAGAGAAAGACTTCGAAAAAGCTGATATAGTTTTTATAACTGACGGAGAATCTACCATAAGACCAAATTGGTTATCTAACTTTAAGAAGTGGAAGTCAGAAAAGAATGTAAAGATACAATCTATACTAATAGATATGGGCTATAATTTTCAAGGAAGCTTGGATTTATTCAGCGATTCAGTTACAAAACTGAGAGAATTGACCTCATCATCTTTGGATGAGTTAGCTACGGACATCTTTAAAAACATATAATTACAGTTACATAGGACAGAGTCGTCCGGGCAATACGTTTCGTATAGCATTGTAGGTTAGCCTACCACTCAGTTGCACGAGATTAGTGGTTAGTGTAGTTATAGTTAAATCAACAGTTACGAGAGTAACATACTACGATGGCTGATACGGCCATCTATGATTATAATGTTGTACAAATACTATTTTGCACAGCAATATCATCAAGAACAAAATCTAAACAGTTTTTAAGATCGTTAAAAACTGGTAGTATAACTACTAAAATGCGGGCGGGGAGATAACTCTCCCCACCCCATGACAAGGAGAAGACAACATGACAATTTTTGAAATGGTAGAGAAAGATAGAGAAGAGTTGAAAGATATAGACAAAAATAAGGAGTTATATTATCTGTCGTACCCCATAAAGAAAAGAAATGGTAATAGTAGATGGTTAGACGCACCTCAAGGTGAGTTAAAAGATTTTCAAGAGGCCTTTCTTTATAAATTTTTATACAAGTTTAAACCACATCCAGCAGCAGTAGGGTTTGTGACAAAAAAACACGTATCAGATGGCGCTAAAAAACATTTAAAAAATAATGTACTGCTTACAATAGACGTACTAAATTTCTTTGGAAGTATACATGAACTTAGAGTTATAAAATTAATTAGCTTCTTGTTTAGTGCATACGTAAAAAGAGACCCATCTTTTGTATTCAGGAAAGACGACATACCATTAATAGCCTCTTTATTAACATTTAAAGGATCTATTCCCCAGGGCGCCCCGTCAAGTCCAGCATTATCGAATTTGTATTGCCTTAGACTAGACAAGAATTTAACTAACTTTGCAGAAAACCACAATCTTGTGTACACCAGATATGCTGATGATTCTGCATTTAGTCATAAAAATAGGACCGAAGATATAGGCAAGCTTATTCCTGAAATAGAGATGTTTTTTAACGCAGAAGCTTTAGTATTAAATAAAAAGAAAACTAAAGTTAGGAGACCTCATAAAAGAATGGTAGTCACGGGAGTAGTAATAAATGATAAATTAGGGATTCCTAAATGGAAAAGTAAAAATTTTAGAGCTAAGTTACATAACTTAATAAGAGACAATAAGTCAGTAACATTAGAAGAATATCAAAAAATGAGAGGTTATGCAGAATGGATACGAACATTGGACCCACTAAAGGGAAAAAAGTTTATAAAACAACTTGGGAACGTGACTTTATCAGATTAAAAGAGTTACGAGAGTCTTTCTTAAAGTTAAGTAATGCCCACGTTTACCTACCATTTGGGTGGATAGACTTAGGGAATCCTATAAAGCCAAAGAAAAAATTGGGAAGGTATACCCACAAGTCAATAAAACCTGAATTTAGGCCACTAATCCCAAAGCATTTTAATGCGGGCATGGGTTTGGGAACTATAGGCTTTATGACAGCTTACGCTGAGTCAGTTAGGGAAAGAAAAATTTTAGGGTTACAGATGACGTTCCCTGCGAGTACTGGGGAGCATTTGATACACAGAGTGACTGGGTTTAAATATAAGTGGAATAAATCGTCTGTAACAATAAAACGAATTTTAGGGACAACAAAAATCCCTAGAGTAGAAGAGCAAATACTTTGTTTGCTCAGAGAATGTAACAGGTTTTTTAACCTGTACTGTGAAGAGAAGATAGTTAGAATATAAATAATAAACCGGAACAATATAATATGATACCTACATTAATCGGAGCTGTTATTTTGCAGACAGTTGGGGCTGTTGCCTCAATACTAGCAGAAGAACAGTATAGAAAAGCTAAAGGTAAAGGAAATAAAAAACATAAAAAAAAGAAAAGCTAAACCGATAATTAGGAAACGTATGACGACGAGGACAAAAATATAACATGCAGTTTAAAATAAAATTGGAGACGGGAAAAAAAGGAAGTGAATCTAGAATTTTATTTGTTAGAGCTGATAGCATAATTGGTGCTATGGATATATCAAATAAAGTTAGAGGTAGCAAGTTAAAAGAGATAACACCTATCACATATGAAGAGTATATGGCAGGTGTGCGTAAGAAATATGATAATTAACCAGTAATATAAGTGAGACTCAGAGCATTTACTCAGAATAGCAAGACAATTCTTTCTGTAGATTTCTCTAGAACTACGTGCCCACAAGTATGTGAGTATTGTTACGTAGGAAACATGGAAAGAATATATCCAAGCTATAAAGAAAAAATAAAGAAAAATGCAAACTGGGCAACTGGAAACTATGAAAACTTCTCGTCGCAATTAAATGACGAATACACATCAACAAGGAAAAGTAAAGCAAAAAAACTAAGACGGGTGAGTAAATTACCCGTTAGAATATACGGCTCTGGAGATTTTATCCCAGAACATCTAATGTTTATGGAAAGATTAGACTTTAAGTTTTATGTAATTAGCAAGTCACTAACATCCAACTTTATGCATAAATACATAGATGAATTATTGAAAATGGATAATCTGACAAATTTAGTGTTGAGTTTCGACGCACAAAATTTAGATAATTATAATGGTATAAGTAAATTATATGGTGACGATCGGATTTCATTCGCTTTTACTGGCATGGCAGACGAGTTTAAAGAAGTCAGACTTGACAAACAGTTCGATATATTTTTTAATATATCTAATAAAAAAATCGAGAAAGAAAAATCAAAACTGTATAAGGAACAATGCCCATGTGATAGTGGAGCAATGGCCCATAACGAAAGTTGCTCTTTCTGCAACAAGTGTTGGAAGTCATCATTAACAAAAGACAAGGATTGGAATAAGGAACATATATGAGTTTACTAGGAAAAGAGTTAAGAACAGAACCCATCATTGATGAAATAGAAGTATTATATGATGAGTTTAAAAAGTTGTACAACGAAGTGCTGGTTAAAGGCGGTATAAAAAGATCTATCAAACTCAGAAGCACAGCAAGACAGCTTCAAATGGCGTTTAAATCATTTAGACCTGCCTCTGTGAGCGATACACGGGAGCACTTAGGAAGAATTAAGTAAAAAAAATACACATAGTTTATCTATTATGTTAATAGCATAAAAAGACATACGATTCGTATATCAATGATACGTATACATTCCTTCTTAGGAACAAAGTCTGAAAAAATTAGAGGACCGCAGGAAAAAAACTAACTATCCAGAAAAGATGCCTTCTGGATAGTACTATTTTTTTTCCACACGGACTCCTACTTTTTTGCAGTCCTCAAAGTATGTGTGTTAGAAACGATAAATCTCGCAGTTTATCTATTAACACAAGTAGAGTTAGTGGAGCATATGTTTCGTATGCACATAACAATCAGCATTAACATGAAACGGTACAGCTAGAAGGAGGAAAGAAAAATCCCTCCTCCAATCTGTACCGGTACACATGTTAATGCTGCAGACAGCAAAGAGTATCCCGGAATTCCATCCGACTCTTCGTGGGCCCCAAGACTCTGGCGATCAGCTCACCAGCGGGCGCGCCCTTCATCGCCGCCGTCCCAGGATCTTCAGGCGTTTTCGAAACTGGGCCAGGTCAGGATTAGGTGATCAGGAGAACATTTTTGCAGTGCGAGCTATCATAAAAAAGGAACTAACCATTCCTTTTTTTTAACTTAAAAATTCTTTTTTTTAGTTTGAAATATGTTTATATTAAAGAGAGACTAAAATTAACTAAAAATCAAACTTATAAATGAAGAAGAAAATTCTAGCATGGTGTGACTTTAATGTTCCTACTGGGTTTGCAAACGTAGCAAAAAATTTATTAGAAGACTTACATGAAGAGTATGAATTATCTATACTTGGGATTAACTACCACGGACATACTAAGTATGACACAAGTAAGTGGTTCGTATACTCCATAACAAATCAAGACCCACTAGGGGTACGACGACTACCTAAAATAGCTGCCGAAGAGAATCCTGATATCCTATTTTTATTCCAGGACATATTTCATATATCAGACCATCTCGAGGAGCTGAAAAAAGCCTTACCAGAAAAAACAAAGATAGTAAGTTATTTCCCCATAGATGGGGGACCATTCTCTCTCGCATGGGGGAATGTATTCTCCGGGTCAGACGCAGTTATTACTTACTCTGATTGGGCCATAAAGACTATAAAAGATACCTTTCCTAAAATAAATACTACAATTCATAAGTTATATCACGGAGTGAACATAGATACTTTTTATCCACATGCATACGGAAAGATAAAAAGTTTAAGAAAAGAGTGGGGATGGGAAGGTAAATTTGTTCTTTCTAATGTCAATAGATTCCAACCCAGAAAAGCAGTACCATTAAACCTTAGAGCTTACTCGTTATTTTCTAAAGGGTATAAGGAATGTAAGTGTGGTAATCATATGCCTATATCAAAGAAATCCTGTGACCTAAATATGTGTAAAAAAGAAGACATTATAAAAGTAGTAGAGCATGATAGAAACGACATATTTCTTTACTTACACATGATGCCTAAAGAATCTTCTATGGGGCCAGGAAGAGCTAATCTATTGCAGAATCACATACTAAATGCGGGATTCACAGATAAGGATGTCAACAATATTATAGGAGTAAATGCAAACAATATTTATGGAGGCGGAGTAACGGAGGACATGGTAAATGATATTTACAATGCATCTAATATAAATGTTAGTTCTACTTTAGGAGAAGGTTGTGGGCTTAGTTTTTTAGAGTCAGCAGCTACAGGAACTCCTAGCATTGCCCCAAAGAACTCAGCTATCCCAGAGATGTTAAACGGAACCGGAACATTAGTTAAAAATAATGCCATAATGAATCAAGCAATGGATAATGCTCATATGCGACCTATGGTTGATCCGTGGGAACTAGCATTAGCTTACGAAAAAGAGTATAAAAGGTGGAAAAAGGAATGCCCAGATGGCGGGAAAGAGTTACGAAAAGATTGTACAAATAATATAGATACGAATTTTCTTTGGGATGATAAGAAAGAAAAATTAAATAAAATATTTAAAGATGTATTAAAGTAGTACTACTCAAATTCTAGATACCAAACAGTTATCATTGCCTTCCCCAACTTATCATAAGTAAATTCATCTCTTAAGATTTCACAGTTGGGGTTGTTCAAAATATCCTCGTATTGAGCTTTTTCTAGCTCGTCCTCTAACGAAAATTTTTTGACATTAATTTTACCGTCCTCATTAAAGTTCAATAGGAACTACCTCAAGCTTATCTAGGTCATCACTATCATTTATCACGTCAGGATCATAGTCTAGCTCTTCTCACCTATCACCCTCCCCATTATAATAGTTAGAAACTTTTTCTAATCCTTTATCATCTGTACATAAAATTTTAGTTATTTTACCTGTGGAAGTATTTTTAAAAACTTTATACGTTCCATATTTTGTCATAGACATTATACATTCCCTCTGGTTTGTCCCTTCTGTTTTTCAGAGTCATCCTGCACTCGCTGTGTTTCTGACTGTTGGTTGTTCTGGGACTGATTACTAATATTTTTAGCTGCTTGTTCAGCTTGCTGTTGCTGTATCATCATAATCTGGTTCATTCTTTCCGTAACTAAGCCGTACGTAATTGGCATATCTGCTGCCATTTTTTGTAACCTTTGTTTCTGTTGAGCTTGTGGCAACCCAAGCAATTCGTACGAATACCTCTCAATTAATTGAGCAGGATCAGCTGGTATTCCTTGGTTCTCTCTTGCGAGTTCTTCCCCAAATAGTTCAGCTTTCAGTCTTGTTTGCTCACTTTGAGCTGCTTGCTGAGCCCGAACATTGTACCTAGCAATAGTTATACCTGCCTTACCTTGTGCCTCGGCCGCAGCTATTTGTCTATTAGATTGCTGTTCGTTCATTATAGACTGGGTTTTTTGTAGGGCCTCTTGCTCTGCGGCATAGTTGTACCCAAACTCATCCAGTAACCTAGCATCACTAATCTTACCGGTTTGGTTTAAATTAATAGCTAACTGTTTTGCAGAAGCATCGTCAGCCATTTTAAACTTTTTAAAGTGTACCTTTACCTTAGGATAACTTAATATTTTATTTATTTTTGTAAGTACAAAGTGATTTAAAAAATCAGTTAGTAGCTCCCTATACGTAAGAAAATGGTTCTCAACAATACGTAACGATACGCTAGAACTTGTCCAAGAGCCACCACCTTTAATAAACTCTACTGGAACACCTAAACTATTTATTATACTTTCTTCTAAAAATCGCATCTCTGGAGTTAGCAATAACGCTCTAGCATTACCACCTAACTCTTGGTAACCGATAGGGATAGGAAAAACACCAATATGGTTTGGGTCTTTTTTCCACTTTTTAATTTGGTCCTCCATTTGTCCTTTCCATTTACCGAGATTCATTTGTGTGAACGGATCAAGTGTAGTTGTATTAGCAGGATGAATAGCTTTTTTTGGAACAATATGCTCATTAGCAATTGCTTCATTACCACGTCTTAAGGTTTGTAAGTAATAAATTTCTTTTAGAGCAGGCAGTATAATTGGCTTGCCCCATCCCATATCTTCTTCTGCAAGAGTAGGTCTTTTAAAATGATAAAAATTAGACTGGTCTAATTCAATTTTCTTTCTTTTCTTTAGTGACTTAAGAAAAATAGCCGGAACACCTTTTAATATAGTTTTATTTCCTGATATAATTTGACTCTTAATCTTAGGTGGTATACTATAAAAGTAAGTAGATTTTCCAGTTATAGGATTAAATTCAATATCAATATTTTCTGGAGACCATCTCACTAGATCAAAGTTATCTATAGACTTAAAGTACTCGTCTTCTACTGACATCATTATTTCTCCAGCACCACAAGAATCACATTTTCCATGGAATTGGAATTTTTTTAGCTTAAAGTTCTTTATGTTATCAATTAAGTCTGTATTGCCGCAACTAGAGCACTTTAAAAAACGTCTAAAGCCTACTGAAGCGGATATAAAAGCGTTGCCGTAAGTAAAATAGTCTAACCCTATGCTTATCAAAAAACTTTTAATTTTTAGTTTATCATGTAAAGCAGTGTCATACTTATCCCTAGTTGCTGAATCAATACTATTTTCATATAAAATATCAGTGATAGGGTATTCAGTAAGCTTTGTAATTATATTATTTAAGAACCCATTAGTATAAAAGAATGTTCTACAATACTTAAATAAAGTCTTTATATTTTTTGGTATAAAATTTCTAGCTAAATCGAAAAAAGGGTTCGGGTATTTATTACCCGTCGTGCTTGTTATATCAGCATCTGAGATTGGTCTTACTGGCATGTTGTTTCTCCCTAGTAATGTTTAAACTAGATACTCTCGTATCTTTAAATACCTCATGGCTTGTATACCTAAGTAATCTTCATTTAAAGGGAACGGTCCTTTCTCTGCAAGACTCTTTACCTGTTCGTAATCTCTATTAGGTTCTATTCCGACGTTAGGTGGATAAAACATGTACCCACGATCATTAAAAATATATTTTATATACATTTTAACTTCATGAGAAAGTTTAAATTCGGGATAAATTTGTTTTATCTTATCTATTGCTTTCCACACTAACTCAGGAGTAGAACCCTCACGTTTACCGATGTCAGGGCTAATTCCATTTAAAACTAAGACTACATTTTCGAATACATCCATGTCTAAGTAAGGTGCTTTTGAGTGAAGTAGTAAGTGTTTCACTTGTAAAAGTTGTCTTTCTTTGTCTGTCATTCTCGGATCCAAACTCATAAGAGTTTCTGGTTCCAGTACTTCCCTGTTTTCAAGTGTCTGTTCTAAGTTATTCATTGCTTTCTAAAATTGGGTCAGTAGTGCCTATATGTTTATCAAGAAACTTTTTATAAATTGGGTTCATTGTGAGAGCTATTGCCATAGCAGGAGCTATCTTTAAAGCTTTTAATCCTATACCGCTGTAATGTTTTTTAAAAAAGTTTTTTCTAACTGAATTGCCCACATTCCTTGCTCCCTCTACCTGTTTATTTGTGATAGATGCATCTAGAGGGTAAAGAATCGGAAGACTTGATATACCAGCTAAGCCTCCAGCTACTAAACTTTTTACTGGGTCGGGCAGGCTAAATCTTTTTTCTTTTTTGCCTTCGGCATACTTTACTAACATAAAAGAATGGTCAACGTTCACTATTCATCCTCCAGAGCAGCGTCCATAAAACACCCTCTTGCCACGGCTGTTAAAGGCTCCTCTACCAGCTTTATCTCACTAATATTAATAGGAAATTCCTTTTGATTAAATTGAGCTTTAAATACTTCGATAAACCCTTTAATCATAGACGTACCTCCACCTATCACTATTGGCACTGCCTCTGGAAAATGAGGCATAGCTTCGTTTATTTCAAATTGATTAGCAATATTATCTAAGAGGTATTTAATTAATACCTGATAATAACTTCTAATTGCGTGTACCTCTCGTTCATTGTCTTCATCATAAATTGTATTATCTGATAAGTCTATTTTATTAGATTCTTTTATAAATTGAGCTTTAGCTAGAGGTATTCCAGTATCTAAAGAGACGTGTTGATCTATAAAATCTCCACCCCTACTAACACTAAAAGTTAGTGCAACCAATCCTTGGTACATTATAGCGATATTAGCCATTCCTGCGCCCATTGATATTGATATCCCCGTTAGATTATTATTATTATCAGATAGTCCAGCATATCCTAAAGCTTCTGCTTCTTTTATAGACCTAGCTTTGTACCCTATACTTTCAATCATGGTTGATAAAACATCTTCGTGATAGTCCACTAACGTTTCTTTATCTATTGGCTTAGATGGTACACAATAAACACATACTTCTCCGTCTTCAGAAGGTTTCCCCAGTAGTGAGGAAATAATTTCCCGTAAAACCGGTAAGGCGTCCCTTTCAGATGGGTTTAATAGTCCCTTAGACATAGGCCTCTTTAAATCCTTATTACCAAATATTTGTGCATAGTCATAAGCGCTCTTGCCAATAACATGCAATCTTTTATTAATCTCAACAAACGGCACATTTAATCGTTTTAGTGACTTAATAGTAGTCGGGCTTTTATCTATTGTTAAAAAAGCATTTCGTTGTATTTTTACACCGTCCTCTGATGCAGCTACGTAATTCCCTGTCCCACAATCTAATCCTTTCATAAATTATTTACCTTTCATTTTTTTTAAATCTTTTAAAGCCTTTTTTATGTCTACCCTACTTTTTTCAAGTTTAATATCCATACTACTAGTAGTGGCCTTTTCTATGTAAGGGTTTGACCCTTTCTTTATGTCTATATGTTTTGGTACAGAATACTTACGTACATCAACTTCCTTAGAAGTACTCGATGTTTTTTTGTCACTACTTACCACACTATTTACTACTATCGGAGAATTAGTACTTTTTTTAAACCAAAATGCTGCTATGAAAATTGATAGCAATACTAATAAAATCCTGAATTCTACTACGTAATAATATATAGGGTTTTGCACTGTTTCTATTGGAATAAGTATTTCATCCCCAGGAAATATTTTATCGGGATTAATTCCTAAGGATTCTTTGTTTAAATGGTAAACACTACTTCAAGAAACTCCGTAAATTTCAGATATTTTACTAACAGATTCACCGCTTCTTACTGTGTGCTGTTTAGCTCTAATATAATCAGTACCAAACAAAAACGACGTTACCAGCAGTAAGTATACTAATAACCTTTTCATTTTTATAGTCTGGAAGTGATTTCTTCTCTAATAGGCTTTGGCAAAGAAGCTAATATGTCTAAACCCTCTTCACCCCGTAACTCAGGTATAATATCATTTCCAACTAGTGGAGTAAGTTCTGAATCAGGAATACTCCTTAGCTGTTCATGGGTAACTGTAGTACCGTCGACATCAATAGAAGCAACTTTAGGTAAGTCTAGAGTGGCCATTAACGGGTCCTCTATACCCTTACCATAAGTACCCGTTAGGGATGCTTCTTTGTCTAACTCATACATAGTTAATGCAGAAACAATAGCACCTTTACTGTCAGCTTCCTTTAGTAAATTATCATACTTAGAACTTAATTCATCCTCATTATCTTTTAAATAGCTCTTCCTAATTTGAACATGGTTATAGAATTCAGTATTAAATATTTCTGAGTCTAAACTAGCATACTTTTCAACTGCAGTCTTATTTAGGAATACCTCGTTTAAACTAGCTGCTTTCTGTAAATTAGATATAAACTCTAATTTCTTATCAACAGGCATTTTATAGTGATTTTTCTCGAAGTAAGATGCTGCTTTTTTTATGTTAATTGGTGTGTCAATAGGGTATCTTTCTTCCTTCTCCCATGCGTATAGGGAAGGAGACACTTCTTGGTTACCAACTTTATTTACAAAGTCAGCTTCATTTATATCTCTAATGTCAAAAACATTGTCTATATAATCTTCTGATGCGTACTTAGAAAGTCCGTCTGGAGTTTGTAATTTATGTGAAGCAGCTGCTCTTGTTAAGTTAGCTGCTGCAACTTTAATAACTTCTTCTGGTAATGTATCTAAAGATTCAGATAGAAAAGCCATGTTCAGCTCTACAAGCTCCGGAGTGTACATAGCAAATTTATTTAATTTACCTGTTCTGGGATGCCATAAAACTAAAGCGAAGTCTCGTTCGTTTTTTGTCTGCTGCTCTTCATAGCTTGGAATATGCGCTGTTTTCACGCTATCTGACAATCCTTCAACTATGCTTGCAAGTTTTTCTATCTCATTTGCCATGATATAGTCAACAACATCCAAGTTCATACTTGCAATTTTATTCATTTGTTAGCCCTCGTTTTTTATTTTATTTATGTAATCGTAAGCAACATACCCAGGACATGCAGGCTTCCCGAAGTCAGCGTGACCATATATGTCTGCTTTAGTTATAGACAATTTATCCATATTAAGCAAGTGTTCTATCAATTTTTTTAGAGACGAGAGCTGTGCTTGAGAAGGTCCACTAGATGTTCCTTTGTGACCCTCGCCGTCAAAGTCACCAACCAACATTATTCCTATACTTGATGTATTTTGTCCCTTAGCTTGCCATACGGTATGACTTAATTGATTACAGTGGTATACATCCCCTTCTTTTGATATCCCATAATGATAACAAAAATGGGGACACCCGTTAGGAGAGATATGATTAGGTTGGATATGGTAGTTATTGACTTGCTCTACTGTGGCATCACCAAGTTCTTGGTGCACAATTATTTTATTTATAGATGCTAGCGATCTTTTACTTCATTTTCTTGACTCGTGCCATTGTAACTCACTAATTACATTATCAATAACAAATGGTTTTTTTATTGCCTCTTCTGAAACTTTTTTATCTGGAGCTGGTATTGTCCTCTTTAGTAAGATTTTAATAAATTCTCAAACGTATGTTAGTATTATTTTCATGTTTTAATTTAGGTTAGTTTTGGGCAGGCCTGGTAGGAATTGAACCCACGCACTCCGTTTTGGACGCGGAGGGGGACAGTTTTGAAGACTGCTCGTCACCCAGCTGACGCCTCAGGCCTATTTTATTTTTTATATAGTCCTGTGACGCATTATTAGCATCATCAATATTATTGTATGCATTATCTAGAATTTTGGTTTGTTGTAAACAATGGTCGTCTATTTGTACAGAAAAATTGTCTGTACCATAAATAGCGTCTATATGTATTTCGAGTCTCTTCATTATTTATCCAATGTCTTAGTTATTCCAGCACCTAGTATGGTGTATAAAAGTTTTTTAAACCATAGTTGCTCCCAGAAGGGGACTTGTAGTTTGTCTACCTCCTGGTAGTTAATAATTATAGAGTCCTGGATAGCTATTAAACTATCCTTATTAACACACTCCTGTAGCTTGACTAAAAGAGTGTCAAACTGTGTTGGTGTAAATACTATACTACCTACATCAACTAAGGTAGGTTTAGTTAGGAGCTCTTGACAACCCACTAAACTAAAGCTTAGAAAGGAGATCGTTAAAGTGCTTAACTTTATCTTCTGGAACAATGTCATTTATTTCTTTCTCAATAGATTTTTTTTTATTTTTATTTTGCAGCCTGTTTCTTTTTTCTAAAAGGCGTTTTATCTTATTTCTTTTAATTTTAATCTCCGCTGAATCGTTAGATAATACTTTAGACCCAGCGTAGATTAATACTACATAAGAAATTATGTGTAACAGTTCCCTTATAAGTGAAGCTAGGTTACTTAGCTTCTTCATCTGTCCCTACTAATTCCCGCAAACTTTCTATTTTGCCTCTTGTAAAGTCATGTACTTCTTTTTCTTGTGCAATAGCTTGACGTATTTCGTTCTCTTGTTCACGTAATTTCTGTATATTGTCGTTGTATTCTTGCACCTTTTGCACACGAGCATTATTTTCTTCTTCTAACTTATGTATCTTTTCTTCCAGCATTTTGGTATCTTTCATATTATTGTAGTTTGGTTAAGTTTGAAAGTGTTATATTATTTAATATATTAAGTTTGATTATGAAAAGCAATGGTTATTTATGGTATTTTTCTTTTATATTTTATAGCTGTTTCCCACCTAGACATTATGCCCTAAATACTACCCACAATGGTACGTACAACCAACAAACGCTACCATGTACACTACTCCATCATACTCCACCTCTTCTAGTTTATACTTAGTATCATCATCAAAATTACAGTCCATTGTTATTTTAGCAACAGTATAGTTGTGTAGTACATCATCTGATTGTTTCATGCCTATACCAGGAATAGGTGATGAAGTTATATAGTCCCCATTTTCTAGATTTCCAGAATAATTTGATATCCAAACAGCACCCTCCCCTAAGGAGTTTATTTTTAAGTACTCATTTAGCATAGAGTTTCCTTCACTGTCTACAAGTAGATTTTTATCATCGTCAAATTTTCTGGTGTTAGTAATGCCAGATATAACGCCGTAAACCGACTTATCCATTTTTGTGGAAGATACCTCAACATTCGTTCATGTGTCCATTATATCAATAGAAGAGATACCCGTATTCATTGACCGATCTGTATAACCAGGACTAGAAGTGACAATTTTACCTATATAATTCTCTATGTTATCCTTGTAGTAGTTAATTGTATTATCAGATGGCCATGATTTATGGGTACCAGTAAAAAATAAACTGGTCCAAAATACTCCCCCAGTATCATCGGTTAGGAACTCATCGTTAGCTGCAGTTGAATTGTTAGAATCGTATAAGAACGATCTCATTCTAACAGTACCGTTGACATCAAGCTGACTAGTTGGAGCGTCAACATTTATACCTACGTTCCCACCAGAAATATTTAGTTTATTACCATTCTCAAGTTTAAAATTTATAAAAGACCCTGGAGTACCTCACCCTATATAACACCCCCTAGTATCAGAACTATCTCTTACTTCAAAGTACCCATAGTGGTCGGAGTCGGAAGTATATTTAGATGTAATAGCTCCATAATTACATCTTATTTTTCCCCCACTTACATCAAATAGCTCCCCAGGGTTGGTAGTGCCAACACCGACATTTCCATCATACTTTATAGTCAGTCTGTCAAATAAGTCCTTATCATAAAGGTTATTAACGGCAAATCTAAGGTCAGTTTTGTCATAACTGGTATTCATATTATCAGTGTGCCTTACAGCCCTAATTGCAGCCCCTATCTGGTCAGTGTCCTCGGATGGATTCATAGTATTTGATTTAAAAGCGATCCCAGCGAATGCGTTTTCTGTTGCATTATCGTTGTGTATAACTAGCTCAAAGTCACTAAATATGTTATTGTTGGATGTAGTTGTGCCGTCATCTCCCCTAATTTCCATAACCCCAGCAGCAATTGTCCCTACGCCACCTGCACTTAATTTATTAGTAATTTTGACATCACCACCCGTTACATATAATTTATATGAACCATTTAGATTATCATCTCCGATAGTTACTTGTCCTGCTGTAATTCCTTTTTGAAAATATGGGGGGAAAGAATCGTAGGATGACGCGGCTAAAAGTCTAAAATCAAAAGTAGATTTTAATCAAAAGTACCTTGCGCCAGAGGTATGCCTTCCCAAGTTGGTGTAGGAAACGCCGTTTAGTTCAACATCGTAGCTTCAAAAAGCGTCTCCATCCAAATTATTAGATGTAGCCCCTGTCAGGTCATCAGCGTCTCCTCCAAAATTGTATTTTCCAAGCGAAAAATCACTGCTAGTAGTACCAAAACCTAACGAAAGAGTGTTGGAGTTATAAGTTGAGTTAGTTGCATATGATTCTAATGTTGTGGAACTAACACCTACAGATCGTTTATAATAAAAAGTAGAGTTGGCTCCTTCTATGTATACTTGGTGTCCTCCTCTTAGTCCTGGAGTAATTATCATTCCTATCGGATAGTCCAGCGATGGGGTCTCCATCCGAACCATACCAGCACTCTCCCCGCCTCGAGCTCCATTTAAAATTAAAGCATAGTAATTTCCGGAACCGGAAGTCCAATCTGATACATATCTCACGAAATATTTTCCAAAATCAGCATGTGTCTCGTAAGCGTATATATTTAAAGCTCTATAGTTAAAATAATCTGCCTCTGCGTAATCATCTAAAGAGAGTTTTCGTGCATTTACGAATTCACCTTGTAAGGTACCTGCTGTAATTGAATCAGCTGTCATTTCTCTTGAAATCCTAACATCGTCCACTTTTGTCTCATTAGCTCCCTCATATAATTCTAATTGTATTTGCGTACAACTTGAATTAAATCCTAAACCAGTAACCCCATTACCAAATTGATAGGATTTTTTTACATAAGATGATGTTAAAGGTCCAT
>Ga0233445_1000320_pt1 | contig 62082 bp, 50 predicted proteins | sample SI_124_October20_5_FD_182779 | JGI IMG/M metagenome (GOLD analysis project Ga0233445, IMG submission 182779) | Seawater microbial communities from Saanich Inlet, British Columbia, Canada - SI_124_October2016_100_MG | ecosystem: Environmental > Aquatic > Marine > Inlet | place: Canada: British...
TAATTAGTTTCAAATCCTTTTTTTATTTCGTTATAAAAAGATTCACCTGGCTTTAAGATAATAATATCTTGCCAATCCCAGTTTGGTGCACCAGGTTTTAAATAGTTGGAAGAAATTTTATAACGTAAGACTGAATTTTCCCATCCATTAGCTCGAACTGCAATCCAAAAAAGCATCAATTCATCCTTTTCATTGATGAATAATACGGGATTACAATCTGGAAGGTCAGGCGTATCTGCCATGATAAATATAGGCTCCCAATTTGACGACCCTTTTTTTAAACGTGATCCTTGGATTATTACATCATTGGCTGTTCTTTCTCCAGACCCGTAAAACCAACATGCAAGTAAATCACCATTAGGCGCTTCAATAATACTACTCCCATGAACATGTTGATTTTGAAAAGGGAAAATAGGTGTTTTAGTAATTCCCTTTGGAAGGATGAATTCAATAGAAAGTACTATAACAAAAAAAATAATTTTAATTTTATTCATTTATGAATCCGTGATAAAGGCCCATGTAATAAGGGAGAAGATATACCATCCCGGTGGATAATTCTGTTCCACTTCCACCTGTATTCATATTCCAAGGATCTTGATTCCAATGATTTATATGCCTTTCATCTATAGGGAATACTTTGCCATTTACACGATATCCTTTTCGACTATTATTTTCCTGATCAAACGTTCGATTCCAGGAATGCAATTTTTGAATGTCTGTCCTGTGGCTATTGGTATGATTCCAGTTAAGCCGATCTAGGGGAAAACGAATTAGTGTTTCCATTGATTCATCTAACCATTCGGGATGGGGTTCTAAGTCATAAGTCCCCCAAGCATCTACAAAATCTTCACTGGCCGTTGCGGCTCTAAAGGCAAAATTAAAAAACGGATTAAGTTCAGGTGCTTCAAGCATCCAATTCATATACATAGAAAATGCATAGCGAGATTTTAATTCTGGGTCTGTTTCATAGTTTATTAAATGATAGTAAGACATAAATGCCATTTCATCATCGGAATGGTTTCCCGTACCCACACCGCGGTTGAATTTTTGGTCTATCATATTTTGTGCATATCCATGATCTTCAATAAGCATATTGGATAATTCACGATATCGATCATCACCTGTAATATGATGGGTAATAGATAAATAGGATAACATACTTAAAGAGTTCAGCCCACGTTCAACAAACCAATTTTTATCATGATTCAATTCATAGGGATTGAAACGAGACCATCGAGTAGGTTTCCCGTCATGATCAACCAATTGAAAATCATGATCAATTAGATGATCTGTCAATTTTTTTACATGAGTGCGTACTCTTGTTTTTTCTTCTTCTGTATCCGCCACTAGATCATAGTATAATCCATATAAGAAATAATGTCCGTCTAATTCATCTGAACTTGTATCTGTCTTGTAATACCACTTACCCGTTTTATCCTTTGGCCACCTATTTTCATAGACTTTCCATAGTCTATCATCATTTTTTTGTTTTCTTATATCATCTTCAACACGTCCTAAATTAGGATCATGTCCACTTGTGGGGAGGATTGTCCGAGCTACAAATCCTGGAGGAGGAGATATTGGTGCATCTTGTGTTACATCTCCTAAAAATTTTAATGCTTCAAATGCCTTTTTTGCTCGAACTTTGGCTATTGGGTCTTTTGTAGCAGCATAAGCAAAACATTCTGCTGCACCATACATCCCAGTCCAAAGGCCATCATTATCACTATCATGTTGAATCCATTCAGACTTATTTCCAGCTTTTGGAAGAGTTACATCTAATACATATTCATATGGAGTCCTTCTATGATATTTATCTATTTCATTTTCATAAAATTTTGCTTTTTCTGCTAATGTCATTTTTTCTTTATAAATATGACTCAACCCTTTAGATGTTGCAATCCAAACAGAACCATCTTTTGCTACAGCAATATCATTTACATAATCATCTGGTAGCCATCGTTTCCCTTGGCGATATTCCCAGATATTACCATCAAAATGGATGGCACCTTTTTTAGTACCAAACCAAACATCTCCCTTTTTTCCAGCAGCCATTTTTGTGAAATCATTATAGGGAAGCCCATCTTTACCTTCGTATAGTGTCCATTCATTATTTTCTAATACACCCACACCTTGTGGACTGGCAAACCAAAGTCTATTTTTAGAATCCATCGCAACAGAACGACAATCAGCTAATGCCCAACTTCTCATGCCATCATTGGGATGGATTGAAGCCCAGCCTGTCCTAGTTTTCTTAAATAATCCTTCATCCGAAGAAACAAATACATTGTTATTTGTTTGAACTGCAATTTGCCTAACATACCCTTTTGGAATTTTCATAGATTCTAAAGATAATACTTTATTGTTTCTTTTTATTTTTCCAAAATAAATATCATTTTTACCCCCAATATATAATTGATTGTTAAAAACAAAATCTGTCTCTAGTACATCTAGGAGCATAGATTCTGGAAGTTGTGTAGCCTGGGCAACGACTTTATTCTTTATTAAGTAGGCCACTCCATTGATTAATAGATTATCTTCTATTTCGCCAGTGATTGCTACAACTTTTGTTCCTTTTGCAGAAACTAATATAACAGGAAGTTTATCTAAAGGTAATAGCACCCAATCATCCGATAGATTTGAACGAATAAAAAGCCCTGAATTTGTCCCAGCAAATACAGTACCACGATAATTTGTTGAAACAGAATACACAACTTGGTCTGTTAATTCAAAATTTTTCTTTTCTTGAAAATAATGTGGAATATGCACTACTTCCTTTCCAAGGAGTGTGGAAGAAAAAAGTAAAATGAGTGGAAATAAATAAGTCATCTTTTTTTAGTACCTTTAATTGGGTGTTAGATAGGATTCAATTTTAATAAATGCTTGTATTAACAACAAATAAGAAAATAAGGTTGAAGGTGTATTATAAATTTGTCTATTTTTCTCTTATTAGACTTAACCAAAAATCAGAGTCAGGATATAGAATATGAAAAATACCCCCTTAGGAGTATCTCAATCATTTATTACAATTTTCATATTATTGAGTTCACAATTGTTGTCTCAAGAAATTTCAGGTATTGTTCAAGATAGTGATGGTAATCCACTTATTGGAGCGAATGTCATTATTCTTGGAGGAGAAATGGGAATGGCTACGGATGAAAACGGGACTTTTTCATTTGAAAAAACGTCTAATAAGGATTTGCAAATTATGGCCAGTTATATTGGGTATAAATCAAAAACACTACATTTCGCTTCAGGTGATATTTTAACAGACATATCATTTACTTTATTGCGAAAACATTTATTTGGTAAAGAAGTAACTGTTTTAGCGCGCAGAAGAGAAGAGTCGATTAAAGATGTCCCTGTATCAATGGTAGCCATAAGTGAAAATATGATACGTGAAATGGGGGCATCATCTTTAGAAGATTTAACATCCGTTGTTCCAAATGTATTTACGTACGAAGAGCAAACGTCAACATCATTCAATATACGTGGTATTACAGGTGGAGCTAGAAATCCTGGTATGTCCTCTGCTGAAGGTGTTTATTTGGATGGTGTAATAATGGGGAGACCAGAATTTATTGCAACGGATATGGTAGATATTAAAAGTGTTGAATTTTTACGAGGACCACAAGGAACCTTATTTGGTAGAAATACAGTTTCTGGAGCTATCAATATGATATCTACAAAGCCAGGTCCGACTCATTCAAAAAGTGCTTTATTTGAGATTGGACAAAATGGGTACCAAAAAATAAGATTGGCCATTAATAGCCGTCTTAATGAAAAAGTTTTTACACGGTTTTCCATATACGACTTCAAATGGGATGGCTACTTAAAAAATGCATTTAATAATAGCCAAGAAAAATTTAAAAATAATACGGGCGTCCGTTGGGCGATTCGAGCAATTCCTTCATCCAAATTAACTTTAGACTTTAGTTTAGACTATTATAAAGAAGATCTAAATAAGATTGCAGGCCATATTTCTGATTGGAGATACACTAGTAGAAGTCCAGGCTATGATGGATTACCATTAGATTCACTTTATTATTCTTTGGATTCAATAGATATAACAGATGATGGAATATATTCCTTTAATAACGATACAACTGGAGTTTTGAATCGACTTTTATTAGGTGCGACTTTTAATATGAATTATGAAATCAAGAATAGGTTGAATATTGTAGGTTTAGTGTCTTGGCGGAAATCCGATGTTTCTTGGTTTAATGATGAAGATCATACTGGTATTAAAATGTTAAATGGCTACTGGGATAACCAAGGGGATCAAACCATGGTTGAATTAAAGTTAATGTCTAACCAAAATAAAAAAATAACATGGCTTTCTGGACTTTTTTATTACAATTTATATCATTACTTAAATGGTCCTGTGTATCCTCAACCTTATTTTTTCCATTATGCAACAGGCATTCCTATGTTTATTGCAAAAAATTATACGGATCAAATTGTTGCTCCTGAAGGTGGAGGAAATACCGCAAGTGTTGGTCTTTATGGCTCTGCAGATATACAAGTTTCCGAAAAATTATCATTCACATTAGGTGCAAGATATTCAACTGATAAAATGCGATTTAAATATAGACAAATAGGAATCCCTTCATTTGGATATATCACTTTCCCTGAAGACACATCAGGAGATGGTGTTCCTGACAGTTATTTTGATAGTACTAAAACATGGAGTGCATTTACGCCAACGTTAAATGTCAGATATGCATATTCACCAGAATTCAATATGTTTGGTACCATTTCAAAAGGATATAAAAGTGGTGGTTTTAATGCGGATTATATTTCAAGCATCGAATCAGTTACTGAACCCTTTAAGCCTGAACAAATTATTAATTATGAAGCTGGATTCAAATTAGGGAATGAATCCAATACATTATTTATCAATTCAGCACTTTATCGGATGGAATACAAAGATATGCAAGTCAGTCAATTCCAAGATTTATTTGAAGGATATTCCATTAGTAATGCAGGATCATCAACTATTACCGGATTTGAAATTGATTTTTCATCGCGATTACTTAGAAAAGCACTTACCCTAACAGGAGGGTATGGTCAAACGGAAGCAATTTTTAATGAATTTCATGATGGATATTTCAACGGGGATTGGGATGATGGGGAATTATTCACTGATGAAAATGGAAATGGCGAATATGATTCGGGAGAAGAATTTATCGATCAAGATAATAACTTTTCTGGTGAACATATAAGTATGTATCCTAAACGTACATGGAGCATTGTTGCCGATTTTAGAGTTCCAATTAATGCGAATTTGATGTTTGTATCGCAATTACGTAGTGATTTTATAGATGAAAAATTATCTCAACTCACAATTGATAAAGATGCAAACTTATTAAGGGATGATGCAAGAACATTAGTAAACGGGCACATTGGTATTGCGGCAGAAAAATGGGATATTTCTCTTTGGGGAGAAAATTTATTCAATACAGAATATATTGTTGAACAGGGAATAAATGGTTACATGGGATTTATAGAACAATTATGGGGACAACCTAGATTACTTGGACTTCGCATTTCATATCGAATGTAAATTCCTTATAAATAACAAATATTTTATTCATAATTACTTAGCAAAGGATTATCATGGCACTTGGTGGAATTGATTATTTTATTATTATTATATATTTGATTGGTACTGTTCTATTTGGAATGTATATCGGTCGAAAAATGAAGTCTGGGGACGATTATTTTCTTGCAGGGCGATCTTTGCCATGGTGGGCCATTGGTATGTCATTGGTTGTAACAGACATTGGAGCTGTGGATATGGTCGGAATTGCTGGAGCGGCTTATTTATATGGAATCGTTTTAGGCAATTATGATTGGCTGGGCAGTGTGCCTGTTATGATTGTAGGTGCCTTTTTGTTTATACCCATGTTTTGGAAATCAAAAGTAAGTACAATCCCAGAATGGCTAGGTGCTAGGTATAATCAAAGTGTACGTACTATTTCTGCTGTGATTTGGGGAATTGTAACAGCATTTGGTTTAGGTGTAACTCTTTATGCAACAGCATTGATGTTTAATCTTCTACTTGACTTGAATCCAAAAGTAGTTGTTGTAACTGAATCTCAACCTGTGAGAGAAAAAGTCGTTGATGCAACGGGGGCGGGGAAATCACATGATTTTATTTTCCTGTCTGATTATAGCCAGATTCAACAGGTTATTGATGATAAAGATCCGAATTTAGTATTAATCGATCAAGATTGGAGTGGTGCTTTATCAAGCGAAAGTGCCATTATTTCATTTGATGAAAATGAGATTACATCTGATTGGGGGGAAGCCATGATGAATAAGGCAAGGCCTCCAACATGGACACTGATGTATTCAATCATAATTATGAGTATCTTGATTGGGACTTATACGTTGTTTGGTGGATTAAAAGCAGTTGTATATACAGATGTACTTCAATGCGTTGTTATGTTAGGTGGATCATTATTTGTTCTCTTTTTTGGAATATATCGATTGGGTGGAATAAGCGAATTTGTATCTATAATTCAATCATTAGGGCCAAGAGCACAAGATCATTTTGAACTCATTCTATCCGTTGATACAGCAACGCCTCATCCCTGGTCAGGCATCTTTTTAGGGTTGGGGTTAGTCTTAGCAAATGCCTATTGGTTTGGGAATCAAAATATGGTTCAAAGAACATTAGGCGCACGGTCTGAAGCAGATGCGAAGGCTTCCTATGTATTTGGTTCCATTTTAAAAATATTGATTCCTTTTGCCATGGTTATTCCTGGTATTATCGCATTAGCTCATAATCCCAATATTACGGATGCAGATAAGGCTATGGCTACATTGGTCAAAGACATTCTACCCACAGGATTATTAGGAATATTTTTTGCTGCATTCTTAGCAGGACTCATGTCTTCAGTGGATTCTGCATTAAACTCTGGAGCCACAATTTGGACAAAAGATGTATATCAAAAGTTTGTTAAACCAAATGCAACACCAGCAGACTTGCTCATTATTGGAAGATGGATCACTGGAGCCATGCTTGCGATTGCTATTTTCTTTGCTCAATTCGCTACACGATTTGAAAGTATATATGATTTGAGCCAAACCATATTATCTTTATTCCAAGGACCAAGTTTGGCTATCATTGCTATAGGCATGCTATGGAAACGAGCGACAGGAAAAGCGGCATTAGTTTCTTTACTATCAGGCGTTGCTTTTGCTGGAATGCTCATGTGGGTCAACAATAATGCATCCGTTCCCTTATTCCAAGTTTCAGAGCCATTTCTGTATGTTGCATGGTGGTCCTTTGTATTATCAGTAGTTATTTTAATTGTAGTGAGTTTAAATACGCCACCAGAGCCGGAATCAAAATTGAAAGGTTTGGTATATCGTTATGAATAATGTCCTTTTAACTTCAACCGCTTTAGCAGATACGATAGCAAATCTTTTTCGAGGTGTGGGTGATATAATGCGGGGATGGATGTTAGCCATTCCTATGAGTGTTGCAAAAGGTGTCTTTATTGTTTACTTCCTAATACTGATTTATTGGGTCATTAAGTTACCAGAAAATGAAGTGACTTTAGCTTTGGACAACGGTAAAGTAATCCATTTACGACCATTTGCTCTTTTTTCATTAGGTACAATTGTTGTGATTTATTTGGTTTTTTAATGGCAGCACATCCATTTATTTCCGGTGCGTTAGAAGGGTTTTACGGTCGCCCTTGGCGGCAAGATCAGCGCCTTCAATTATTCCAGTGGTTGGAAGACTGGGAAGGCATGAATACCTATATGTATGCACCCAAAGATGATTTATACCATCGAAGTAATTGGCGCGAATTATATCCAGATAATAGTCTAAAGGAATTAAAAGAATTAATTCAATCATGCCATAAAAAGGAATTGGGATTTATTTATAGTATAGCACCTGGTCTAGATATTACTTATTCCAGTGAAGATGAATGGAATCTATTAATAGAAAAAATTGAACAAATTCAAAATATTGGATGCAAACAATTTGCAATACTATTTGACGATATTCCTTTAAAGTTATCGGAAAAGGACAAAAAGGCTTATTCATCCTTTGCTGAAGCTCAGGCCAATATTACTAACCGATTATTTGACCATTTCCCAAATTCAAAACTGCTATTCTGTCCAACCGTATATTGTGGAGAAATGGCAAACTATAATGTTTTAGGGAATGAATATTTATTAGAGTTAGGCACAAAGTTAAATCCTAACATTGGCTTTTTCTGGACGGGTCCAGAAGTTGTTTCAAATGATATTTCTGTTGAGTCGATTCAGGAACTTCGTAATGTAATAAAAAGAAAACCTATCTTATGGGATAATCTTCATGCAAATGATTACGATATTCGACAAATATATTTTGGCCCATATGTAGGTAGAACATTAGAACTAAAGAATGAAATAGATGGTATTCTGAGTAATCCGAATTGTCAATTTTGGGCAAATTATAATCCATTACGAACATTGAGCCAGTATCAAGTGGCTAAAACAGAGTGGGACCCGAGACAAGCTTTCAAAGATTCATCTAATGAATGGATCCAATATTTTTGGAATGCAGATATATACAATGAAGAAATTCAATTGTTAGGTGATTGTTTTTATGTGCCGGGGACAATGGGGGAAATGGGAAATCAAATAATTGAAAGTATTAATTTTATATTAAATCATCCACCCGAAGAATGTGCATCCCATTTAGTTACGTTTAAATCATTCGAATATAGATTGAATTCCTTGTGCACAAAATTGATGGCAACAACCAATCGTGATTTAATGTATGATTTATATTTCCCGCTAATTGAGTTAAGAGAAGAAATAGAATATGTTTCAAAGTGGATAGAATGGAAGCAGTCTGGAACAGGAGAATTTCAAGCACCTGGATTGGTCCCACGAAGGCAAGGGATTTTATATGATATTCAAAATATTGTTCATAATTCTTGATTAGAGAGTATTACTCTTTTATCTAATCGGCTTCTCTCTGCATCAAACGACATTAAGTGACTTTCCATAGCGGCTTCTAATGAAGAGCTGAATAAGGTGGGGTCATTGGCTCGTACTGCTAATAGAAATTGTTTCATAAGCCCAAAATCACCACCTCCATGTCCCATTTCATCTTCGTCAGATTTTTCCCATACAATTTCCTTAGACTGATTTCTAAAGTTGCTCAATGTAATGGTATTGAAATCTCCAATAATTTCACCCATCGTTCCCATGATTCTAGTGCGTCTTTCACCATCAGTAAAAGCTGACATAGTAAATGATGCTTTTATATCATTCTCGAATTCAATACTCACTACTTGATGATCGACAACATCATTGTCAGATCGATATACACAGCGGCCATACGGACCTTCTTCTAATGCTTTTTCTCGTCCTCCTTTTGATAAATCACGGGATATAACAGAAACAGGCCATCCGCTTAAATCCATATTCATATATAATTTTAATGCAGAATAAGGACATTCACTTTCCACAACACAATCAGAAATACATCGGTTGGTGCTTCCTTCTGGTGCATTTTCTATTTTGAAATGGTGGAGCGATCCAATGGAATAAATACTTTTATAGGCAGAATTTGCAAACCAACTTATCAAATCAATATCATGAATAGATTTTGCAATAATCATTGGTGATGATTCATCTAACCGTCGCCAATTTCCCCGAACATAAGAGTGAGCCATATGCCAATAATTAACAGGTTCCAAATGTTCGATATTAACAACTTGACCAATCACACCTGAATCAATCACTTCCTTCATTTTTAAATAATGGGATGTAAACCTAAGTACATGACATAACCCAATAATTTTATTGTAACCTTGAGCTTTCTGATTAAAAGTGATACACTCATTTTCAGTTGTTGCCAATGGTTTTTCTAATAAAATATGATATCCTTTTTCTATGGCAGCCAAAGCGGGCTCTATATGCATCTGATCTTGAGTTGTAATAATCGCAATATCCGCTAATTTTGGTTGTTCAAAAATGGATTCCCATGAATCATAACATTGTAAATCTGTGAGATTGAAAAGTTCTATAAAATTTTCTCGTTTTTCTGGATTAGGGTCCGCAACTCCTACAATTTTCATTTCATTTGGAAATGATAAACTATAGTTCGCATAGGTGGTTCCACGATTCCCTGCCCCAATGATAATTGCACTTTTTTGTTTCATTTTTATCTCTTTTATAGATGATAAGAAATTGTGAACTTTTAGATGAACAATCCACATCGTTTATGAAAAATATTAAACAATATATTATTATATCATCTTTGTTCATGAGCTCTGTATTAGCAAAAGAATTAAATCTTCATTGTGCAACTTATTGGACTGAGTCCGGAAAAAGGTTTATCATGGATCAATCCAATCAACAGTTATTAGGAGGTGCAGCTATTACGACCTTAGCATTAACTCAGATTGACGTAAAGGCACAAAACTATATCCAATCAAAAGGACTCATATCCAATGGCATGGCAAATGTAGCAGATTATTGGGGGATAGGAGGACAACTATTATTATGGGGGTCGTTCATTAATAAAAAAGATAAAAATGAACGATTAGTATATGCGATGAACGCATTTGTAGCCAATGGTTTAATTACATATGGATTGAAATTTGCAATTGGGAAAGAAAGACCGGACAAATCGAATAATCGATCATTCCCATCTGCCCATACATCGAATAGTTTTTTAACTGCAACGATTGCACAAGAAACTTATGGAAGTAAGGTCGGAGTACCTGCCTATATGTTGGCATGTATCACAGGTTTAAGCCGTATACATGATGATAAACATTATTTAAGTGATGTGATTTTTGGAGCGGCATTAGGCACAACTGTTGGTAGAGCATTTTCCTATAAATATCATAAAAATATGTTTGGTAAAGTTCATGTGAGTATCACACCACAGATGGATTTAAGGATATCTTTTCTTCTTGATTAAAATTATAAAAATATTCATACCATTTTTACTTTTTGCATTGATATCGTGTGTTAATAATGATGAGCTAAAAGATCCTATCCCACCAGTCGGATATTTTAATTATACATTATTAGAGTGGTCTGCCGGATTAGGCTTTATAGACTTGATTAATAGAGCGCCAGAGATTCCACCGTCTATTGAAGTTATTTCGGACATCCCATTTAAGGAAACTTCGAGTCGACCACTCAAGTTAGATATCTTTAGAAAAAAGGATCATTCTGGGTTTGTGCCTACTCTTATATTTATCCATGGAGGGAGTTGGAAATATGGGGAAAAAGAAGATTATTTATTTTATTTAATTGAATTTGCAAAAAAAGGATACGTCACAGCTACACTATCTTATCGTCTTTCCAGTGAAGCTAAATTTCCAGCTGCAGTTGAAGACGTGACCTGCGGAGTTCAGTGGATAAAACAAAATGGTGGTGATTATGGTATTGATACTAATAAAGTAGTTGTAATTGGTGGCTCGGCTGGGGCTCATTTGGCTATGATGATTGGATATACTAATGCCTATGAAACTTGTGGTTCTATTGGTAAGGTACAAGGAATCGTAAACATATATGGTCCCGTTGATTTAACAACTGACTTTGCATTAAGTAATTCTGCGCTTACTGAATTCATTGGTATTGACTATGCACAGAATCCTACTCTATTTCAAGATGCTTCTCCATTAAGCTATATTTCTGGTGATGATCCACCAACGATTACGTTTCATGGGACCATTGATAAAATAGTTCCTATAAGCCAAGCAGACACTTTGGATCAAAGATTAAAACGATTAGGCGTATCTCATGAATATCATAGATTAAAAGGGTGGCCGCACACCATGGATTTAGCCGTCCCTGTCAATGAATATATGCAATTTTATATGGCAAAATTTTTTGAAAAAGTTGTACCATTTAACAATGAATGAAAGGACTTATGAAATTATCACGGATTTTACTTATTTTATTCATAGGAGTTATTTCTTGCTCTAATAAAGAGAGAACAAAGAATACGATGAATATCGACGGAGCAAACTGGGCAGAAAAATTAGGATTCCCAAAAGGAAGCCGAGTTGTTATTTTACATGCAGATGATATAGGAATGTGCCAAGAAGCGAATCAATCAGCTGAGTCTTATTTATTGAATAATCAGATCCAATCTGCGGCAGTGATGGTTCCGTGTCCATGGTTTAATGATTTTTCAGAATGGTCTATCAAACATGCATCATTTGATGTTGGCCTACATTTAACATTAACGGCAGAATGGAAAACATACCGTTGGGGACCTATATCAAATGTAAGAGATGTACCTGGATTAATTGATGATGATGGTTATTTCTATCACGAAGTACCGGGAGTCGTTATGCATGCTTCAGCGGAAGAAGTTGAAACCGAAATAAGAGCTCAAATTGATCGAGCAATTGAAAGTGGAATGACACCGGACCATATAGATACACATATGGGGACACTTTATGGATCTGCAAAATATGCAAAAGCATTTTTTAAAGTAGCCATGGAGTATAATATTCCGGCAAATGTGATCAACTTTACGCCAGAAATTGTTAAGAAATTTAGGAAACAAGGTTATCCAATTTCTGATGAAATGGTTTCTTATGGTCAAGATTATACGTTACCAAAGTTAGATGACTTTTATTCTGTGCCTACTGGTAAAAGTTATAATGATAAAAAGAATAATTTTTACCAATTAATTCAATCTCTTAAACCTGGGTTATCAGAAATAATATTTCACCCTTCAGTTGAAACAGAAGGATTGAAAAAAATTACCAACTCCTGGCAACAACGTGTATGGGAAGCTAAGATGTTTTCCGATCCTGATATAATTCAATTTATGGAGGATGAAGGTATTGTTTTTACAAATTGGAAAGAAATAATGAATCGATTCGAGGAAAAAGTAAAATCATGAACATTCTTAAAAGAATTATATTATTTTTTGGAATCTTTCTTCTATTTGGATGTGGATTTATCATAAATAATTTGTCAGATAGACACCCAGATTATTCAATTAATTTATCCATAAAAGATGATCAATCTCATCCTATTAAAGCTGGATTTGCAAAAGTGCCTATTACGCCTTCAGGATTTGATACGTGGAATGATATTGATAATAATGCACGATATGAACCCAATAAAGGTGATACCTACAATGATTTAAATGGGAATGGAACCTTTGACCCAGTTTGGATTGCAGGATTCCATAACAAAAGACCAGCGCAAGGCATCCATGATGATATCTGGGCTAGAGTGATGGTTTTGGAAATTGGAGACACTCGATTAGCCATTGTTGGGTTAGATGCGGTGGGATTTCTACACGACGAAGTTGTTGATATTAGAAAATCATTATCAAAATCTCTTCAATTAGATTATTGTATCATAGCAAGCACACATAATCATGAAGGTCCGGATTTGGTGGGAATATGGGGCGAAAGTTTTTTATCTTCTGGCGTCAATCCAGAATTTATGGCTGATGTAAAAGCCAAAACCAAATTTGCCATCGAAACTGCAGTTAATCAATTGCGTCCAGCGAAACTTAGGTTTGCTCAAGATTTAGTGAATGGAGCCACTTTTGTAATGGATACACGTAAACCAGAAGAATTAGATGCCGGGCTTCGAATTATCCAAGCAATTGATATAGATGCAGATACAACGTTGGGCTCACTCATTTCATGGGGGAATCATCCTGAAACTTTATGGAGTGGGAATTTGCAAATCAGTTCCGATTTCCCACATTACATCAGAGAATCGGTTGAAAATGGGATTCATCGAAATGGAAAAACATTGGCTGAAGGTATTGGAGGTACGGCTGTCTATATGAGTAGTTCTGTCGGAGGATTAATGACTACACGCCCGTCTTTTGCGATTCCTGACATGTTTACAGGTGAAATGCTAACAGGGGCAACATTTGAAAAAACAGAAGCTCAGGGGCAAAATATTGGCTATTTATTATTAAATGCTCTCAATGGAAAACAAGCAATTGATATTACGGAATGTTCTATTTCAATTATGGCTAAAACAATTTCTTTACCCTTGGATAATAATAATTTCAAACTGGGTTTTGCTTTAGGTGTCATCAAACATGGGACTACTAGTTGGATGCAGGTGAGAACAGAAGTTGCTGCTTTTAATATTGGACCAGCAAGTTTCCTTACTATCCCTGGTGAAATATATCCTGAAATTGTTAATGGGGGAGTGGTGTCACCTCAAGGCCAAGATTATAAAATTTCCCCAATTGAAGTTCCAAGTTTAAGATCAATCATGGATGGTGAATTCAAATTTATTTTTGGGTTAGCCAATGATGAAATTGGTTATATTATTCCAAAAAGTGAATGGGATGAAAAACCACCCTATTTATATCATTTGGATGATTCTCCATATGGGGAAGAAAATTCAATTGGACCAGAGACCGGTCCGTTGATTTACAAACATTTAGTGAGTTTAATTAAAGACTTAAAATGAATTTAATTCCTACAAGAAGATTTAGTGGTATGGCAGCCATATATGGGAGTGTGGTTTATTTTATTATGTCTCACATTTCGATTTTCTTTTATCCGGGTGGCACACCTTGGGATAGAACAACGTCTGGATATCATTATTGGCAAAACTTTTTAAGTGATTTGGGGGAAACCGTCGCCAAAAATGGTGAACCTAATTTATCATCTATGATTATAATGAATAGTTCTCTCATTATTTTTGGAATTTCTTTATGTATATTTTTCCTGAATTATTCATCCTTCACAACGAGAAGATGGATGGGTTGGTTGGCGTCTAGTTTGGGCATTTTTTCCAGTATTGGTCTTATCATCGTTGGAGCAACACCAAGTAATATATTAAAAGATATTCATTTATTTGGTGTTTATATGTGGGCTTTAGGATTACTTATAGCCTTAATTATTACTCTCGTGTTCAATAAAAAAATTATACCTGATTGGTTAACAGTCATATCTGCAATTTTTATGGTATTACTTGCCTATCATATGTATCAAGGGATTATGAATGTTCGAGGCTTGCCTATTACCATTATACAGAAAATAGTTTTCAATCTAAATGTATTTTGGTATATGACGATGGGTTGGTTTTTAACTCAGGAATAAGAAAATTTATCTTTAGATTAATTTTAAGGGAAAACTATTATTTCACTATTGCAAGTGTCCCTTTTTGGACTTGGCCTAAACTTTCATCAGCCAATGATTCTACCATCCAAAAATAGATACCACTTACCACATTCCCTGAAAATGTAATACTTTCTTGTCTCCATGCAGATTCGGCAGAAGATTCTTTTAGATGTTTTCGTTCGAGCACTAAATCTCCCGAAGCTGTGAAGACACGAATGATACATTTACGAGGTAAATTGATAAATCTCAATTTATAAGGATCACCTGCATCTGGGTACATGTGAAGTGGATCAGAAAAATCTAATCGATAAGGATTTGGTACAACTCGAATTGGTTCTGTCATTTGATCAAATACCGAATTTGATGCTTGGAATGGAGTAATTGCTATCACATTTTTTTGTTCTGGAGATGACATTCCACTTTCTAATGATGGAATTGGACCTAAATCATTTCCTTCTTTATCGTACCAATGCTCATGTCCCGAATCATACGTATGAACACTATAATAATAATTATACCCAGAAAATGAAGTCGTATCTGTAAATGAATAAATGCCTTTTGATGTATCATAAAAGGTTGAATCACCTACGGGAATATCTACGATGAATTCCCATGGACCATTATGCCAAAAATGAGATGGAGGCCACGATTTATAAATGCGATACCCCCGAACATCTTTTGCTTCATCACCTTCATAGTCAGGGTCCAAAGCATCTTCTGCATCATCTTTCCAATTAACAACCACTTCTCCAAGTCTAGAATTGCCAAACCAAATATCTACATCAGGCGGTGCATCAGGTATATCAAACGAATTTTCGTAAGCAAATTTAGCCCGTTCAAAATTTCTGAATAGTGATCTTTCCCCAAGGGTATGTTCAGAAATAGCATCAGATGTTAATGACCATGTTATTTCATCTTCATTGAGCCAATCGGCTCCAGAACCACCCACAAATGCAATGACGATTTTTGCCTTTTGTCCTGGCTCGAGATGATAGGGACCAAATACCAAGGCATGTTCTCCTAAATCATCAACGATGGGAGTATGAGTAATATCACTTTCATCTTGGTTTATCATTGCTTCAAACATTTCTCTATCATTATGTTGTAAAGGGTTAGGATCTTTATAATCTAATTCATCTATATTTCCCGATTGCCACCATTTTGTTATAATAGGTTGATCAACAGATTCTGGATGAACAAAATCCCCTTCGGGGAGATAGTCAATTATGCCTAATCCTATATATTGATATGCAAGAAGTTGATTTTCCACTTGACCTTGAAATTCATTTTCATGAGCATTTGCCACTTCTAATTTATAAGGTTGTGCCGTATCATCCCAATTTGTTCCAAGCCAATCACCGTCTCTTTGGTAGGCCATAATATGATTTTGATAATCTGATTTATATTCTGGTAGGTCAGGATTGAAAGTATCTGATTGGGTATAAAAGAATACATCATCTTGAGTCTGCTTTCTGTTTATGCGCCAATCACTCCAACCCATTTGGTATCCATCTGCCCAACCATGAGCTGCAGAATTAACATTTAGTCCAGTCTTAAATGCAAAATATACTGGATCTAAAACATCATTGCCTTTATTCTCAAATATGATTTCTTGTAAAATGAAATCATCATAATCAGGATAGCTCCAAGCATACGCTTTTCGTGTACCTTGAATCCCCGTTTTTGTGGTCCATTGACTGATAATAATTTCTTCAGGATATTCATCATTTATAATATAATCGTGATACCGATAATTATGTATTTCAATAGGTTCATTCCCAATAATACTTTGATGATCTGGGGAATAATTGCTACGCTGTGAATTAGGCCAAGATGAATCACCTAACGTGGATTCTAATGCATTATAAATATCATATGTTTCTGATTCAATGTCATAGGATAAACCTCTTGGGCCTGAGCAAGACACGAGTGTATCCAAATCTTGATTAATGGCTAAAACCCAAATTCCTTGTCCTTTAGAATTTTGTGAAATGGTAACTCGGGGCGGGTCTATAATGTGAGGATCTCCATTAAGATAAGCTTCTACATCTGCAAAATATTCCACAAAATCAGTAAAAGAACGAGCAATGTTTCCTGGATATGAGAGACTTTCTTGGCTATGGCTTGAAGAATTGTTCCTATCACCCCCCCCGTCTAATCCATTGTTTCGAAAAGCAGACCACATTTTTCCACGTGTGATTATTCTGGGACGATAACCACCTATCATGTCCAGTTGCGCAACTAGAGTCATATGAATAGATAGAATAAAAATAAAAGGCTTCATCGTACAATAATGTTAACTAGCTCTTGAATTAATTGCACGAAATATTGACCATTATTTGGACCGAACCAATTCATCATAAATGTTTCGTATTCCTTTAAGTCATACCAACAATCTTTTGTGATATAGCCAATATATCCCCCATTAAAGCTAGTTACTAGAAGGTTTACATTCTTATCAACCCCATTTTCTATTTCAGATATTAATTCACCAGAAAAATCACAGGGAGTACCAGTAAAAACAATATTTCCAATTCTAAGAGCAGTTATAAAATGAAATGATTCTTCTGACAGCCAATTAAATACCCAAGGCCTAAATCTCCAACTTTCTGAAAACCGCCAATGGGCGTTTCGAAGGGGGACATCCATCAAGGACATATTAATCGGGTTTGTTTGATTTAGGGGAATGGACTCATGATTAACTTTTTGTTTAAGAGATGATGCTAACCAACGGGTACGATCGTGTTGCCCAAATCCGCCACTTTCGGGTCTATGACTTCCCACACCACCCGCAGCAAATGCAGCAAAATTAATTCCACTTAATGATTCAAGTGAATCAACTAACTGTCCTGGATAGTCTCTAGCATATTTCATTTCATCACTTGATAAACACGTAGCATGAGCAGCAAATGTCGTAAGAAGTGCGGTCTCACCATTTTGCTTTTGAATTTTCACTACTCGAAACCATGAATCAATAATCCCTTTATTACCAACGAGTCGATTTGTAACTAATTCTGATGCTTCGTATTTAGCATACCCAATGGATGCATGACTTATATTTTTTTCTGCTTTTTGTATGGCATTAATAATGTTGGTTGAAAGTTGATTAACAATATTTTGATCAAACTCCCCAGCAAAAAGTTCTCCTATATAACTGTTTCCCCATGCACCCATTGAAGAATGTGTATGGGTTGCAGTTAAATACACATGATTTAAATCATATCCAATGGAAGGGAGTCTTTCTAATAATTGAAGTGTAACTGCAGGAGGGACCAAGAGAGCATCCAGCGTGATAAATGCTATACTCTCGTTATTATTATTAAAAACAAAGCATCGCGCAAAAAGAGAATCGTGAACACCAATGGATATTGCACCTTTACGATTTCCATAACCAGAAAGTGGGGTAGGTGATTTTGGCGTAATATTTACTTTTGCCCAGCCAACATTCAGGTGTGAATTAGTAATTGAATTAAAATTTGTTTTTATGCTATCCAATCTTGAACTGGCGATTTGATAATAGTCAGATTCAAGGAAATGTGTTCTATCAACCGGTTGAATGGTTATACTTGCAAGAAAAATTATTACACCAAAAAGAGCTAAAATCCATTTTATTATTACATTCATTAATATCCTCAATAAATAATATACTCAACAAGCTTCATAGATTGATGACATTTTAGTCCATATCCCAAATGGTCAAATTTTTCAAATTCTTTTTCTGATCCATTAAAAAAACAGCAACCATAAATGCGACGGAAAACATAATTATATTACCAATGAGTCCGGTATAATATAAATCAAAAGGTACATTCATCCAGTCGGGAACCATCCCACGTTTTGCGAGGATAGTCCAAATTGTAAATAGGGTTGTTAAAATTAGTCCAATCCAAACTGATTTTGCATTTCCTTTTTTTGTAAAAAATCCAAGTAAATAGAGGCCTAATAAACCGCCACCTGTAATAGACGACAATATAGTTACTGTATCTTGAAGTGTTTTTGTCTTTGATGCATTTAGTATAAAAGCCCCACCCATCATAAAGAGAGCTGCTCCTCCCGCAATTATCCATGCCATTTGCAAATAATGTTTATCATTCTCTCCTGGTTTGATATGACGGCGATATATGTCAACAATGCCTACGGTAGAAATCGCGTTAATACTAGAATCTAAGGAAGACATAGCAGCTGCGAGTGCTGCCGCAATCACTAACCCAGTTAAGCCAGGAGGGAGGAAGTTTAGAATAAAATATGGAAAAACTTGTTCTGCTTTACGAACGCCACTAAGCATTTCAGTGGCTTCAATGGTTGGAAATTCTTGGAAAAACACATAAAGTGATGTCCCGATAAACATATAGAATGCCCAGATTGGTAAACTTGACACTACACAAACAAGCATCGCTTTTCTTGCTTCAAGGGTACTTTTAGCAGCTGCATAACGCTGGACAGTATTTTGATTTGCACTATATTCTGTTAGCCAACTAGTGAGCCCTACTAAAAAAAGCATGGTCCCTGTTTTAGCCGTTAAGGAAAATCCCCATCCAATTGATCGAAATCCTGATGAAGTCATTTCAGATAAGGATAATTTTCCATCAGTAATTGCTACAGAAAAGATTTGGTCCAAACCACCGGGCAAATGATTAATAATTACACTAAGAGTTAAAAACCCTCCTAATACTAGGACGATCGTTTGAATCACATCTGTCCAAATCACAGCATTAATACCACCAATAATGGTATAGAAGGCAACAAAAATGCCACTAATTAAAATACTTGTTACAATTGAGAATCCAGTTATTTCATGCATTAGTAATGAAACGAGATATAGAATTAAACTTATTCGAACAAGTTGGGCCACGATAAATGTAACTCCGCCGTAAACTCTTACGGACGGCCCAAATCGATCTTCAAGATATTCATATGCAGATGTGATTTGCCCACGACGAAAGAAAGGGAGAAAGTAATAGGCAGCAATAAGAACACCTAATGGCATGGACCATGTTGTAATAAATCGTATCCAGGTTGTTTTATAGGCATCTGCAGGATAAGAAAGGAAAGTGACAGAACTAATGGATGTTCCAACAAGGCTTAGTCCAACAATAACTCCAGAAAAAGATCGTCCGCCAACAAAATATTCTTCTGTTGAAATATTTTTCTTTGAAAAATAATAGCCCATTCCTGCAACGAGAGATAAATATCCTATTAAAACAGTTAAATCAATCCAATGGAGTGTCATGAAAAGTAGTCTACTTATTTAATAAATCATCTAGATCAATTATAGCTGAATTTGATAGTACATCATTAGGATACAATTAAATATTTACTTATTAAATATTTAAAACGAACCACCGACAGATAATCGGAAGGGAGGTTCAAAATATTCTGAAAAATTTGAATAGGCAATATCAACGAATATTTTTTTTCTGCCGGTTTTAACATTTAATCCGATTCCGGCAGTCCAATCTTCAGTATCATAAAAGAATTTATACCCACCTCGGATTGAAAGAATATTTAGAAGTTGTAATTCAGAACCAACATGATATCTATCCCGATAATCGGTTGCAAAAGCACTTTCAGCTGAAATAAGTAACCGAATAGGTGATCCTTGTTCACCGATAATGCTCATTGCAGTATTTACATTAAAGTATAAAGGTAATTTAAATTTATCTGACAAATATTCTGCTTCTGGCCCAAAGTTTTTCATAATCATTGCAATGGATAAATCTTTAAAACCTGAATAATAATAAGTTGCAAAATCAAGAGCAATACCGTGTGCTTTGTCAGAATCAATCCATTCTTCGATCCATTTCCCTTTAAATCCAAAAGACAATTGATCTGTAAGTTTTATGGCATAAGCTAACCCAATTGAAACATCTCCCACAGATATAAGCCTTCCTGTACCCGTAGGCTCTAAAACAGTCGTTTCTTCAAATTCTTCGGGTGAAAACTGCACAATGCTTAAGCCCAGGACAGATCGTTTCCCATATGGCCGAGCAATAGCTCCAGAATATAACTTGGAGCCAACAATCCAATTAGTAACGCCGAATGTAAAATCGAATTGATCAATATGTGTTAAACCTGCTGGATTATAAAAAATCGCAGAAATATCATTTGCAACAGCTGTAAATGCATCGCCCATTCCAGCAGCTCTAGCGGATGGGCTTATTTTTAAGAAAGAAAACCCAGATTTCCCAACGCGTTTAAACTCTTTTTCTTGCCCTTGAACATTTTGAGTTGTGAAAGAACAGAGAAGAATGATTGTCAAATAGAGTCTTATTTTCATAATGATTTACTTTACAACTGCTAAAGTTCCTTTTTGAATTTGTCCCATACTTTCAGAAGTCATTGATTCAACAACCCAAAAATATATTCCACTTACAATCCGGCCAGAAAAAGTAACAGTTTCCTGTCGCCAAGATGTTTCTGCAGCAAAATCTTTATTATGCTCTTTTTCTAAAACTAAATCGCCCGAAGCACTATATACTCGGATGATACAATGACGCGGGAGATTAATAAATCTTAATTTATAAGGGTCAGCCACATCAGGATACATGTGCAATGGATCTTTAAAATCCATTCTAAATGGATTTGGGACTACCATAATTTTTTCCATCATTTCATCAAAAGCTACATGAGAAGGTTGGTAAGGTGATTTTGCAATCATATTCTTTTGTTCAGGAGCTGCCATCCCACTTTCTAATGGTGGAACAGGTCCATGGGACACACCAAAACGGTCCACCCAGTCATCATGACCAGAATCAACTGTCCGGACACTATAATAATAATTATATCCAGCAAAGGATTCAGTATCTGTATATGAATATCGCCCTTTTTCCGAGTCAAAATAAGTGGTATCACCTACTGATATTTCGGCTATATACTCCCAAGGACCCCAATGCCAATCAAAAGAAGGTGGCCATGATCTATATACTTTATAGGCCACTACATCTTGTGCTTCATCACCTTCATAATCTGGATCCCGAGCGGTATCTGCAACAGCATCCCAATTAATTATCATCTCCCCGAGTTGGCTATTGCTAAATGAAAATTCTACATCAGGTGGAGGATCTGGTAAATCATATCCTAATTCATAAGCTTGTTGAGCTTTCTTAAAATTTCTAACGACAGAATGTTCACCCAATTTAAGTTCGCCTTGGGCTTCTTCCGTATTTGACCACGTAAATTCATCTTCATTTTGCCAGTCGGCACCCGAACCACCCACATATGCCATAACTATTTTTGCTTTTTCTCCCGGAGATAAGGAATAGGGGCCATAAACAAAAGCATGAGAACCAAGTGTTGATGAATCAGGATTATCACTAATAGATCCTTCATTACTATGAATCATCATATCAAACATTTCTTGAGGTGTATGTTTTTCATGAGCAGGTTCATCATACTCAAATTCATCTAAATTGCCGTTAAACCACCATCGAAATGCGTATGGTTCATCGCCAGATTCTGGAGAAACATATATTTGATCAGGGTCATTAACAAAAGGTGGCATTACATCAATTTGTCCACATGCAATATAGGGGAAAGCCATTAATTGGTTTTGATGCTGTCCTTGATATTCATTGTATGCATTCATACGAGCACTTTCTTCTTTAAAAGGTGCCCCTGTATCATCCCAAGGAGTGGTTAACCAATCATCATCTCGTTGATAAGCTAAATTCATACCTTTATAAACCATGGTACTTTCAGGATTATCAGCCACATAGTTTGAAGCTTTTGTATATAGGAACCAGTCATCTTGTGTTGACAGATCATTCACTCTCCAATCGCTCCAACCTTGACCATAACCAGATGCCCATTGGGCACCCATACTATTAATACTAAAACTATTCATGATAGCAAAATAGGTTTCTTCTAGGTTATTACTACCTGTGTTTTCAAAAATAATTTCTTCAATAATAAAATCATCATAATCTTGGTAACTCCAAGCATAAGCTTTTTTTGTAACCGTAACATCCATACCTGTTTCCCATTGGGAAATAATGATTTCTTCAGGATACTCATCATTTGGGATATACTTACCGTATCTGTAATTATGAATTTCAACCGCTTCGCTGCCTGAAATATTGGTATGATAGTATGAATAATTACTTTGTTGCATATTGGGCCCAGTTGTATCCCCTAAAAAATGCTCAGGGACATCAGGCGAAGTAATAGGATAGCGGTCATCGTCAATATCATCTGTAACGCCTCTTGGCCCACTGTGAGATACAAGGGTGTCTCCGTCAACAACAGTTAAAACCCAAACACCACTCCCTTTAGAATTTTGTGAATTTGTTACACGAGAAACATCAACTAAGTTAGGGTCGCCATTTAAATAAGCTTCTATATCTAACCAATATTCCATGAAATCATTCATAGCACGGGCAGCATTTCCAGGATATTCTAGTCCCACTTGATCGTGATTAGAATAATGAGCTCGGTTTCCACCGCCCATGAGTCCATTACTTCTGTATGTTGTCCACAGTTTACCACGAGTTAAAAATCGAGGTTGATAGCTCGAAATCATATCCTGCCCAATCATGATACTTGCTAGGGCAACAAATAAAAGTATGTTTTTATTATTTCTCATTAAATCCTCTAAAATGAAGCTCGTATCCCAATTCTCATTTCTCTAGGCTTACCATAATATCTAGAATTCACGCCAGAGTCACCATATAATAAATATTCTTCATTATCGGGTCTAGGTGTTTCAAGCCCCCATCTCAGAAAATCGCTTGAAGCACTTGTTATATCCTTCTGATTAAATACGTTTTCTATTTCTGCATAGAGAGTAGTTGTTGCATTTCCCTTGCTTAAAATTTGTTTTTCAATACTAAAATCTGTTCGAGATACCATGGGATTATGTCGCCATTCAAATGGTTTACCAATTGGTGAATATTCGAATGCGGATCCAGTTGACATTCGATAAATCAAATTTAATGTTATATTACCAAATATATTATATGGGCCAAGTTTCTCAGGAGAAACAACAAAGACACGTGCTTTTCCATAACTTCTAATATCAGAATCTGGTTTAGGCTCTTCCTCAGTGCCATCCCAAAATTCAACATAATACAAACCTGTAGAATCATATTGCTGTAAATCAAGACCGAGTGTAATAAGAGAATCAATAAATTGATTTGCTTTAGCGGCATATCCCTTTCTTAAGAAAGAAAAGATAGATTTAGGAGATTCAGTTCCATCGTCGTTTACACTATAATCCATCCACCATTTACTATCCATAACAAATTGAGAGTCTGGCACCCAGAATTGGCTTCCAGCTCCTGCAGCACCTTGCTTTGCCCATTGAAGATTATAGGATATATTGAATCCTAAATATTTTTGGAATTGTTTTTTGAGACTAAATTCAAACCCCTGTACATCTTCATGAATACCGTTTCCTGCCCGATGGGTAAATTGAAAATCAAACATATTTTTTGCAGGGTCCCACCATTGTAATTGAACTGCTCCAGGACTCGAGACTTGATTGTTTGAACTCTTATAAAAAGTAGATAGAGACATCACATAATCTTGATAAAAATTCCAATCAAACCCTAACTCAAAACTAATTGTTTTCTCAAATCCAAGAGAAGGGGTGCCAAAGTAGTTATCTTCCATTTGGTTATATATTTCAGAAGCATCAATGGTATCATTTCCATTTAAGTCCACATCTTTGTTACCATAATTATCCCAAGCTTCCGTGAATAATGTATAAAAACTAGGTTGCTGATAAATATGCCCATAAAAAAAGTGAATCATGGATCGTTCTGTAATAGGGTGAGCGACACCAATTCGAGGACTCCAAACTGTTTTTGGTTCAATAGTTTCCATTAATCCAAAAGATCTTAAAGTATCAAGGTTAAATCGAGTAAATGAGTTAAGGAAATGATCTGATGCAGTAAATGCATTTGTAATGGGCCAATCAGTATTTGGATCAAATTTATCCATTCGTATTCCTGCATTTAGGACAAGGCCCTTATATTCCATTTTGTCTTGGATATACCAAGCTAAACTTTTTGGTTGAATTGGCGATTTAACTGTGTGATCTTTACCAATATATTCTAACCGGCGATTATTTTGGTAATCACTATACACAAATGACCACACGTTATAATCCGTATAGTCAAAACCAGTCTTAATCAAATTATGGCTAGTGATTTGTGTTGAAAAATCAAACTTTACGCCTAAACGTTCGCGCTGGCCTTCTCTATATGATATAACATTCCTGGGTAAATTGAACCACCCATCCGCATCTTTTCTAATGTCAGTTGTTGAATCCGGGATGCCTTCAGGAGATTCCGAAGTTAAAGATTTAGATATTCTTAATTCGTAAAAGGTCGTGGGTGTAATTAAGTGGTTTAAGGATAAATATTCCATTCTATTTGTCGTAACTGTTTTTCCAGCAGATGATTCATTCATAGGGAGAAAAACATTTTTTCCTGAGTCTCCCATACCACGGATACCACCAACACCAGCACCAGAGTTAAAACTCCACCCATTAGAATAAACACCACCTAGCTTAAAACTAATTTTTGGATGAAGATTAAAGGCAAGTTTCCATGTTCCTTCAAAATTATCTGTAGAATGCGTTAATGGACTAATACCATAAACAGCTGCTCGACTTGTTCTACCACCAGTATAAAAAGAAACTTTCTTTTTTATGACAGGGCCAGAAAAGTTCCATTGATAAGTTTGCCCGCTATTTTCCCAATAGGGTACAATTACATGGATTTGTTCTCCTGTTAAGCTATCAATCTCATTGACCCATGTAGGGTTATCCCATTCCATATGATCTCTGTGAGTAGGTGATTCATAGTAGTTTGGCCCCCAGTGATGGTTGCCAGGAAATTGATTTGTCATTTCAAAATTACCATGAAAAGTATCTTCACCTTCACGAGTAATAATATTCACAACACCAGCTTGTGCATTTCCATATTCTGCACTTAAACCACCGGTAATAATTGAAATAGATTCAATATCGTATTTCCCAACACCTGTGTAATTATTAAGACTTAATCCATCATTGGAAATCATTTTTACACCATCAACATAATAGACAACATCGGCAGAAATACTATTCATATCGCCACCACGAATACGTCCACTTCCATGGATATCCATTCCTGGTTCCAGAGAAATCAAGTCTGAAACACTTTTTACCATGACCGAACGGGAAATTTCTTCTGAAGTAATTATATATTCACTAGAAGTTCGGTCGAGCTCAATGATGGATTTTTCAGCAACAACTTGCACTTCTTTCATACCGATAACTTCTTGGCTAAGCTCAAAATCTACTATGACAGTTCGGTCAGGGCTCACCTTAATATTCGTTTTTGTTACTTTTTCAAAGCCTATTACATTGACCGAAACTGAATAAGTACTAGGAGAAACGGATAAAAATATATATTCACCATTGAGATCAGATGACATACCACGATTCGTTCCATCTAACATCACATTTGCGCCAGGAAGTGCTACTCCATCTGTGTCGGTTACTTTTCCTTGAATTTTGCCTGTTACACCTCCAAATATTGAAGCATTTAGTGCAAAAAAGATTAGTATGTAAGTGAATAGATTTTTCATCGAATATCCAATAAATAGATTTTACAAAAAGAGCCCACCGGCACTGTCGGTGGGCTCTTAAAGATTATTTAATGAGAGTAAGTTTCCGAGTTTGGTTAAAACCCGTTGCTTCTATGTGATAGAAGTAAATACCGGAAGGCATATGTGATGCATTCCAACTCACCGTATGTGTACCAGCTTGAATATTAGCATCAATAAGTGTGGACACTTCATTCCCTAAAATATCAAATACAGTTATACGAACATGATTGTTATTTGGTACTGTAAATTGAATATTTGTTTCAGGGTTGAATGGGTTTGGATAGTTTTGAGCTAAATGAAATTGTCCTGGAGTAGCAACATAGTCATTAACATCTAATTCAGGCTCCATGTTGTAATAAACATCATCAATACTAACAGTTGCGTCTGCATGATCACCTGTAAAAGCCATGATTAGAGATGGTAATGGAGCATCAACCTCATCTGTCCCATATGTCCATTGAGGCTCATCACTTGGAGCTGAACCATCAGCGAATGTCCAAACTGACACATCATTTCCAAGGGCTTGAACTTTCATCCAGAACCATACATCATAGGCTGCGCCAGGTCCTTCAACAGGTCCTCCAAAAGCGCCAGTGGCGAAATGGAAGGAACCTGTAATTCCAGTTGGACTTACAACAGCCGTATAAAGATTAACGTCACTTATGAATGTTTCACTTGCAGCAACAACAAGGTGTAGGCCATCGCCTCCACCTTCTAAATCTGGTTCAGGTGACTCAAATTTCATTTTGACATAAGCAGTGAAATCTTCAGGCGTAATGACTGTCTCAGCATTCATGGTTTCATCAATCTGAATCCAGCAAGTTACCTCACCAAATGGATCATCAGTTGCCCATAGTGTTAAGGTGCCATCTGATATTTGAGCATTGCCCCAACCTGCCCACCAGGCCCATGTATAATCACATGTGAAAACACCTTCGTCACTGGGTGTTGCATCCGTGTCGAAAGTTTCGTGCCAACCCTGCGCCATTGTCATAGACACAAAGAGTAAAGCAGTTATCACTTTTTTCATATGTCCTCCTTTTTTTTATTTTAGAAATTTATAAATCGTAACCAACCCCAATATCAAAAGATAAAAATTGAATTGGAAATACTTCATATAGACCCCAGTCTTCAAATGCACGTAAATACCCAATTGCAGCATGATATTCTAGGTTTATGATTAAAGTCATTTTATTTCCGATATTTAAATCACCACCTATACCGGCTAATGCACCCCAAGCAACTCGTCTATCTTTTATGGTGTTAAGTAAAAAAGTTTGATCCAATGGTGTGGTGGATTGCCCAGGGTAAACAAGGCCACTCACTTTCTGAGTATAATTATAAAGGCCAAATCCATAAGAGAAGAATGGCGAAAAAGATGAACTTAATCCATCGTAACGATGCCATTTTTGTTGAATCTTTAAAATAAAATCATTCCAGGTCATGTTTGCTTTCGCTTCGGGACTGGGATAATATTGATAATCAATGAGCCATTGGAAATCACGATCCTCTATAAAACCATCTGTAAATTTTTGAAAATGTGTTTCAACCAAAACGCGAGTATCAGGGTTTGGATTGTTATAATAAGTGAGGGTTAGCTTAGGCGTTATAGAATACCAATTGCTTAGACCGCCTACCGGCATACCAATACCTATACCTCCAGAAAATCCCCCTTTCGCAATCAATAGGTTGCTTACGCAAGTAATCAATATAATTAATACAAGGTAAACTGACCTTAGTTTATTATTCATTAGATTTTCTACACTCCTTAGTCTGACAATGTACCTTCAATTAATAATTTATGTCAATAACTTATTAATTGGTATGATGGCTCTAATAATTTAGGGGGTGTCTATTAGGAGTTAGGTTAAGCAAATAATAGAAGTATAATACTAAATTGAGAGAAGGAAGAGATAGAAAAATTCGAGAAAAAAATCACTTATTGACTCGACTCTTCAAAGTAATATTAATAGATTCCCGATTCAATAATTCAATTTTCAAAATAGATATCAATAATATTTATTTTAAATATGATAACAATAATTAGTAATAAAATAAGGATTATATGAAATATTTACTATTGAACATCTTTCTGTCTATGCATCTATTTGGACAGGCAAAATCAACAATTGCAATTGGACCATATATTCAAAATGTGACTAATCATTCTGCTGTAGTTTGTTGGGCAACATTAAAATCCAATTCGTTTATGATTCAAAAATCCGGGAAAAACCAAATAATCCCTCAATATGAAAATCATGAAATGATTTTATCTAGCTTGAAACCAGATACGGAATATTCCTATGATATAGGGGGAAAAGGTATACCTGAACAAATGGGAACATTTACAACATTTCCTAAAGAAATAAAACCGTTCCAATTCGCTGTTTTAGGAGATACACGGTCTCGCCATGATGTTCACAGTAAACATGTAGGTCGTATTCTTAAAAATAAACCATTATTTGTTTTAAACACTGGTGACATGGTTGGGAATGGACTTGATATACATCATTGGGAAACATTTTTTGATGTGACTAAAAATTTGATGCAATCTATTCCATATTTCCCGGCTTTAGGAAATCATGAAAAAGATTCTCCATATTATTATGATTTTTTTAATCTACCAAATAATGAACGATATTATAGTTTTAGTGTGGGTGATGCGTTATTCATTTCTCTCGATTTAGAAGGAATTCAATATCAAACACCGAAATATTTGAAAAAGCAAAACCGCAGGTATTTTTGGGGTAATCATGAAATCGCTTATTTCAAAAAACAAAAAGAATGGTTAGAGCGCACACTCAATCTTCACGATGATGCAGGATTTATATTTGTCTATTTTCATAAACCACTTATTAGTGTAAAGAAAAGTCGGGTCGAGGGCACGAAAATGAGACGAAAATTTTGGGGTGATATTTTTGAACGACATGGTGTCCAAGTTGTATTTAGTGGTCATGATCACCATTATCATCATGCTTTGAGTGGAGGGACACATTATATTACAACTGCAGGTGGCGGCGCAAGTTTATATGATATAGATGCAATTCAACCCGAAACAGTAAAAGCTATTAAAACAGAACACTATATCCTAACCGATGTAAATATGAATACAGCTATACTAAATGTGATTGATATTAAAGGAGATCAAATTGATACTATTACAATTGATAAACGAAAATAAAATCTACATAAATAGAATCGTACTTTGTATCTTTAGTGATCAATTTTAAAAACGCGACTAAATAAATCATGGAAAAATCACCCAACAACTTTATCAATTATAATTCTTTTCAGTTATATGGATTAATTACAATTCGAATCCTGGCCAGTTGGCATTTTCTTTATGAAAGTATTTCCATAATCACTAATCCATACTGGTCATCTGTGGCTGAAATATGTAATTAAATAAGGAGATGTAATGAATAAATCCACACGATTAAGCGGAATGATGTTCCTCCAATATGCATTATGGGGAGCTTGGCTTCCTTTAACAGCACGATATTTATCAGCGGGTGTTGCAGAAGGTGGATTGGGATTCACTGGGACACAAATTGGTATGATCTTGGGCTTGGCAGGGTCGCTGGGCGCTGCATTTGCTCCATTCATTGCTGGACAATTGGCGGATCGTTATTTTAGTACAGAAAAATTCTTGGCAGTACTTATGTTAGTTGGTGGTGTGTTAAAGTGGTATACATCTTTGCAAACGACATATTCTGCTTGGCTAATTCTTTCTATTGCTTACAGCATTGTTTATATGCCAACTATTGCATTAACTAATTCAATCACATTTTTCCATATTGATGATCAAGATAATGATTTCCCTAAGATTCGTGTTTGGGGAACTATTGGTTGGATTGTCGCCAGTTGGGCCTTTCCCATGATATGGCTACAAACAGGATTATCCTTTCAATGGATGCCACCTTTTTTTGTGGGATCAGAAGTACCAGATGTAACAGCACGATTGGCAGATGCATTAAAATTTTCTGGCGGGATTTCCATTTTTTATGCGGCTTATTGTTTCCTTCTTCCACACACACCACCCAAAGCGGATGCTGTGGAAAAACTGGCATTCAAAAAAGCATTTCAATTATTTAATAAACCATCATTCACAACATTGGTTATTGCTAGCTTAGCGATAAGTATTGTACATCAGATTTACTTTATCCAAGCTGGACCATTTCTGTCTCACATTGGATTGAAAGATAGTCAAATAGGTCCGGCTATGACGATTGGTCAATTTGCTGAAATTCTTACAATGGTCTATTTGGGATATTTTCTAAAAAATTTAGGGTTTCGTAAGGTGATTACCATCGGTACCATAGCCTATTTTTCCCGATACGCCGTATTTGGTACAGAATCATTGCCCGTTTGGCTAATCGTTATCAGTCAAGCATTACACGGCATTTGTTTTGCCTTTTTCTTTGCGACCGCATTTATGTATGTGGACCGTATTACGGATAAAGATATTCGTCATTCTGCCCAAACGGTATTTGGAATTATTATTTTAGGAGGTGGGCCAGTTATCGGCGGTTGGCTATCTGGGTTTTTGCAAGAATACTATACCGTAAATGGTGTATTTGATTTTTCTAATTTCTGGTATACGATTGCAGGATTGAGCATTCTAACAACTATATATTTTTACACATCATTTCGAGAAGAATCAGAAGTGCAAAAAACACTATTTCAAAATAATTAAAGAGAATTATTATAAGTAGGAATAATATTGAAAAAGATAAAGGAATATTAATAGTGAATAAAAATCGAATTGGCATTGGATTTATTGGAGGAGGTTTTATTACCAAATTTCATATTCAATCATTTGTTGCCGTGCGGAATGCAGATATTTTGGGCGTCATGTCTCGGACGAAAGCTTCCGCGGAAGAATCAGCTGCTTTGGCTCAAAAACTTGGTGTAGGTAATGCCAAAGCATACAATACAATTACGGATATGATTGCAGATCCCAATATTCATGCACTTTGGATTTGCTCTCCTAATTTTACCCGAATTGATACAATGGAAGAAATTGTTAATGCCATTGAAAGTGGTGTGGGTGAACTCATTGGTATTGCTTGCGAAAAGCCCTTGGGACGTAATGTAGCCGAAGCTAAAAAAGTGTTAGAACTTGCTCAAAGAGCGAATCTGTTGGATGGCTATTTAGAAAATCAAGTTTTCTCACCACCGGTGACCCGTGGAAAAGAAATCATCTGGGAGCGTGCGGCAAAAGCAACAGGACGACCTTATTTGGCCAGAACAGCCGAAGAACATAGTGGGCCACATATGCCATGGTTTTGGGAAGGTGAATTGCAAGGTGGTGGTGTATTAAATGATATGATGTGCCATTCAGTCGAAGAAGCACGATTTGTACTTACCGAACCGGGTGCACCAAGGGAGTCACTTAAACCTATTAGCGTTCAAGCGTATGCATCATGCCTGAAATGGCAGCAGGAAAAATATGCGGATCAATTAGCCAAATCCAGTGGTGGTAAGTTAGATTATCGAAATCGTCCGTCTGAAGATTTTGCTCGTTCATTAATCGAATATGAAACAGAAGATGGACAAAAGCTTGTGGTAGAAACGACCACATCTTGGTGTTTTGTGGGAGCAGGTCTTCGTTTGAGCATGGAATTATTCGGACCAGAATATTCCATGTTTATGAATACGTTGGATACAGACTTAAAATTGTTTTTTAGCCGTGAAGTTTCGGGAAATCAAGGTGAAGATATGGTGGAGAAACAAAACGCCGAATCTGGTGTCATGCCCGTTGTCTCTAGCGAAGAGGAAGTTTATGGATATACAGCAGAAAACCGTCACATGGTGGAATCCTTTTTGGCTGGGAAACGTCCAGAAGAAAATTTCAGCGATGGTGTAAATGTAACAGAATTATTAATGACGGCTTATATGAGTGCAGAACAAGGGAAAACTATCAAATTCCCACCAGATAATCTGGATACATTTATTCCGGCTGTTGCTAAAGGTGAGTGGAACCCAAAAAAATGATTCAAAACATTCATAGAAGTAATGCAAACCCAAAGGTAAAGAAATGAAAAAAAAAATATTATTAATCTTAATGGCTGTGCTTTTTGTGTTGCCACTTAGTGCTGAATCTGCTTCGGTTACCACCGATTATTCTGAAGCTAGGATTCAAGATTTGAAATTGGGTTCTCAAGCATGGACATTTCGGAAGTTTTCTTTCTATGAAATGTTGGACATGATGCAAGACCTTGATCTTCATTATTTACAAGCATATCCAGGACAAGTATTAGATAAAAAAAATTCGAATGGACGGTTTGGCCACAATATGTCTAACGATCAAATAGCAGAAGTAAAACAAGCACTTAAAGATCACGATATTAAACTTATAGCCTATGGCGTGGTGGGCTTTAATAATAATGAAGAAAGTGTGAAAGTTGTTTTCGAATTTGCGAAAAAAATGGGAATTCGAACTGTTATTACCGAACCGAAATATGATGATTATTCCATCATTGAAAAAATGGTCAAGAAATTCAATATTCAGGTAGCCATCCACAACCATCCATACCCTTCAAAATATGCCCATCCACAGACGGTTTTAGATCATATTCGCGGTTTAGACGAACGAATTGGTGCTTGTGCTGATATTGGCCATTGGATGCGCACAGGACTAAATGTAGTGGAAGGATTACGATTATTGGAAGGGCGAATTTTAGATATCCATCTAGAAGATTTAGATGAGATCGGTAATAAGAAAGCAAACACAGTTCCATTTGGTCAGGGAAAAGCAAATATGCATGATGTACTCGCAGAATTGTCGCGTCAAAATTATTACGGTATGTTAGCAATAGAATTAGAGCAAGGTGAAGTTGCAAAAGATCCTGTCCCAACAATTCGTGATGGGAAAAAATATATTGATGAAATAACCCATTATAAAGATTGGGAAGAAATATTGGTTCAAGGTGGGAATGGTCGATTTAATAAACATGGTTGGAATCATTACGGTCCTGGATATTTTGAATTAGATCATAAAACCGGTGTTTTAAAATCAAAATTAGGAATGGGCTTATTTTGGTATGCAAAGAAAATGCTCGGAAATTTTACATTAGACTTGGAATTTATGGTGGATCAGGAAAGATCTAATTCTGGGATCTTTCTAAGGATTCCAAGTATGCCCCATGACAATTATTATGTAGGTCATTCATTCGAAGTACAAATTTATCACCCCGGCGACGGTATTCATCGCACTGGCGCTATCTATGATGCTGAACCACCAATCACCAATGCTACAAAAGGAGCTGGAGAATGGAACCATTATTCTATCACATTTAAAGGAGACAAGATTATTGTTTATTTGAATGGCGTTAAGGTGCAAGATTGGAAGGCAGAACCCCGTGGTAAAATCAGTGATTTTGCAGAAAAAGGATTTATCGGCTTACAAAACCATGATTGGGAGACAGCAGTATTTTATCGAAATATTTTTCTAAAGGAATTAGATTAAAAATCATGATTAAAAAAGATTGGAATAAAACGAAAGCTCAATTTATTGTGAGGATAGTTTTATCATAGACAATAATAAAGTCATTTTTGGTCATGCATTCTTGATCTATGACTTATCAGAATATGCTTTATTAACTTGGAGTGAAAACACCAAAAACGGAAGCCAATTGATTATATGATTTTTCCCAAAATCAAATAATCGATAATATGAGATTAATCAATTGATCTTTGATAAAATGATTCATTCTGAAACAGGGACAGGCATTTCCATGTTTGCTCAAGACTGGGCACCCATTGCGAATGTTGAATTAGGTACAGTTAGGGGTGCAGATTGAATGAGTGAATGGTGGCTTGTATGTAGAAGGCGAACGAGATGGAGACGTAACCGAAACCAAAAAAGAATTTTGGTAACAGGCGTAAGGGATGGTTCGGTTTTTAGATGCCGGCAACTTTAAAGGAGTAATTATGAAAGAACCTATCAAAAAAGGAGTGAAGAAAACAATCTCAAGAAGAGATTTTATTGCAAATTCTTCTATAGCAGCTGCTGCATTTATAATTGTTCCGAGACATGTTTTAGGTGGTGTGGGTTATACATCTCCAAGCGATAAATTGAATATTGCTGCCATTGGCGTGGGTGGAAAAGGTCGCTCAGATATTGCTGGTGTTGCCACAGAAAATATAGTAGCCTTATGTGACGTAGACGATGTAAACATGTTTGAAACTATCAAAAAAGCAGGTGAGTGGGCTGAAGAGCAAGGTTTACCAGAAAATCCTTTGGCAAAAGTGCCGAGATATAAAGATTTTCGAGTCATGCTGGATAGACAAAAAGACATTGATGCTGTTACCGTCAGTACACCGGATCACTTTCATGCCATTGCTGCTATCACAGCTATTAAAAAAGGAAAGCATGCTTTTGTCCAAAAACCACTCACCCATTCTGTGGATGAAGCAAGGAAATTAAGTGCCGCCGCCAATAAAGCTGGTGTTGTCACACAAATGGGAAACCAAGGCCATGCCGGGGAAGGTATCCGGTTAATCAGCGAATGGTTGGCAGACGATGCCATAGGTGACGTCCGCGAAGTCCATTGCTGGACCAATAGACCCATATGGGAAACAGGGATGAGTCGTCCATTGGAGATCCCATCCGTTCCACCCACATTGGATTGGAACTTATGGGTTGGTCCTGCACCTTATAGACCCTATCATCCTGCCTATGCACCTTGGAACTGGCGAGCTTGGTGTGATTTTGGAACCGGTGCATTAGGTGATATGGGTGCACATATTTTTGACATTCCTTACCATACATTAAAAATGGATCAACCTACATCCGTTTTTGCAAGTTCATCCAAATTTAATGGAGAATCTTGGCCTGTTGCATCCACCATTTATTATGAGTTCCCACAACGGGGAAAACTTCCACCTGTTAAATTGACTTGGTTTGATGGGGGCATTATGCCACCACGTCCGGAAGGAATAGAACCAGGCAGACGTATGGGTGATGGTGATGGTGGTATCATGTTTTATGGAGATAAAGGTATGATCATGTGTGGATGTTATGGACGGAATCCAAGATTGGTGCCAGAAACATCTATGAAGGAATACAAGCGACCACCCAAAACATTAGAACGGTCACCTGGGATTCATCAAGAATGGGTTCAATGTATTAAAGAAGGTAAACAAGCTACATCCAATTTTGACTATGCTGCCAAACTCACCAGCACTATGTTGTTGGGAAATATTGCCATTCGCATGGCGCCCAGAAGTACCAAATTAGAATGGGATGGGAAAGAAGGTAAATTTACCAATATGGATGAAGCCAATGAATATCTCGGTAGAGAATATCGCAAAGGATATAGTCTATAAATCTTGACAAAGGAACAAATTATGAATAAAAAAATAATGATCAGCGTGATTACAATATTTGGCATCGTATTCGCCGCCATTATGATGAAAACATCTTCAGATGAAGGATTGACACCCCTGTTCAATGGTCAAGACCTTACCGGCTGGCGTGCCAGTGAAAATGGTGATTTTCGCGTAGAAAATAGCGCCATAGTTGTTCGGGGAAACCGCGCCCATTTATTTTCAGATCGAGAATTCAAGAATTTTGAATTCAAATGTGAAATTATGACAAGCCCCGGAAGTAACTCCGGATTGTATTTTCATACTCAATATGAAGAATCCTGGCCCAGCCGTGGATATGAAGTGCAAGTAAATACATCTCATGGCGATCCAGTGAAGAATGGCAGTCTCTGGGGTGTGGTTCGTTCATTTGATCCAATGGCCAATGACAATGAATGGTTCACCTTGGAAGTGACAGTGGATGGAAAACATGTGGTCACCAAGGTAAATGGCAAAGTGGTGGTGGATTATAATGAATTAGAAGGCGTGACCGGTGGAAGACGGATTGACAAAGGGTCTTTCGCCATTCAAGCCCACGACCCAAAAAGTGTGGTTCGCTACAGAAATATCATGGTTAAAGAACTAGATTAATTCATCAAAATATTGCTGTGCCAAAACCCACCTGTGACACTATAGATTTACGCACGCAAAAACCAGGGTTTTTTTGTTGCAAGATCATGGAAATCCTGTGCAATATAGAAATATTTGGATCATTGAAAAATAACAAGAGATTAATATGAAAAATCAAAAACCATTGAACCGGAGAGATTTTATTAAAAAATCCACTACTGTAGCTGCGGCATTTACCATCGTACCGCGATATGTGTTGGGTGGAACAGGATATACGGCACCCAGCGATAAATTGAATATTGCTTGTGTGGGTGTAGGTGGAAAAGGATATTCTGATACGCATGGTGTGGCTTCTGAAAATATTGTTGCATTATGTGATGTGGACGAATTGAAAGCAGCTAAAACATTTAATGATTTCCCTAATGCAAATCGCTACACTGATTTTCGCGTTTTGTTGGAAAAAGAAAAAGGTATTGATGCTGTAACGGTTACAACGCCAGATCACAATCATGCAGTCGTTGCCATGGCAGCAATGGATTTAGGGAAACATGTTTATGTTCAAAAACCATTGACCCATACGGTTTATGAAGCACGGATGTTGGCGAAAAAAGCAAAAGAAATGAATGTGGTTACTCAAATGGGCAACCAAGGACACGCAGGAGAAGGTGGACGTTTAATCAATGAATGGATTTGGGATGGCGCTATTGGTGATGTAACAGAAGTTCATGTATGGACGAATCGTCCTGTTTGGCCCCAAGGCATTGGAAGACCGGAAACATTGCCATCTGTTCCGGAAACGTTGGATTGGAATCAATGGTTGGGACCAGCAAAATGGCGACCTTATCATCCAGCATATGTGCCATTTGCATGGCGTGGTTGGTGGGATTATGGTACAGGAGCTTTGGGTGATATGGGCGCTCACTTAATTGATCACCCGTACTGGGCATTGAAAATGGAATATCCAGATACTGTTCAGGCAAGTTCGAGTTCGATTAATGATGAAACCTACCCTCATGCTTCCATGGTAACGTATGAATTCCCAGCTCGGGAAGGCATGGTCCCTGTAAAAATGGTTTGGTATGATGGTGGACTTATGCCACCGAGACCAAAAGAATTGGAACCGGGCCGTAAAATGGGCGATGGCGGTGGCGGTGTACTATTCTATGGTACCGAAGGAAAATTGATGTGTTCTACCTATGGAAATAGTCCACGCATTATTCCAGAAACGGCTATGCAAACCTATAAACGTCCGAAAAAATCCATTCCAAGATCACCTGGAATTCGTGAAGAATGGATCCAAGCCATCAAAGGTGGACCTGCTACAACATCGCATTTTGAATATGCTTCTAAATTGACAGAAACTATGTTGTTGGGTTGTATTGCATTGCGTGTAAAAGACAATAATATGGTTTTGGACTGGGATGGCAAAAAAGGTCAATTCACTAATCATGATGAAGCTAATGCTTTTATTCATAAAGAATATCGTGATGGCTGGACATTGTAAGGAAACCAATGAGTAATAATAACAAAAATATAGATAGACGACAATTTATTAAATCAAGTGCAGCAGTAGGCGCCAGTCTCATTTTGGTGCCCCATGTACTTAAAGGTGGAAAGACCTTTGGAGTGAGTGATATAAATGTAGCTTTATTGGGCGCTGGCGCAGAAGGTCAGGTGCTCATGAATGCCTGTTTGAAAATCCCTGGAATTCGATTTAAAGCTGTGTGCGATATTTGGTCAGAATACAGCCAAAAGCGTGTATATCGCCTATTGAGAAAATATGGTCATGAATTGAATAAGTATGAAGATTATAAAGAAATGCTGGCAATAGAAAAAGATTTGGATGCAGTCATCATAGCTACACCAGATTTTTGGCATGCAGAACATGCCACAGCATGTTTGGAAGCTGGGCTACATGTGTATTGTGAAAAAGAAATGTCCAATACATTGGAGGGTGCGCGGCAAATTGTTGAAGCGACCCAAAAAAGTGGGAAACTGTTACAAGTGGGCCATCAGCGTCGGAGTAATCCACGTTACATCCACTGTTACGAAAATATTATTAAAGAATCCAAAATGCTGGGTCGCATTACCACCATTAATGGTCAATGGAATCGTGCGATACAGCCTGATTTAGGTTGGCCGGATAAATATGCTATCCCCCATGAAAGATTAGAAAAGTATGGATTTAAATCAATGGCACAATTCCGGAATTGGCGTTGGTATAAAGGATTAGGTGGTGGACCGGTCGTTGATCTTGGGTCGCACCAAATTGATATCTATAGCTGGTTTTTGGATGCAGTACCATCATCAGTCATGGCATCCGGTGGAACCGATTATTATGATAAGAAAACGCATGAATGGTATGATACAGTTATGGCGTTATTTGAATTTGATACACCGGAAGGAAAAGTCCGCGCATCATACCAAACGATTACCACCAATAGCAATTTAGGTTATTTTGAAAATTTCATGGGCGATAAAGGAACATTGCAAATCTCTGAATCCGCAGGGCGGGCAGGTATCTATAGAGAACAATCTGCACCTTTATGGGACAAATGGGTAGATAAAGGATTTATCAACTCACCAGTGGAAGATGCACCGTCACCAACCAATGGTGCTGTATTGGACGTGCGGGAAACAGTGGCTCCACCGAAATATGAATTACCCATTACCTTCAATGATCCCTATCATAAACCACATTTGGAAAATTTCTTTAATTCCATTCGTGGTACAGAAACACTGAATTGTCCGGCTGAAGTGGGCTATGAAACAGCGGTGGCTGTTCTAAAAGTGAATGAAGCAGTTGAAAATGCATCACCGGTAAAATATAATAAAAGTGAATTTGTCATTTAATCTATATACGAATTAAATCATGAATAATCGTTCTATTTTTACCTTGTTCAGTTGTATCCTATTCGGACAAATATTGTTGGGACAAACAAAATTAGGGGATTCACCTGACGGCAGCCGTTCACCAGCGGTTCATCGCATCAAATTGATGGATCATGATAGTTCTGCCATTCGCATGTATCAAGAATTACAGTTACCATTTTCTACAGAAATGACCTGTGGTACCTGTCATGATTACCAAACGGTGCGTTCTGGTTGGCATTTCAATGCAGGGAGCAATATTGAATCTGGGCGAAATGGACAACCCTGGATCTACGCTAATCCGAAAACATTAACTCAAATTCCTTTAAGTTATCGCTACTGGAATAGCGCCATCCATCCGGATGATTTTGGTATGTCCCCATTTGAATTTATTAAAATATTTGGTCGCCATCATCCCGGTGGAAGTGTCGGTGAACAGGACGAACGCTGGGAAAAGGAAAATTCCTTTCGCTGGAATATATCAGGAAAGGTGGAAGTGAATTGTTTGGTTTGTCATGATGTGAATTCAGCAGCAGATCGGTCTCATGTAGCCAAACAATTCAAAAAAGAAAATTTCCGCTGGGCTTCTGCGAGTATGTCGTCATTTGCAGATGTAAGTGGATCAGCCAAAGATATGCCGGACCATTATGACATATATTATGGATTGGCACCGGATGAATCAAAAGCCCTTCCGCCTCAAGTCAATTATGATAGAATAGCTTTTAATGAAAAAGATGAAGTCTTTTTTGATGTAACGCGAAATATCCCAAACAAGAATTGTTATTTCTGCCATTCAACTATGGTAGTGGATAAAGAGCGTTCAGAATTCTGGCAGCACGGTCAAGATATTCATCTTCAACGTGGAATGAATTGTGTGGATTGCCATCGAAACGGTTTGGATCATAATATGATTCGTGGTTATGACAATGAAAGTGCGGAAGAAAATTCGCCAGAATTAGCAGACTTCACTTGTGCAGGCTGCCATTCAATTGATGAAAATGGGTCAACCGTTTCCCATAATAATAAAGGACCTGTTCCAACGCATAACGGATTGCCGCCCCTTCATTTAGAAAAGCTATCTTGTACTTCCTGTCATTCGGGAGAAATGCCTAAAGATAATTCAATGCTGGCGAAAACATCCATGGGACATGGATTAGGCACTCATGGCATCAATAAAGCAGATAATACATTACCCCATATTATAACGCCTGTTTTTGAAGAAAATGGTGATGGTATAATCGAACCTGTGAATATGGTTTGGCCATCCTATTGGGGATGGAAAAATGGAAATGATATTTCTCCAATCAACAGAGATAATTATGAATTTATCGTCTCGGATATTTTGTTAACCTTGGCATTGAATAATGAAGGATCTTGGCCATCTATAAATGAGTCACACATTAAGACTATTTTAGATCAATTATCAGGACAAAGGTCGGAAGGGGTACCCGTTTATGTCAGTGGTGGCAAAATATATTTTAACCGTACGAATGGCTTAATATCGGAAGAAAATGAAATAGCAAATCCATATACTTGGCCTATTGCCCATAATGTACGTCCTGTTTCCATGGCGTTGGGAAGAAATGGATGTACCGATTGTCACGGCGTTGATGCTCCATTTTATACCAGTCTAATTTCTGTGGATTCTCCCCTAAAAACAGATAATGCTATAATGGTTGATTTTCAGAGTCAGGAATTAGTTGCGGCTCAACTATTTGCCAATGCATTTATTTTTCGTCCCTGGTTGAAAGGGATCATTTATATGTCAGTCTTTTCGGTCGTGTCATTAGTGATATTATTTTTCTTTCATAAATTGCAATGCTGGCTTGGTTCATCCCAAAGGGAAGAACACTGATGAATCAGAGTATACAAAGTTTAATCTTCAAGTTAGGACTTGGCGCATTTATACTCTTGGTTATAACAGGATTTCTCCCACTATTGTATGGAGAAAATGTGCAAACCGGATGGTGGATGATTTCTCACGCTACTATTGCGCCCATATTTTCAATACTAGTGGCTATCGGAGCTTTTTTGTGGGTAAAATCTGTGGGAATTGGGTTCAAGGATTCGTCACAAAATAAATGCGCCAAAAAAATCGTCTGGGTCTATTTAATATTTTTTATTCCCAACGCATTATCTATTCTTTTCAGTATGAATACATGGTTTCCATCTTCCATACAGCATTTTCTCTTACAAGTCCATTTTTATACTGCAATCGGAATGTTTTTATTGGCTCTACTTTACTTAAATTTTTCACGACAGGATAAAGGATAATTAGGAATACATTTATGAAACACATTACAAAATCTTTAAGAATGATCATTATCGCCACTCTTGGATTGGTATCAATATTATTTTCACAGGATATAAAATTGGTTCCAATTAAATTGGAATTACCGAAACCTATGTTTATTGGTACGCCCCAAAATTTGAATGTGAAGAATCTCCAAAAACCATTGGGAAAGCCACGCCCAGCCTTTTTAGTGCCTACTGGAACAGAAAATGTTGCATTAGGAAAAACAGTATACAGTTCGGATGATTTTCCTGTCATTGGAGAAATTGAAATGATCACGGATGGAGATAAGAATGCAGCTGAAGGTAGCTTTGTGGAATTAGGCCCTTTTCTTCAGGATGTAACTGTTGATCTTGGTGCACATTATAAAATGTATGCCATTGTTTTTTGGCATTTCCATAAACAGGCACGTGTCTATTTTGATGTTGTGGTGCAAGCTGCAGATGACAAAGATATGACAGAAAATGTGACAACACTTTTCAATAACGATATAGATAATTCTTCCGGATTTGGCATTGGAAAGGATATGCATTATGTAGAAACGTCCGAAGGGAAGCTTATTGATGCAAAGGGTGTCACAGGTCGCTATGTTAAATTTTACAGTAGGGGAAATACTAATAACGATTTGAATCATTATATTGAAGTAGCCGTATACGGACTTCCATTGAAATGACCTTGAATCGTACCAGAACAGCTCTTGTTCTGTCGATTATTATAATAGCGGTACTTTTCCGTTTTTCACAATTATCTGATCGTCCCATGCATGGGGATGAAGCCATCAATGCAATGAAACTTGCTGAAGTGATGGAAGCAGGTCGTTTCGACTACAATCCACACCAGCATCACGGCCCCATATTTTATTATACATCTGCTCTTTTTGCAGTTGTTCGTGGGTTATTATGGGATATCCAAGAGTTTAATGAATTCTTTCTCCGGGGTATTACAGCGTTCGTTGGGTTGATTCTAATTTGGCTTACCTTTGGATTCTGGAAATCACTGAAAAATGATGTTGTACTTTTTGCGGCGGGACTCATGGCCATTTCACCATCATTAATTTTTTATAGTCGATATTTTATACATGAAATATTTGTAGTCACGATGACATTTGAATTCATGGTTGGAATCTATCAATATCTTAAAACAAAAAAACAATCATGGCTCATACTATCCGGGCTTGTCTTGGGTGGAATTATGGCTACAAAGGAGACATGGCCGATCATTGTGTCATCTATGTTAGGTGCCTATGCAATTCTCCATTATAAAAATGGATTAAGGATTAAAATTCCATTGAAGAAAATTCTTTTTGTCATAGGAATTGCATTTGGGTTGGTCTTTCTCTTTTTCTCTGATTTTCTTCAGGACATACCCAATAGCACCGATTTCTTTTCTGCCTTTTCACCGTATATGTACCGAGTTGCAGATGAAGGTATCCACAACCAACCCTGGTATTATTATTTGAATATTTTATTTCCATTTGGTTATTCATGGAATAGTTTACACTGGGCAGAAGGAATACTATTTATCGCTTTTTTACTTAACCTTCGGATCAAGAATCAGCCGTTAATTGTAAATTTCCTATTTTGGTATTCATTGATCCTTTTAGTGATTTTATCTATCATACCCTACAAAACACCATGGAATCTTTTGGGTGTGATGCCGGGTGTTATATTGGTGGCGACCTATACCATTTATCATGTATTTGAAAATCCTATTCTCCGATATGGTGTCATTGGAGTCTTATCTGGATTGATCTTTTTACAAGCTTTTTCCTATAATATTATGAATGAAGCAGACCAGAATAATCCACATGTGTATGCGCATCCCACAAAAGATATTCTCACCATAGAATCAAAGATCTATGATGTTGCGGATCAAGTGGACGTGTCTGTATTTATTATTGCGATGGACGACGATTATTGGCCATTCCCCTGGTATTTACGCCATTTGGACAATGTTGGCTATTGGAATCATGTACCGCAGAATGCTAGAAACGCATCTATCATTTTGATTTCCCCAGATTTAGAAAAAGAATTAGTAAATGTACTTTATGAAGAAGCAGGACCGGGAGAGTTATCTTTATTTCTTCCGTTATTCGACGAACCAATGGAATTGCGCCATAGTGTCGAAATTTTGTGTTATATCAAAAAAGATATTTATGATACATATATGAATAGGATTAACAATGAATGATCAGCCATCGTGCTACATGGATTCAGAATGGCTGAAGAAACATTGCATTCATTCGTTTTCCCATAAAGCCATGGCAACTGTATTTGATGTATTTATTCAGCATTCAGATAAAACCTATGCTTCCCAAGCGAGCACTGAAGCATTTATTCAATTGGATCTATTGGAGCAGGATTTAAGTCGGTTTGTTGAAAATAGTGATATCTCCAGAATCAACCATTTAAAGCCTGGTGAATCCACCATCATCGGCACAGATACTATGGAATGTTTGGTCATTGCTCAAAAACTTCAAGCCAAAACAAATGGTGCTTTTAATCCCACTATAGGAAAAATCATCACCCATTGGAAAGACGAGACGGAATTTAAATTATATAAGCAAGAGAATATTGGCAGTTTATTTTTGGAGGCAGAATCATTTACAGTCACGTTGATGGATAACCCCATTTCCATTGACTTGGGTGGCATTGGGAAAGGATTTGCTATAGATAAACTCATGGGAACTTTTTTGGAATGGGGTATTGAAATCGTTTTACTCAATAGTGGAAAAAGTACCTTTTTAGCCAAACAAGCCCCAAAAGGTGAAGCCGGTTGGCCCATGACCATTTACCATCCAAAAACCAATGAGCACATTAAGCAGGTTAATTTAAAACATAATGCCATGGCAGGTTCAGGGATGGGAAAGGGAAAACACATTATTTCCCCTACGAATTATAAGCCAGTTCAACATCGGTTAGGAGCTTGGTCCATGGCAAAGACGGGAGCAGATGCAGATGCGCTTTCCACATCTTTTATGATAATGGATGAAGCGGATATTCAGAAATTTGTTAAGAACAATTCAGATTTTGGCGGAATGGTAGTTGATGAAAAGGGTAGTGTTTTAATGATTGGTAATTGGGATTAAGATTTTAATAGTCACAAAAATCAAATAAGTATTTTATTCTCTGCTTAATTAATTTTCAACTTCAAACTATCTCGTAACACTTCCCATATTGTTGACGAAATTGTTAGCCGGCTATCCCGATCGCAGGTCCATTCAATAGGCAATTCATATATAGTGATCTTTTGTTTTTTTACTTTCTTTAATATTTCAATATCAAATAGAAATCCATCAATTTTGCTTTCATCGTATAATTTTCTGGCAATATTTCCTTCGTACATTTTAAATCCGCATTGAGTATCACTGAAGATCCACATAGATGGAAAAAGCAGTTTAATAAAAATTCTAAATAAAATAGAAACTAAACGCCGATGAAATGCTAGTGGAATATTAATAATGCTTTTCGGAAGGTGTCGCGATCCTAAAACGATTTGATAATCACCATTTAGTATCATTTCTAATCCTTTAGATATGGCGTCCAGCTTTACTGTATTTCCACTGTCCATACATAAAACCACATCACCTATGGATTGAATTATCCCTTGTCGAATAGCATGTCCTTTTCCACTATGTTCGCCTGTTGAAATGACAGATAATGGAATGGATTCATCTATAGAAGTTCCAGAAGCAATTTTAATCGTATCATCCGTACTGCCATCATCGGAAATAATGATTTCACTACTAATTCGGTTTTTGGTTAAATAGGCAGAGAGATTTGTAATATCATTCCTAATTTTCCCCGCTTCATTATAAACGGGAATTACTATAGATAAAGAAAAACCCATTTACCGATTTTCTTGTTCTGACAACATACAAGTGAGTGTTACATCTTTATCATCCTTATTATCTAAGCTATGATTATAATTCCCAATAGTAATTTGTGTCGTTTCAATAGGAGAAGGAACACTAAAGCCTTGAAATAAAAATATAAGAGTAATAAAAAAGTTCACCTTTTCTCCAATCGCTTTTAATTTGGTGGGTGATAATAATAAAGATGATATAAAACACCAATGACTATTCAAGATTTACATGGCATTATTCCGCCACTTGTGACGCCTATGACAGATGATGGACATCTTGATAACTATGGGTTAGAACGACTCATTGAACATGTAATCAATGGTGGGGTTCATGGAATATTTATATTAGGTACAACAGGTGAAGGCCCAAGTTTAAGTTACGATTTACGTCGGAGCATGATTGCAAAAACATCTGTCCTGATGAAAAAAAGAGTTCCACTCTTAGTAGGAATAACTGATACAAGTATAGATGAATCTATTGATCTTGCTAATATTTCAAAATTAAATGGTGCGAATGCAGTTGTAGTGGCGCCACCCTTTTATTTCAATATGGGTCAGAAAGAGTTTATTGACTATATTAAGCACTTATCGAATCATTGCCCATTACCAATCTTTTTATATAACATGCCTGGATTAACTAGGCTTCAAATAGATGTTAATACAGTTGTTTCATTATTAAAATTAAAGAATGTTGTTGGCATAAAAGATAGTTCGGGGAATATGGATTATTATAAACAACTTTGTGAAAGTGTAGCAGATTACCCTGTATTTAATGGTCCGGAAGAATTACTTGCAGATTCTTTGAATTTAGGCGGGAATGGTGGAGTGAGTGGGGGAGCAAACCTGTTCCCAAAATTATATGTTGATCTGTATGAAGCATACCACCATAAAAATGATTTATTGGTTCAGGAATATCAAAACAAAATATTGAAAGTTAGTGAATCTCTCTATCATATTGGCACCGGAGAAGGGACATTTATTCGTGGACTAAAATGTGCATTATTTCAATTAGGAATATGTAATGATTATGTAGCTTTACCTTATGTGAAATATGACTCTAAAGATGTAATGAAACTGAGGCAAAACTTAACGGCAATTACAGAAATAAGTTAAGAACCATTGGATAGTTTTAAGATATCCTTTAATAATGGTAGCGATGGTTCGGCTCCCATTTTAGTAACAGCTAGCCCACCTGCTGCATTAGCATATTTCACCGCAATGTCTAAATCTAAACCTTCTGCCAATGAAGCGGCAAGTACACCACAAAATGAATCACCTGCTGCCGTTGTATCTACAGGAGTCACATTAAAAGCTGGAATCATCTGTGACTTTCCTTCAGCGGCAACAAATGCGCCTCGGCCACCGAGTGTTAGAATGACTATTTTTACTCCTTTTTCGATTAAAGATTGAGATGCTTTTTTTGCACTTTTTTCATCCGTGACAGGAATACCAGTCAGCATTTCTGTCTCCACTTCATTTGGGGTTAAAATATCGGCTAATTGTATAAAATCATTTGGAATTTCTTGAGCAGGAGCAGGGTTAAGAATTATAATAGTACCATTTGCCTTTGCTATTTCTGCAGCTCGTTTTGAAGCTTCAATTGGAATTTCTAATTGTAGAAGCAATACATCTGCTTCAGCGATAGGTTTTTCGGCAAGAGAAACGGCATTGGGTGTTAATGTCATATTTGCACGAGGGATTATGATTATACTATTATCTGCATTTACATCAATGAATGGGTTGGCTACACCTGTCCCCACATTTGGATCTTGAATGATAAAGTCAGAATTAATGCCTTCAAGTTTATGATTATCTAAAAATTGATCCGCAAATGAATCTTGACCGAGTTTACCTATCATATGTACTTGGCTACCAAATCGGGCAGCTGCAATGGCTTGATTATTACCTTTTCCACCGATATACATACCAAAGGATTCCCCCACAAGTGTTTCGCCTGTTTTGGGCCGTCTTTCCGCCTTTACAACTAAATCCATCATGAAGCTACCAACAACGACTACTTTTCCTTTCATTGCTTCTCCAAATGTTCGCCTAAATTGCCACCGGGGTGATATTGGTGGAAATCATTTTTTGTAAATTGATTATTATATGAAACTGCAGAAGATATTGCATCTCCTAATGCCATCATATTCGTTGTTGACGATGTTGGGGCACACTTCAAATGATCTGCCTCTTCAGATACATGAATATCTAAATGAATAGTACACTTTTGACTCATAGCAGAATCCATATTTCCTGTCATGGCAATTAGTGGAATATTCCTTTGTGAAAGTGCTGACATCATGTGCACAACTTCGTTTGTTTCTCCACTATAAGAAAATGCAAAAAGAATATCATCATTAGATACCATTCCTAAATCTCCATGTAATGCTTCAGTACTATGGATAAAAAAAGATGGAATTCCTAAGCTTGAGAATGTAGCAGCACACTTTTTTGCTACAAGCCCTGATTTTCCAAGTCCTGTAAAGATGATTTTGCCTTTACAATCAGAAATCATTTGGCATGCATCGTCAAAGGAGTGTTCTAAGTTGTCCATTAAGGTTGTTAACGATTCAATCTCCTTTTCTAATAAGGATTTTGCGATAATACTATAACTCATATTTGTCCTATTCAACTTAGAGAAAGTTAACGAAAGATAACCGCTAATGGAAATATTAGCCTATTTGACTTTTGAGAATAATCAGTTAAACTATTCCTATGAAAGATGCTTTTAAAAATAAATTCCAAATCTTTTTAAGCTTTTTTATAATCTTTTCTTTTAGCCTAGCTCAAGAAACTATACTAGATGAATATGTAAATCGGCCAGATTCAACTTTTAGCCTTACTCATCATTACACAATTGATGAAGATGGATTCAATACTTACATTTTAGAGTTATATTCCCAAACGTGGCGTTCAACAGCTGATGTGGATCGTGCTCATTGGCAGCACTGGGTGAACATTGTTGTCCCAGATAATGCAACAAATAACAAAGCACTATTATTAATTGCAGGAGGGAGTAATGGTGGATCTGTTCCTTCAACAAGTGATGAATCATTAGTTAGTTTAGCATTACTATCAAATTCGGTAGTGATTGAACTGCGTATGATCCCGAATGAACCTGTCCAATTTACTGATGAAACTTTCACTCGTAGCGAAGATGCTATTATTGCTTATACGTGGGACAAATACTTAAATACAGGTGATACAGATTGGCCACTTCAACTTCCTATGGTAAAATCTGTTGTAAAGGCAATGGATGGTATTCAGCAATTTTTTGATGAAGAATTACAATTAGAACATCTTGTCGAAGAATTTGTTCTCTTCGGAGGCTCAAAGAGAGGATGGACCACATGGCTTACCGCAGTTGTTGATGATCGTGTCCATTCTATTATGCCAGCCGTTTTTGATGCTTTGAATTTATTAAAATCATTTAAACACCATTATGGAGCATACGGATTTTGGTCGGAAGCTGTGAATGATTATGAAGAAGCGGGAATTTTTGATCGATTTATAGAACCAGAAATTTATGATTTAATGGATATTGTTGATCCATTGAGTTATGTAGATAGACTTGATATGCCCAAATTTTTAATCCATTCTGCAGGCGATGAATTTTTTGTTCCATCTTCGCAATTTTATTTTGATCAATTACAGGGTATTAAATATCAACGGTATGTAGCCAATTCAAGTCATGGACTTGATCAGCAATTTGATGATGTCATTGTTAGTATTATGGCATTTTACCGTGCAATGTTAAATGATTATTCTTTACCTGAATTTTCATGGACGATGGAAGAAAATGGGTCTATCCGGTTTGAAACGGAAACAGACCCAATGTCGGTCAAATTATGGGTTGCACATAATCCAAATGAATTTGATTTTCGCTATTATTCTGTTGGAGCAATCTGGCAAGATTCTCTTTTGACAGAAATTGAACCGGGCGTTTATGTGGGCGAAATTCCCATACCTGATTCAGGGTATTCTGCCTTATTTATTGAAGCATCATATTCATCCGTTTCACCCTATTATTTTACATTTTCAACAGATGTAAGTTTTTTACCGAAACAATTGCCACATGCAACAGATATTACATTTTCAGTTATTGATTCATTAGGTGGTTGGGATAATTATTATATTATTGGTGACGCATCTAGTAATTTACCATTTTATCTACATGATGATGGAGTTAATGGTGATGAATTTGCCAATGATGGCATTTGGGCCGGGACTATTCCTTTTGTTTTAGACGGTTCATATAGTTGGGAAGTACATTCAATTATTGATGGAATTGACTATCACCATAGTGACAATACATTGTTAGAGTTTGAAGTTGTTAATGGTTCATTTTCTGGGCAAAATGATTTTGTGAATACAAATCAAGGCCCATTAGAAATACAACCGTTAAATATGCCATCACAATTAGCACTTTTTTCATCTTATCCAAATCCTTTTAATCCAACCACGACTATTCGTTTTAGTATAGATAGAAAGAGTGAGACTTCCATTCATATCTTTGATATTACTGGAAAAATGGTTCACACCTTATCAGAAGGTACGATGGATGCTGGAATGCACGAAATACAATGGAATGCTTCAGTACATGCATCGGGCGTATACTATGTTCAATTAACTTCTGGAAATAAGACTGAAGTTCAGAAAATATTATTACTAAAATAGTATAATTTTAAAAAACCTATTTGTTTGAGTCATTATAATGTAACTCAAAAGAATCTATGACACCGCCATAAGTACCATCACCATTCATTTTTTGAGTGGTTGCTTTTAAAACATCCCCATTAATATCAATAACAATATAATGATATTCATAATATTGCCCTTCATCTGATTCATTACTATTAGGACGTGCAGGATGATCAGGAATATCAATCTGTTCCCATTCTTTATATTTATGATTGTCTAGAAAAGAGCCAGCACCACCTGTCACAATATAGGCAGCATTATTTCCTGATCCTGTTTCAGGATCATATGGAGGATGGGGGAGACCACGTTCATAATCGTGTGTATGACCACTAAAAACGATATCTACACCATTTAGCTCCATTAAAGGAACGATTTCTTTCCGTAAATAATATTCTCCATCATAATAACCACCAGACCAACATTCAGAGTAAGGTGGTTGATGAAAAAAGACAAAAGTCCATTTTGCAGTTTCTCGTGCTTTTTCTAAATCGTGTTTTAACCATTCATATTGTTGACTCCCAGGTGGAATACGATGTCCTTTTGGTCCATCTCCTTTATTGGGATCAATAAAAACAAAATGTGCATTTCCATAATCAAATGAATACCAATATTCTGTACTTCCTGTGGCCGTTAGTGGATGATTCACTCGTTCTTCAAATGGATAAACTTTACCTAATGCCCAATAGCCACCGTATTCATGATTTCCAATTGAAATATACGAGGGGATTTGACCGCCTAACCATCTTAATGGATATAAATATTCATCTACCCATTGGGATAAATGAATTCCTGTTGTGACTACATCACCTACACTGCAAATAAAATCGATATTTTCACGTGTCATCATTTTTACAACATTTTCAGCGACTCTTGGGTAACTCCGATTATCCCCATAGACAGAAAATGCAAAAGGCGCATTATCTAATTTTTTTGTCCGAAAATTTTGAAGTGGACTGGCCATTGTACCTGAAACAACTCGGTAATTATAATGAGTGTTTTTTTCAAGTCCGACGAGTGTTATTTCATGAATAGTCGAATGAGAATATTGACCATGTATTACATGATTTAGGGCATCTTCACCATACACAATTGCACCGAAAGAAGGGAGTGCCGTTTCCCACATGATTGTAATCCCATCATTCTGAACATTTTGAAGATAAGGTGGAACTACAAATACTGGTTCAGTACTTAATTTTTTATTTAGCCAATTCATCTGGATATCTAGTTGGTTCAATTTTACTTCAAGTGGTTTTTTTGAAGAGAACGCTTTATTTAATGCTAACGTTGCTTCTGATAACCAATCTGTATTAGGTGATGGATGCCTTTGATAATACCTATCCCATCGTTCTAGTTTTTTTACCATCAAATCAAATGATTCTGCCAACTTTATTGCTTGACCAGAAAGAATTCTAACATCCTTTAATTCACCTACATTTTGTTCATTCATCGCTTTGATAGAGAAAGAGACAACATCATGTTCTGATGCATTTATTTCAAATAGAATATTTCCTGAACTATCTCTGAATTCATGAAGTTTTTCTCCTTGGTACCATAATTCCCCTTTATCGTTAGTATATGCATGAATGTAAAGCCGGCTGTTGGAGATAGAAAACCCGTCAATTGTTGCGGGTAATTTAACATTTAATCTATACCAGGCATGTTTATACTCACCTTTCCATGAACCAGATATTTTTCTCTGATTCCATTGCGAATCATCAAATTGTGGTTGACTTGCATCATCGTTTGCCATCATTTTCCACTTTGCATCTTGAACGCGTATTCCATTTAGGGATGGTTTTAATGCTTGTACATTATTCATTGCCGAATAAAAGTCGCTGTATCCACGAGGGTAAGCCACTATATCTGCTTGATAGAATTGGCCATAATAGCCTGTATGTTCACCACGAATAATTAGAGAAAAAGATTCATTTCCACTTGCATTCTCAATGATCATTATTTTGCCAGAACGTTGTGTTACATCCATTAATTTTTTTCCATCCAAATAAACAGTCCCTTTGTCATCTACTTTTAACTCTAGAAAGACGTCTTTTCCTTTAAATGACTCAGGAATTATTACATGTCTTCTCCACCATTTCGTTTTGTATTTATCCCACCATTTAGTATTTAAAGTCCAGGGATTCCATTCATTTGTTATTTTGAAATTCTGCGCTTTATTGAGTGTTGTTTCACCGTGATGAACATCCCAATCAATTAACTCTAAAATGGGATGTGGTTCATGATTTTGTTCTTTACCCCATTCGGGTATACCTTGCCCAAATAGAGATGAAATGAAAAGTATTATATAAATGATATTTTTCATGATTTCTCTTTTTGAAATAATGGCATTAAGGATGATTGTGTTCTTAAGATAACTGTAATAATTACAGCAAAAAATGAAATAAATGTTATTGGTACCATATTCCCAGGCCAAGATGAAATTTGTGTCCATTGATTCACTCCAATGGGGAACACATGTAATCCAGCAACTACACAACCTATATATCCAGCAAATTGGGTTAGACGAAACGATTTTTGACTAAATGGAAATAAATGTGGAAAAGATGTTATAAATGCTAGCCCAATGAGTAATAATGAAATAAATCCGCTAATGAGAACAAATTCTCCTAATACATTCATTTTCAGGAATGAATAGAATATTTTATAATGATTTGGTTTAAGAATGAGTAATGATATTAATGTATGAAAAAAGGATAATGTAAATCCCCACAATCCAAATAATCTTTTTCCTATTTCAATTCTGCCAAACTTTTTTGGGAATCTTCGCGCTAATGGGCCAATCGATAAAGAAAGTGCAATTAATAATATGGCTGCAAGGGCAATACCTTTATTTAACACATCAATGATATAAGAAAGGGGTACTCCATTAAAAATATGATACCGAATAATAGCATAAATAACTGAAATCGATATGACCAAAATTATGATTGTGTTAGTTTTTTTGTGCATAGAAGAATGAAAAAATAGGGAACCTATTGATATTGTAAAATAATATTATTCAGTTCCTTAAATTATGATTTTAATCCATTGGTATTTTTATTTAAAAAAAATACATCATTCCTATAAATAAATTAACGAGTTTTTCTTCGCATATAATTTGATGCTATTGTATTATTACTTCAATATATATATTGTAGTCTAGGTTTGATCATTTCTGAGTAGCCACCTTTTATTCTAAAAATATTATGTCACAAAAAAGTTGAATTATTAAAATTATTATTTGTAATTTATAGTAATGAGAATCAGTATCAATAACAATAATATATTTACAACAATGAAAGTTTAGATCAAATTATCGTGAATAAATTGAATTTAACAAAAGGACCAGCTCGACTATTCCAATGTAATAATTGTCATCGAATTCATTTTGAATATGGATCAATTGCGTTGGATTTAGAGCTAAATGATTTCTGGAGATTCAGTGTATTAGTCCAAGATTCTCAAAAAATTAGAAAAAAATCTTCCTTTTATGAAATACCAGTTGTTCATCAAAATGTATTTTTAAAAATACATGAGAACCACTATCTTGATATAAGAGAAATTGTTATTGAAGCTGGTCAATTGTTGAAGATAGAATATTTATTATCATCTGGTGAATTATTAGACCATCATACAATGGATGAATCATATTGGTTTAAACCACATACGAAAGTATTAAGCTAATGAGAAAAGCACCTTTTGTTGGCATTTTGGCTTTTTCAATTGTTTTATTTATGATGCCCATAGGCCATATGGTTATGGTATTAATTGAATTTATATTTGGTCATCATTATAAATACCCAGCTGCTACATTATTAGGATTATTTGGAGCGTTGTTTCTACTTATAGGTACCAAAAGTGAGAATGAAAATATGGGTACATTGTTAGGATTCTTCTCTGGAATATTTATATGGACAGGATGGGTTGAATTTTCCTTTGTGTATTTTGCAAGTCATTTAAATATTGCACCCCTAATAGAGAATGGGGAAGTAGTCACTAAACCAGAATATCTATTGATGCCATCCTCCATCGGAATATTTTTTGCTACAGTATTATTTTTTTTCTTCAATAAAGATACTCGATGTAATTTTTTCAGATGGTTTCATCGTCATTTAAAATTAAAAGTAGGAAAACCATCATCTGTAAGAAATAGAACCATTTCTTCTATCACTGCAATGGAAACTATATATATTACATGGTTTTTCTATATTATTTTATTACTCGTCTATGATGAATCGTTGTTTGGACAATATCCATTAGCAACATATAGTATGTTTTTTATTTCACTTGTTTGGTCATTATATTTGTTTATTCGATTAATAAAATTTCAAATAATGGCTCCAGCAATACGATATGCAATACCGACCGTTATAATTTTTTGGAATACAGTAGAAATATTAGGTAGATGGAATTTCTTTGAAGAAATTTGGGTTCAACCACAAATCTTTATTACAGAAATGTCTTTGATTGTTATTGCCTTTATTTCTGTTACTGTATTGTCAATTTATTCTTCCAATAAGACAGAAAAAATACATAAAATAAAAAATGTGTAACGATTCATTAAAAATAATATCTAAATATCTAAATAAATCAGATGAATATTCATTAACTGTTAAAGAAGTTGCAACTGAAAGAGAATTGCCAGATAACTTTTTACAAAAAATAGCCCAAGATTTGGCAAAATGGAAATTGTTAGAGTCAAAGCGTGGTCGTAATGGTGGTGTTAAGCTAGGTAGAGCAAGTAATGCAATTACTGTTCGAGATGTAATGAAAAGCGTCAACGGGGAGTACGATCATGAATGTATCATTGGAGAAAATTCAGGTGCAATCGATAACTTTTGTCATGTGTGTAACCATTATTATTCCCATTTTTCAGAAGCATATTTTAATACATCTCTAAAGGATTTATTAGATAAAGAAAACTGCTGCAAACATAAAGAAGTCCATTTAACATAATCCACATGACGAATATTCTTAGGAAAGAAAAATGAGTGAACTAATAAATAATAGACAAAATCGAATCGAAATTATGAAAACGTTGGTTCGCCAATTACACGATGGCAGTGCGCCTAGTAAAGTGAAAAGCCAATTAGAAACAATGTTAAAGGAAGCCGATTACTCCGATGTTTTTCGAATGGAAATTCAACTGATTGAAGAAGGTGTCCCCCAAGAAAGTATCCAAGATTTATGTGACACACATACACATGTGTTAAGAAAGCAATTAGATCTCCAAGAAACGCCAGAAACGAGCCTAGGGCATCCTGTCCATACTTTCATTCAAGAAAACGCTGCATTAACAGAAAGAACAGGGTTAGTGAAGCTTCTCGTAGCTGAGATTGAATCAATGGATAACAATGACGATGCATTGCCAAAAATGAGAGAAATCCAATTGCAACTTAATGAACTCATGGATACAGATAAACATTATCGTCGCAAGGAAAATCTTATTTTCCCATATTTTGAGAAAAAAGGTGTACCGGGTGTTCCCGCGGTTATGTGGGGAAAAGACGATGAAGTGCGTGACTTATTAAAAGGAACTATTGCCGGGTTACAGGGGATAGATTCCATTGAAGCATCGGAAGCAAAAGCATATAATCTATTTACGGTTATTCCTTCTGTGGAAGCAGTAGATGAAATGATTTATAAAGAAGAAAAAGTATTTTTACCAACCGCATTAGATTTGCTTTCAGATGTTGAGTGGTATGAAATTTATTCGCAAACAGAAGAAATTGGCTATTGTCTTTATGTCCCAGAATTTGAATGGATGCCAGAGGATATTGAATTGGACCAATTAGATATTAAATCGATGGATGGCAAGATACAATTACCTACTGGTTTATTCACGCTGGAAGAAATGATTAGTATGTTTCAAACATTACCTTTCGATATGACATTTGTGGATAAAGATGATAATGTGCGATTCTTCAGTGACAGCCCAGAAAGAATCTTTGATCGAACTCGTGCAATATTAGGACGAAAAGTTCAATATTGTCATCCACCTTCAAGTGTGAATATTGTAAATCAAATATTAGAAGATTTTAAATCGGGGAAAGAGACCCAAGCACGATTTTGGATCAACATGGGACCCAAGCTCATTTATATTGTTTATTATGCATTAAAAGGAAAAAACGATGAATATCTTGGTACTTTAGAAGTAACGCAGGATTTAACGGACATAAAGAATATCGAAGGTGAGAGACGAATATTAACTTATGAGAATGCTCAAAAAGAGAGGAAATAGAATGGATATTACTCCAAAAACAAAATTACTCGACTTATTAAATGAATTCCCAGAGATTGAAAACAAAATTATGTCTTTGGCACCTCCATTTAAAAATTTGAAAAACCCCATTTTAAGAAAAACAGTTGGTAAACTAGCTACATTAGAAAAAGTAGCGACTATCGGCGGTTTGGACGTAGGAGATTTTATGAATGAAATAAGAAATGAAATTGGATTAGAGTCTGTTGATATAAATAATGAAGCACCAGAAATAACCCTTTCGGCTCAAGCACCAGAATGGGCGAAGGGAGAGCCAAAACATATTATTGATGGAACTGCAATGTTGGATACAGGAGAACACCCATTAAATCATATGAATCAACTCATGGCTGAACTAGGGACTGGGGAATTTGTATTATTGAAAACAAATTTTCCACCCTTACCCATGCATGATGCTATGAGCCAACAAAAATATTTGGTGTATCATTTCGCAGAAGGCGATCAGCACCAAACGTATGTATGTAAACAATAGTCACTAGCGAGAGCTGCACTATGTCTCGGTTAAATGGAAAGAGACAAAAGAAGAGTCTTCTTTTTCGGTTTTCTAAATGGATTCATAAGTATGTTGGACTGATCCTTGTTGCCTTTTTATTATGGATGAGTGTTTCAGGCATTTTGTTGAACCATCCAAAGGCAATTAGTTCTATCTCAATTCCTAGTTGGGCTGTTCCGTCTCATTATATACCAAATAATTGGAATCGTAGCAGTTTAACTCATGTTGTCTATTCTCAATTACAGAAAGATCTTGTATTTGGTTCTGGGAAAAGTGGTGTTTGGAAGTCTAATGATGGTGGAAAAACATTTATCCCATTTATGGATGGCAAATATCCAAATTCAGAATTTTACCGAAAAACAAATCATCTATATTTACAAGAATCTGCAGAATCATCTCGACTCTTTGCAGGGAATGATTATGGATTATACCAGTTAGACCTTTCCGTAGGGAAATGGCACCCAATAGAATTAGATGTTTCTCCAATCAAAATTGTCAAATTCATTAAAAAAGATGAACAAATTCTAGTCATTTCTGAATCGGATATTTATTCGATGGAAATATCCCCAACTTCCCATGTAATTTCCCTAGAGAGAACTCACATCCAGCAAGCGAATATGAATGAAGAAATGCCCTTAGTGGATTTTTTCTTTGACCTTCATAGTGGCAAGTTATTTGGTTTTTTTGGACAACTATTATTTGATTTAGCGGGACTTGTATTATTTTATTTAAGCTTCACGGCTCTCTACACGTGGCTTTACCCTAAGAAAAGGAAAAAAGATAGACAATTAGAAAGGGCAAAACCAAATCCTGCTGGGCGAAGAATGTTTAACTTTTTATTGAAGTATCATTTATCACTTGGAATATGGTTTGCATTATTTCTTTTAATATTTGGTGCAACTGGATTTTTTATGCGTCCACCTTTTTTAGCAGCACTGGTAGATAAAAGGATTCATCTTCCTAATGGGATTAATCATCGCCATAATCTATCTTGGGCAGTGAAAATACAAAATGGAATGTATTTGTCAAATTCAGATGAAATGGTATTAGCTACTTCGGAAGGAATTTGGAAAAATAATAAAGATGAACCTCATGTATTTGAACCCATGGATGTTGATTGGCCTATCTTCGTTATGGGAGCAACAATACTTGAACCTTTAAAAAATAATAGAACCCTTGTAGGTTCATTCAGTGGTTTGTATGAAGTTGCAGAAAGTAAAATTGACAAAATGACGGGAGAAATGGTTAAAGATTTTAGTACAATTCGCCCCGGAGACTTTATGGTGACTGGATTTACAAAAACGTCAGGAAATGAATCATTTATATTTACCCATGAACAAGGGGTATTATCACTCCCCGGGTTCGAATTAAAAGGAAGATTTCAACAGCCTGAATCCGTATCCGATCATTATAAAATGCCATTATGGAATTATGTATTTGAAATACATAATGGGCGATTTTTCAAAGGGATTCTTGATGAATGGTACATTTTATTATTACCAATAGGGTCTCTTCTATTAGTTATGATAACATTAACGGGTGTTATTGATTGGCTTTATCGTAGGAAAAAAATTTAGACATAAAATCAACCCAAAAGAGATTATGATTATTATTTCTGTCGTAAAAATGAAATGATACCACCCATAATACTAACAGCAATTTCAGGAACAGTTTGCGCATGAATATCAATACCTACAGGAGCATATACGCGATGTAGGTCCTTTTTTACAAATCCTTCTTCTATTAATCCTTTGGAAAGTAATTTCCATTTCCTTTGACTGCTGACTAAACCAATCCAAGGTATATCGGATTTGAGTAGCCATTTCATTAATTCAAAATCATGATGGTGTCCACGAGTTGCCACAAGAGCTAGGTCTGATGATTCAATAACTAACGATTGCATATGTGTATCCACATCATCCCATGAACGATCTAATGCATTTGGAAACCGATTTTTCGTTACAAATGATTTGCGATCATCATGAATTGTAATATCCAATTCAATATAGTGAGCCAATTCACCCACAGCTTTTCCTACATGCCCACCACCAAAAATATGTAGAATCGGTTTTGGGGTAATGAAGCGAAATAATTGAACAGCATTTTTTGATTGGGTTGATTTACTTTTTTTGACTTCAATAAAGTTTTGAATTATAGGATCATGATGCGTGCTGTGAATATCAATATGATTCCGAGAAATAGTATTTGATGTTAAATCAAAAGTAGTTATCCAAGCGCGTGTTTCATTCAAATATTTTAATTCATTAAAAAAGGATTGAATGGTTTTTGTATAAGGCTCAACAGATACTTTAACTGTCCCACCACAAAGTCCACCATCCTTAGATAAGTCGTTATTCGTGAAGTCGAATGAATCCAAAGATATTTCATGATTATTTAATGCATCAATAGCTCTTTTTATAACATCCTTTTCCATGGTTCCGCCACCAATTGTACCTACAATATCCCCAGATTGGCTTACTAACATCATAGGATAATCTTTCCGCGGAACAGACCCTTTCCATTCCATAACAGTACACAGGGCGACGGGTTCTTTAAACTCATATTGGACTAATTGTTTTAATAAATGTTTTTCCATATGGATAATAACTTATGTTTGATTTTTTAAATAAAAGAGAACGGCCTCTAAACTTGCGCGACCTAGGCTTCTGGCTTTATCTGATAATTCATAAAAATCAATGCCTTCACCTCTCGGATCAATATCTGCAATTTTTAATCCTGGTTTCAAGTGGACACGTGGATTGATTAGGCCACGAACGATTCCTTTTAATGGAGCTAGAATAGGATATGAATCATGAATATTTCCAATTTGCTCACCTTCATTAACAATATCTCCGAATGAACAATTCCAACTGAGTTTACCCTCATAGCTAGAATATAAAACTCTTTTTTTCGACTCTCCACCTAGTTGCCCAGGTACGCCTGTATCTTTCGATGGTTCGCCATCATAAATGAGGTTACCCAAATTATGACCACGTGCTGTTTCTATCGCAACATGACAGTTTTTTACTGTGGAGAATCCAGGGCCGTATCCAATGACCAAGTTTGCCCAATCTCTATAATCTGTCGTGTATGACTTTATCATTCTTGCATCTATAATAATCTTTGGATTTAGAAAACGTATTTTTTCTGGGTTATCATGTACAATAGGAATGAAGGATTTGTCATGAAAATTATGGATATCAGATACATTCATACGGTTTGCTGGAATTCCTTTTACATTTGTCGATCCATCTAGAATCGCATCACTGAATGTGACGGACCTTCTAATCGCTAATGGTGGATCAATTTCACTAAGGATCAGATTAAACCCAGAGCTATAGAGAGAAACAGCAACGGCACTACCAATTTCGCCAGCACCACGTATCCAAATAAGGTGAGAAAAATTATTATTCATTTTGATTGTAATACATATCCATGTCTAGAATGATTCCTCGGTCATTTACAGGGAAATACATTAAATCTTTAAGATTAGTATTTAACAATTTTTTACCGCCATAATCACCTGTAATTTGCATGAATTCAATATAATAATCTTTAGAAAAAAATGTTGGATGTCCCATAATACCATCAAATGTTGGAATTAGTATTTTAGGTTTATTCTCAGAAAGAATATTCACTAATAGTTGAATGGTGTTATCCTGAATGAATGGTTTATCTCCAAGGCCAAAACCAAAATAATCGCAATCATTATTTACAGACTGAACACCTAACTTTATGGATGTGGAATAGCCAGCTTCAAAATTGGAATTATGGTAAATATTTATTTTATCCTTGGTGAATAAAGGAATGGTTGATAACAATTTATGCGATTCATACCCTGTAATTACAATAATTTCAAATTCATGATTTAAATATGTATTTATTGTTCTTTCAATAACAGTTGAATCATTTAATGGTTGCAATAATTTATTGAATTTATGCCGAGTGGACATGCCAGCCGCAGGTATAATCATAGAAATTTTCATGATACTTTTTTCCACCATTTATTAGTGACACTTCCAACATAGACTGAACCACATTTTTTGTGGGAAATAGATTCTGCCAATTGTTGAGCATTGTGTGGAAATGCATCTGCTTTATTAATGAAATACGTTTTTTCAATTGAATCATGAATTTTAGTTAAATACCCTTTTTTTGATGTTGTGACTTTTGTAATTAATTTTATATCAATAAGAGTGTCAGTATTTATATGCCACATTTCTTTAAATAAACTGGATCTATGTATTTTTCCATCGGACAATTTAGTATTAATAGCATCAGCTCCAATCACAATGATGGCTTGTGTTGTATATGATGGAAGGGCAGGGTCATATTGATGATGAGCTTTTAATGGCAAATCTCGGGCACCATCAGCTTCAAATAAACAAATATCAATCTCGTTTAACCATGGTTTTAATTCTCCTGATTCAAATCCAATATATTTATCATCTCTTACTTTTTCTTTCATGATATATAAAGGATTATCTTTATCAAATAAATTTAGAATGGATTTATTTGGATGAACAAAATGGATTTGATAATAGGGAGATGGGCCAGCCTTTACAATCGATGTAAGTAATATTTTTTGATATTTGGCGGATAAATCTTTGCCAAATCGGTACAATAATGATGTTTTTCCACCTCCACCGAAAATAGCAATTGCTGGTGTTATTTTATGAGAATCTTTTGGCAAAATGATAGGTGAAAAATCCATACGATAAGTTAAGAATATTTAAACAATAAAGTGGTTAATTGAATAAAAAGACAAAATAATCTTGTATAATATTAATAATGTCATTTAAGATTGATAATGAATTAGTATTGTCGGTAGGCTTTGGAATTTTATCTGTAATATTTTAACTTCTCGGCACATATGTATCCATTCAGGAATGGAATAAAGGGCTGGTCGTTCAATCAGCCCTTTTTTTGGGTCTAATTTGAAAAA
>Ga0233445_1000331_pt1 | contig 60942 bp, 56 predicted proteins | sample SI_124_October20_5_FD_182779 | JGI IMG/M metagenome (GOLD analysis project Ga0233445, IMG submission 182779) | Seawater microbial communities from Saanich Inlet, British Columbia, Canada - SI_124_October2016_100_MG | ecosystem: Environmental > Aquatic > Marine > Inlet | place: Canada: British...
TTTTTTATTTTAAAGAAATGTCATATTTTTGACCAATGCCGTAAATTCGTCACTGCTGCTGCTTGTTGTACTGTTATGCCTTGCCCGATGGCTATCTGGCGTTGAAACCTCACTTAAACTGCTAATACTATGAGTATAATTGCTATAACTACTCCTGCTGGTTGTTCTTGATGAACACACTGAATTACACGTTGTTCCCGTTCGTATTTTTTCTTTCAATAATTTCAATTTCCCCAAATCAATTAGCAACACCAGTTTCATTGATATTTTATCAACACAACTCCTGCATACACAGAATGTTGTATTAGAATAATGGGGAAATTTCATAGAACATTCTTCATCATCACAAATCCCATTTCCGCACTTGTCACAGCTGTGTTGTGGTATATTGGTTTTACAATTATCACAAACATCGTCATCATCATCATAGTATCCACCGTATCTACTAATAGGGGAGGACATTTGAGATTCCGTTATGGCATATTGAAAATATCGGGGGGATTCGCTCATTGTATTATAAGGTGTTACATTCGTTAAAATCAATATAGTATGATTTTTCTATCAATTTTTTACATTATTGAAACCTTATGAAATGGAGAATAAGGTTCTCCAATGTAAAGTTCATTGTGCAGATATTCGTAGTGATTTTCCAGTAGATTGGAAATTGTTATCATAAACAATAATGTCTACGTATATAATATAATGAAAGGTTTAGCCAAACGAAATAACAAAACCCGAGGAAAATCAACTCGTAAAAAAAATGATAATAGAAAAACAATTCGTAAAGGAAAAAAACGAGGAGGAGCAGGACTTGAAGGTATGAATAAAAAAACTCTACAACAACAAACTGATGAATTAATTTTTCGTAAAAATGACGCAGTAACTAAGCTTATAGCTATAAGAAAAAGAACTGATGCTGAATTCAAGGCAGCAGAAATAGTTTTTATAAAATATGTAGAATATGTAAAACAATTACACAAAGATACTGGTTATGCAGAATCTAAGCATGTAGATGAAAACGACCCCCCAAACAAAAAAACAAAATTGGATAATGATCCAAGAATCGCTGCAGCTAACACAAAATTAGACAAATTAATGGTTAAATTACAAAAAGAACGTGATACCGCAGACTTTGAATATAAAGTAGAAATGGGTAAAATAAACAACGAATTTTCAATTATAAAACAAACGGAACAAAACCAACAAGAAACAGAAGATATTAATGCCGAAAAAGATGAAAAAACGGATAAACAAAGAATAAAGAATATACAAAATAAAACATACTTAACCCCATTTGCTGGTAATGCTTTTAACGTTGACGGTCGTTGGGAGTTAGCTGAGGCAAACGCTAGACAAGAAGAACATGATAAATCAGGTTTTAAAGATGCAGAAACGGCTGGTTTAACTTTTAATGGCGGAAAAAAAAGAAAAACTCATAAAAAGCGAAAATGAAAGAACTTAGACAGTAGTTGATAATAATATAAAATGGATTATTATCAGCAAACAGTTGAACCCTTATATGGTAAAAAACGCGACAATGTATTAGATACGTCATTATTAAAAAACAACGATATACCCCATAAATATAATATAACTGACCGCGTAGATATGACGAAATATGCAACGTATAGTGTTGACCCCGCTGGGTGCGAAGATGCAGATGATGCATTTAGTATATATACCGAAGACGACAAATTGTACTTAGCGATACATATCGCCGACCCGACTGAGCATATCAATCCCGATTCATTGTTATGGAAAGACATAGAAAATAGAATAGTGACCCGATATCCTTCAAATAAGAAACCAATTCATATGATTCCAGAAGAAATAATGGAAAGATCAAGTTTAATGGTGAATAAGTATGGAAAACAAAAATTGGCAATCACTATATTGACAGAAATTCAAAAAGAAACCTACAAGCCGATAGGTAATGTGAGATTATTATTTACAAAAATCAAAGTAGATGCAGAAAATGCACTGAGTTATGCAAAAGCAGGAACACTATATTTCACAAATGACGTATTAATGCATGGAATAAATATAAGTAAGGCGCTTACCGAAATCAGGAGTGGGAAAACGAAAGGAGTCATTTTAAACGAAGTATCAAATTCTTATGTAAAATATGATGAGGAATCAATGTATTTATACCGTGATACCCCAACAGAGGTTTTAATGAAACAGATGATTGCAGAGTTTGCGATATTTGCAAATTCCTTTGTAGGAGAATATTTAAAAATCAATTTTGAAGGCGTGGGTATATTTCGTATCTGTTCTGCAAGTGAATGGTTAAACACCGTATATAGTGGAATAACGGGTCAAGAATTATTAAACGAAATTATCGTGAATGGTATACAAGCGGAGTATATATCTTCTGTAAAATCCCATGACTTGGTAGGTTCTCCAGAGTATTGTCATTTTACTTCTCCAATTCGTCGTTTATCAGATTGTGTATGTCATTATTTGTTAAAATATATCCATTTAAAACCATTCAGTCCTGACATGCCTATTCCATTTAACAATCACCAATTAGAAATATATTCAAACAAATGTATGCAAATATCAAAAACAATTAAAAACATTCAATACAAGGATACAAAATATCGTTTGTTACAAACAATGAATGGAATGTTGTTGTTAAGTCCTGCACTAACCATACAATATTATGTAAGTAGTTACGTGAAATGCTTTTTTAATATAATAATCTGTAATATAAATGAACACAGTGTATATTTATCCTATACGTTACGAATATCTAATTTAGAAAAAGATTATGTAATTAAGCAAGTAAAAACGTTGGAAGTTACCAAAGTGAATTATACAAATAAATTTGATGAAGGAAGCATTCCAGAATTGGATATGTTGTATATTACATAATTTTTATAGGATTATATATAAATGGGAATGAGAACCAAAAATATAAAACCAAAGAAATCTGGTGGAAAAAGAAAAACAAGAAAATCCAATACAAAATTTAGAAAAACACGTTCAAAAAAACAAAAAGGTAGTGGAGCCACTTGTTCAAGATTAGGACAATGTAACACTGACCAAAATAATATTGAGGACCAAAATAGTAAAGACGACCATCTTAGATATGTAATTGAAGAAAAAAATGCAGCGTATGTGAAAATATCTTTAGACGAAGGTGCAAATCCAAATATAATGATTACAGATGAACACGTACAACAACCTGAACCAGTTCCAGCTATTATATATGCAGCAAGACATATTGAACCTTCTACAACAATATTAGAACTTTTAGTGGAACATGGTGCAAGTGTAGAAGGAGTTGTATTAAGACCATTAATAGAAGCAACTGAATGGGGTAATTTACCTGCAGTAAGATTCTTATTAGATAAAGGTGCCAATATAAATGCTACTACTGGTTCTGGTGTAACTGCTATAGGTTATGCTATATTGAATGAAGACATTCCCATGATTAAACTTATGCTTGAAAAACGAAAGGGTGAAATAGATTTAAATTATACTCTTTTTGGTGTAGAACATGTAAATATGATAGATGAGGCGGCGATAGAAAACGATACAGATCCAGAAGTAATAAAAATATTAAAAAAGTATGAAATTGAACAAAAACTTCCAAAACTTTTGGAAAGACAAAAAGACAGGACAAAGTTAGCATGGGCATTACGTGAAAAAGATGTAGGAAATATAGGTGATAGGACAATGCCTTATAATTTACGACATAAAATAGGAGAAAATCTAGGGGGTGGAAAAAGAAAATCCAAGAAATCCAGAAAATAAATTACTATCTATTTTTATATAAATATATATAGTAATGGCAACACGAAAATTTAATAAATCCAAGAAGTCCAACAAGGTTAAAACCCGTTCAAAAAATATTCGTGGGTAAAAGAAAAACGAGAAAGGCAAAAAAATCTAAAAGACTCGTAAGAATCATCGTAAGAAAAAGTAAATTATATTCAAGTAATAGAGAACCTGAATATAATTATGAAACCCAATCTAAAAAACATATGAAAACAGGTATAAATATAAAATTATATAATAAATTAATACCAGGTTCTCCAATGCCTCCAAAAAATTACAAGAAATATACAAATAAAAAAGGTTCACAAACAATCTCTTCAGCGAATCTCACCCAAGCCAAGTATTTGTTTATTGTAGAGTCGCCATCTAAATGTGCAAAGATAGAGCATTTTCTGGGTGCAGAATATTGTTGTATATCATCCAAGGGACATATTCGTACAATAGAAGGGTTAAAATCCATAGACACCAAAGAAACATTTGTACCAACATTCACAATAATCAATGAAAAAAGAGAACATGTGGAAGAAATGACAAAAATAATCTCAAGGTTCTCAAAATCTAACGTTTTTATAGCAACAGATGATGATAGAGAGGGAGAAGCAATAGGTTGGCATATCTGTATGCAATTCGGGTTACCGATAGAAACAACAAAACGAGTATTATTTCACGAAGTAACGAAGGATGCGATCCAATTATGTGTAAAAAATCCAGTATTAATCAATATGAATGTGGTACATGCCCAACATGCTCGTCAAGTTCTTGATATATTGGTAGGATACAAGATCTCACCGTATTTATGGAAGTATTTGTATAACAATAAAACGAATTCATTATCTGCAGGGCGTTGTCAAAGTCCAGCATTACGGTTGGTATACGAGAACCACAATGAAAAAACAGATACACTGGATGAAAAATACAAAATAAGTGCCTCATTTCTACCAAAAAAAATACAATTCCAATTAAATATAGATATGTTCTCCAAAAGTGAAATATTAGAGTTCTTAGAAATGTCAAAAACCCATAAACACATGTTATCTGTTGGTGGATATAAGAAGTCAACAAGAGAGGCTCCCAAACCGTTCCATACATCAAGATTATTGCAGGTAGCAAGTAATGTTCTCCATATGTCACCAAAAGATACGATGTCAATATGTCAAAAATTATATCAAGGTGGTTTTATAACCTATATGCGTACAGAGAGTACAAAATATTCCAAAGCATATTTGGAGAAGGCAAGTAATTATATAAAATCACAATTCAATGAAAAATATGTAGGAAATCTGGATAAAATAGAGAACACGGATACAAATAATCCCCATGAGGCGATTCGTGTAACACAAATAGACGTCCGTACATTAGGAACGTGTGAAGATACACGAATGAACACGATGTATAAATTAATCTGGAACAATTCAGTAGAAAGTTGCATGTCAGCAGCAGTATATAATGTATCTCAAATAAAAATAACAGCACCAAAGAAAAGTCATTATACATATACAATAGAGATTCCTTCTTTTCTTGGATGGAAGAAAATTAGTGAAAAGGGAGAACCTACCGATACAGAAAATAATTTGACTGCATTACGAATGTATTTGGAGAACATAGAAGCAAAAAAAGAGGAAGTAAAATATAACACAATAAAAAGTGAGTTACACGTAACAAATAAGCATCGTCATTATACAGAAGCAAGTTTGATAAACAAGTTGGAAGAATTAGGAATAGGAAGACCTTCAACATTTGCAACAATAGTAGATACAATCCAAGAAAGAGAGTATGTAAAGAGAACCGACATAGAAGGGATAACAAAGATGTGTGAGGAATACGAATTAACAGGCGAAACGATAACAACAACGAATACAGAAAAAGTATTTGGTGCAGAGAAACAGAAATTAGTTATTAAGTCGGTAGGAATATTAACGATAGAGTTTTTATTGAAGTATTATCAAGAGATGTTCTCGTATGAGTATACAAAAAACATGGAATATGAGTTAGATAAAGTGTCGAGTGGTGAAATAACGGATTGGGCAGAGATATGTCGTAATTGTGTAGCGGAAATAAAGAGTCAATCAAAGCCGCTGCGTCAAGTGACAAAACAAACCTACCCGATAGAAGAAGGATACGAGTATATATTTGAAAAATATGGTCCAGCGATAAAACATACATTAGAAGATGGAAAGGTGGAATATATCCAAGCTCGAAAGGATGTAGATTTAGAAAAGATAAAGGCGGGTGAATATACATTAACAGAATTAGTAGAAATAACGGAGCGTAAAATAGGTGAGATGGAGAACCTGGATGTATTTATAAAGAGTGGACGATATGGATTGTATATAGAGTATGGAGAGAATAGGGTAAGTGTAAAAAAGCAAGATGCAACCTTAGAAACATTTACAATGGATGATGTGAAAGAATGTATAGAACCACCGAAAGAAAAATCGGTATTAAGAGAACTGAATCAACATATGGATATACGAAGGGGTCAATATGGTGCATATGTGTTTTATAGGACACCAGAAATGAAAAAGCCAAAGTTTTTAAATATCAAGAAATGTCCCCACGGTTTTTTAAAGTGTCCTGTAGAAACATTGGTAGAATGGTTATGTACAACGTATAATTTACCAGAACCTCCATCAGCATAATATATCTATGCATAGTATAATAAGTAATATAAATGCTATCAATGATTTATGATAAAATAGCCAACATGATAATATCATTATTTACATTTTTATATGAAAGTTGCAATGAATACATAGTAACAACATTTATAGTGTTATTATCTTATATAAGTAACCCTCCAACTGAAAAGATAGATGTATCTAAAATAGCAAAGATGGTTTCCTTTTTTGTATTAGTATCAGGTATGGTGTTTATAATTCCTTATGTCATATACAAGAGAGAGTCCGCCGCAAAAACAGGTGAAGAACCCAAAAAATTAAGTGGAAAAAACAAGGAATATTATGATATGTATATGACGTCACTGATGTGGTGTGGAATAACAGTAATAATAACGTTGTTATTTTATTTTATTCATTATCTTAAACAGATGGATTATATATCAATTCCATATATATCAAATTCATCGGTAAGATTAGTCGGTCTGGGCGGAATTGGTGCGGGTATAACTTCACTGTGGGTTTTTTCCAATTCATTACCATTTTTAGATATTAAGCGTAGTATGATATAATAAAACACCAAATGCGTATAAACGTATAAGAATATATCTTCATAATATTAATATGAAATATTATGAATCAAGTTTCGACGAATACGTTCAGTCGGTAGAAAAATATAATATGCATCCAGAATTATTTGATACATTTTCAAAATTTCCAAATAACGTATACCAATTGGAGAACCTGATATTATACGGTCCATCTGGTGTAGGAAAATACTCTCAAATGTTGGCAATATTAAAGAAATATAGTCATTCAGGTTTGAAATACGACAAGCGAATAACAGTAGCAACGGACAAACAGGAATATATTTATCGTATAAGTGATATACATTATGAAATAGATATGGCTTTATTGGGTTGCAATTCCAAGACATTATGGCACGAGGTGTTTTTTCAAATAATAGATATAGTTTCAGTGAAACCTGAAAAAGTTGGAATAATAGTATGTAAGAATTTTCACCAAATTCACACAGAATTACTGGACATATTTTATAGTTATATTCAACAATATAACCATTCCCAAACAAATATTATTATAAAATTCGTCATATTAACAGAACAAGTGAGTTTTATACCAGCATCAATCATAAATAGTTGTCATTTGATACACATGCGGCGTCCAAATAAAGAAGCATACAATATGATAATCCAAGTAAAGACAGAAACTCAGGCAGAAACTAATTTTATACAACGAATATCCCAACATGGTATAACATCAGGTGCGAAACCCCGTATAATCAAAGAATTAAGTGATATTAACACCGAAAATATTTTAAACATGAAAGAGATAAACCAATTTGATTTATTTCAAACATATGAACGTAATCAGCCGATTCCAGAAGATATATTTGATATCGTATGTAATCAATTAATTAATGATATTTGTACGATAGATAAATCAAAATTTATAGATTTACGTGAAGGACTATATAATATATTAACTTACAATCTGGATGTACCAGAATGTATATGGTATATAATAACCCATTTTATAAATACGGGTGATTTAACGGGTAATTCATTATCGCAAACATTAGAACGCATGTATACATTTTTAAAATACTATAATAACAATTATCGACCGATATACCACTTAGAGAGTATTGTATTTTATATAATAACAAAAATATACAAGTTAGATGAATAAGATGAATAAAAAAAAAGCCTATGTATGTTTAGATTTAGATATAAAAAACCATCAAATAACATTAGATAATATAAAGCGGCAATACAGATTAAAAGCTCTAACATATCATCCCGATAAGAACACAACCCCTGATGCAACAAATAAATTTCAAGAAATACACGATGCATATGAATATGTATTAAAAAATGAAGGTTATGACGATTATAATAGTGATGATAATAATTTAGATGACACGAATGTATCGTCGGGTTCCTATAAAAACATAGTAATGTTATTTATCAGGAAGATATTAGAAGATGAATCAAACCAAACAGCATTTTATAATATAATAAATCGTATAACAAATTTATGTGAGGAAAAGGCAATAGAAATGTTAAAACAGTTAGATAAAACAGTATTGATAAAAACCCATAAAATATTAGTCAAATATAAACATGCTTTTCATATAACAGAAGCATTAATCGTAAATATAGAAAATATAATAAAAAACAAAAATGAAAACGATGAATGTATTTTATTAAATCCAACATTAATGGATTTATATGAAAATAATTTGTATAAATTAACAGTGAATAATGAAACCTATATAATACCATTATGGCATCATGAATTAGTCTATGATAATGGTAAGAATGATTTATATGTAAATTGTTTACCAGATTTACCAAATAATATAGATATAGACGAAAATAATAATATTCATATATATGTAGAATATGACATATATGATATATGGAAAAATGAATATATAAGTATAAATTGTGGTTTAACCCAGTTACCAGTTCAAGTAAATACATTAAGGTTGATAGAAAGTCAAACAGTTATTTTTGCAAAAAAGGGAATCACAAAAATAAATACAACAGATATATATGATATATCAAAAAAGGGGGATGTATATATTCATTTTAAGTTATTATTAGGTCGTGTGGAATAATTTTATCAGCATAATAATGTCGTAATATTTCAACATTATTATTAGTATCCATTACGGGTGCATATACAGGGTTATTTTCATTAAGTTCTTGGTATAAATTTTTATTTTCGTCATTATCTTGATGATAAAAAATAAATATGTTTCTACAAAAAAGGTGAAATGATTTAATAACGACTTCATTTGGTGTATTATATATATTAATTAATGCCTTTTGGATAATTGGATTACGGGGTGTACAACCAATAAACCCTTGAAAAATAGTATTTACAAAATGGCTTGAATTAACTGAAAAAAAGGTATAATCTTTTATAATGGTATCAATATTAACTAATAGCATAGCATCACTGTCCATATATACGCCTCCGCAAATATATAAAAAATAGTATCTAAATAGGTCAGCCCTATGTTCACCATAATTAAATGAATAAAATTTTTCAGCAATATAAGGTAATTCAAGTATGGGGTTTTCCTGAAAAAACTGAATAATTTCTGTGTCATTATAATGTAAATATTTCCATCCAGGAATTTTGTTTTGTATCATATCAACAACATATTGTTCTGGTTTAGCTCTTGACGTTTGAACAAATATTTTTGGAATTTGCATTATTATAATTATATATTATAATTACAATAAATGAACGTTTACACCGTTGGAAATTTAAAACGGAACACCTTTGGTGTTCCTTGTTTAATTTCTCACCGGCACCTGACCCGTCTTTGTAATGTAGATTTCTTACAATCAAAAGATGACTTCTAATATGATATTATTTTTGATATCATATTATTTATATATTCCAATAAAAAATATTGATTTTTTTATGCTTAGGTGATTGAGTAATTGTTTGCTTTTTTATTTTCTGTTATTTCGTTAAATTCTTTTTTCATTTGATTGATTTTGTGCTTTTTTTATTTTCATTTTTGTATGCTATTTTTATTATTATATAAATTTATGCGGCAGCTGCCTTCTTCTTTACAACCTTCTTCTTAGGTGCGGTGACTGGTTCTGCTGTTGATACCTCTTCTACTGGTGCTGCCTTCTTTACAACCTTCTTCTTAGGTGCCGGTGCAGCAGGTTCATGTGCAGGTTCAGGTTCAGGTGCGACTTCCTCTTCTTCCTCCTCTTCATCGCTGTCTTCAACATTCGTATCAACGGGTACAGGAGTACTTGCAGGTAGAGGAGTACCTTCATCATCATCTGCATCATTTACTGGAGCAGATACATTCATAGAATTAATCTCATCATTAGATAGCTGAATATGGCACTTACCGTAAACACTGATGACTTCCTGAGGCTTGACAACACATTGGTTAACCTTCCAGGTAACACCCCAACCCTTGCCACCAAACCATAGTCCACCACACTGCAATACAGTTGCTACTTGACTCTTCTTTGGAACAAAATCCATAGGAGTCATATTCTCATTGTCACAAGGAAACAATAGATTTTGCGTAGTATCATATACCTCAACCCCCCACTTATTGTTATAGTTAGGCACACGAGCACGAATTGATGGTGACTTGGTAGGGTCAACCTTCTTTGTAAGCTTATCCTTAGCATACTTTAGGAATGGGAAGAAATTATGCTTTACAACTTCTCTTGACAAATCTTCACCAAACCAAGCATCACTGTACTTGACCGCGTCATCAAGGATTTGATTCTCAAAGGACTTCAACTTTGTCAAAAATGCAGACGTAGCAGCAGTCTTATAATCTTCATTTGGAAATACCAAAGACATACTAAACTTACCATCAGATTCTCCAGTCTTTTCATCCACAAAATCACTAATACCCCATGTCATCATGAGAGGAGTAGAAATATGAAGTGAACGATTAGATTGGGTACTAATAATATTAATAGATTTCCCCCCACGGTCATTGATCTTTGGTTGCATATAGCGAATAGCAGAAGTATCCCATTCAGAGTTGTTCAAAACGATAGCTGGCTTAGACATTGTAAATATAACGAAACGTATACAAATATACAACATAATATACTCACATCTTTAAATCAATTTTTCATATATAGAAAGGAATAAGTATTAAAAATTCGTATTAGCTATAAGTATACAGCGGTTTTACGTTTATATACACCGATGCAGATTTATGTTCGTCCAATCCGGTGGTGAATCGTTGATGCACAACACACTTTGTGTCTAACGACTTGGTCGGTTCACTCCCTGAGTGCGGCTTAAATCATTTATAGGCAACGTTTCATTTGAACACGACCTGCACTTGTATGGTTTTAATAGTTCAAAGGTGTATAATTTGCATTGTGAATAATATAATAAAAATAAATAATGTATATAGATAATATAATATAAGACAAATATATAAAATGGATAATGTTGATAATATAGATAATATAGATAATATAGATAATATAGATATTTTGTTAAATACACTTATACTGGAAGAACCAAAAATGGATACAAATAAGCCGTTAGTTAAAACACGTAAACGTCAGAATAAACCTCGACCGAAATTAGAAATATTTACCTATAATGATTATATAAATAATGGGATTATAATACAATCGTATACAATACCAATACTAAAGCAAGTATGTAAAATGTATAAATTACATGTTTCTGGAAAAAAGAATGTATTAATAGAACGAATTACTCAATTTTTTAAACATATCCAAAGTACAATTACAATACAAAAAAATATCCGAAGATATTTTGTAACAAAATTACGTGGAATGACCCAAGAATTTAATCTAAAACGTAATACATGTACAAATATTACAGATTTTTCAACATTAGAGCCTTTAAATGAAATAAGTAACGAATACTTTTATTGTTACACAGATATAGATGATTTCACGTATGGTTTTGACATAACATCATTAATCGCCATGTTACGTAAAACTCGTAAGTTATTTAATCCATATACAAGAAACTCATTTACTAAAAGACAAAAAAGAAAAATTATTCACATATATAATCTATCATTAATTGTTTACCCGTCTATGAATACAATACATGACCCATATAAACAAAATATATCTTCATCTCGCAGCCCTGAACTTATGAACTTTATAAATAGAATGGCAAATGAATTTGTGCAAAATACCGATGTGGTTGTTAGTTCTTATTCAAATTATCGCCCAGTATTGCATATAGAAATTATTCAAGTGGACTACAGAGACCAATATCAGCGTATAGTTAATATACGCGAACAACCAATAAATGACCGTATTAATTCATTGTTTATAGAAATAGACCAATTGGGTAACTACACAGACAGTTCATGGTTTACTGTATTATCTCATATACAATATACACATTTATATCGTTCTTTTTATGATATATGGAATTTTCGCGGACAAATATCATATGAAATAAAAAACGATATATGTCCAATACATGGTCCATTTGATGGTATATTTCCGGATACAGTGAGGCATATGGATTTATCAACAACTGCATTAAAAACAGCATGTTTGATTGTTTTTGAAAATTTAGTATATAGTGGAATAAATGTTGAAGTTCGTAAAATAGGAACATTACTTGCACTTACTGCATTAACGGTAATATCACAACCCGCCCGCAATACAATGCCATGGTTATATGATTCAATGATTTACTAAATGTTTTACTAAATAATATATAAATGAATATGGTACGCACATTTGGTACTGTATACAGTGTGAAATATAATTTGAATATATAATATATATATATTCATGTAAACATACTTAAAACAATGGTTAGTATGTAGTATATAAACCCAGAATGGTTAGAGCATCTAAGACTACTACTGAACCCGCACCCGCCGCCACTAAGGCTAAGACTACCAAGAAGGCCGCTGCTGCCGCCGCCACCGCCGCCACCGCCGCCCCTGCTCCTGCCCCAGTCAATGAGGTCAAGCTAACTCCTGCAGAGCCTGCTCCCGTTGTTGAACCCCCTTCCATCGTTGTAAAGATGGCAGAGTTTAGTGCTAAGCTACAGCAACTTGCTGGTCTATTCGTAACTGTCAAGAGTGATTACAAGACTCTTGAGAAGGCAATGGCTCGTGAAATGAAGATTGCTGCTAAGGCTTCAAACAAGAAGCGTCGTAATACAGGCGATAGAAAGCCTTCTGGTTTTGTAAAACCAACTGGAATTAGTGACGAGTTGGCAAATTTTCTTGGTAAGTCCATTGGAACCGAGATGGCTCGCACTGAGGTAAGCAAGGAGATTAATACCTATATCCGTTCACATAGTCTTCAAGACAAGAATAATGGTCGTATCATCCACCCCGACGCTAAGCTTACCAAGCTACTTAATGTTGCCAAGGGCGATGAACTCACTTACTTTAACCTTCAACGTTACATGAAGCATCACTTCCAGAAGGCAACCCCTACTGTTGCATAAATACCCATAAAATGTAACTTATAACAAAATAAAAAAACAATAAAACTACCTGTAATAAAAACAAACAAAATATTATTTTTCTATAACTCTTAATAAAAAATAAATATTACTTATAATAATATTTATTTGAATATTCCTAATGTATTACATCATCAATCTTAACTTTTAAATTTTTTATCATAATAGTTTTCGGTGTTAAATTGTACAATAAGTGTATATAGATTACTAATTATAACATCTTCAACCTCCCAATATGTTTTAGTTATCCAACGTTTGCTTTTTATAGTATAATTATGGTCTAACAATATGGATTCTAAATCGTTCTCAATAATAATTGTTGTAGACCCCATATGTTCTTGTTGTTCTTCTTGTTCTATTCCAAAATGTTCAATATAATGGTATTTAACAAAATTATCTTTGTTAAATTCTGCCCCCAATAACGTTCGTAAAAAGGGGAACTTATTCATAAATGATATATTTCCTGACACTCGTATTCCTTCATTGGGAAATATTAAATTAATAGTATTTTTATTGTGAACATAATTACACCGACTAAAAAGAAAAATGAGACAAAATTATCTTAAAAAATAAAATTATCGTCCATTTCTTTTTTCTTATTGTGGTGTAAAGGCACCTTTTCAGGCGTTAGCACACTTGACAACCTCCACTTTCGTTTCGGTGGTTGATGCTATTCTTTCAAACTTGTATTCCCTACTATATTTCATTGGTCGTTTTCCTGTCTTCTTGTAGTAGTTGAATACATATTGGATGTTTCTACATCCGTTCTTATCACGATTGATACACCCTTTCCTGTTGTTTTCCATTTGATATGTTAGGATTGAGTGGATTTTTCTGTCTTCGCCTTTTTTATCAGGCAAATACAGATTTTTACAAAGGTCTTTTGTTTTGTAGGATATACAAGATGTTCTAAACTCATCTATGTTATACACTTTGAAACGCTCCTTTAATTTTCTTTTTAGTGATAGGTTAGGTGTGGAAATAAAGTGTCGCATCTGCTTCCCTATACTCCAATCTCCTATGATAATGGTATGGTCTTTGCTATACTTTTTCTCAATCATATTCAACATATTATCTTCACTTCGTTTCTTATTGATAAAAGCATACCACTTGTATTTACGAAACTGAATATTTTGATATAATGGAACTACTATATCATTTACTTCCATCTTTTTTGTGATATATTCTTTGAACTTATCAATATTACAACTTTTGGAATTGAAAGTATTGAGTGTTTGTTCGGGTTCTGTAATGTGGATTTTATCCTTGTAGTTTTTAAGCAACGATTGATATTTTAATCGTTTTGTTTCTTTGATACGCATACCATTTGTATAAGAACAAAACTTCCCTTTATCATCCATCATCGTAAATAACGAGCGTTTTCCAGGGTCAATAAAAATATGTTTTCCCTTTAACACTTCCATCGGCAATTCATCAATATACGGAAACTCTGGTAATTCGTCGGTTGTTTCTATTTTCTTGGGTGGATTTTCCTTGCGTTGTTTTCGTAAAAGTTTGATAAGTTCTTTTTGTTGTTCTTTCTTTTCTTCTTTGCGGTTTTCTTTTTCTTCTTTGGTAAGACCTTGTAATGCTTTTTTACCTTGTTTTTTCTTATCTTTCTTTTGTTGTTCTTCTTCAACATAATCTTTATGAAGAAATCGCAAAGAAGTCGCATATCCATCTGTAATAATCGTATAATCAAACTGATAATTTTTGCGTGTTTGTTTCACATCCCATAAATAATCCCAGATAAACTCCTTGTTTTCTTCCAGACAATTATTCAGGTTTCCAGAAGTCGCACTCATTATTTTTCCATCCTTTACAGGAAACTTACAGATTTTCATTAGTTTTTCATCTCGTTTTGTATCCACAAACAATTCCACCATTGCCTTTGTATCCATTTGAATATGTCGTGGAATAGCGTTGGTTTGGATTGGAAAAAACTGAAATGCTTTTGCTTCTAATGCTTCCAGTTCTAAACACATAAAAATCATATGATTTAGATACTTGTATGGTTCGCAACACACATCATAATAATAACTTGTATCATACTCTTTTGGAACGATTTTGTATCTGGTTTCATTTATCCATGTATGGTATTTTTCATCACATAACAAAGTATTATTCAGTATATCATTTTTCACAACACGAAGTTCTTTGAAGAGTTGTTTTTTGAATACTTTATTGGTAATTTCTTCCTTGTAAATTGCCTTGAAATAAGAATTGATAAACCGATTTACATAATCAAAAAAGTGTATTTTAATGTTATTGGTAATAGATGTTAGCATAGTAGTAGCATAATAATCTAATATAGAAGATAGGTTTTTTCCATCCTCTAATGAAAAATCATATAAGGATTGAAACTCTTGTAGTAAAAGTTGATTATTACCTTTTGGTTTTGGACCAGAGGAAGGTTTCAATACAGATTTCATCGCCATAGAAATAGTATCCGTTGTAATTTCAGGAATAACAATATCATTATGGTATTTTTGTAAAACCCATAATCGTAATAACAAATACGACTTAGAAGTGATTTTGTTTGCTCGTGAAATAGCATCTTGTAAAATCATCATATTTCGTTCAGCAATATTCTTATCCTTATGTAAAATAGCAGTAATAGGAACTTTGAAACATCTGTATTTATCAGGATTGTCATGTAGTTTCTTCTTTTTCACCATTCTATATATCTACAATAGAAAATAATTTTAAATAGTTTTAATTAAATATATGTATTCCTAAATATTTTCTATTGTTGTATTTTGTAATTTTGATTTTCTATTCAAATAAGCAGTTCGTCTATATTCCTTTAATTTGTCTGGGTTTTCTTCTTTTAATTTGTGTAAATAGGATTTACCCTTTTCTTTAACAATCTCTTTATTTTTTTCATAATATCTTTTATGCCCTTCACTATTAGTATATTTTTGTAATTTATGTTCTAATTCCTGATTTTTAATTTTAAGCGATTGATTTTCTTGTATGAGTTCATCAATATTATTCATTTGATACTATATTATAATATCAAATAATTTTTAAATAATTTTGCCTAAATATATTTAGCTTGTCTCATTTTTCTTTTTAGTCGGTGTAATTTTGTCAAAATCGTCAGAACTGTGAAGATCTATACACGAACAATCAATATAAGGTCCCGACAATGTGCAATTAGATACAAAATATGTAGTACAATAACCATATTGTTTTTTTAAATATTGTTCAGCATCATTAATACTGCCGAAAACCATAAAATCATTATTTATCACGTGATTACCATTATTACTCATGGTTGTTAATTTGCATAGAATTATAATAAAAATATAATCAATTTTTTAATGGGATTTTGTCTCATTTTTCTTTTCGGTCGGTGTAACGTATTTAGAACAATAACTAATATAAAGAATACGTGCTTATAATATAAGCAATGAATAAATTGGTTGTAGTTGGAATAGCATTACTCGCACTACCAGTTAAGATTTATGGTATAATAGATTGTTGGTGTCAGCAAGGTCCCTCCAGTTATCAATCATTAGTTAACCAAGAGCAAAGTTATTCACTTTACACAAGTTGTTATCTTTCGGGTAATAATCCATCAACGGATACTTGTTACGATGCGACCTGTCCAGGTGGTGATTGGGTAAAAAGTAATTTTTATGCATATAATGAGGTATATGTAAGTGCATCCTCGGGGGCTGATTGTATTGCACAATGTTCGGCGATGGGGAATGGATATAACATCGCAAATACATGGGCATCATGTGGAACTACAACATCTATCGGCAGTTGTAATGTTCTATCTTGTCCGGCTGTTTGGGATGGATATTGTGGCGCATTTCAAAAACCATCCGATAAATGGTGTGATTATGATGGAACAAATTCAAATATTTGTTGTGCATCAGATTTTAGCGAATGTTGTGAGAGCGATCCTGGTTCAGTCACTGCTGCTATAGTGATACCTATAGTTTTTGTAGGTATATGTATATGGTTGTGTATAAGACGACGTGGACGTGATAATACAAACGAGGACCCTCCGAATTGTTGTTTTAAATTTTGGTGCCCTCAGTTTGCAGTATATAGTTATCAAGGATGTGAAAATAGCTCGGATGCTTGTATGGTTTGGTTTCTTGGTACCTGGTTTACGATGTGTTGTTGGCAACCTAAAAAAGTTTGTGTAGGTGATAATGAATCCAAATCACCAGATCAGCCGGTTGCTCATGTAGCAGTAGCAATAACCGAAGAACCAGGCGACAAACTATAAATAAAAAAACACACAAAAAATACTTATATTTTCAAAATAATTGAATCATTCTTTTGAAAATATGTAAAAATAGCTTTACCCTATAATTACACTACAATTGTATTGGAAAATAAACTATATAAAGTTATATTTTCAAATACTTAATAAAATGGATAGTGATACAGAAATCATAAATATATTCGATGCATTGATTGAATATAAAAAAAAAAAGCCACCTGTTATTTATATTTTAACACCTTGTTTTGGTAGCGTCTGTTTTGTAAATTATATAGATTGTTTATTGAAGACAAAAGAACTATGTAGAGAGTTGGGAATTCATATAGAAGTTTTATTTTGTAAAAGTGATAGCTTAGTTACGCGTGCCCGAAACAATTTAATTGCCAAGGCAATGAATGACCCTAATATGACACATATTATTTTTATTGATAATGATATAACATGGATTCCAACAGATATATTCAAGTTGTTGGTTGCAGATAAACCAATCATAGGTGGTATATATCCATTAAAAAAATATAATTTGGATAAACTGGTACCCACCGAAGAAAACCCAAATCAAGTACAAGAAATGCTCAATGTAAAAAATAATTCACATCTTCACGAAATAACCGATATAGATGCTATAGAAATGAATTTATTAACATATAATGTTAATTATATCTCAAAGGAGGTTCAAATAAAAAACAACTTAACACGAGTTAAGCATGTTGCTACTGGATTTATGATGATACAACGAGATGTAATTAATGAAATGACGAAATCATATTCTTCTACCAAATATACAGATGATATTAATTTTCTAACAACTGATGAAAATAAATATGCTTATGCATTGTTTGATTGTGGTGTAGTTGACGACCATTATCTATCAGAAGATTGGTTGTTTTGCAATCGTTGGACATTAATTAACGGTGAAATTTGGGCAGATATAAGTATTAATTTAACTCATACAGGTATTCATGATTTCAAAGGATGCTATATATCATCACTGCTCAAGTAAATACAAACCCTTCTTGTTCCATTATATTGTGTAATTCGGTATGATTACTACACCCCAACACGATTTCTATGTCTTTCAATGATGGTTCTTTATATATATGATTCATAGTAAATAAATCACATATATTATTTAATGTATCAATATCCGTAATATAATTACAATTTACCAATAACCAATTGTAAAAAGTAATATCGCCAAGCGTTTCATTAGTTAACAACCAGCTTTTATATTTAGTATACCAAGAAATAGTGAGGTCCAATGAAGTGGTTGTATGCATGTTATAATCCGTACCAGATAAGACCATAATCTGTTTAAAATGTTCCTCTGGCATACACAATTCTTTTAAAATAATTGGTATCTCATATAAAATCACGGATTGCTGTAATAAACTAACATTACGTAACACTCGTGTACAACCGTATACAAACATATCCATATCATCACTTAAACATGCCCATGCTTTTCCAGACTTTACCATGTACGCACAAACTTCATCAGCTTCATTTACAGATTCATAATACATAATTCCATATGCAGTTAATAATTGTTTTACCCGACATTTATCTGTCTTCGTTATACGAACAAATTTGTGTTTTAATTCATTTAATTGTTGCATCATATTTTGTTTTTCAGTTTTATCATCTATATTATTATACTTGATTAACAACTCACTATATTTAGATTCTGCGATTGTTTTATCTTCTTTACGTTGACGCAGCAGATCATATTTTTCAGGCGGTGGTTTTCCGTCAAACACAAACAAAGGTGTTATATTATTTGATAGTAACATTGATATTAATAAATACATATTTTCAATAAGTGCATTTTCAGCCATATACTTATACATATAAATACTTACATCTATCACTACTTTCTTAGAATTCAGTTGATGGAATTCTATTTTTCGTATCGCATTTTTACTACAATTTTCTTTTAAAAACCGGTTTAAATTTTTGATTCCCATTTTTATACGAGTTTTTTAGTGTTTATGCTTATCATTATAATATTTAGTATGAATCAATTTTACACCGTTGAAGATTTAAATCCACATATCGGATTAAATTTCCCCATAGAGGTTGTAGATTCTTATAGTGGAAGCATTTTTTAATTAAAATTAATTTTAATTTTATTAGTTGTTAATCCGTTCCATTCAACTTGAACATTATGTTTTTCAAATTCGCTGATAATCTTTTCTGCATTTCCACTCCATGATAAATAAATATTATTATATTTTTTAGCGCTATCTGTATTTTGCATATGATAAAATACAATATTTTGAGCGTCGGGTATTTCGGCCCATCCACAAGAAGTACAACATGTCCAATTATGTTTAGCTATAAAGCCACCATTTGATTGCTTCCTAAGTTGTTTATAAACTTTTGTAATAATTTTTTTATTTTCAATCCAGTTACTCATTTAATAAATACATTATTATAACTTTAAGCTAGTTATATATCAATCGGTTGTTTTTCTTTTTTGGATTGTTCCCATATGACAGGGAATTCCAATCATAGCACACCTTTGGTGTGCGAATTGAAATCTTCACTTGTATATAAATATTTTCTAAACATAGATTAATTATGCTAACAGACACATCAACCCAAATTATAACATATATTAAAAATTCATTGGTACCTGTATATAATATAGAATCTATTCAACTTTCACCAAGTACAACAAAAATCCTCTCATTATTATTTAATCGTATTGCTTATGCTAATGAAGAATGGAAATTAAATAATGAAAGTATTCAACTTAATAAAATAAATAAACAAAATGATATTGATACCTCATACTATCCCGCTGAAATTCAAGAATCTCTACAAAATAATATTCATCATTATTACAATAGTACTTTTACAATTAATAACCGCAATATTATCATATATATAGGGACTCCACAAACTTATAATAATCAAAAGTTGAAAGGTATGATTCGTCGTATATATATGTGGTTATATATCGCTACTTTTTTTGCGGACGAAGAATGTTCTCAATCACTCACAATTTATTTATCATTAACCCCCGATAAAAAACAATTACCAAAAATAGAAAAGAGTGATTTAAACCGAGAACACGTCAATACGGCATATACATATGCGTGTAAAACAAATAATGCTATTCATATATTTCGGGAGGAAGAATGGTTTAAAGTATTTATTCATGAAACATTTCATAGTCTTGGTCTTGATTTTGCTCAATTTAACCATCGTAATACCGATAAACATATGTTATCCATATTTAACGTTGTAGCCGATGTGCGTATTTTTGAAACATATTGTGAAATATGGGCAGAACTTTGTAATAATATGTTTATTATTTTTTTTTCTACGAGATGGAGTAATAATCAAGAGAAATGGCTTGAAACATGTATAAATAAATTGAAAAATATGATATACAATGAGCAAATGTTTTCATTATTTCAAAGTTCTAAAATACTTGCTCATTTTCAAACACAATATACTGATTTGTTGCATACAAATGCTGTTGATAATTCACCTAATTTAAATTATAAAGACAATACCCATGTATTATCATATTATATTATCAAATGTATATTCATGTATAATATAGATTTTTATATAAAAGAATGTATCAAAATAAATGGTTATACGATTAATTTTAATAAGGAGAATACTAAGTTGAAAACCAATATGAAAAAATATTGTAATATTGTACAAAAATTATATAATAATTCTACATTTATAGAAGATATGAATCGTACAATAGAAAATATACCTACTCATATGAAAACAACTCTTAGAATGTCTGTATATGAGATGAAATAAAAAAGACTCCCCATAGTCGTTTTTTATTGTTTTATAATTTTGTAGTTTTTATATTTTATCATTATTCAGTGGGAATCAAAGATAGAGCATCAGACCGTGTCAATACTGGTTGCGTAAAGACATCATCATCATCTGTGTCTACCATATTTGGTGGTGGAACACCGATTGCACCAGTACGGTTCTCCAATGATGGTTGACCTTGTTCAACATCAACTGTATAATACCCTGATTGTTGTTCCATATTATTCTGGTTTTCATTGGTTAAATACAATGAACGATAATAATTCATCTCAGTTTGCATATTACAAATCATGCAACGTTGTTCTTCCATAGTTTGTTGCATTTGTAGATTTGCATCTTGGACAATAGACATTTCTTCTTCAAGTCGCTTATTTTCAGCATACAATTGATGAATATTCCAATCACATTCTGTTTCCTCAATTGGCTTATGATTGATACGAATATCAAAATATCCAGGACGAGCAGTGTCATTAATATCACCATTATGTTGATAGAAATTACATCTCTTGCCCTTATACATGTATCCCTTCTGTCTAAACTGTCCATATGTATTTAACTTTTCACGTAAATTACGAGCAGTCTGGGTATCGTACCAATATTCAAAATGTACAAACGCTGCCTTTACTGGTGTAGATGAGTTTGGAATATCTCGGTCAACGTAATCAATTCTACGAACCTTTCCAATACGAAGAACCTTTTCAAGAAAATCTCTTAAAAACTTAGGTTGAAACTTATTAACCATATCATTATGGTTCTTGAGTACCAGTTTATCTGATAAAACTGGAATATAAATACTGGTCCACTCCCCCTCTTCCAATTCCATGCGAGTAAATTCCTTTGGACGGTCATACAGAAGTTGCAGTTCTTCTGTTGCGACTGGCAGAAATGGTTCGGTTTGAGTATTCTCCATTGGTTCCGTATGAACCAACAGTTCATCAATGGTCATTGGGTCGGTTGCGGTGTTAATCATTATTCTTAAAAATAGGCTTTTTAACAAGATGCATACCATTACAGTATGATATAAAAATCAATTTTTTACAAAATATTTAACTATGTTGTAAAACGAGAACATTTTTTCTATTTTTTTTCTATTTTTTTCCTCAATTGCATTAATGATGTATCTGGTTCAACATTTTGTCTGCGAATAAATTTTACTAATTTTGCCCGTTTGGTTTCCATTAACACTCGTTGTAAATCAAGATTTTGAGTAAATTTAGATTCTAATGCGGTATATCGTTCTTGCTCTGTTCGTGAATCTGTACCCATTGTAAAATAGTCAGCATCAACTGTTACATTTTCAGGTCTTACTTGTTTATCCCCAAATTTACCAGATTTACTGGTTGCTGCAATAGCCATATCCAAATTTGTAGATAATTCACTTTCACTATCTAATGAAAATTCCTTATAAAAATCTGGATAACCCTTTTTATATTGACTGGCGAGAACATAATGAGTAATTGTATTCCAACGTCTGTTATCTACAGTAAACGGTGCAGCCCAAGAATCGTCAAGTTTTCTACGCCAATTGTATACAACAGACGTTTTTAATTTTTCATTCAACCTATTATATTCTATAATTTTATCGTCTGGTATTGTTTCACCTGCTCCCTTACCTGCATTCGGTGTGTTGTTAGATTTTGAATGAAACATAAATACTATATCACTATCATATATATCCTTATCTATAATATCCTTATCATCTGTTATTTTTGCACCTTGTTCGGGGGATAACCCTAATTTTACTTTATAATTACGAAAATCCTCAATTAAATAAAAGATACCTGAATTACATTCCAAACATTTATTAACTATCATAGTTTTAATATTAAAAGGAATTTCACGAAATTTTAATATATTTTTTTTTTTATATGAAATTAATTCATAATGACTACCATTATAACTCGTCATAATATAATAATCGGGTGAATATATTTTTTCACCAAATTTATTATGAGTTGGTCCACAATTCATAATCGCATCTGGATCACCATTCTTACTTGCAGACTCATCTAATATAATTAATTTTATGTTTAACGCCTGTTCTAATTTTGAAATAGCCCAATTGTCAGCCCAATATTTTGATGTCATTATATAATCGCCAAGCTCTTCAACTGAATTTATATCTTGCATATAAAAAAATTCATTTAATAATTGTTTTGTAATTGTTCGATTCGTTTTTAATGTATTATAACGAGTTTCTAATTCCGTTGCTTCCTTTAATATTATATCTCGTTCTGTTTTATCTATTTTATTTTTTATTCTGCGTTTTAATTCATTTATCATCTTACGTATTGCTATCATTTCTTTATCAATAGATTGATACTCTGTAACAAAATTTGTATATAATTCTTTATATTCAACATACATATCTTGAGTTATTTCTTTTGCTACTACTCCACGTAATTTTTTTACAGTTGTTTGTTTACCGATTTGACGATATGCGTCACGTATAACTGCAAATAAACAATCGCCTGCTCCTTCATTATTATGAATATTATAATGATTATTACGAGTAAATGATTCAATCCAATTATTTTTTGATGATTCTTTATAATCAGCTATTATTTTCTCCATATCTAAATTATTCTCCTCGGGTAACATGGTTGGTATATCATGCACATCCAGATCTGTAAATATATTATCTATACCTTCATCTTTTATTTTTAAGGCAACTGTAGACAATTGTTTATCATCTATTTCTAATTTCATTACATCGTCTGTTTCTATAACTGCTATATCTGTTATCTCTATCGGTTCTTTATCTATTTTCTTTTCCTCTGGTTTCTGTTTTTCTAACATCCTATTTATATAACGATTAGATGCAAAGAATAAAAGATTTCCATTTTCCAACTCTAATTCATCATCTGTTATACTATTAAGTATTTTATTTTCATGAATTTCAAAAACCCCAATTCGTGAATTAGGTAAATCATTGATAATAAGATATATCGAACAAAATAATACACCACGGCTTGCAAATGTATATTTTATTTTACCTAATGCTATTTCGATATTAATTCCTTCCATGTCATAATCATATACACTGGTATCATAATCAATATCATCATTATCGATACCATAATGTGATTTATATTCTACCAAATCAGGTTCAATTTTTGATTTCAACATATTGTATACATAATAGTATTATTTTTATCTCTATTACAATAAAAATAATAATACTTCCGTATATTTTAATCTAAATTACTTGAATAAATCCAACATGTCCATATACTTAAATCTTATCCGGCTTGATATACCAGGATATTCTGTTGTATTACATGACGAATACTCACGAACGTTATCTAAAATAAATGTAAATTCATTATTTGTTTTTATACAATCCACCATATTTCCAACAAACACATTTACGTCTTCTGTTAATTCATTGATAATATCAATATTTTGTTTATCGTTATGTACATCTTTTTGTATATTACTTATCATCTGGTTTAATATAGTCATAATATTTATTAATTCAGCAGTGTTATACCCTTTTTCTTTATATAAATGAGTAATAAACAACAATCTGGCTCTACGTTGCTCATTCTTCTTGTTTGCGTCACAAAATCTGTCATAATCCACTGTAGAGTCTACTGTAATAATATTAGTCAGTTCAAGTAAATAATCATTTATTATATTTTGTTTTCCTATTACGAAACTTTCATCTTTATGAGTCATACTCATATATATTTTTGCATATAAGTCTGAATAATATTTATTATTACATGATACCGATACCAATATATTAATAACTTGGTCTATACAATCAGCTTTATTATCCAGTAATTGATCAGTTAATTCTACAATTTTGTTAAAAATATCATTATAATTTTTTGTAGTCAATTTATTCATAAGTTTTTTAATATCACCAATAATTTGTTCGACTCCTTCCAATTTAGTTACTACTGTTGCTTTAAATGCCTCTTTTTTCTTCCAATTGTCAGCAGTATCACGATACGGCTTACGTACAACAGTTTCATTTTTATTAGGCACCCCAATTAGGTTATGTAATATATTAATGTTTGAAATCACCTTTTCAGGTAAAGTGAATGTTGAATTTGTACTAATAACCGAATTAAATACATCGATATCATACATCATTTGCTACTACTATATAGTATGTTTAATATTTATATATGTTGATACAATATATTATATTATATTATATTATAATAAGCTTAAACGTTAATAACTATATATATTAGCAATTATGAGTGAATTTGATAATGAAAACAACAATGATATCAAAATTTGGGATGACCTTAACTTAAACCATAATTTACTTAGAGGAATTTATGCATGCGGATTTGAAACGCCTAGTCAAATTCAAAAACTTGCTATAATGCCTATTATTTCTGGGAATGATGTTATCGCACAAGCACAATCTGGTACTGGTAAAACTGGTGCATTTTCTATAAGTGCATTACAAACTATAGATATATCACTTGAACAATTACAAGTTATTATTATTGCACCTACACAAGAATTATCTAAACAAATTTACAATGTTATTAAACAGATTAGTGAATTTATGGACAGATTGAGAATACAACTTCTAATCGGTGGTACATCAGTACAAAATGATGTTGATAGTCTACGTAAAGCTACTCCACATATTGTAATTGGTTGTTCTGGACGTATTTTTGATATGGTCAAACGGAGACACCTTTGTTTACATACAGTAAAACTATTTATTTTAGATGAAGCCGATGAAATGTTATCACAAGGGTTTAAAGAACAAATTCATACTATTTTTAATTATTTTAGTGAAAATATTCAAGTTGCTATTTTTAGTGCTACTTTACCCCGAGATGTATTACAACTTACCGATAAATTTATGAAAGAACCTATTAATATTACTATGAAACGAGAAAACCTTACCCTTGAGGGTATTGAACAATATTATGTTGCTATGTATACTGACAATGATAAATTTGAAATGTTAAAACAAATTTTTGAAAATCTCACTGTTTCACAGTCCATTATTTATACTAATAATGTAAAACGGGTCAGTGATTTATATGATGCTATGATTCGCGAAGGATTTCCTGTTTGTTGTATACATAGTTCTATGGAAAAAGGTATGCGTAATAAAGCACTCGATGAATTCCGTGCTGGTAAATACCGGGTTTTAATTTCATCGAACATTACCGCAAGAGGTATTGATATACAACAAGTTGGTACCGTTATTAATTTTGACATTCCAAAATGTGTGCATACTTATTTACATCGCATTGGACGAGGTGGACGATGGGGTAGAAAGGGATTAGCTATTAATTTTGTAACTGAAGACGACCTTCATATTATGAAACGCATTGAATCTCATTATAGCATTACGATTAACGAATTTTCTACCAGGACATCTTCCATGTAACTTTTCATCTATACATGCGTTAAACGTATTTTCTTTTTATTACTATAATATGTATAGTAATAGAAATGTTTTCATTTATACCGAACTTTTCCAGTAATACCGTTTCAAATGATACCCCTGAACCCGAGCCTGATGTTTTATTATTTGATATCGATACTACATTTAAGTTACCTATTCAATATTTAGACAAAGACAACCTATTTTCGTTAAATGATACAATATCTTACGATTTAGAATTAAAAATACCATCTAATTACGATTCTACTAACACTATGTATGATTATTTATTCAATCCCAGTCATACCTTTGCGAAAAATATAATTCCTTTATGGCAACAGCATATTACCAATGATGTTTTATATTTAAATGATACAAAACACATATTAACCAATATAACGGATTATCAACATTGTATTGACCTATACCAATACAAATATGATTTAAATTGTGATACGGTTAAAAATATTTGGAAGTCTATCAAGATGGACGAGTACTTTTTAGAAAAATACAATTTTATAGAATGGGAAATGTTAAAACATTTTAATGATTCGCCCACATTCTTACAAGCGTTATCTGTTGCACATGTACTGTCGCCTATTGTTAGTTTTGCACTACCTATTTTATTTCTTATATTTCCATTTATTCTATTAAAGCTCCAAGGAGTACCAATTACTATTGATATATACATTAAAACTCTACAAAATGTTGCCAAAAATCATTTTATTGGAAAAGCGATTACCAGCTTTCAATCACTTAGCTGGGATAAAATTGTATATATTTTATTTATGTTCGGTATGTATATTTTCCAAATATATCAAAATGTTTTATTATGTAAACGCTTCTATGCTAATATTATTAATATAAATAAGAATTTATTGGAATTACGTGATTATATTGATTACACTATTTATTCTATGGAATCATTTACAACCATTTCCAACAATTGCAAATCTTATAAGGATTTCAATCGGGTCAATAACGAAAACATATCTGTATTATATGATATAAGACGAGAACTCAATGATATTTATATTTTTGAAAATAATTTGAAAAAATTTAATACATCTGGATATATGCTACAATGTTATTATAAACTTTATTCTAATCCTATATATGAAAATTGTATTCGTTATTCGGTGGGATTTCACGGATATATAGATAATTTATTAGGTATTCATAAAAATATACAAGCTAATATTGTTTCGTATGCGACATTTGACCATAAACAAAGTTGTTCCTTTCAAAAACAATACTATCCCGGATTAACTCATGAGAACCCGGTTAAAAATAATTGTAATTTTGAGAAAAATATGATTATATCATCACCCAATAAATCTGGGAAAACTACTATATTAAAATCCACCGCGTTAAATATTATTTTTTCGCAACAAATTGGTTGTGGATTCTATACATCTGCCACACTCACACCATTTACTCATTTACACTCATATTTGAATATTCCTGACACATCTGGACGAGACAGTTTGTTTCAAGCTGAATCCAGGCGATGCAAAGATATTATTGATACTATTAGTCAATATAATGACTCCAAATTTCGTCATTTCTGTTTATTTGATGAGCTATACTCTGGAACAAATCCTACTGAAGCATCCAAGGCTGGTTATGCATTTTTAGAATATTTACATCAACATCATAATGTTAAATTTATATTAACTACGCATTACTTATCGATCTGCAAAAAATTCAAAAATTCTAATGATATACAAAATTACAAAATGGTTGTTAATGTTAATCCTGATGGTTCGTTTGAATATACTTATAAAATCAAAAAAGGAATATCTAAAATGAAAGGAGGTGTTAGAGTTTTAAAAGACATGAATTATCCTGACCATATTATTAAAACTATTGAAGATATTGATTAAAAAATATAAAAATAATTTGTATTGTATATACATGAATATAATACAAACCTGGAAAACACATGATGTACCTACTCTATATCAACCCTTAGTACGAAAAGTAAAAGAATTAAATCCTGATTGGAACTATATGTTTTTTGATGATAATGAAATCGTTACATTTATCAAAACAAAAATGCCTGAACACTATAATACCTTTGTTCATTTAAAGCATAAAATACAACAGCTTGATTTCTTCCGCTATCTGGTTATCTACTATTATGGTGGTGTATATCTTGATTTAGATGTTGAACTTGTACTTCCTCTTGATAAATTATATTATGACTGTGATAATGAATGTGTTTTTCCTATTGAATTATTTAATATAACTGATTCTATTATTACTTGTCAAAATTACACTAATCTTATTGGTAATTATGCTTTTTATTCACCTCCACGACACCCTTTTATAAAACAAATTATTGACAATATTGTATGTCAACGAATATCACCTGAAAATATTAGAATTGCACTATCTGAAAATGGTGACCCGCCGTCTCAAGTTTATGTTTATTGCACTACTGGACCGTTATTAGTTACACAATCTTATATTGATTATAATGCCAATTCTGTTTTATTATTAGCAACCGATGACCAACAACCTAACCGATTTGGTCATATCGGTATTCATCATTGTTTAGGCTCTTGGAAAGTAAATAATTATCCAAAAACATTAGTATAATTTTCTCTTTATATTTTATTACATGGATAAATTTCAATCAATTTTTAAACCTCCTGTTATTACAAATAAACCTACAGAAAATAATAAAGATGATGATGAAGTTGGAAAATACATGGGTGATATGACTATATCATCTACTGCATCATCTCCGCGTCCCAAATCCAGATTATCCGGATTAGGATTAACCGTATCAGTAGATCCCATCGTAAAACCAACAGAAGAAGAATTTATAAATTTTTATTTTAAAGATAAAGATACAAACGAAAACATCAACCGCATATACGAAAAATATATGGAAGTCAAAGATAATTTTGAAAAAGAAAAAACACCTGACTCATACATAGATACTAAAACTGTTCCAAAAAAACAAGAATCATCAGCAGGTTGGGAACTTGTTTATAATAATAAACCGTATGCATATAATGTTGATAGTCAAACGGTAACTCTAGATATTGATGGTAAAACATTTAAAGATTTTATAGTGAAGAAAGAAGAATATGCAACAATATTTATGATAACATTAGAAATAGCAATGCAAAAACTGGCATATGACATATTAAAAAATGAAACTGATAGCATAATACCAAAGATAACAAATCATTATCTTATTGATTTAAAAAATGAAAACTGTAGAATAATCATTGAAATGGATTATATTGAACATAAAGACTTACAAAAAGGTAATGTTGAGAATGCAATGAAAGCGTTAGACATATTACGTGACCATAATATTTATCATTTTGATACCCATAAGGAAAATATTGTTCAACGCAAAACAGATGATAAAGTTGTAATATTAGACTTTGGAAAAGCACAAATTACCAAAAACCCCGATATTAGTTCTTCAACTGGTTTATTTAAAGTACACGAGGATAAAAAAGGCAAGATAACATTTGAATTTGATATTTGGAAATCAAGAACTAAACCAGTCTCCAATATGATTAGAAATGAAGTAGATTTCTATGGTGGTAAGAAAACCAAAAGTAAACGTAAAACAAGAAAAGGTAAGAAAAAAGGAAAATCTAAAAAGACAAAAAAGAGAACATACCGAAAACGTAAATAATTGTTAAAACCCAACCGATAATCAATCATATAAATGATTGATTATCAACGTTTTGTAAAAATCATAATTTGTTCTCCCGTTTCACGATGAGATGTTACATGAACATTTTTATTATACATCGGTTGTGTGGTAGGGATACCAAAATATTTCTTGGTAATAGAATTCATATCTTTTAATAGGTTGACATGTGTTGAACCAGTTTGAGAACCATACCCCGATAATATATAACATAATTTTCCGGATTTTTCCAGTACATGATGACATAATTTAATTGTTTCTTCCCAATATTCTCTTAGCCATTCCTCATATGTTTTATATCGGTCGGTGCTTTGGTCTTTACTATTATATAACTCCAACTCATAATACGGTGGACTAAAAAATACCAAATCAAAATGTTCTCGGTACTTGGACATAAACCGTTTATCTTTATGTAAATCTTCAGAAGGCTTACAATAAATATCTATGTTTTTCTGGTGAAGATATATATCTGCAATCTCCTTTGTTTTTTCACATACGCTCGGGATTACATCTGTCCCTACATATTCAGACGTATACGGGGATTCTAAAAAACCATAACAGTAGGAAGACCAGCCAAGTGTCGGGCTAAATACTCGTTTCGCTTGAAACACCGTTTGGTTTAATGAATATACTAAATATGGGTTCATAATGGACGCTCTAAAATAATAAGAAGAGAACACGCTACCAATACGCCCGTGTTTAATATAATGGGTTGCACTTGGTGTCAATAATTTATAATCAATTATATCATGTAAATACAAATCATACAACATATCAAAAAATGTGGGGACGTTCTCTATACCTGATTTCGTATGTTGCAATATATCAAACATATGCAAATTACGAATAATATTTTTAAACACAATTTGTTGATTGTTATTCATCTCACGATTCCGCATAGGATTAATACCTGTATCACTTATACTTAATTTATCAGGATGTATTTGTAACGATAAATTATAAAACCGCGTTAAATACTCATCACGATTATTTATGTTTTCACATAATATTTTGATGGTATCATTTGATATTTGTTTATCTTCTTTATATTCCCTTAATTTACGTAGTTTTGTTCCAATTTGCACGTGTGCGTTTGTCATTAAATGTTTCACAGTACACTGTTTTTCATTTTTTACATGAAATAATTTTAAAAAGGATTTCAATGATATTACTTCCATACTTAAAATATACAAAGATAAATACTTTGAATAACGTCGGTTATCCGTATAATAAAAAAGGGTGTCTCCCCCGATTGCTTCCCGTACCGTTACGTGGTTTTTACTTTCCAGAAGAAGAAACATATATTTGTGATGGTTATGCGGTAGGACGTCCATGACCATTCTGCTGCCAGTGTAATACAACATATACAATACTATGTTACTGGATTGGTGCAAATAGTACAATAATGGGATAATTACACAGATGGTTCTTTATATCATTCTTTGAATTTATATAGTTATCAGAAAAAACACAAAATAAAAAACTCTTTCAGATTTCGAAAAAAGGACATTCTGAAAATGTCCATTTTTGAAAAGTCCAGCCATTTCTTTTTCGGAAAAAACACGAAAATCCAGTTGTGAGCATAATGCAGCAAAACCCGAATTTATAAAAAAAATTTGTTACTGAAAAAAAATTTATAATTTATTGGAAAAAGGATTTAGGCGTTTTTTCTGTTCTAATTATATAGAACATTTAGAATGAAAAAAACGCCAAAAAACGCCGAAAAATATAACTGTACAGAATGCAACTTTAATTGCAGCAAAAAAAGTGAATATAATAGACACATATTGACTGCAAAACATAAAAATAGAACAAATAGAACGGAAAAATCGCCAAAAAACGCCGAATATTTTGAGTGCAATTGTGGTAAGGTATATAAAGCCCGAAATAGTTTATGGTATCATAAACAGAAATGTAACATAGATATAAATACAAATACCACAGATATTGCACCGACCCCACAAGTAATACAAGTACAAGACCCTCAAATTGTTAGCATAATGGATACATTAATAAAAGAAAATGCAGATTTTAAGAAATTATTGATTGAGCAAAATTCCCAAATAATGGAAGTAGCAAAGAATTCTCAAATCATAAACAATAACACCACAAACAATAACAATCAGTTTAATCTTAATTTTTTCCTCAATGATACATGTAAGGACGCAATGAACATAACAGACTTCCTTGGTAATCTGGACGTGCAAATAGATGAGATAGAATACATAGGACATCATGGGTATGTGAATGGTATGACGAAGATGATCATGGAACGGTTAAAGGGTATGGATATCACAAAGCGACCTATACATTGTACGGACATCAAACGAGAAACGATGTATATCAAAGATAAAGATGAATGGAGTAAGGACACAGAGGAGCTAACCAAACTACGAAAAATATTAAACCGTGTTACGATGAACAATTGTAGAACAGTTCCAAAATGGAAATCTGCCCACCCAGATTGTGAAATAATGGAAACTCGTAATAACGAATTCTGTTATAAAATGATGCGATTAATGTTAGGAGATGTGGAAGACGCCCAAATAAAGTTAGATAACAAAATAATTAAGACAATGTCAAAGGAATTATATGTGAATAAGAATAAAGCGTAAACGTTTCTATAATCAGTGTAAATATCATAAGATTATGATATTTAAAGTTGTTTTTATTATTATTATTATTATATTAGCAAATAGGGTAGAGTGAAAAAATTAAAGGTTTGCATAATTTAATTATCAGTAGGTGCCTCAGTAGATACAGATTTAGGAGGTCTTGTTTTATATTTACGGTTAGAGGGTTGCTTATCCTCCTGCATATTCAGCTTACGTGTTTCACACATAAGTCCACCACCCAAAATGCCCGTTACATCAGAAGATTGATATTCATGATTGCCTTGTGAAGACTTGACAATTACAAGTTCAACATATTCCCCTTGTACCAAATACTTGTATTGCGAGTCGGTAACGCGAATAGAAGAATAATGTGTGAAGATGTCCTTACCCTCATGTTCACCCTGCTTTGCGGTAATAAAGCCATATCCAGTTTTAGTATTAAACCATTTAACTTGTCCAATTTGTCTGGTAGAGTTGTCAGTACTGCTCATAGTATAGAGTATAATACATATACACTGTGATTTTTTATATTGTTTTAAAATGATATTTACTTACGAAAACAAACTATACAATGACGCGTAGTTCGGTGTTTCATAGTATTCATATTTATTGCAAAAAATGAAGAAATTCAGTATATATAGGTTGATTTGTGTACAAGTAACAGTAAGGTTCTCAATGTCTTTCATATTCTTTCGTAATATATTTTTAGAATGCAGTATGTACAATTCACTGGGATATAATTCATTATCATTTGTAGAGGGCAATGAATCCCATGGTAATTCTTGTGCATATAAATAGATATAAATGTATCCAAGTGAAATTAAATCATCACGACGCGTGGGAGTACACCCATTATGTATAAAATGGCTAACATATTTAGGTGTACCAGTAATATGTTCTCCAATAGTGTTCGGTATATGAATTTGTTCCTCATTAATGTAGAAAGTGGCGAGTCCAAAGTCAATTAAAAAAAGTTCTCCTTGTTTGACCATAAAATTCTGTGGTTTAATGTCACGATGAATAACCATGTTATTATGAATAGATTCAAGTATAGATACACATTGAGTCATAATAGCATTTAATTTAGATAGAGTAATAGATTTAATTTTGCGATATTGAATAAGAGAACATTCATAGAACGGTATAACAAGTCCCATATAATCGTTAACCGGACCGAACCAATGTACAGCTGGAATATTACGGCAATGATGTTCATATAAATACTTCATAATAGACGTTTCTCGTTTCAATAATTTATACGAGGTTCTCTTATCTTCCATTTTAATGGCGATATTATCTTGTGTTTTTACATTAACCCCTTTATACACGTTGCCGAATGTACCACTCCCAATACACTGTATAATTTTGTATTTATGTGCAATAACAAGGTCATGTTGAATATCCATAGAGTAACTTAATTATATAGAATTATACCTTTGAATATATATCACATATAATATTATATGAAACTTTTAGGAGATTTTTTTAGATACATAGAGAACCTGGTAACTCGCGGTGACGGATATTATGATAAAATCATCAAATTTTCACACATAATTAATTTTATTTATATAATGATATTTTCAGCGTTTGGAATTCATATATTAAAAAATCAAATATTACACGATTTTAATAGTACAATCCAATTATTAGTATGTGGGTTATTAATATTTAAATTTCACCCGTTTAGAGAACATGCACTAAAACAAAGTGATTCAACCCTAATATTCAGCAGTGCAATGTTTTTATTGTTTAATTTAAGTATTATTGAGGTATTGAATAGATATACAAGCAAAGTAGGAGTAGACATAGTAAAAAATAAGGAGTTGATTCATTTATCAACAGAAGTAGCCATAGATGCCGAGGAAGAAGAATAAGTAGATAAAAGAATTAGATAGTATAGTATCTATATCTTAATATAAGTAAGATATGGAGAACCTAAACGAATTAACTGCAGATACAATAGGTCAGGTCTATAAAGATGCAATAAACGACCCAACATTATTATCAACCCTCGATATCGATGAACTGTTAGATACATTAGAAAATGAAACGAATGATTATTTGGAGAACAAGACATTAGACGGTATGACAGAAGAAATTTATGAAGTAATTCGTGGAATCTGTCAAGACACAGAAATACAGCATAAAATCTGCTTAAAACTGGTAGGATACCGCATGATAGATGAGTTACAAGAATTACATAAGGGTAAACATGTAAGATGGGTACGGCGTGGTACAAATAAACTGACAAATGGTGGTATAGTAGTCGATATAAAATTTTTAGACACAGGAACTCATATATTATGTATGAATTCAATGAATCGTTTTATACAATATAAATACGACGATTGTTTAACGTTTCAAAAGATGTCACCAACAGAAATGTTAATATTGATGGCATATGATCATGCAAGTACAATTACTTAATAACACGTTTGCGTGTAAATGAAAAAGACATTTTACGTTTTTTACATGTTTTGGCTCGTTTATTCATGATATAAAAAAATTCCTTCAAATGGTACATAATTTTTTGTGCGACTAAAATATCATCTTTAAAAGCAGTACTGGAGTAATTACTATTTTGTTTAAAATTACCAATCATCATAGTTTTTTTAATAAAATTGGATTTAAATATATTTCGTGATTTTTCTGTAAATAATAATTTATTACCGACACTCGAATAAATAAAGCGAGTAATAAGGTCATGGGTGGATAATCGGTGTTTATATGGTTTCGGTTTGATGTAATAAAGACGTTCCGATTTCATATTTTTGTACAAAACATCATCAATAAAACAAATAGCAGTAGATTGTGGTAAAAGGGTGCAGCGTATAAAATCACTGTAAGTTTTTTTAGATGTAGTGCGATTGAGTTCGGTACGTACGTTATTAATTTTGAATGCATGTATAATTTGGTCAAAGAGTGGTACATCGCGTGATATTTTATGGTTAAAATAGTTAATAATTAATTGTACCCATGGTTTTTCGGCGTTATTATTCGTATAAACATAAATTTTATAACATTCACCTGATTTTTTTTTAGAAAATAAGTATTCTAATATAGACATTATACCATATCGTAAAAACTCTTGTTGGTATATATCTAAGACATCATTAAACTGAACATTATGATGTCGGTAAGAACAGTTTATAAGAGACCATAATATTTCTAAATCAACAAAAGAACCTAATGTTTCATCGAAATCAAAAACGATAACTTTCTTCGCACGACTCTTTCTTAGTTTAGAAAAATAATCTCCTTTATATATTTCAATTAAATTCGTATTATCATTATTCATAATACTCATGTTTGTCATATAATATAATTGGATTTTATATGACAAGAAAAAATTATTTGGTAGAACCAAAACCACCGTCACCACGAACACTATTAGATAAATCATTCACATTGACAACCGTGATATAAATGGGGCATAATGAAGGATGACATATTTGTAATAATCTTGTATTAGCAACAACAATATAATCAGTAGCAAGGTCATTTTGAAAATATGGTAAACATCTAAATGCACCAATTAATGAACCTCTATATCCAGAATCAATAATTCCAGTATGATTAGCTAACATTAATGGTGTTTTTGATATACTGGAACGTGGGTGTACATTAAACCCACAAGGATTTATAGAATCAGTATTAACCTCACAGAAAAACATTTCCGTTTTTATGTTCATATCAATAAACATTGAAGAAAATAACTTTTTAAACATAACAGTTTGGGGAACTAATACATCAAATCCTGAATCTGCTAAAATATTCTCCATAAATTGTGCGTTATGTTTTTCAATTCGGTCAGTATAATTGGCAATTAGTGTTTCATCTTCAATTGCCAATTTTAAAATAGCAAAATTTTTACAACCATTGGCAGCGTTATTTTTTAAGTTAGAATAAAGAGTTTGTATATCGTTCGTTTCAAATACCATTTCAGTATATGCTACTATTATTTACATACCCTTTGTTTGTTTATATTCTTTCCAAGATATAGGTTTAATTTCAGCTGTAGGTTTCGTAACAACTTCAGCACGTTGGTCCAAATGGTCAGCTTGTTTCAATGTACTATCTACATACAATTCTTTTAAAACCTTTCCAACCATAACAGAGCCTTCATTTTGGTCAACTTTCCCATCTTCAATGAGTTTCAATACAATTAACAATTTAGTCATAATTTCAAGGTTAAGTTCATCTTTAATAAGACGATTAAAAATATCAGTATAATTATTGTATAAAAAAGGAGTCTCAGCTTGACACATGATAGAAAATTTCTCAGGTTCGTTGAGTTTCATATCAACATTTTTCAATTTAAATGTATCCAATTTGCGGATTTCATTGCGTAATAGTATACTGTGTTTTACTTTACGAATATGTTCGGTATTGTCTTCACTGTCCATTTCACTAAGCAACTTTTGTAGATTTAATCGTTCATCTGGTGATAAAGTAGACATGTATAAATCAATAATAATATAAATAAACCAAAGTGTTTATGTGTATTTAATTATAATAAATTTATTATTACATATTTAGTAAATAATCGTGTCAATAATTATTATCTGTGAAATATGTATATCATAATAGAAAAATGACAATGATTACAGTATTTTTAGCCGTTATTTTTATTTTAGTGATTTGTTCGTCACTATTCATATCATGTAATGCTGTATCTCCAATTTATATGGATACTGTATTTAAAAAGCACTCTGCATTTGAGAATTTTGAGAACAATACAATGAATGAATATGCAAAACATTTGATTGTACCCCAAGAAAATGGATGCAAAAAAGTGCATGGTATGAATGGATTATTTTGTGCACCCAGCAATGAAGCCGACAATTTAGACAAATTTGCAGATGCTGAAGGTAAATTAGATTGCAAAGACAATTCTGGTCTAAGTAACTCGAGAGGTGGATTATGTTTGACTGAACAACATAAACGTTTGTTATCTACCCGTGGTGGTAATAGTGCGCCTAGCAATGTTACAGATGCAGGTGATAAAAAAGAATAAATCTAATCACATTGTTTGTTGATTACAATATAGAATAACTTTTTTCAATACTATTTTTAGGAATATTATTGAAGGATAGGAGAACCTGACATATTTTATAGGATAATATAGTAATGGGAACACGAAAAAATAAGAAATCTAATAAAAGTTTTAGAAAAACTCGTTCAAAAAGACAGAAAGGAGGCAAAGACGGAAACATCGGCAGATGCAAAGGCCCAGACCATTCGAGAGCTATATTCGTCCCGAATGACCCGGCCGAATTTCGGCGGGAACACCAAGCTGCCCTAAACCAGTATAATCATTTTGAGAATGGTTTGGCGCAAATAGTTGAAAACTGTTTAAGTGATGCAGACAAAATAGTTGATGAAGAAAACAGAGTTGAACCTGATTTAACAACAATGACCGATGAACAATTACAACAAAAAGCAGTTTGTAATGAATTAGTATATGGTGACTATGATACCGAACATAGAGGGTTTCTTCAAGAACATAGAGATTTTGATACATTCACCCGTATGCCACCAGAAGTCAAACAAGGAATTTATAATGGCATAAAACGTTTTTTAGGGACGTGGTTACGGAATAGACAGAGGGGCAGACATGAGAAGGTTTTTAAATTTTACACATATGTTGCATCTGATATATTAAAAAAAATACGTAAAGCATTTGGATTACCAGAACCACCACCGCCTCCGCTAATACCACTTAATAGCGGTGGAAAAAGAAAAACCCGAAAATCCAAAAGAAAGAATAAAAGAAAATAAAAAGTTTTCAATACTATTTGCAATCTTTTACATTTGGAAAGCTTTTCATACAAATATCACAATATTTGATAGTATGACCATGGTCTGGTGAAATATCAATGTAATCAGTAATAATATTATGTTGACAATTGGAATCTATATATTTTACAACAAGTTCATATATTTGTTGTATATCACAGTCACAATGATAATTATTATCTACAATTTCATTTAGTATAGTTTTCACAGTAGACAATATATGAATTTTGGTAGTTATGTCCATAAAAAAATAGTTATCTATTTAATTAATTTTATTTAGTATTTTTACACATACATAGAAAGAACACTTTGGCTAATTCCTTCTTCGCGTTTGATGAACTTGTCAACATTAGCAGGTGTTACTGTGAATGGAAATGAAACTTCAATATCTAAGTCTTTTTCAAATAGTTTTTCGTCTGTTTTAATTAATCTAAACAGATTAAGTTTTGTGAAAATGATTTCCAGACATCGTTTTAAATTACGTACTCCATCTTCACCTTGCGTATGTTCTTTAGATGATGCTAAATACTGAATTGTTTCATTAGGAATAATAATATCTTCCTCTGTAAAGTTTACTTGTTCGCGGATTTTTGGCAGTAAATGATTTCTTGCAATTACAATTTTCTCCTTCGTTTCATATCCCTTAGTTTGAATACGATACATTCTATCGCGTAGAATAGGATTGACCTTACTCTCATCATTATAACTGAATATAAACAAACACTTACTCAAATCAAAATCAACTTCACTAAAGTATTTATCATGAAACTGACTATTTTGAGATGTATCTGTCAAGTGAGTTAAGATACCAGCAATTTCCTCGCCTCTGGGTGTATCACTGATTTTATCCAATTCATCAAAGTAAATCACTGGGTTCATACACTTACTATCAATCAATATTTGTACAATTTTACCCCAAGTACTACCTTCATATGTGTATGAATGTCCTTCAAGAAAGCTGCTGTCACCGGTTCCACCGAGAGCAATAAATGTAAATTCTCTACCTAAAATCTTACTAATACCTTCCCTAACCAGTGTGGTTTTACCGGTACCCATTGGTCCTTTAATCGCAATAGCAGTACCTAATGCAGATGGATTAGAAATCCATTGTCCCATCATCTGCATAATTTGTAGTTTAGCGTCGTTTAATCCATAGGCACAATCGTCCAATGTTGATTTCGCACTCGCCATAAAATTATGACACACATCAACTCCATCGCTCATTTGAACATTTAGATTTTTGTATATTCCAAATGGGATTCGCATGAACGTATCAATCCAATTTTTGATTTTGTAATATTCCGGGTCACCCGGTTCCATTGTTCTCAATATGTTAAGTCTTTGCATAGCAGTTGCTTTAAATTTTGCTGGCATTTTTGAGTCAAGTAAGGCCAATCTATAAGGTTTATCAATATTAATGTGTTTGTTAATCACCTTTAAATCCTCCATAACACGCAGTTGTTCTCTATTTGATAAATTTTTTCTAAAATAATCAATTTCATTTGTGCGTTTTTTATCATTATGAATAAGTTTGTGATAATTTTTAGCATTTTTGGTACGTGATTTTTTAATAAGCTTATTAATAGACTCTTTGCATTCATTGATTGCATTCTTTAGAATTTTACTATTAGGTTTTTTGCTTAATTGTTCAACCAATTGCTTTTTCGTTTCAACTAACTCCAAATATTCTTGTTCTGCATCTGTTAAAACAACCTCTTCTGCAACAACCTTCTTCTGTTTTTTCTTCTTTAATTTCATCTTTTTAGATGTTTGTTCATCTGTTTCAATCGTTGCTGTTCGTTGATATGTTTCTTTCATAAATGCCTCTTCATCATCACTATCACAATCCGCATCATCATCAATATAATCGTCGTCTGCTTCTTCGTCCATTCCATCTAATGCTAAGACGATATTATAAACGCCGTCGTCTTCCTCTTCCTCTTCGTCTTCCTCTTCATCATTGTCATCTTCATCATCTTCTTCATCGTCACTATCCTCTTCCTCGGTATTCTCATCATCTTCTTCTTCGTCACTATCCTCCTCTTCCTCATAATAATTTTCGTCTTCATCTTCTTCGTCACTATCTTCCTCAACCAATCGTTTTTTATTTTTTTTGGTAGAAATGTCTTTCTTAGACTTGGTAGTAGTTTTCGTCTTTTTGTATTGTTTATGAATTTTTTTGTCCACCTTTTTGTTTGATTTTGCTAATTTATTGGCTCTATCATTGATGTATTTAGATGGAAAGATTTTTGTTAACATACTACGGATGTTATCAATGTCTCCTTCGTCAATATCAACATCATTGGGCGTGGCAGTTTTACGATTTTTTTTATTGGATTTCATATTTTTCTTACTGGGTGGAACATAAGTAGAATCGCTGGAGTCGGTGTCATAATCAGTAATTTCTTCATATTCGCTCTCATCACTATCACTATCTGTATCAGGTTTACGCTTAAGTGTGCGGGTGACAGGTGGTACTTTAATAGATGGCATTTTAAAAATGTTGTAAAAGATACAATAAATTATTACGATAATATAAATCAATTTTTTACAAAAAAATATAATCTACAAATGAAAGATGTATTATAAAAAATTGATTATAAAGCTTTGAAAATTATATAGACATAATAATATATATAGGTTATATTTAATGAATATCCAAAACACAAATATGGATAATTTCAAACCATCATCAAAGATTATTGGTGTACAATTTAGTATATTGTCACCCGAGGAAATTAGAAAAAATTCGGTGGTAGAAGTAACATCACGTGATACTTATATAAATAATAAACCAGTAGTTGGTGGGCTATTTGATCCACGAATGGGTGTTCTTGAACCTGGTTTAATATGTCCAACAGATGGATATACATATATAGATACCCCTGGTTATTTTGGTCATATTGAATTAGCCCGTCCTGTATTGTTTATACAACATTTAAAGGAAATAATGAAAATCTGCAAATGTGTATGCTTTAAATGTAGTAAATTAAAAATCAATAAAAATTTACACAAACATGTATTAAATATGTCACAGACGGAAAGGTGGCATTATATAACAAATCTTGCACCGAATGTAAAGCGGTGTGGAGATTGTACCGAGGATGGTTGTGGATATAAGCAACCAGATAAAATTCAAGTAGATGGCATGTCTACAATCCAGGCAATTTGGGAAAAGATGGTAATGACCGACGGTAATACTGAGAAGGTAGTATTAAGATTAACTCCAGAAATGTTGATAAAAATATTTAAGCGTATATGCGATGAAGATGTAAATTTTATGGGTTTTAGTCCAGTATGGTCGCGTCCCGAATGGATGATTTGTCAAGTATTACCAGTTCCTCCTCCAGCGGTCCGTCCATCGGTAAAGCATGATGCTCAACAGCGAAGTGAAGATGATTTGACCCATATTTATAGTAATATAATAAAAACGAATAACGATTTGCGTGATAAGATAGCAAATAATGCAGCCACAAAGGTGATAGAAGTATTATCTGGAATTTTACAATATTTTGTAGCAATGATTGCGAATAATAAAGTGAAGGGTGCGGATCCAATGGCTCAGCGTTCTGGGCGTCCGTTAAATTGTATTAGTGGTAGATTAAATAGTAAGAATGGTCGTATTCGTGGAAATTTAATGGGTAAACGTGTAGATTTTAGTGCACGTTCGGTTATTACAGGTGACCCAAATTTATCAATTCGTCAATTGGGTGTTCCTTTGAAAATAGCAAAGAATATAACAAAACCCGTAACTGTAAATGATAGAAATCGTGACTTTCTTATGAAATTAGTACAAAATGGTCCAGATGGCGGTTCAAATGGAGAACCTGGTGCAAAAATATTGGAACGTAAAAGTGGTGAAAATATTTCTCTACGATATGTTGATACTGGTTCTATTCGTTTAGAAAATGGTGATATTGTTCATCGTCATATGATGGACGGTGATGCTGTTTTGTTCAACAGACAACCAAGTTTACATAGAATGAGTATGATGTGTCATATCGTCAAAATTATGAAGCGTGGTGACACCTTTCGTATGAATGTTGGCGATACCAAACCTTACAATGCTGACTTCGATGGGGATAGATTTTGTCCCAAACAGGTGACCGCCCAATAAGTTGTAGATATACTTATTGGGGAAAACGGTGTAAAGTCTACTGGTAGGTGTATTTCGCATAGGTACATTTTACTAATATAATCATCTAGTCATTCTTTAAAAATAATATAAATATAACTCGCTCTATATAATAAAATAAAAATGATATTAGATATTGGTGAAAAAGAAAAAGTTGTTGGTCAAATATATAAAATGACTAATACTACAAATGGAAAGGTTTATATAGGTCAAACACGTAGTCACAGATTAAACCATAATAAATATAGACCATTTGGATATTTGGGAAGATTCAAAGACCATATTCACGAAGCATTTTCAAGCAAAACAAAACAATGTAAGTGTTTGAACTCAGCTATACGAAAATACGGTCAAGATAGTTTTACTTGTGAATTAATTTACACTTGCAACGTGAATGAATTAAACGAACAAGAAGAACAATTAATCATTGAATACAATTCCAAATTTCCAAATGGCTATAATTTAACAAATGGTGGTAATGGGTTTACAGATGTTAATGGTGAATTTACTTGGAGAACCGAAATTCAAGAACCCAGAATATTAAAACCTCAACCCAAAAGTGACTATACGAAACAGTTGATTTCTACAAGGTTAAAATCAGCTCTTGATAATGAAGAACATCGGGAGAAAATGATGAAACTAACACAGAAACAACATTTGGCTAAAAAATATGAACTATCCAAAGATGTAGTAATTGTTGATGACGATATAGATAAATATATTCGGGTTCTTAAAAATAACACGAATAATACAGAATATGTCCGTATTGTCATTGATAAAAAAAGAATCACAACTTTTGTAGGAAAGCACGAACCAATAGATGAAATAAAAAAAAGAGCGAAAAAATTTATATTAGATTTAAAAGAATGGCAACGTAGCCAAATTGCGGGAACTTCTTTAGAGCCCATACTACCACCCCATAATGGAAACATAATGGGGGAACTCGGTTAATTGCCGAACCCAATGGTAAAAAAGTATGGGATTAGACAATCCGCAGCCAAGCTCCTAAGTCCGTTATGATAGGATATGGAGAAGGTTCAGAGACTAGACGGTTACGGGTCTTAAATGAAGGTTTAATCAACCGGATAAGGCACAAGGTATAGTCCGTCCCCTTAGGAGACTTTGGGGGGTTTTGACAGCATGTATGCAGTCAAAAAATGGAGATGAATATGCATATGCCACAAAGTATTTTGGCAGAAACCGAATTAAAAAATTTAGCAGCAATCCCATACCAAATGATAAGTCCAGCAAAGAATTCACCAATCATTGGTATATTTCAAGATTCAATGTTGGGGTCATATCGTTTTACCCGACCCAATATTAACTTTACGCCTCGTGATGCAATGAATCTATTGATGTTATCACCGAATGTAAATATGGATAAATTGCGTGAAAATGGTGATAAGATAAGTAGTTTTGATATTTTATCCCAAATATTACCACCAGTAACATTAAAATATAAAACAGATTTGTATGATGAAGATGAAGAATATGACGACTCAAATAATGTGTTAGAAATCCGCAATGGTGAATATATTCGTGGACAAATGGAGAAGTCTGTATTGGGGTCAACAACGAAGGGTATAATTCACCGTATATGTAATGATTATGGAAATATGCGTGCAAGTGAGTATATAGATGATATGCAAAATATAATAACTGAATATATGAAGTCAAGTTCATTCAGTGTAGGTATTAGTGATTTGATAGCTGACCGCAAAACTCAAGATAGCATTATACAAGCAATTTTGACACAAAAGCAGGAAGTGCAATCAATAATTGAAAAGGTGCACTTAGGTATATTTGAAAATAATACATCAACTACAAATATTGCAGAATTTGAAACAAGTATTAATAATGTATTAAATAAAGCGACAGAACAAGCTGGTAAGATTGGTCGTAAATCATTGAGTAAAAATAATCGTTTCTTGATGATTGTTAACTCTGGTTCAAAGGGTTCATTAATTAATATTTCTCAAATGATATCCTGTCTTGGTCAAACAAATGTAGATGGTAAGCGTATTCCCTATGGGTTTGATAACCGCACTTTACCTCATTATAGTAAATTTGATGATACTCCAGGTGCCCGTGGTTTTATTGAGAATTCTTATATATCAGGTTTAACCGCTCCAGAGTTATTCTTTCATGCGATGGGTGGTCGTATTGGTTTGATAGATACTGCTGTAAAAACTTCCCAAACAGGATATATTCAGCGGCGATTAATTAAAGGACTGGAAGATATTAAGGTGGAGTATGATATGACAGTTCGTAATAGTATAGGAAAGATTATTCAGTTTAGATATGGAGACGATAATTTTGATTCAACAAAAACAGAGAACCAGAAAATTCCAATTGTATCTATGACAGCAGAAGATATTTATAACTATTATGATATAATTGGCGTAAACAATGAACAAACAAGCTTAAAAGATATATATACAAAGGGTACGGTAACCCGTGTAAAGAAACAACAGGAACAAGCAAAAGAAACATGTAAAAAATATATTTCTCAAATGATTGAAGACAGGGATATATTAATTGAAGATGTATTTCTCTATAAGAATGAGAATGGAATCAAAATGCCAATCGCCTTTCAAAATACAATTGTTAATATCCAAGGACAATTAAATTTGACAACAAGCTCAATTGTAGATATTACTCCCCAAGAAGCATTTGATTTGATTGCAGAATATTATAAAAAATTAGAGAGCTTTAATATTGCAAAACCGAATAATTTATTTAAAATAATGTATAATTATTATCTCACACCAAAGGATTTATTGGTGCGTAAGAGGTTTCATAGAAAGGGCATCATATTACTATTAGAAACAATTGTACTGAAATATAAACAAGCATTAGTTCACCCTGGTGAAATGGTGGGGGTTATAGCAGGTCAATCCATTGGTGAACCAACTACTCAATTAACCTTGAATACGTTTCATTTAAGTGGTGTGGCATCAAAATCTAATGTTACTCGTGGTGTTCCCAGGATTGAAGAAATTCTACGATTGACAAAGAACCCAAAGAATCCATCTATGACTGTATTTTTACACCCAAATGAAGAAGACACCCGTGAAAAGGCAGAACATTATGCTAATATGTTAGAACACACAAAAATTTCAGATGTAGTAAAGGGTGTACAAATTTGTTTTGACCCAGTAGATAAAGAAACAGTAATAGACGATGATAAATTAATCATGAAACAGTATTATGAATTTGAAGACATTGTGGGAGAATGTAATAATACGAACACCACCCTTGAAAATAGTGATAGTAAACAAGCATCAAGGTGGGTGATTCGCATTGCATTTAATGCAGAAACTCTATTTGAAAAGAATATTACCATGGACGATATTCACTTTGCAATTAACAATAGTTATGGTGAAGATATAACATGTGTATACTCGGATTATAATGCAAAAAATTTAATATTCCGTATCCGATTAAATAGTGATGTATTAAATAAAACAAAGAAACAACGTGGTCTTGCCAGTTCACTTGACCAATCAGATGAAATATATATGTTAAGGAATTTCCAGGAAATGATTTTGAATACAATTGTATTGCGTGGACTACAAGGTATAACTAACGTATTACCAAGAAAGTTGCAAAACATGGTAGCAAAAGAAGATGGAAAATATGTCCAAAAAGATATATGGATTTTAGATACAACCGGTTCAAACTTAATTGATGTGCTTGGATTAGATTATATTGATTGGGTTAGAACTTATAGCAATGACATAAAGGAGGTTTTTGATACATTGGGTATTGAGGCTGCACGCCAAGTCTTGTTTAATGAATTATCGGAAGTTATGGATTTCAGTGGTGTTTACATTAATTACCATCATTTGAGTATATTATGTGACAGAATGACTACAAATCATAACATGGTTGCTATCTTTCGGTCTGGTATTCTAAATGATAATATTGGTCCAATTGCAAAGGCAACATTTGAGGTTCATACAGAAGTTTTATTAGAGTCTGCAAGACATGCGAATTTTGATAATATGAGAGGTGTATCGGGAAGTGTAATGATGGGTCAAACTGGTAGTTTCGGTACAGGTATGTTTGATTTGGTTTTAGATATGGAAAAAATGCAAAATTTGGATACAGAAGATATTACACGCAAAAGCCGTAATGCGGAGATCAATTCCATGTTTGGAAATATCGAAGATTCCAGTGAACCTTGTGCAAGAAATAATGTAGAGATTTCTAATTATATTTCCAATGTCAATGTACCAGATATGGGTATATGTGACGATGATGATTATGATATGGGAATTTAGAAAAATACAAAAATATTAAAAAATTACATATTACAAATTATATATAATTTTTTTATTGATTATTTTATACTGTTATATTATAGTAATATGGGTGATACTGTATTCCCTTTTGAGATGTCACCAATAGGCAAAACTACTCCTGAGAATACTACACCCGAATATAAAAGTCCAAGAACACCGATACGTATAAAGAAAGAGGTTGATAAAGAAATGGAAAAGAAATTATTCAAAGACAAAAAAGTAGAGAAAGAACGTAGAATAAATAAAATTATAGTACAAGGATGTAATAACAAAGAAGATAATTGGAATTTTTCAGCTGACGAGTGTAAAGATGCTACAGAATGGTTAGACGCCCACCCTGAAAAAGAAGGTATTCCTATTCCACCCCCAAATGATACACGTAAAAAATTCCAACCTTTATATATTCGTCATCCACCTATTACTGGTCACCCGCGGATTACTGGTGGAATAAAAAAATTAAAATCAAGGAAATCAAGGAAATCAAGGAAATCAAGGAAATCAAGGAAATCAAGGAAACAAAAAAAACAAGTAAATAGGTAATTTTGTTATAGAAATGTAAAAAATTGATATGAACATTAGTTATATACTGTAATAAATAATTAAGGAAATAATAAAACGACAATAAATTATAATATTATCATGAGTACTGAAAATATTATACAAATGTATAAAGATTATAAAAAGTCTGGTGGATTTGGTATATATATGGTGGACGAATTAATAAATAAAAATATACAATACACAGATATACCTACATTATTGGAGCAAGAACAAAAACTGATAGAATTATACTGTATTACGTATGAAAAACCGATTACGGAACAAATCTTAGAAAACAAATATTTGAATAGAAAACGTGTACATGCAAATAGACGAATTCAATATAAACGGTCAATCATTATGAATCAAATAATTACGGCATCACAGAAAGAAAACGTTAACCCACATACCGTAGATGCTTATACACAATTTATGAGAAACACCTCTATACATGGTTATATGAATCGTGAATATTGGAAAGAATTAGAAATAATGAAAAAAGAATTAATATATTATTAAGTTGAATAAAAATAGTAGATATGTATATAGAAATGTATTTATATTTTTTATTGTGTCTGGTTTCATTAATGTACGGTTCGTGTTATGATTTAAACACAGCAAACGCAGGTGTGTGGTTAAGTGGTGCGGCATATTGTAAGAAAGAGGAATATCCAAGCATGGAACTATCAGGTCCAGCTAATGGATTTCAATATTACGAAACGGTATATGATAAACCAACGGATTTATTAGGATATACTGGAATCAATTCAAATACACAAGAGATATTTATCGTATTTCGTGGGTCGTCATCTATGAAAAATTGGATGGACGATGCAAAAGTAATTCAAGTACCCTATACAACCTTTCCAGAATGCAATTGTAAAGTGCATACTGGGTTTTATGAGTCAGTGAATAATATTTATCAACAAGTATATAGTTCAGTAAATGATATATTAGATGTATATCCAAATTATAACATTATTGTAACAGGTCATTCCTATGGTGCAGCTGTTGCACAATTAGTTGCAATGGAATTATTATCAAATGATGTCGTATCAACTGTATATAATTATGGGCAACCGCGAATAGGTAATAAAGAATATGCGGAGTTTGTAAATAATGTACCGATAGATATATGGCGGTTTACCCATCATAAAGATATGATTCCACATGTTCCCCCGATTACCGGTTTACACTATTATCATTCGTGTAGAGAAGTTTACGAAGATGAAAATAATAATTTGCGTATATGTAGCGATACAGATGGTGAAGATGAAACATGTGCAGACCAATTTGCATTGTATCAAACAGATACAACAGATCATCATACATATTTGGAACACGATTTAGATTGTTCAAGTAGTACAATATATTACACCGACCTGAAATAAAAATGAGCACCTTTTTCATAGGCATTAGACTACATTTGACGGTAGAAAATCCAAATTAATTATACATTAATGTGTATAATGAATCATAATAGTTATGCCTTTTTCTTACGAGGTACTCTAATCTTTAATTTGGGTACAGCAATTTCATATTCTTTGATATATTCATCAAATGATTTAAAATGTTCAGTATAGGATGAGGATTCAATCATTTGTTGGAATCCATTCAAATCGCGTAGCATAGAAGGTGGGGTAATCAAGTTATATTGGTTATTGCTTAACATACGTATAAAATAAAACTGGTCGGTTTCTGGATTTCCACTTAAACATAACCACTCTAATTCATTGATGAATGGTAAACCCGAATTACTATGAAACAATATAATGGGTAAATTCATATTGATAGCAAGAACCCAATAATCAATCGCTGTCAAAACATAATCATCGTTCATAATCATAACGTCAATTTTAATTTGTTTTTTCTTAAGTAGGTTTACATGCGGTTTGTCTTGATTTTTAAATATATCACACATTTTTAATAAATATGTTTGAATAAGTGGCTTATAATAAGTACATAATCGTTGTTTGACATCATATATATTTTCGTCAATTTGTAAATGTGTTTTCAAAATATATAATATAGTATAAAAACTACATTGAACAGATGTATTCATCTTATGTTCCTTTGCACCATCGTGTAATTTTAAATGCCAATTGTTTGTATCAACAACAATTTGTCCAATATTAGAAACGCACTCTGTACTTAATATACTGAATGATGCATTCGTAGTATTACTATATTGTTCAGTCAATGAAATATCCTTCGTATTAGTAGTCGATATAGGATTTGCAAAATCATAGGATATATTTTGTACATACTCATTTGTTGGCATAGGAATTAACTGATCAAAATTATCAGATATAATGGTAGAATACAAATATAATATTTCATCATCGTTCATATTATATTCAATCTCTCCAATATTTAAATATTTGGTTGCTTCCAATATGAATAGTCGTATTCGGCTATATCGTATTAATTCATCAGTTAACCGATTATAATATAATTGTTCATTATCAGTTCCACTAATTAAATGTTGTGTAGGTATACATAATTTATTAGGGTTTTCTGTGCATAATCCAGCAATATCATCTTTATTAATAATCCCATTCATGTTACTTAATTTATCCAATATATCTTTATCAAATTCCACAAAAGAAACATGTGGTTTCATTACATGCTGTATAATATTAACCAATAATTTCATTTTATTTTTATATAGATATTGTTTATCCTGTATAATATTAATAATTTCATCACGGATAGTCTTATACTTATAATTAGCTAATAATATTCGTAATTGACTTCGGAATTGTTTATAAAATTGGGTTTCGAGTGAAATCTGTTGTATGGTTTGTGTGCGAATGGAATCCTTAGTGGAAATAGTATTAAGAGTCTTGTCTGCATCATAATATTGATTATCTTTGTATCCATGTACCTGATATTTTGGAATACCGTCTTCAATAGTATCTTCAATCGGTTCACTAACTTGTATAAATTGGTTTGTTTCTGTGAAAATCCCTACAATTAGACCATCTTCAATAACTTTGAATGTGGGTTTACATAATAATTCCCCTTGTGTTTTTTCTGAAAGTTGTATTAATCTGTCACGAGTAACCTCGTAAGATTGCCAAACAACCCCATCTGTAAATATCATATTTACATTGGGTATATTAGCAGATGGTGCAGTAGGGATATAAAATCCAAAGTCATCTGTCATTCTGGATTTAACAATAAATGCAATCGTTTTACCTCTATAATTACGAACTTGACTATCAATATATAATCTATTTTGTTGTAAAATATTATAAATAGTATTCGCAGATAAATTTGTTTTATACTCATACACCGTAGGCATACTTGATTTCGGTTTACAAAAAGAATTCGTTGTTTTATTAATCATATTAAATACATTCAATAAATTAGGTGGGGTATTTTGCTGATAAAATATTTTAACAGCATTTTTTTTTGTAATTTTGGACAACTTGGTATTTCCGTATAAATAAATAGGTTCATACACGTTGTTATGTTTTAATAGTATACAAGTACCTTTTGACGAATCAAATAATTTTGAGGCATATGAATTCGTTGGACATAACAATGAAACATTATCTGTAATATCATTGTCTATAATTTCAATTAACGCAATATTTATACCCTGTTTGAAAATACCAGTATCAGGTGAACTAATAATATCCCACATATATGTATGGTCAATAAACGAATCGTCATTATTTAAAAATGCAGTAAAATTTTGATAAGAAGCAATTGTATCTTTTAAGAAATTATTTTGTGATATATTTGACAAATCGTCCAAGCTTTTATAAAATTTGGTAGTTTTAAATTGTTCAACTGTAATATCACTAATAGAGGTTTTCTTTGGCTGAAAAATGGAGACAAGCGACCCATTATTTAATTTTATATAAATATCTAAGGTAATATGTGATATAATAATCTTCCGCATTTCTGCAAGGGTTGGGATATTAATATTATTATGATATGTGTATAAATCAGCAATACATGCAATAAAAGATTGATTATGTGAATAATGTACACCATATCGTAACAATGGGGTTTCAGTTTGTCGTATTAATGCTGGATTATTTTTAGTTACAGAAATAGAGTTATCTGTGCGTAAAAATAGTTCAACAGATAATGGTAAGAACCCCCATCTTGATACATCAATAGGAAATTTATCATGACCTAATATATTCATACCTTTACGTATTTGTTTTAATGGCGGTTCAGTAATATCATCAGTTGTATTTGGAATGGTAGCATCAATATTCGTGTCCGGTTCTTGTGATGTGTTTGGCTCAACGTCTTTAATCGGGTTATTTAATAATTTTTGAATAACACCCTTATTGCCACGTAGCTTATTATCCATAACTCCACATTCTTGCCGACGTAAATTTTGTTGGGTAGTATTCATTTCTTTAAAGCAGCATGGTAAACAACTATCAGGGTGCTTATCTACTGCTACAAATCCAGGTCTATGTTGGCGATAATTATTATCTTTGTCTTTATGCTGACGTTCGTCTGTAAATTCATAAATATAATGACCAGGCGGTGGTTTTTTTGCATTAGATGGAATAATTTTCCCCCCACATTCACCATCAGCAACTTGTTTATCAGTCATAGGTGTATTGGTTTGTAAGCACCAATATCTTGGACAGACATACCAATATGGATTTTCTGGATTGGAACCATATGGCATAGCAACTTCATATGTACTTTCATCAATAGCATCTAACTCGTCTTTTGTCAAAATAACGGGTTGTCTATTACTTTGGTTCGGGCAAATTCTTGCGTATGAATCATAACGTCCTTCTTTCTTCGTTCTGAATAATGTAGGTTCAAGTTTTTTCATTTTATCAAAAAATTTACGGGTTCCGCCCTTAAATAAGTTGTTATCATCGTCGTCTTCGCTATCTTCTTGAAACAATAAAACATTATCGTCACTTTTATCGGTTGCTACTATTGGTGAGGAATCATCATCATCTGCATCATCATCTTCATAGAAGATACCAGTATCATCGTCTACATCGTCTACATCGTCTACATCGTCTACAGCATCTTGATTTATATCGGTGCCAATGTCAACAGTAGGTTTGAGTGAATATGGTTGAGCTACAGTACTATGAATAGCAACAATAGGTTCTTGTATAGACTTATCTTCTATTTTTACCGTTTTTGCCATAGTTTTAATTATTTTATCTTTAGATATGTAAGATTTATCCGGGTATTGAGTGATTCGTAAAAAAGTATCCAAATAACGATGAATAACATCAATATAATGTATCGAAGTAATTTCAGCAATATCAATAGATAATTCCGGACTTGCATATGTATTTGAAATATGAATTAGACAAGGAAACCCCGGATTTTCAGCAATATCAATAGATTTATTTACATAATTACCATTCAAAATAATATGTGCATTTAAATATTCTGTAATATGTTGACGGGCTTCTTCCTCAGTTAATAAAAAATTTTCCATTATTGAATTTTTTACCAAATTCAAGTCATTCGTATTTTTATATATTTGAGTAATAATAGAATTAATTGCGTTCATTTCTTTATAATTTTCAACACGTGTAAATCGTAATATTGCACCTTTATTCATATCCGAATTATATACATGGAACATATTAGACATCAATGTTGTAAGTTCGGTTGATTTGATGGGTATTGTATATGGAACACTACATATGTAACTTAGATTAATATATTCAACTTGTTCATGGTATACATCGTTAAACTTGGAAATAATATATCCAGTTGTTTCTATTATTTTATTTATTTGAGATAATATAGGATTAATATCATTAATTAAAAGTTGATTTAATTTATAAACAGAAATGGGTTGTTTAAACTCGCCTTTTACAATAACATCACCATCATAGGTTATATGTAAAAAAAGAAATTCTTTACTATTTTCATTTACATAATGCTTAACAAATGATAATAGTTTAGGTTTTCCTAAGTTTTTAGAAAAGGATACAATTTGAGTACGAGTAAGTGCAGGTATTTTTTGTCCATCTTTTGTTCTTGAATTACTGTACAATCTATATATAGATTCACGTCTTAATCCGGGGTTGTATTTTATATAAGGGATAACACTGGTCGCATGTATTTGTTTAAATATATATTCTAATGGCAATACTATATTTGTAATAGGGTGCAAGATTAAATGAAATTTATTGATACCTTGGGTTGAATACGGCAGTTCATTTTGACGTTTATTAAAAATATTATAAAATGTATCAATATTTGCATATTTATTGAAGAGAACTGGTTTCATAATTTTTGTAGTATCTTTTATTAATTTAGGTTTTTGTTTCATTAATTCATCAGACGTTAATATATCTATTTTTGATAATATAGGATAATACAATTTCATAAAATAATCACTTGAAATAGAGTGATTTTCGCTATATTTGAAGACATTGTCTGCAAAACATACATATACAGTATTATGAACCAATTTCCCATATGATAATAATAAATGGTTTTCAAATGACATTAATGCATTTTTATTAGACGTATGAAACACAAGTTCGCTGTTATTTAATACATTATATGGATTTGCTGAATATAAAAGTTCTCTTGATTTCAAAAATCGTCGTCCAATTGGAATAGAAATATCAATATTATATGTATGTTTTGAGAATCCTTTCATAAAATCAACATATGTACACGTTGGTTGTTCCATATTTGCAAAATAAGATAATGTATCCGTATCAAGTATTTCTAGATTGACTAACAGTTGACCAATAATCGGTTTTGTTAACGGTTCTGTTTCATTTTTGGTGATTTCCAAATATAATTCATGTAAATGTAATGTGACGGTTTTTTTAGAAAACAAATATAATTCTCCGTACGACAATAACGGCATATTGAGTTCATGTAAGATTTTCTTTTTAATAATATGAATAGAGTCATCTGGGTGAAGCTGCATACTGGACGCCTGAATATCAAATTCGACAGAAACATTTTGTAGTTGTTCATACTCACTAAATATATCATCTTCTTTATCAATTGGTTTCATACTACCTTGAAAAACAATCATTTTACTAATAGTATTTGAATCATTTAAAATGCATATTTTCACAATGTCTTTCATTGGAATGGGTTCTTCATATTGTATAATAGACTCAATATAATCTGTTCCTTCCATATATACAGATGGTTATAGATTATATACCTATTTTTCTATAATATAAAAAATATTTTTATATTTTTATATTATTTTATTATCTATATGGTTTTTTCGGTACTGTTCTAAGCATCATAGTACGGATTATCATGAATTTTCATTCCACAATACTTGCGTGGTGCGGATTTATAATCAACAGGATTATGTATATTTGCTTCTTTTGCTTGTTCTAATAAGAATTTAAAGTTTTGCCAAAAATCGCTTTTATGTCCAATAGATTTGGTCATAACGTGGGAAAGTTCATGTATAGCAACAAAGGTTAATGTACTTTCATCAATTAACCCTTCATTTTCCTGTTTTTCTTTATTTAAACAAAAGGCTAATTTTTCCCCTTTATTTTCACTATATGCGGTAAATTTGCTGGTAGGTAGAGTTTCCATTATTTGTTTGGGATTAAAATTAGTATGTAATCGTTGAACATTCTCTTGGTCTGGAAATTTACCGTAAACATATTCAACCAATTGTTTACATTTTTCGGTAACTTTTGCTAATAAATCTGCAGCTTCTTGTAACTTAGTACGTTCACGAACGCAGTACTCATTACCATCAACTGTGGATACAATACATTTTAAATCAAATGCACCGTAATTATCAAAATATATATACAAGCAAACAATGAAAACAATTCCTGTTAACAAAAATCCTAAAATTTCGTATTTATCCATGATTATATATTATAAGACGATTAAAAGATATGATTATACAGAATTATATAAATTACACCATAGATAAATACTGATTACAATAAATAAAAAGAATATATTTACACCAACAATATATTGATTACTATTATTAAATTTATATGAGCGTGTTAGTAAAACAAGTGTAGTAAGCATAATAACAAATGAACATATCATACCAAATAACGCGTGATAAGTAATATCAATAGCTGCTTTTTCATCAATAGACAACGAAATAAATAAAATATAAAAATATAAGATTGGCATACCCCATAAAAATGCAATAATTTTGATATATTCAGGGTGATTCATATAAAATGAAGCGGCATATGAGAATAGTACGGTTATTAATCCACCACTTATAAATTCAGGAATATAATACATATATAATATAGTGGTAAATAGTTTGACATGACTAAAGATTTATATTATTCAAAAGAGTTTTCGTTATATACAAGTGAGGTTTTCAATCCGCCTCAATAGCCCCGAATGGGGTTATCGGGTGGTTCATCTACACTGAACTACACACTATGACCCGATGTAGGTGTGCTATGTTTGTTTTATATATATTTTCCAAAAAAGAAACCAAGCATGAAGAAACCAAGCATGGAAAAAATACATAACAATGCCCATAATGTAATTTTAATATTCATTATTTATATGTGAATAAATAATGATTTAAATTAAGTAAACGATTTACTTGGGACCAAGTTCAAGGGGAACACGAGCAAAATCGGTTTCAATGGTACTTTGGTTCCATGGACCAACCTCGGCTTTGGAGATAATAGGGTCGGAACGAAGTTGTAAATTGGCATTACGTAAAGTTTGACCGATAGTATCTAATCCAATATGATGACCAGCCTTCAATAAATCGGGCATAGATGTTTCTCCAGATTTGACAGCATTAGGGTTTAACGCAGACCATAGATTGTTTTCATCGGCAGGTAACAAATCACTGGGGTTTGCAACCTCGTGTGTAGCATACCCACTTCCAGTTGCAGTTCCTGAACCGTCTGTAGCAGATTCAACAGCTGTGTCCTTCTTTTTATTAGCATCAGCATCGGTTGTGCCGTCTTCCATTTTATCTACAACGTTCATTTTACCATTGAAATTGTTATTGATTAACCAAACTAATAATAAAAATACTAGAATCCCTATAACACGTTGAGGTGTGAAGAACTTTTTCATTCCAGTAAATGACTGTTTTAAAATTGTAAAAACCGTGGGAAACATTCTGTTTATATAATAACGGTTGATAAATTATTTATCTTAAATATCATTTTAACTAAACTATTCTATGTGATAAGAGATGTCTTATAGAATAAAACAATTTATATTAATCTGTATCAGAATTTTCTTCATTTTCGCTATCATCGCTATCAGTTATATCGTCCAACATATATAGGTTTTTTATACGTTTTGCTTCTAAATAAGAAGAAAGTGCTAAATCACTCGCTATTTTGGCTTTTCGGCAAGCCTCTCTATACATATCATAATATATGTCATTGTCTTTTTTAATATTTATATTAACATCTTCAGTTAAAGTATCTAAATCTATTTTAAATTCTTGTAATTCATTATTATTATCAGTAGGTTCTATTAATGTATCAATAGATATGTCATTATTCTCTTCGGGATTATCATTATAAATCATTATTTCCGTATTATCTATGTTTTCTAAAACTGTTGAACCTGGATTATTATTTTCAGGTTCGATGGATCCATTTGTATCTGTGTCTATTTCTAAATTTTGATTATTATTAATTTTGTCTAAAGTATCTATGGGTGTTTTGTCGTTGACCAGTAACGTAGTAGTACTATTATCTTCTGTATCTATTGAGAGTTCTTGTTCATTATTTTCATTATTTTCATTATTTTCATTATTTTCATTATTTTCTGGTTTATCTAAATGCATAGGTTCTTCTATATTACTATTAATTGCATCAAGTATTGTTTCGTTTGATTGATTCGGTAACCGAATAACACATTTTGTAAATAATTCTACTGGTTTTACGGTAACCATTTGCTTCATTTCAATTTCAATCTGAAAACTGGTAGATGTACATTTAATACCCTTAAATTCTAAAATACTAATAACATCTTGTTTATCATTAATCGTGCCAATATCAACCTGATTATTGGTTTCATCATATATGGTTAATGCTGGTACACCTAAATTTGTTTCTACATTTACACGAACAATATAATATTTACCCGTTTTGTATATTTTCATTGGTGAAGTAAAATAATTTTCAATATCATGACGTTCTAATACCATCTCACTATCAAACCAAACACTACGGTTTTCATGCAAATGTTCATGACACATTATTTCTAAATTTTCCATCCAACGAATAAACTCGTCGTTATCATTCGAAAATACTAAATCAGTATAATACCGTTTTCCAGCTTTTAAAAATCCACTTTTTGTATTGCATTTGGGTGCCTGTATATATAATGGAGTATTATTTACACCAAATTTTATTAACCAGTTACCACCTGTAGTACTTTTGGGCTTTGATAGTTTTATAGATTTAAATGGAAAAGAGTCAATAGCTTCAAATATATTATTCATTATAGTTATGTTAAGTGGTATCTTTATTATTATTTCTTTACAAATATATTGTAATAATTATACGAATTGCGTACAAATTTCTTTATTCTATTAATGCACATATTATAGACATTCATGCAGAATATAAAAGATTCATGTATTAAGTTTTTGTATAATGAAGATTCACGCAAAGATATTAAAGCAGTATTGAGTCCATTAGGAGATATAATATATAACGAAATATATGTATATTTATGGGTTATCTGTTTTTATAATATTTTTTTGTTTATTATTATTTTAGCCAACTTATATTTATTATTGAAAATATTAAATTTCGTACGGGATTTAAAAATATATATTCCAAATGAATAAAATAAAAGGATAATGTATAATGAATCGTCAACGAACTTCCAGCCTAACCAAAAAACGTCATCACCGTAATAAAAAAAACAGTAACCGAGGTAAAGGAACAAAAAAATACAATTCACGTAAAGATACCAAGTTAACCAAAAAGAATTGGATGAAAAAATTAATATTCACTGGAGGAAATTCTGCTGAACATGCTGAACATGTATTTGGGGGTATTGGTCAACAACATGCTATTAGCAACTCGAATAATGCAATTTATCAAAACCCATTACCCATCACAGCCCCAATTCCCGATACTACTACCACAATACCCCCCGAACAAACTGGTGGAAAAAAACAGAAACGTAAATCAAAAAAGCATTGAATTACGATGTAACATTCAAAATTTTATCTTTATTATAATATTATCATGAGCGACAATATTATTGAACAAATACAATCAAAACCGGAATTGATTGAAAAAATAAAAAATTGGGTTGTTATGGATAGCAAATTAAAAATTGTGAATGAAAAAACAAAACAGTTACGTGAAATGAAGTCACAATTAAATCATCAAATTTGTGATTATATGAATAATCATAATTTGGCACAAAATAAAATAACAATAAGTGATGGGGATTTACGAATATACGAAAAAAAAGAATATTCATCTATCACATTCAGTTATATTGAACGTTGTTTAGCGGAATTAATCAAAGATAAAACGCAAGTAGAGTTTATTATACAATATTTAAAAGAGAATCGTGAGGTTACAGTCAGTAGTGATATTAAACGAACATATAAGAAAAATTTATAAATTATACCGGAAAATTATATAATTGTATTATATTATATTATCTAAAATGCAATACTATGATTCATTTGCAACACAAATATTTTATAGTAATCAATTTGGCAACCCTATTGCTGGTATGCCATTAAAAACTTGTATACAAAATGAACAACAGAATGACCAATTAATATTTGGAGGAGGTTTAGACATTGAACCTACTGATGAATTAAGCAGATTTGATGGGCTTGTTATTCCTACTGGGTTATATGTAAATACTAATGTGGATAATAGTTCCAGAGATATAAAAAAAACCGAATGTAAATTAATTAATGATGATTTGTTTAATAAATTATTTGAGAAGGTTACCAAACCATTAAAATTTAATAGACGAACTACTATGAAAAAAAGAAATAAATAAATACTTTTTAGTACGCTACGTATTATATATTTTATTAAAAATATATAATTTTATCTATATCTACGGGTTGACCTACGTTTTTTATGTCGTCTTTTGTTCTTTTTCCGTGTGTTTTTTCTCCTTCCACCAGCTTGATTTTTATCAGGCTTTTCTTCTTCAAATAACTGTTTAAAATTTTCTAATGATATTTGATTATTTGTTTTTTTATCTTCTTCGTCTGTATCTTCTTCGTCTGTATTTTCTTTCTCTGTTTTTGGTGAAGGCAACTTATTTAAATCCATTATTTCCGCTATTGAATTCTCTTTCAAAGCCGTCTTTGCTTCTTCAAATCCATCAACTGTCTTTAATATAGCTATATGATTAGATAATTCAACTGTATTTAATTGTATTTTTGTATCGGGTAACAGTCCTCTATATTCACTATATACAAACAGTTCTAATATTTTTCGTAAATAATCGGGTAATATATCCTTGGGTGCTTTTGCAATAATCTTTTGGTATAATTCCATTGTCGGTTTAATTAATAATATCCGTTTGTTAATACATTGTGTTGTTGTTTCTTTTCCAATACTACTGAGTAGTTGTTTTACCTCCATTTTTTTATTTTTATTTGTGTCAATTAATTTATTACGTATAGCTCTCAACATAGTATCAATAATTTTATCCTTAATATAATTAGTTGTAGATTCATCGCATTTGAATTTAGATTCTATATCTGATTGAAATTTTTTTAAAATAGTTTCCGCTTTACCATCAGATATTTCATTTTTTTTGAGCATTCCAGTCATGTCACCCATACCTGGTATTGGTATTGGTGGTATTGGTATTGGTGGTATTTTACCGTCTATGCTTGGTATTTTACTGTCTATGCTTGGTATTGGTGGTATTGGTGGTATTTTACCGTCTATGCTTGGTATTTTACTGTCTATGCTTGGTATTGGTGGTATTGGTAGTATTTGTGGTAATTCAGGTTTATTTGTATCAGTATCAATCCCCTCGGTTGCAGCCTTGTTTGCAGTCTCAATCCCCTCGGTTGCAGCCTT
>Ga0233445_1000333_pt1 | contig 60810 bp, 66 predicted proteins | sample SI_124_October20_5_FD_182779 | JGI IMG/M metagenome (GOLD analysis project Ga0233445, IMG submission 182779) | Seawater microbial communities from Saanich Inlet, British Columbia, Canada - SI_124_October2016_100_MG | ecosystem: Environmental > Aquatic > Marine > Inlet | place: Canada: British...
AAAAAGCAATCATCAAATCCCTAACTAAGTAGCAATTTGGAGGAAGGCCTTGCCTTCCTCCAAATTACTCCATCCAAATTAAATGCGCCATGCGTCCTGATTGAGCGCCATCTCGACGATAAGAAAAGTATTGGTCGGCTTGTGCAAATGTACATTGGTCGCCACCACTGATATTTTTAACACCTAAGTCATTTAAAATAATGCTTGCTGCTTGGTAGATGTTGAGCTTGTATTTATCTTTAAAGGGAATAAATGCTTTTTCAAGCGTTTGACTCTTATTTACAAATTGATCGAAAACATCCTGACCCACTTCAAAATTCTCTTGAGAAATGGCCGGACCAAAATGCACCAACAAATCTTGCTGATTGAACTTGGCAATTGTGGCTTCAATAATGCCGTTTAACACACCCTTCCAGCCTGCATGAGCTACACCTACTTGTGTACCAGAATGATTAGAGATAAAAATTGGCAAGCAATCAGCTGTGAGCACTGCGCAAACGACACCTTTTTCTTTGGTGATAACAGCATCTCCCACACACTCTGCACTTGAAGCATCCAGACAAATATTAGAATGAACCTGCTCTAAATATTTTGGCTCAGCAGGTAAATTAAATCGCTGAATTAATTGTGCTCGATTGCGCACAACTGTTTGCGGATTATCGCCAACGTGTATGGCTAAATTAAAATCCGCATACCCTGTTTTTTTACCTGAGCAGGTCTTGCCTGATCCGTTGAAATAACGAGTGGTAGAAATTAGCTGAACATTGCCAGGAAAATTGGCTTTCAAAGAGGGTTTGTTTTTGTCGCTAGATTGAGTCAAACTCGCCTAATACTTTTAATAAGTCTTGTAAGTCTTGTGGCAGCGGTGCTTTCCAAGAAATTTCCTCCCCAGAAATTGGATGCACTAAACTGAGTTTTTTGGCATGAAGTGCTTGGCGATTAAAGCGCTTCAGCGTTTCTTTAAGTTTTTCATTAGCCTTTTTGGGAAAGCGTATCTTGCCGCCATACATAGGATCGGCCACTAATGGATGTTCAATATGCGACATATGCACGCGGATTTGATGCGTACGCCCCGTTTCCAAAATACATTTCACATGGGTATGATGAGCAAAACGATCAATCACGCGATAGTGTGTTACCGCATCTTTACCCTCGCCTTCTTCAACCACTGCTTGTCTGATACGGTCTTTTGGATCACGGCCAATTGGCGCATCAATCGTACCACCAGAAATCATGTGGCCATAGACAATGGCAGAATATTCACGCGAAACTTGGTGAGTTTGCAATTGCTCAACTAGGTTTTTTTGTGCCAATTCACTACGCGCTACCACCATCAAACCCGAGGTGTTTTTATCGAGTCGATGCACAATGCCGGCACGATCAAGATTAGCCAGTGACGGATCATAATGAAGCAGTGCATTGGCCAGTGTGCCCGTCCAATTGCCCGCGCCCGGATGTGTCACTAAACCTACCGGCTTATTAACAACAATAATATCCTCATCTTCATACACCACGTCAATGGCAATATCTTCACCCAACCAAGCGTTGGTTTTTTCTTTTTTAATAGTGAGTGCAACCACCTCGCCACCCAATACTTTTTCTTTGGCTTTAAAGGTTTTGTCATTCACCAACGCCTTGCCTGCGCGCACCCAACTGGTGATTTTAGAACGTGAATAATCGGGCAACATAACTGCCAAAGCACTATCAATGCGCTGGCCAATCAGGCGATCTGGAATAACAATATTTAATAAACTCATGTTTGGTATTTTACTTAGTAATTCATTATTTTTTTAAAAATTGATTTTTTATATGCAAGTATTTTTTATCCTTATAAGGCAAATATTTAAAATGCGAGTGCGCGTAGTAATTCTACGCAAATGAGTATTTTCAATATTAAACACAATAAGGATAAAAAAGACGAAGCATAGAAAGGTAATTTGGCGTCGCGTAAGAGATTTGAACTCCTGTTACCAGGATGAAATCCTGGGGTCCTGGGCCGGACTAGACGAACGCGACAAGCGTCATTTTAATTGAGAAATTAGATGAATGCTTGGCAATTTTATATAGACGAAAAAAATGGCCTGATTAAAAATCAGACCATTTAAGTGTATGGCATCGCCTAGGAGAATCGAACTCCTCTTACTAGGATGAAAACCTAGGGTCCTAACCGATAGACGAAGGCGACATAACATTTTCTTTGCTATCGCTGGTGGAGCTAAGCGGGATCGAACCGCTGACCCCGACACTGCCAGTGTCGTGCTCTCCCAGCTGAGCTATAGCCCCAAAACTTGGTGCGTAGCAAAAGAGGTAAATTATAACGCTGAAGTTAAAATAGTCAAGCGATAATTGGTAAAATAATTCTATGAAACTAAAAATAAAAACTTTCACTGAGAAGACTTACACCTTAGAAATTCTCTATCATATTGGTGCGCTAGAAGACTCTATTCATTTCATCTTTGATCATGACAGCAAGACTTGCGCTATTATTGATCCTGCCTGGGACCCGCAGCTATTTGTTAAAAGGGTTAAGGATAAGGGCTATACACTCACTGACATTTGGCTAACCCATTGGCATTTTGATCATACCAATGCGGTGGATGAGTTGGTCGAGATGACGGGTGCTAAAGTTACTGCTGGCATTTATGAAATGCCTTATTTTCAGATTGAAACCTTGCCGAATACTGTTGAAGATGGCGAGAGTATTTTTATTGGTAAAACATCAGCTAAAATTATTAACACTCCTGGGCATAGTGCTGGTGGTATTTGCTTTTTACTAGATGGTCATATTATTGTTGGTGACACTTTATTTGTATATGGCGCAGGCCATTGTAGCTTGCCAGGGGGTAATGTACGCGAGCTATATCATTCTATGCAAAAGCTTAAGCAAGTTAATGATAGCACCATGATGCATTGTGGTCATGACTACGGCTGCAAAATTGACACCACCATGGGGGAGCAAAAATCTGGCAACGCCTATTTATTACTAGACAACGAAGCTGATTTTGTGCGTTTTGTTAACGGCATGTCTCAAGGGCTGGTTGCCTACCCCACTGAGGCGCTCACCTTAAAAGAAGTGCAAGCCATGCTATGATAGGTTTTTTTGGTGGGTCTTTTGATCCCGTTCATTTTGGTCATTTGAAAAATGCCCAGCAGCTCAAACACGAGTTGAGTTTGTCTGAATTATTCTTAATGCCCTGTCGAGCGCCTGTGCACAAAGACGGCCTAACCTTCTCAACAGAACAACGCCTTGACATGCTTAAAATTGCGCTTGAGGATTTTCCCAGCCTAAGCCTCGACCAGCGAGAAATTAACAGGATTAGTGAGTCTTATAGTATTGATTCGCTTAAGGAAATTTCCCTGGAGTTTGTAAATCAGACTATCTGCTTAATCATTGGCATGGATAGCTTTAACCAATTATCCAGCTGGAAAGATGTGCAAAAATTTCATCATTACTGTCATTTGGTTGTACTGGGCAGACCTGGAGAAAAAAATAGGGAAAATTATGATCACTTCACCCTCGCTAAAGAAGCTAAAGAGCTCACAAAAGAAGACTCAGGTTTGGTTTACTTCGCAAAAACCGACTTACTTGATATTTCTTCAAGTGAAATTCGCGGTATTTTGTTTAACCGCTCACAAGAGGGTAAAATACACGCTCAACAAAGCTTAGACGGATTAACGCCAAAGCCTATTATTAACTATCTGCAAACATTATGAGCCTAGACCTAGAACAGCAACTTAGCGTTGTTACCCAAACCATTGATGAATTAAAAGGTGAGGATGTCGTCACTTTAAAAGTGCTGGACCAAAGTGCTGATATTGAGGCCATTGTAATTGCTACAGGCCGCTCTGTACAGCATGTTCGCGGTATTGCCAACAATATCAAAATTGAAGCTAAGCGCTTAGGCATGAAAGTTTCCGGCATTGAAGGCACAGAAACTGGCCACTGGGTGTTGGTAGATTTGGCCGAGGTTGTGGTGCACGTCATGACTGAAAAAACTCGCGAATTCTACAAGCTAGAAAGACTCTGGTCTGGTGCTGATAGCAACTAAAAGCCATGAAGATTAATCTGGTTGTAATCGGCAAAAAAATGCCTGATTGGATACAAACCGGCATTAATCATTATCAAAAACAACTCCCTGCACAACTCAACTTTAGTCTAATTGCGCTAGAAGCGCAAAAGCGTAAAGGTAAAAATATTGCTCAAATAAAAGAGCTTGAAGGAGAATTGATCCTTAAAGCGGTCAAAGATTTTCATCTAGTGATCGCCTTTGACGAACATGGAAAACAGAATACCACCAAAGAGATTGCGAAAAACCTTGACAATTGGCAGCAAAGTGGCGACAGTATTGCACTCATTATTGGTGGTGCTGACGGTTTGAGTGATAAAGTTAAATCACGCGCTAATCAGCTTTGGGGGTTGTCAAATTTGACATTACCTCACTCTATGGCTAGACTTTTAGCAGTTGAGCAAATCTATCGCGCTCATTCTTTATTAACCAACCACCCCTATCATCGGGAATAATCAAAAGGAAGGCAAGGCCTTCCTCCATAGGATAAAAACATGAAACTAGAACTCATCAGCTTTAAACTTTGCCCATTCGCACAACGCGCTATTATCTTGCTAAATGCTCAAAAGATTGATTTTGAAATTACCTACATCAATCCGATGGATCCGCCTGATTGGTTTAAAGCCATTTCTCCCACTGGACAAGTGCCACTACTTAAAGCAGATGATCAAATAATTTTTGAATCTTCTGTGATTACGGAATTTATTAATGATATTAGTGCGACCAATATTCATCCAGAAAATGTTGTACAAAAAGCCAATAATCGCTCTTGGATTGCCTTTTCATCGAGCATGTTTGATGACATGTTTGGTATGGTTGTTGGTGATGAGGAAAAATTTAACGCATCAAAGAGTGCTTTATTTGGCAAACTTAAAAAACTTGAAACGGTGAAAAATACTGAGACCTTTTTTAATGGTGACAGCTTTAATATGATTGACGCCGCAATGGCGCCAATTTTTATGCGCCTAGCATGGATTAATGAATTTACAGATAACGCCCTATCGCTCGCAGAATTTACAAATTTAAGCGCTTGGAGTAAATCAATTTTAGCCGTTGAAACCGTTAAAACCTCTGTGTTTGACGGGTTGGATGATGTTTATTATTCTAATATCGAAGGGCGTGAGGGATATCTATCTACGCTTTTAGTTGACGAATAAAATTAAATAATTGCCAGAATATTTTCTGGCGGCCTGCCAATAGCAACACCTTTGTCAGTGCGCACAATTGGGCGTTCAATCAAAATTGGATGCTCAATCATGGCTTTAATTAGCATCTCTTCACTGAGTGATTCGTCATCTAAATTGTTGTCCTTATAAGGCGCTTCAAATGTGCGCATAAGGGATCTTGCATCAAGATTGAGCTCAGTCATTAGAGTTTTTAGCTCATTAAAACTAGGTGGTGTTTCTAGATATTTAATTATTTCAAAATCCACACCTTTTTCTTCTAAAATGGATAGAGTTGTCCTACATTTTGAACACTTAGGATTGTGATAAATTGTTGTAATCATTATTAAAAACTTATGAAAAAAATTCTTATTATACTCTCGCTACTGCTTAGCTTTAATCACGCTCACGGTATCACTGTAGATGAAATTGTTAATTCTGCAAAAAGCGCTTGGCAACACGACAAGCAAATTACCACGCCTAACTTTTCTCTCATTGATACTCAAGGAAATACTCACACCAACGCATCAACTCAGGGAAAATATTTAGTGATTAACTTCTGGGCAACTTGGTGCCCACCCTGCTTAAAAGAAATTCCTGCTTTTGTGGAATTTTATGAAAATAACAAAGACCAGGTTCTGATTATCGGGCTTGACTACGAACAAGCCGACCCAAAATCTATTGCGGAATTCACCGATACTTTCATGGTAAATTATCCGATTGTATTATTTGACGCGCACAACGGCCCTCAGTTTGCTGGATTCGGCGAAGTCATTGGCATGCCAACCACTTATATTTACAATCCAGAAGGTAAGTTGGTCGATTTTAAAATGGGTGAAATGGATATTGAATCTTTACAACAAGCCATTTTAAAGTAGCCAGCTTTTCGAAGATGCGGCCTCATCTCTCACCAATCTTGGCACCAGATATCCGCTCAATTCAGCTTGTAGCTGTTGGTGTAATATAAGCGCCACTTGCTCCTTAACAAAATAATTCTCAGCCCCTGAAACCTGATCAAGCATGTGTAAGTAGTAAGGCAAAATACCAGCCTCAAATAATTTTAAACTTAAAGTTTTAAGGCTGTTTAAATTGTCATTTACACCCTTTAGCAGTACCGATTGATTAAGTAAGGTCACATTTTCAAAATTTGCGATATTTTTAATAAATGCTTCTGACATTTCATTTGCATGGTTAATATGTGTCACTAAAACCACTTTTAAGGCAGTTTTAGCAAGTATTTTGACCAATTTATCAGTAATTCTGCTTGGAATAGCCACCAATGAGCGTGTATGAATACGTAAGGCTGTGACGTTTTCAATATTTTCAATATTTTGGATTAATTTTTCAAGCTTTTCGTCACTCAAACTTAAAGGATCTCCGCCGCTTAAAATTACCTCATTAATATTTGAGTCTTGGCGAATATACTGCTCAATTTCAGACCAATTGCTAAGTGCATCGTGCTCAGTGTAATTAAAATTTTGCCTAAAGCAATATTGACAATGAATAACGCAAACTTGAGAGGTAATTAGTAAAACTCGATTACGGTACTTATGTATGAGCCCTGCTACTGGCGAATTATCTTCATCGTTTAAAGGCGCTGGAATAAAGCCAATTTGCCCAGTTTTTGGCTGTGGCATCACCTGCTTGAGTAGTGGATCATTAGGATTGGTCTGATCAATCAGTTCAGCATACTCTAAAGGGATTTTAATAGGAAAGTCACTCTCTTCAAATGCCTGAGTGTTAAAAAACTCATTACTGATTTTTACCCCTTTTAGCACTTTTCTAGCTTGCTGATTCCACTGACTCATAGGCATAAAAAAAGCCCCGTCAGGGGCTTTTTTTGAATTCTTGTTTACTTAAGTCTTAACAAAAGTTAGAAAAATTTTCATCTGAATGCTCACCACCATCTTCGTAACCAGCTTCATACTCTTCAGTTTTTCTTTGCTCTTCGATTTCAGGGTTGTTTAAGAAACCTGCGACCCAACCTTGAATGTAGTTGTCGTTTACGCCCATTTCTTCCATTTTTTTAACGCCTTCGTAGTAAGTCATTGCTGATACTCCTTAAATAATGTTTATAATTTTGTAGCTTATATCAGAGCGTTTTTTCAACTGACATAAGAGAAAGATAATATTATAACCATTAAATTTCATAAGGCAAGAAAAATCAATGAATTTATCAGAAATAACCAACGGTTTAAATGACAAGCAACACCAATCAGTGGCACTTGATAATGCTCAAAATGCATTAATACTAGCAGGTGCAGGCAGTGGAAAGACGCGAGTGCTAACTCATAGAATTGCCTATTTAGTCACTCAAAAAAATATTCATACTGACTCGATTTTAGCTGTTACTTTCACTAATAAGGCTGCTGCAGAAATGCGAGAAAGACTTTCCACTCTACTCAGACGAAATATTCAAAGCATGTGGGTGGGTACTTTTCACGGCCTTGCGCATCGCTTATTACGTACGCATTATGAAAAAGCAGGATTGACATCTGGGTTTCAAATCTTAGACGCACAAGATCAATTTCGCATTGTTAAACGCCTAATGAAAGAAAATAATATTGATGAGTCCAAATTTCCCGTTAGAAAGGTGCAATGGTTTATCAATCAACAAAAAGACGAGGGCATACGCGCCCAAGATGTTGACCCTGGCTATAACTTCTTTATCAAAAAAAGCCTAGAAGTATTTGTTTTATATGAAGCGCATTGTCGTGCTAACGATCTTATTGACTTTGCCGAGTTACTGGTTCGAAGCTACGAGCTACTTAAGAACAACACTGAGCTCCTTGAGCATTATCAAACGCGTTTTTCACATATTTTAGTGGATGAATTTCAAGATACTAACACTGTACAGTATAAGTGGATTCAGCAATTATTCACTGGTAACAACCAGGTATTTTGTGTGGGAGATGATGACCAGTCTATTTACGGCTGGCGTGGTGCAAAAATTGAAAATATTACCAAGCTAGAGACTGATTTTGCACCGATTCAAACCATCCGTTTGGAGCAAAATTATCGTTCTACTGGGCATATATTATCCGCCTCAAATGCGTTAATTTCCAACAACTCAAATCGCATGGGAAAGTCTTTATGGACCGATTCTGGCAATGGAGATTTGATTGATGTGTATGAAGCACGAACAGAAACAGACGAAGCAGATTATGTAATTCGACAAATTAAAAAGCTGATTAAAGACGGCTCTAAAGCCAGTGATTGTGCTATTTTGTATCGATCTAATGCTCAGTCCAGGGTATTTGAAGAGGCTTTGATTAAATACAATATTCCTTATATTATTTATGGTGGTTTGCGATTTTTTGAACGTGCCGAAATCAAAGATGCACTTGGCTACTTACGCATGATTGAAAATACAGCTGACAATGTTGCTTTTGAGCGGATTGTAAACTTTCCAACACGAGGTATTGGCAATGCCACGTTAGAAAAAGTGCGTGAATTTGCTCGCGATCAGCAAAGCAATCTATTTCAAGCATCACAGCAAGTAGCGCCAACTCTACCCACTCGAGCTGCTAACGCTTTAAATGGATTTATTGAGCTTATCGAGCAAATGGCTGACGATAGTAAACATCTGGATTTAAGTGAAAAAGTGTCTTATTTGCTTAATAACTCTGGACTTATGAATCATTATGCCAACGACAAAACTGACAAAGCAGGCAGTAAAAAAGAAAATCTTGAAGAGCTGATTGCTGCTGCTAAACAATACAAACACGAAGAAGATAGCGAAATGAACGAAGTGGTCGGTTTCATCTCTCTCGCCTCTCTTGACTCTAGTGGAGATGCCAATACGCCTGTGGTTGATAATGTACAATTAATGACCATTCACTCTGCGAAAGGCTTAGAGTTTCCTAATGTCTTTCTAGGCGGTCTAGAAGAGGATTTATTCCCCTCTAGACAATCCAAAGACGAGCCGCATTTAATGGACGAAGAAAGGCGCTTATGCTATGTGGGCATGACTCGAGCCATGAAAAAACTCACCTTATCTTTTGCCATCAAGCGCTTCTTACATGGTCAGTCTTTATACGCCTACCCATCGCGTTTTTTAGATGAAATACCTAGCGAATATGTGAATAAAGTTAAAGCAAAATTTGGCGCAACACAGACTAATTACAAAGAAGATGATATCTATAATCAAGATATTGAGCCTCAAGCTAATGGTCAGCTATCTATTGGTGCAGGTGTTAAGCACGGAAAATTTGGCTATGGCTCTGTGCTTAATTTTGAGGGCGAGGGCGACAGCGCCAGAATTCAAATAAAGTTTAAAACAGCGGGTACCAAATGGCTAATTGCCAGCTATGCTAATTTAGAGTTTGTTTGACAACCTTTTAAAGAGGCAAAACCTCTCGAACTTATTCTGATAACAATAATACAAAATTAATATTAATCTTTACAGGTAGTTGGCGCGAGGAATTGCCTCGTATTTGGCTATGGCTCTGTGCTTAATTTTGAGGGCGAGGGCGACAGCGCCAGAATTCAAATAAAGTTTAAAACAGCGGGTACCAAATGGCTAATTGCCAGCTATGCTAATTTAGAGTTTGTTTAATTCTTTTCTGCTGAGGCAAAGCCTTTTTGTAGATTTTTAGCCAACTTACACACAGTTATTGTTTGAAGTTTTTTAGACTTCTTAAACTTTTTTAGGTGCAAGGCATTTCCTTGCAGGTTAATTGCCAGCTATGCTAATTTGGAATCTGTTTAATTCAGGGTTTTCTTAAGATCATCAACTGAAAAACTCTGCACAGTTTGCTCGTCAGTATAGACCGGCTTCATTTTGGTGTGCGTGCCCGTTTGTTTTTCAATCTCAGTTTGACGAGAGATGACTAGATTCAAACAATCGGTAATCATTTTTTGTGTATTTTCTGTCAATGGGTGACGCAGGCCTGGCTTAGTCATGGTGTCTTTTGCCACTGAGATTAAGGTTTTTCTCATGGCATTTAGCATTCTCACTTCAATATCGTTTGTTTTTTCATCACTCATAATAAGCTCTTAATGGTTTCTAAATGTTGTAGATAGGTTATTTTATCGGATTTATACTTTCTATTGCCTTGCATTGATTGTAGCTTTTCATTGGATCCCCAATCTTGATCAATCACCTCAGACACCATTTCTGGATGATTACAAATTAACACCATGTCACAGCCACTTTCTAAAGAAACTTGCACTCGATCTTTAATATTGTCAATAAAAAAGGCACCCTGCATCGATAAATCATCACTAAACACCACTCCTTCAAATCCAAGTCTATCTTTCAAAATACTCTGAATCCAAGTACTGGAAAAGCCCGCAGGCTTATCATCTACCTTTGAATAAATAACATGCGCTGGCATGATTGCATCAAGCTCTTGGTCTGCCAAATCCTTGAAAATAGCCATATCTTGATAGACCTCCTTAGCGGGTCGATCATCAACTGGCAACTCTAGATGTGAATCGAGTGACACATACCCATGCCCAGGAAAATGCTTGCCCACACATTTCATGCCGGCTCTATGCATGCCTGTAATGAGTGCCTGTGCCAACTTAACCACTGCATCTGGATTGGAATGAAAAGCTCGATCACCGATTACAGAGGAGTTGCCGTAATCCAGATCAAGCACCGGGGCAAAAGAAAAATCAATATCAACCTCTAGTAATTCATAAGCCAACACAAATCCACAAGAGCAGGCATACTTTAATGCTTTTTTAGGTTTTTTATCATACAATTCACCTAGTCTTGACATAGCTGGCAGATGCGTAAATCCATTTTTAAAACGCTGAACTCGTCCACCTTCATGATCAACAGAAATCAAAAGATTAGGTTTTACTGATCGAATGGCACTGATAAGTTGTTTAAGTTGTTCAATGGAGTCAAAGTTGCGGCTGAACAAAATAACACCACCAATACTTGGTTTTGCTAATTGCACTTCTTCTACTTTGGTTAGTGTCAGTCCTGACACATCCATCATAATTGGCCCTAGTTTCATAGTTTATTTAATTAATATAAGGTTTTATTTTGTACACTAAATACAAAATAGGAAGTCCGATTAATGTGGTTATGATGAAAAATTGGCTATAGCCAAATGCTTCAACAATACCCCCTGAATATCCACCAAAAATCTTAGGCAGTAGTGTCATTAGTGATGAAAATACTGCGTACTGAACCGCGGTAAATTTAATATTAGTCAAACTGGATAAAAAAGCAATAAAGGCTGCACCAGCTAATCCTGCAGACAAATTATCCATGGTAATCGTTACATATAACCAAGTAATATCATGACCGACATTTGCCAAAATGATAAACAATAAATTGGTTAATGCGGACAGTACAGCGCCTAAAAATAATACTTTAAATACACCAAATCGAATTGCCATCACACCGCCTAAAAAGCCACCGGCAATGGTCATAAATAAGCCAAATGTTTTAGATACAGTGGCAATTTCAACTTTTGTAAAACCCATATCTTGATAAAAAATATTGGCCACTACGCCAAGTACAATATCGCTCACTCGATATAGGCCAATAACTGCCAACAATAAGATTGCCACGTTTAGACCGTAGCGATTAAAGAAATCTTTAACCGGCGCAACATAAGTGTCATCCACCATAGGGCGATTAACAACATTCAGAACAATCAATACTCGAGTGGCAATATAAGCACTCACAATGGCCAGTGCCATTCTCATAGATCCGACAACAAACCCGGATAGGTGTTTATTTGAAAAAGTTTCAGTCAGTACTGGTTTAAGTGTTTTAACTAAATCTGCACTATAAACAAAGGCGGTAATAAAGGCAGCAACAATGGCTAAAAATAATGCAAAAAATCTAGTGTAATCTAAAGTGCTATAGTCTGTTCTGGTGCTAGTTGATTGGGGCTCTTTAATGATCAAAGTGGTCATAACACCAACCATCATCACCAGTGACATAATTACATAAGTATTTGACCAGGCGCTCACACTATAAAGCGCCTTGGTTGATCCAAAATAACTAGCCAAAAACAATCCGCCTGCACCCGCTACCAACATGCCAATTCTATAGCCAGCAATATAGGTGGCACTCAGCATAGATTGCATATCTTTATCAGCCGATTCAATTCGATAAGCATCAATGACAATATCTTGAGTGGCCGATGAAAATCCAAGTAGAACGGCGCCATACGCCATCAACGTTAAACTATCAACGCCGGCTTTCGGATCAACTGATGACATTAGTAAAATAGCACCCATAATGGCCAATTGCGAAATAAGCATCCAGGCGCGACGCCTACCTAATAGCTTGGTTAAAATTGGCAGAGGTAGGCGATCTACTAAAGGCGCCCAAACAAATTTAAATGAATAGCCAAGTGCCGCCCAAGAAAAAAAAGTAATACTGGATTTGGCAACGCCGGCTTCATTTAACCAAAGACCGAGTGTTGAAAAAATAAGCAATATAGGTACACCCGCCGAAAAACCCAAAAATAGCATAGTGAGCACCCGAGGGTGGATAAATAGCCGAATACTTTCTAACACTGAATCCAGGGCATACCATCGTGACGCCAACCATTGACATTGCCACGCTGATCCTCTTCGTCAAGATCCCCCTCAAAACCACTCACCACGTGAGCAATATTGGTAAATCCATTCTTAACTAAACACTTGCCCGCATCATCAGAACGATAACCACTTCGACAAATTAAAATAATCTCGTCATCTTTGTCAATATCAAATCGTGAAAATGTTTTGATAAATTCATCTTCATCAACCTCCCACTCTGGCTCATCTAGCCACGGAATAAGAATTGACCCTGGCACGCGCCCTACAAATTTATTTTCAGCCTCACAGCGCACATCCACTAAAATTGCACCCTCTGAGATAAGCTTAAGCGCTTTTTTTGGTAAATAATTTTTAATCATTCGATTACTACTCTCCCACCTGTTTCAACCTGATTGAATAGTTGAATGATATCACTATTTTTCATACGGATACAGCCTTTTGACTCGGGCACTCCGAGGCTAAGTTCATCGGGTGAGCCGTGGATATAAATGTAGCGTTGCTTGGTATTTCTATTATGTGAGTCAACCCCATCAAGCCACAAAATACGTGACAAAATCCAATCTCGATCAGGCTGCTGATTTGATAATTGTTTTGAATAAATTTCACCCGTAGGTACTCGAGAAATCAATACTGATCCTGACTCCAGGTTATCGCCAATTTTTTCAGCAATGGCAAAATTTCCTAAAGGGGTGCAAAAAGATCCTTCTTGCTCACCTACACCATTAGCCGCAGTACTAATTGAATATACTGTACCTTGGTGAGTTAGAGTTTGATTAGCAATGTTAATTGTAATCATGACCGCCTGTTATTTGGTGAACAACGCAATAGATTCAACATGGGCTGTTTGCGGGAACATATCCATCACCCCAGCAGTCTCAAGCTTATAACCTAATTCAATCAGTTTGGCTGTATCACGTGCGAGCGTTGCCGGATTACAAGATACATACACCAGACGCTTCACCCCCAATTTTGGCAACAATTCAACAATTTCAATAGCGCCAGAACGTGCCGGATCAATCAATGCTTTGTTATAGTTTTTACCCCTAAACCACTCAAATCCCTCAACCTCTTTAAAAAGGTCAGCCTTATAAAAATCGGCATTACTTATAGAATTTTGTTCGGCATTATATTTTGCTCGCTCAATCAAACCTAAATCCCCTTCTACACCCACTACATGCTTGGCATATTTGGCAATTGGTAAGGTGAAATTACCCAAACCACAAAACAAATCAATCACTTCATCTTTCTCATCAAGATCTAACATCTCCAAAGCCAGATTGATCATTTTTTGGTTAAGTTTAAAATTAACCTGAGTAAAATCAGTGGGTAAAAATTCCATCACAATGTCATGATCAGGATGTGAATAAGTCAGTAGTGCTGGCTGATCCAACGGCTTAACTGTATCGGCACCACCACTTTGGGTATAGAAATTGATTTTCAACTCATTGGCACACACTAACAATATCTGCTCATCCTGCTCGGTAAGAGGCTCTAAATGGCGCAAAATTAATACCGTATCATTTTCAGCCACAGCTACTTCCAATTGTGGCACTTGTGATTTAACTGAAAGTTGCTCAATATACTTTGCCAGCACTTCAAGATTATCACCCAAAGACGGATGCAGAACCTCACAACGACTCATATTGGTAATAAAGCCAGATTTCTTCTCTCTGAATCCAACCAAAACTTTTTCTTTTTTGGCTACATAACGTACGCCAAGTCGTGCCTTTCGACGATAACCCCAGCTTTGAACCTGAAGTGGCTCAAGCCAGTGCTTAGGCTCTATTTTTGCTTGACCTTTAAAAGCATCTTTTAGCCACTCCCCTTTTGCACCTATTTGATCCTCACTAGAAAGATGCTGAAACGAACACCCGCCACAAACACCGAACACCTCGCATTTTGGCGCAATTCTATTTTCAGCAGGCTTTAACACCTCTTTAACATCTGCCTCTTCAAATTTAGCTCGAGAAAATGTTCGATCAGCCAGTACAGTTTCCCCTGGTAAAGCACCTGAAACAAAAATTACTTTTTCATCAAGATGTGCAATTCCGCGCCCTTCATGCGACAAGGATTCAATGTTTAATTCGTAGGTTTTGGCTTTTGGCTTTCTTCTTCTACCCATGACACTCTTCGGCTAATTAATTGGTCTGATTATCCAATAATTCCACCCAATGTTTAACAGGAATTTTACTGTCTTTTTGCAAATGCATTAAACAGCCAATATTTGCCGTGACAATCATTTCTGGATTGGAGGCGTTGAGATTATTAAGCTTATTCATCTTAAGCTGTTTTGCAAGGTCTGGCTGAAAAATGGAATACGTACCTGCTGATCCACAGCACAAATGAGCATCCTTTACAGGTGCAGGCGTATAACCCAGAGTATTTAGAATTGAATTAACCAGTCCTGCTAATTTTTGCCCGTGCTGGAGTGTGCACGGCTCATGATATGAAATGTTAGCTTGCGCCAAATTTAACTGACTTAAGTCTTTATCTACTAAAAATTCAGCAATATCTTGGGTTTTTCCAGAAATAAGCTTTGCTTTTTCATAATAGATATCACCCTCTTGAAACATAGAAGCATAATCTTTCACCATCAATCCACAGCCACTAGCACTTGAGATGATTACGTCAGCATTAAGTCCAAGCCAGGCGTCAATATTAGCCTTAACTTTTTTTAGTGCATCTGACTCGGCACTAAGATGCTGATCTACCGCACCACAACATTGTTTTTGTGGAGTTTCAATAGCTTCAAATCCTAATTTTGCTAAAATATTTTTGATACTATGGTTGATATTAGGCGCAAGCACTGGCTGTACACACCCACCTAGTAACAATACTTTTTTGCTATTAGCGTTAGGCTTTAAAACATTGCCTTGTTTTTTTGAATGTCTAGCGATTCGCCCAATTGGATTAAACAACTGAGGTGTAGTCAAAAGCTTACGTATTGAATAACGCATAGCCTTTTGCCAAAGCGGGCGCTTCTGCTCCATAAACTCTCGCCCAACATCAATCAACTTGCCATACTCAACCCCTGAAGGACAAGTGGTTTCACAAGATCTGCAAGTTAGACAGCGATCTAGGTGTTTAATACTTTCGCTAGAAAAGTTATTTTTTTCAAGCGAAGATTTAATCAAGTAAATTCGCCCACGAGGCGAGTCAAGCTCCGACCCAAGCAACTGGTACGTTGGACAAGTGGCTAAACAAAATCCACAATGCACGCATTTTCGAATAATTTCATTGGCTTTAAAATTAGCAATTTGGTGTGTTTGCATTAGCTAAAAATCCCTCTTGGATCGAACACTGTCTTTAAGCGTTTTTCAACTTCTTCTCGTAGCGCTGAACGCTCAACAGTTTTAGCTCGAAATTTAAGCTCACCTACATATTGCCTCGGCATCACCTTAAAGCTAATTTGTGTCACTACAGCCAACTGCCCTCTTGAACCAACAAGCATTCTAGCAACATCATAACCTGCCACATTTTTCATCACTTGCCCGCCGAAATTTAACAATTCGCCCGTGCCGTCAATGATCTGCACACCAAGCACACTATCAGATAAATCTTGGGCGCCAATAGCGTAAACGGCACCAATACTTTGAGTTTTATCGTCAATATAAAATGGCAGAACTTGGTCGTTTTCGGCAAGTACCGTGCAAATTTCAGCAATGGGCGTGCTAGCTCTAACTGTAATCACCAACTCTTCTGGAAAGTATTCTTCAATACCCGTATGATTTAACCAACGACCAGTAATATGAAGACTCTCAGATAGCTTGATTTCTTCTTGTATTTTTAAGAGGTTCGTTGACATTAAAACCGCTCCAATTCGGGATGGGGTAATTGACCATGATGAACATGCATTGCGCCCAGTTCTGCACATCTGTGTAATTCAGGAATCGCCTTGCCAGGATTTAGCAATCCTTCAGGGTCAAATGCAGCCTTGATTTTATGAAAAATCTCCAATTCTTTACTATTGAATTGGTGACACATAGCATCAAGCTTTTCAACACCCACACCATGTTCACCAGTAATACTGCCGCCCATATCTACACTAAGTTTTAAAATCTCGGTGCCAAATTCCTCAGTTCTTTCAAGCTCGCCCTCAATGTTTGCATCATACAAAATTAAAGGATGGAGGTTGCCATCACCTGCATGAAAAACATTGGCCACCCTGAGTTGATATTTTTTACTTAACTCGTTAATTTTTTCTAGCATGTCAGCCAAATGTCTTTTGGGTATGGTGCCATCCATACAATAATAATCGGGAGATAATCGCCCGACTGCAGGAAAAGCAGACTTGCGTCCTTTCCACAAGTCTAGGCGCTCTTGTTCATTATTAGATACTTTAATACTAGATGCAACTGATAACACTTTTAAAGCCACCTCAAGTTCTGCCTGAACCTCTGCTTCTGAACCATCCAGTTCACACAGCAACAGCGCCTGAGCATCCAGCGGATAGCCCACTTTTGCAAAGCCTTCTGCTGCTTCAATGGCAAAACCATCCATCATTTCAAGCCCTGCTGGAATAATGCCTGCTTTAATAATATCAGCAACTGAATTGGCGCAATCGCGCACACTATCAAAACCGGCCATTATCACTCTAGCCAGTTTTGGCGTTTGAGTAAGTTTAACCGTAATCTCTACAATGACGCCGAGTAAACCTTCGGAACCATTCATCATGGCCAACAAGCCCAAACCTTGGTCATCTCTGGATAAAACCAGCTCTTCGCCATTAATAGTTAAAATCTTAACTGCCTCAACATTATGCACCGTTAGGCCGTACTTTAAACAATGCACGCCCCCTGAGTTTTCAGCCACATTGCCACCAATACTACAAGCAATTTGACTCGACGGGTCGGGTGCATAATATAGGTCGTATTTTGCCACCGCTTCGCTAATGGCAATATTTCTAACGCCCGGTTCAACGACAGCTGTCTGATTATTTGCATCAATAGATTTAACTTTATTGAGTTTTGATAAACCTAATACCACTGAATTTTCTAAAGGCATTGCACCACCAGCAAGCCCCGTTCCTGCGCCGCGAGTAACCACCGGTGTATTGTGTTTTTTACAAATTTTTAAAACTTGTTTGATTTGCTCGATGTTATCTGGCAGAACAACGGCTAAAGGCTTTTGACGATAAACACTCAACCCATCACATTCAAATGGACGGGTGTTTTCCTCGCCAGTTAAAACAATTTCTTTGGGTAATTTATCTAGTAATTCATTGACAATTTTCATACCTGAGAATTATAGTCAGTTTATTGGCCGATTAGATGGTTTGGAAAGTCTTTTACTTGCTCGCATGCAACTTGCTCCATAACTTGTTGTAGTTGACGTTTAAGCATGGTGAAAGTATGATTTCCGCCTTGCTTACCAAGTGCGCCAACACCATACATTGGCGCTCTACCTACAAAGGTAAAATCTGCACCAGAGGCTAATGCATTAGCAATATCAGGCCCCGAGCGCAAACCAGAATCCATCATGATTTTAATTTTTCCTTTGTAAGCTTGCAAGGTGTCAAGCGAGGCGATAGTGGATCGCCCACTATCCAGTTGACGTCCACCATGATTAGACACAATCAAACCGTCAAGTCCAAGTTTGATGGCAAGATCTGCCTCCTCAGGATTGACAATACCTTTGATAACTAGATTGCCTTTCCAAGCATCTCTTAAAGCTTTGATTTTGTCCTGAGTTAAGCGCCCTGAAAATGTTTTATTCATAAACATTCCCAAGTGCTTCATATTTAAACCTTTAGGGATATAAGATTTCATGGTTTTAAACTCTGGCACGCCTGCTACCAGTTGAGATAAAGACCAATTAGGATGCGTACACATTTGCATGATATTATCAATTGTCATTCTAGGTGGAATCGATAAACCATTTTTTATCTCCTTAGGGCGATAGGCAAACGTTGGCGTATCAGCCAAAATCACCAGCGTACGACAACCCGCATTCCAAGCGCGCTCTAATAGCTTATCTCGAAGATCGTTATCAACCGGATGATAAAGCTGAAACCAAAACTTGCCGCTGGTGATATCTGCTACGGTTTCAATACTAGCAGTACCTACCGTGGAGAGTACAAACGGAAGGTTATGATCAGAGGCAGATTGCGCTAGAATCTCACAAGATTTTGGCCACATCAGACCTTGTAAGCCAATCGGCGCCATGCCAAAAGGTGCATCATAAGTTTCACCGAATAATTCAGTTTGCATATTGGCATTTTTATAATCACGGAGATAATATGGTTGCAATTGAATATCTCTAATTTCTTGCGTGTTACGCTGCAGGTTAATCTCAGAAAAGCAGCCGCCATCAAGGTATTCAAATGCAAATTTTGGCATCCGTTGCTTTGCCTTAATTCTCAGTGCATCAGTACTGGGATAATTACTATCAAAATAATCTGTCATGTTTGCCATCCTATTGCTATCTATTTTATTAATCAGCCACCAAGAAGTGCAGATTGTAGTTTGTGTCTATTCAGTCTTTCATTTTCTCTATCTAGATTATGTATAGATTGATCAACAAATTTTAAATGCTCATTGGCCGCATCTCTAGCATCATCTGCACGGCCATCAATGACAGCTTGCATTAGTTTGTAATGCTGGTTATGTAGTGGCTCTCCAATTTCACTATTGGCATAAAATTTATCCAAATTATTAGCAATACTCATTCTTAGCACCTTGAACAAACTCCTCATAATGTGTAATAAAACAATATTGTGGGAGGCCTCAACAATGGATAAATGAAAAAGTGCGTCTGCTTGAGCTTCTTCATTCGAACTACCCTCTTTGCCATGCATCTCATTCAAGACTGCAAAAGCTTGCTTAATCTTGTTTTTATCTTCCTCTGTTGCACGTTGTGCTGCAGAATATGCGGCCAAACTATCCAAAGAACATCTCACCTCTAAAATATCATAACGAGAATTAACATTATTTTTAAGCATGTCGAGCAATGGATCAGATAATTCGGAGCTCAGTGTTCTCTTTACATAAGTGCCACCACCTTGAGTGGTTTCCAGCAAACCCTTATAAACCAGTATTTGCTTCGCTTCTCTAAGAGAGGGCCTGGATACGCCTAATTTTTCAGCTAACATTCTCTCTGCCGGCAACTTATCTCCAAGCTCCAATATCCCATCCAAAATCATAGATTCTAGCTTTTTAGCAATATCTTCTGCAACGGTACTTTTCTTATTCATTATATGGTCTTACCAATTAAATTAAGTGAATTCTACTATATTTTTAGCTGTAATAACCTTTATTTATATAAAAAATCATAATAAAAAAATAATTCTTGACACTTGCATAATTTTTATATACTATATATTGGACTTACCAATTTACCAAAAATAAATCAGTAAGGAAAAATATAACTAAAAGAGAGGAAAATATGAAAAATTCAATAATTAAACTAAGCACTGCGGTTGCCATTGCCGTAACAATGGCATCAGCCCCTGTCGTTGCTGAAAAAAGAGTAACACTTAAACTACCTGTATGGTTTGGCACCCATTTAACCGGTTTGGGCTCAACACCTAAATGGTTTGCTGATAATATCAATAGCTCATCAAACATTACAAAACTAAAAGTTAAAATCTATGAGCCAGGAAAACTTGTTCCTGCTAAAGAGATTTTAGAATCTGTTTCAAAAGGTCAAGTTAATGCAGGCTGGTCAACACCCGGATACAACACGGGATTACTAGGCACCAAAGCCTCTATTTTCTCGGCAGTGCCTTTTGGCCCTGATGCCCCTGAGTTTTTAGCCTGGGTATATTACGGCGGTGGTAGAGATTTATGGCAAAAACTGTATGATGATAATGGCTATAACGTACACGCAGTACCCTGTTCAATTATTTCTCCAGAAACATCTGGCTGGTTCTCTAAAGAAATTAAAGGTCCTGAAGATTTAGATGGATTACGCATGAGATTCTTCGGATTAGGCGCACTGGTTATGGAGAAATTAGGTGTATCAACATCACTACTATCTTCTAAGGAAATATTCCCAGCACTAGAAAAAGGTGCCATCGATGCAACTGAATTTTCAATGCCAGCCATTGACAAATTACTAGGATTCCACAAGATTTTAAAACACAACTACTACCCAGGTTGGCATCAACCTGCCACTATGTTTGACTTGCTAGTTAACAAGGATACGTGGAAGAATATGAGCTCTGCACAGCAGAATGTCGTTGAAACCACATGTAAAGCTGCCATGCTTGATGGATTAGCAATGGGTGAGGCGATTCAGTTCCCTTATATGGAGTCTAATGCCGAAAAAGGTGTGACAAACCATTACTGGTCTAAAGAAATGCTAGCTTTATTCAAAGAAAAATGGGATGAGGTTGTTGCAGAAGAAACTGCAAAAGATCCAGAATTTGGTAAGATTTACGCAGAATTGATGAAATTCCGTAAAGGCTACGGAGTTTGGAATGAATGGGCATTTTTACCACGCCCAGGTACGGAAAGAATAAGTAAATAGTACTAACTAAAAATAGCAGGATTATGTCCTGCTGTTTTTATTCTAAGTATGTTTTACTATGGTTATATAATTGAAAAACATACTTAGAATAAAAAAAACAAGGATTTATTTATGCAAGAAAAAATGCAAAATAATTATGCTCGCATACCAATTGTTTCGTTTCTAAATAAAATTGTTACAAAAGTTGCGGAAACCACTGCTTGGCTAAATGTGGCTCTTATACTGATTATCCTAACTCAGGTGACACTCAGATATGGCTTTCACAATGGGCTTGTTGCTCTAGAAGAGTTAATTTGGCATTTATATGCCGTTGCATTTATGTTTGGCATATCGTATGCAATTACAACAGATTCCCATATTAGAGTGGATATTATCCATGCCAATATGTCGATAAAATCCCAAAGAATTGTTGAAATTTTAGGAATATTATTGTTGTTAATGCCTTTTATTGTTATTATTCTAGATCATAGCTTGGGGTGGGTTTCTGAGTCTTATCGAGTTTTGGAATCATCATCAAACCCTACTGGTCTTTCTTACCGATGGATTATAAAGTCCATCATTCCAATCTCTTTAGTTTTAATGTTTATCGCAGCGCTAGCCAAACTAATCGAAGAGTCTATTTTTCTTATTTCACACAACAACATACGTAATCATACGCCTGGTAGAGTTTCAATGATAAAGCACTTATTTAGCCCACAATTTCAAAACAATAACCAGGAGAAAAACTAATGGATTTCCAACCTGAATACTATCTTGTTATAGCGATGTTTGTTTCATTTATTGCTTTAATTTTTACCGGATTTCCAGTTGCCTGGGTGTTGGCTGGTGTTGGTGTCGCATTTACTGGAATCGCCTGGTGGAGTGATAACATTATGGAATGGACTGGTACAGGTCTTGACTACAATACGCTTGGCCTGCTTACGGGAAGAGTGTTTAATATTATGGATAATTGGGTATTAGTAGCACTACCCATGTTTATCTTCATGGGCCTAATGCTTGATAAATCAGGGGTGGCCGAACAAATGATGAAATCTATGCAAAGATTGTTTGGTAATGTCAAAGGTGGTCTGGCCATTACAGTTACCTTAATTGGTATTATTCTTGCCGCCTCCACTGGAATTATTGGCGCCTCAGTTGTACTACTGGGACTAATGTCACTGCCAGTTATGCTCAAACAAAATTACGACAAGCCTTTGGCACTTGGCACTATTGCCGCCTCTGGCACGCTTGGAATTCTCATTCCACCCTCTATTATGCTTGTCATTATGGGTGATCAGCTCGGTGTTTCGGTAGGAGACCTATTCATGGGTGCGGTTTTTCCAGGAGTTATTCTTGGCGTTTTATACATTACTTATATTTTAATTTATTCAAAACTATACCCAGAAAAAGCACCACTTGCAGCCGACCATACAGAGATTCATTTAGGCGATGTCTTGCGAGTAATGCTAGATATTATTCCACCAGCGTTATTAATATTAGCGGTCTTGGGTTCTATTTTCATGGGCATTGCAACCGTTACTGAAGCCTCAGGGATTGGCGCCCTAGGCGCAACATTCTTATCGGTGGCTTATAAACGCTTGAATTTTAGCGTCATAAAAGAAGTGGTTATTAACACCATGAACACCTCGGCCTACATTTTTGCTATATTTATTGGCGCTACTATCTTTGCATTGGTTCTTAGGGAGTGTGGTGGAGATGAGCTGATAGAGTCTTCATTAAACAGCATGGGGCTTGGTCCATATGCACTTATTGGTGTTGTATTACTACTCATTTTTGCACTAGGATTCTTCCTAGACTGGATTGAAATTAGTTTAATCATTCTGCCTTTATTGGGTCCAGTTATTGCCGGACTTGACTTGGCGGTTGATGGCTATGGTGTGGTGGACAATCCAAACTTAGTGTGGTTTGCACTACTGGTTGCGGTTACACTGCAAACCTCATTTTTAACGCCACCAGTAGGGTTTGCTATTTTCTATCTAAAAGGCGTGTGCCCTGATGGTGTAAAATTAACTGACATATACAAAGGTGTTTTTCCTTTTATCATCCTTCAATTAATTGGTCTTGGGCTTGTATTTTCCTTTCCGCAGCTTGTTACTTGGCTCCCCTCCGTCGCTTATGGAAATTAACCAATGTTGATTAATGTTTTTAACATTATTTCTCCCATTTTATTTATCGTACTAGCGGGATATTTATATGCCAGAAAATACCCAACAGATATGTCGGTTGCCAACCGACTGACAATCAACATCTTTGTTCCAGCGCTAATTCTTTCTATTCTGGTTAGTAAAGATTTTTACCTTCTTGATTATCAATCACTTGCTATTGGTGCACTGGGAGTAATATCAATATCAGGGTTGTTAGCTTGGGCGTTTGCAAAACTAATGAAGTTTGATATCAAAACATTTGTACCGCCCATGATGTATGCAAATTCGGGAAATATCGGCCTACCTCTGGCGCTATTGGCTTTTGGAAAACTAGCCATACCGGCCGCCATTATTTTATTTATTGTGGAAAATACCTTGCATTTTAGTGTCGGTATCAAAACTATTGACAGGAGTGCCTCATTCATTAAAGTGTTTAGCATTCCTATGGTATTTGTTAGCATATTAGGCATTTTGCTTAGCTTGACAGAGGTCACAATACCAGCAACCTTATTAACCCCTTTAACCATGATTGGTGAAATAGCTATCCCACTTATGCTATTTTCACTGGGCGTTCGACTGGTTAATATAGACTTTAAGGATTGGAAAGTTGGCCTTATTGGTGCAATTTTTAAACCGCTTTCTGGTCTTATTGCTGTTGTCTTAGTCATGCCGTGGATTAATTTAAACGAACTAAATAGTGCGCTACTCATTATTTTTGCCATACTACCACCAGCTGTTTTAAACTTTATGGTTGCAGAAAAATATGATCAAGAGCCTAAAAGTGTCGCATCAATCGTTCTTATTGGAAATTTATCCAGTATTATCACCCTGCCCATTGCGCTTTATTTCTTACTGCCAACAATCTAAAAAATACCCTTAACCAAAGCGTGAGATAATTAAATAAAAAGTCTTCGAGCAAGTAATTATAATAGTCTACTTGAACTTTTTAAAAAACAAGAAATCATGAAATCATTTAATCCGCCAGTAAGAACTTTAATGGGTCCAGGACCTTCTGATGTACATCCTAGAATTTTATCAGCTATGGCCCGACCAACGATTGGCCATCTAGACCCTGCTTTTGTTGGCATGATGAACGAAACCAAAGAAGGCTTAAAGTACATCTTTCAAACTGAAAATGAACTAACTATGCCAGTTTCGGCGCCAGGTTCTGCTGGCATGGAAACTTGCTTTGCCAACCTTGTTGAGCCAGGTGATAAAGTTGTGGTGTGTATTAATGGTGTTTTTGGTATGCGCATGAAGGAGAATATCACACGCTTTGGTGGCGAGGCAATCGTTGTTGAGGATGATTGGGGTGCAGCCGTATCAACAGATAAAGTTGAGCAAACACTAAAAGAAAATCCAGATGCAAAAATCCTAGCCTTTGTCCACGCAGAAACCTCTACTGGTGCTCAATCTGATGCCAAAGCACTATGTAAGATTGCCCACGACAATGATTGCATCACTATTGTAGATGCGGTGACATCGTTAGGCGGTAGTGAGTTACGCGTTGACGAATGGGAAATTGATGCCATTTACTCAGGCACACAAAAATGTTTATCTGCTATGCCTGGCATTTCACCAGTGAGCTTTAACGAACGCGCACTTACAAAAGTTAAAGACCGCAAAACAGCTGTCACCTCTTGGTTCTTGGATCTAAATCTCGTCATGGGCTACTGGGGTGAAGGCGCTAAACGTACCTACCATCATACGGCACCAGTTAATACACTTTATGGCTTGCACGAATCTTTAGTGATGTTATCAGAAGAGGGTTTGGAAAATTCTTGGGTTCGTCATCAGAAAAACCATGAAGAGCTAAGAAAAGGGCTTGAGTCGATGGGTATTAACTTTTTAGTTGATAAAGCTGATCGTCTTCCACAGCTTAACTCTGTTTTCATTCCGGAAGGTGCAGATGATGCACAGGTTCGTGCAACTTTGTTAAACGACTACAACTTAGAAATCGGTGCAGGACTTGGTGCTTATGCAGGAAAAGTGTGGCGTATTGGCCTTATGGGCCACTCCTCTAGAAAAGAGAATATTGCCTTATGCCTAGCAGCACTTAAAGACGCTTTGGGTAAATAGTTTTATCCATTCAACAAAAAGGCGACCTTCTGGTCGCCTTTTTTAATGCAAGACTAAATTTTATTTCAACTTAGCTAGCAACTCTTCTTCTGTTTCTTTACGATCCGGATCAGGCAGGCAACAATCTACCGGGCAAACCTCAACACATTGCGGCTCATCGAAATGACCAACACACTCAGTACATAAGTCGCCATCAATTTCATAAATCTCATCACCCATAAAAATTGCATCATTCGGGCACTCTGGCTCGCAAACATCGCAATTGATACACTCATCGGTAATTAATAAAGACATGAATTTCTCCTAATACAAAACAATAATAAATTTAGCAATATTTTACCGTATTGTTACCCTTATTTTTATCGTGTTTTGAGGTATCATCAATGGCTGTATTTCCATGGTAAAAATATCCTTATGTTGCGTCTATTTATCTTTTTTTCAGCTGCGTTAATATCGCTTTCTTCTCAAGCACAACTAGCAAATGGCCTATATGCGAACTTGCATACTAACCAAGGCGATATCGTTGTTCAACTTGAATTTGAAAAAACCCCTTTAACAGTTATTAATTTTGTTGGCTTAGCTGAGGGCAAAAAACACTCTAACATCCAAACTGGAAAGCCTTTTTACAATGGCCTGAAGTTTCACCGTGTTATTGATAATTTTATGATCCAGGGTGGTGATCCAAAAGGTAACGGCACTGGCGGACCTGGTTATAAATTTATGGATGAAATTACCGATTTAACCCATGATAGTGGTGGCATTTTGTCAATGGCAAACTCTGGCCCTAATACCAATGGATCCCAGTTTTTTATCACCCACACAGCCACACCCTGGTTGGACGGAAAACATACAATATTTGGACATGTTGTCAAAGGTATGAGCGTGGTTAACAGCATTAAACAGGATGACTTCATCCGTAAAGTTAAAATTATCCGCATTGGTGATAAAGCTAAAAAATTCCAAACCAATGAAGCGGCATTCGATGCGGCCAATGCTGAATATACCAATCAAGCAAATAAAAAACTCACTCAAAAGAAAATCAAACTTGAAAAGTTTACTCAAGCGCACTATAGCACTGCCAAATTAACTGATCAAGGTCATTTTGTTGAAATTAATCAAGCCGGTAATGGCAGTACACCTAAAAAAGGTGATTTAGTAAAAGTCAGCCTTTCAATCGACTTAGATGATGGCACCAACATGCGTCAAGCAGGAGAGCCTTTGCCTTTTGCCGCAGGATCTGGCACCATCATCAGCATCATCGACACTTCAGTATTAAAGATGCGTGTTGGAGAAAAGCGCACGCTTATTGCACCCTATTATCAAATCTATGGTGATAGTGAGCGTGGCAACTTATCATCAGACAGTATTTTAATTTTTAAATTAGAATTGTTATCCATTAACGACATTGAGTAATACAATATGTTCTTAGAATTAATCGCTCTATTAACTCAATTCGACTCCGGATTTGGTGTTCTTAACTATCTAACACTTAGAGCTGTGTTAGCTATGCTCGCTTCGCTATTGATTAGCTTGGCACTTGGACACTATTTTATTAAAAAATTGCATTTATATCAAATTGGCCAGGTTATCCGCACTGATGGCCCTCAATCTCATTTATCCAAATCAGGCACTCCAACCATGGGCGGTGTCATGATTTTGTCTGCTTTTATTATTAGCTCATTAGTTTGGGCGGACTGGTCTAATCATTATTTATGGATTGTGCTTGCCACAGCCGTTATTTTTGGTGCCGTTGGATTTGTTGATGATTATTTAAAAATCAAACGCAAATCTTCGGACGGTCTAAGCTCGCGTAAAAAAATATTAGGCCAATCTTTAGGTGCTATTATTATCGGAATATGGATTGTGACCGCTATAGACAATCCTATCCAAACCCAACTACTCATCCCATTTTTCAAAGATATCGCCATTCCACTAGGCATAGTTGGCTTTTTGGTGTTAGCGTACTTCGTCATTGTTGGCAGCTCTAATGCGGTTAATCTAACAGATGGGTTGGATGGGTTGGCCATCATGCCCGTTATTCTTATTTCTAGTGCTTTAGCCTTATTCTCTTATATTAGTGGCAATTACAACTTTGCCAACTATCTCAATATGCCGTTTATGCCTGGAACGGGGGAGTTGTTCGTCATTTGTAGCGCTTTAGTGGGTGCAAGTCTTGGTTTTTTATGGTTTAACACCTACCCTGCTGAAATTTTCATGGGTGATGTTGGCTCTCTTGCGCTGGGTGCCATTTTGGCGGTGATCGCCATTCTCTTACGTCAAGAAATTCTGTTATTTATTATGGGTGGTGTTTTTGTAGCAGAAACCCTTTCAGTTATCATTCAAGTTGCTTACTACAAACGCACCAAAAAACGTTTTTTCTTAATGGCACCCATTCATCATCATTTCGAGAAAAAAGGCATCTCTGAGCCAAAAATTATTGTACGTTTTTGGATGGTTACCTTAATCTTAGTCTTGGTCAGTCTTGCATCTATTAAAATACGTTAAATGAATGCACTGGATAAATGGGATAAACGTTACTTAGGATTGGCAGCCGAGGTATCTACTTGGTCAAAAGACCCTTCAACTCAAGTTGGCGCTGTCACTGTTGGCAGTAAAAAAGAAGTATTGTCTCAAGGCTTTAACGGCTTTCCGCGTGGCATTGATGATTCTGATGAGCGTTACAATAATCGTGACACCAAATACAAACTGGTAGTCCATGCTGAAATGAACGCCATTTACAACGCCACTTATTCTGGCACTTCTTTGGATGGTGCAACTTTGTATGTCTACGGCCTACCTATTTGTTCAGAATGCGCCAAAGGCATTATTCAAGTAGGCATCAAAAAAGTTGTTGTTGAAAAATCAAAAGAACTTGATAACTGGAATGAGAGCGTTCAACTTTCAAAAGTCATGTTCGACGAAGCTGGTGTCGAGCTAATCATTACCAATAAAAACTAATTATGTCTGAAGTTTCCAAGCGTCGCACTTTTGCGATTATCTCTCATCCCGATGCCGGTAAAACTACTGTCACTGAAAAACTACTTTTATACGCAGGTGCGATTAAAACAGCAGGTAGTGTCAAGGCAAGAAAAGCCAGTACGCACGCCACCTCTGACTGGATGGAAATGGAGAAAGAAAGAGGTATTTCAATTACCTCTTCCATTATGCAGTTTGAATATGACAATCACGTTATCAACTTACTTGACACCCCCGGACACGAAGATTTCTCTGAAGATACTTACCGCACTTTAACCGCGGTTGATTCTGCTCTAATGGTGATTGACGTTGCCAAAGGTGTAGAGATGCGCACCATTAAACTCATGGAAGTATGTCGTTTACGTGACACTCCAATTTTGACTTTTATCAACAAGCTTGATCGTGAAGGTAAAGAGCCTATTGATTTGATGGATGAGGTAGAAACAGTTCTTAATATTGAGTGTGCGCCAATTACCTGGCCTATTGGAATGGGTAAGCGATTCAAAGGTGTGGTGCATTTACTAGAAGATAAAGTATATTTATACGAAGCTGGCAAAAACTCTGAAATTGGTGAAAATATCATTATTGACGGGGTTGATAATCCACAGATTGACGAAATATTAGGCTCTGATATTGCTCAAGAGATGCGTGATGAAGTGGAGCTAATTACTGAAACCACAACGCCATTTGATTTAGAGGCGTTTTTAAACGGCAAACAGACGCCAGTTTTCTTTGGTTCAGCCATTTCAAATTTTGGTATTCAAAATTTACTTGATGGATTTATTGAATATGCACCAACCCCAAAAAATAGGGAATCTGATGTTCGTGAAGTGACGCCAGATGAAGCTAAACTTACAGGATTCGTATTTAAAATACAGGCAAACATGGATCCAAAACACCATGACCGCTTAGCTTTTATGCGCATTGTGAGTGGTGAATACAAAAAAGGCATGAAAGTTTTGCAAGTAGCCACTGGAAAACAAATCAAGATTGCCAATGCGGTTACCTTTATGTCGCGTGAGCGTTCAAGCGCTGAAGTGGCTTATGCGGGTGATGTCATCGGTATTCACAATCATGGTGGCATTAGCATTGGCGACACCTTTACCCAAGGTGAAAAGCTTGAATTTAAGGGTATTCCTAATTTTGCACCAGAGCTATTTCGTCGTGCTCAACTCAAAGATCCTCTAAAAGCTAAAGCTCTACAAAAAGGCCTAGATCAACTCTCAGAAGAAGGCGCAACTCAAGTTTTCAGACCAATTATCAATTCTTCTCAAATTTTGGGCGCCGTTGGTATTTTGCAATTTGATGTGGTGGCGCATCGACTAAAATATGAGTATGGTGTTGATTGTCAATTTGAAGCAATTGCTGTTGCAACAGCGCGCTGGGTAACAGGTGATGACAAAGATATTCAACAGTTAAAAGCTAAAGCGGGCAATAATGTGGCGATCGACTCAGCTGGCATGCTGACTTACTTGGCACCTTCCATGGTCAACCTGCAGCTTACTATGGAACGCCATCCAAATCTCACATTCTCCGCCACTCGAGAACATTAACATCTAGTCGATCAACATTAGTGCAATATAAGGTGTCAAATTAAAAATAAAGATTAGCAATTTGTACAAGCCAATACCGCCATAATGTATGACATTAAAGCTATCTTTAGAAATTGGAATCCAGTAAGTATGTATCCGATAAACATACTCGTTTGCATATTTCATCATCCATACCCATAACAACAATACAGAAAAATGAACAACCAAACTCCAAGCTAAAAAACTTTGTAGCGTTTGTATTGTCATCCTTAAACTCCTTTAGTTTTTTTAAAAAACGGCATTCATTACATCATACTACTGAAATCTCATTTTAAATTGATGCAAATCAGTTTATCCAAAAAAAATGCCACTGAATTCAGTGGCATTTAATGTTCAACATACTCAGGAATTTACTCTTCTGCAACTTCCTCTTCTGAATCATCATTTTCAGTTTCAGCAATTTTAGCCACTGACACCAGCTTCTCAGCTTTGGCAATATTGATAAGCGTAACCCCTTGGGTGTTACGGCCAATAATTGACACGTCAGCTGCTCTAGCTCTAACTAGAGTGCCTTTATTAGAGATTAGCATCATTTCATCTTCATCTGTTACTTGAATGGCGCCTACAACCTTACCATTACGCTCCGAGGTTTTAATGGAGATAACGCCAGATCCACCGCGAGCTTGTACGCGATACTCTTCAAGCTCGGTACGCTTACCATAGCCCTTTTCAGTGGCAGTAAGAATTGGGCTGGCGTTATCAGCAATAATTGCTGAGACAATTTCATCATCAGCCAGCTTCATACCGCGAACACCAATAGCAGTTCGACCAACTGCACGCACATCTGATTCTTTAAATCTGATCGACTTGCCGTTTGCTGAGAACAACATAATGTCATTTTCACCTGACGTGATATCCACACCTACCAGCTTATCTCCATCACGTAATTCAATAGCAATAATGCCGCCTTTTCTTGGGCGGGCGAAGTTGGTCAATGAAGTCTTTTTACAAGTACCACTACTGGTCACCATAAACACGAATTGATCATCGGTAAATTCTGATACTGGCAAGATGGCGTTAATCACTTCATCCTTTTCCAGTGGCAGTAAATTAATAATAGGCTTACCTTTGGCGGTGCGAGATGCCATTGGCAATTCATATACCTTAAGCCAATGTACTTTTCCAGCTGAGGAGAAGCACAAAACAGTATCATGAGAATTGGCTACAAATAATTGATCGACAAAATCCTCATCCTTCATCTTAGTGGCCGCTTTACCCTTACCACCACGACGCTGAGCTTGATAATCACTTAGTGATTGCGCTTTAACGTAGCCACCATGAGAAAGTGTAACAACACGATCCTCTTGGGCAATTAGATCTTCCAATGTCAGGTCAATTTTGTGTTCGATAATTTCAGTCATACGCGCATCTGCAAATTCATCCCGAATTTCAATCAATTCGTTACGAATTACCTGCATAAGACGATCTGGGTTTTGCAAAATGTCGAGCAAATATTTAATACGCTCTAATAATTCATTAAATTCATCGAATATTTTGTCTTTTTCTAGGCCTGTTAGGCGGTGAAGTTTAAGATCTAGAATGGCTTGTGCCTGCTTATCTGAAAGTTGATAATCACCACTGGCCTGCAAGCCAAGCTCAGCTGGCAAGTCTTCTGGCTTAAACATCGCCATATCTCGATCACCAATTAGCTCTTTAATGACTGAACCCTGCCAAGTTTTGGCAACCAAAGAAGCTTTAGCCTCTGTTGGATTTTGTGCCACTTTAATCAGAGCGATAATATCGTCAATATTGTGCAGTGCAACGGACAATCCTTCTAATAAGTGTGCACGATTTCTGGCTTTATTAAGATCAAAAATAGAACGACGGGTGACCACATCTCTTCGGTGTGAGATGAACGCTTGAAGGATATCCTTAAGCTTCATTAGCTTAGGCATACCCTTATCGATTGCCACCATATTGATACCAAATACGGTTTGCATTTCTGTAAGCTTGTATAGGTTATTAAGCATTACCTCAGGCACTTCTCCTCGACGAAGCTCAACCACCATACGCATGCCATCTTTATCAGATTCATCTCTAAGGCCGGTAATGCCATCAATACGCTTATCTTTAACGAGTTCTGCAATCTTACCAATCAACTTAGCCTTATTAACCTGGTACGGCAATTCAGTGACAACAATACTTTGCTTATCTTCACCTTCTACATGCGATACAGATCGAAGATAAATCTTACCCTTGCCAGTTTCATAGGCTTGACGAATACCGCTAGCGCCGTTAATGATTCCAGCTGTCGGGAAATCTGGCCCTGGCATAACTTCTAGTAGTTCGTCAATAGTAACGTCTTCATTATCAATAGTTCTAAGGCAAGCTTCAATCACTTCATCTAAATTATGAGGTGGAATATTGGTTGCCATGCCCACAGCAATACCTGAAGAACCATTAACCAAAAGATTAGGTACACGAGTTGGCAAAACACCCGGTTCTGACTCTGAACCATCATAATTATCAATAAAATCAACCGTGTCTTTTTCAAGATCTCGCAATAATTCGTGAGATAACTTAGTCATACGGATTTCGGTATAACGCATTGCTGCAGCTGAATCACCGTCAACAGAACCAAAGTTACCTTGACCGTCAACTAAGATATTGCGCATTGAGAATGGTTGTGCCATGCGCACAATGGTATCGTATACGGCAGTATCGCCATGAGGATGATATTTACCAATTACATCACCCACAATACGGGCTGATTTTTTGTAAGATTTGTTGTAGTCGTTGCCGAGTACATCCATTGCGTACAATACGCGGCGATGAACAGGTTTTAGCCCATCTCGCACATCTGGCAATGCACGCCCAACAATGACACTCATGGCGTATTCCAAATAGGAATCGCGCATTTCATCTTCAATGGTAACGATTGGGAAAGTTGGCTCGAAAGCCTCTAGATTTTCAGTGTTTATCGTATCATCTGCCATACAAAAAATTGCTTAATTAAACGAGCTTTTATTGTACCCTAAACGACCTTATTTACGCAATAAAAATGCGTAAATAAGGTTAGTTTATTATAAAAAATTTAACAGCCTAAATTGTTGTTAAATCAATCAGTTAAGTGTTTTTAGTTTGCACTGATTGTGCCAGAATTTTAAGCAAGGTTTCGGTATCTTCCCAATTGATACAACTGTCAGTAACACTAACGCCATATTCAAGAGAATCCAGTGGGCCAATCGCTTGATTACCTTCATTGATATTTGACTCAATCATAACGCCAAAAATTTTGTCAGAGCCTGATGCAATTTGGCCAGCAACATCTTCACCGACTTTTAATTGATTTTTGAATTTTTTCTCGCTATTGGCATGCGAAAAGTCCACCATAACACGATGATTTAGACCTTCACTCAATAATTGCTCAGAAGCATTATCAACATGAGAAGCTTTGTAATTCACCCCATCAGATCCGCCACGCAAAATGATGTGAGTACTTTCATTGCCTGAAGATGTGTAATGACTCACGCCACCCTCTTTGTTAACCGAGAGCAAGTGGTGAGGACTACAAGCAGATTTAATCGCATCAATCGCAATTCTCAGTGATCCTGTTGTACCATTTTTAAAACCAACAGGGCAAGATAACGCAGAGGCCAACTCACGGTGTGATTGACTTTCTGTTGTACGTGCACCGATTGCACCCCAAGAAATAAGATCAGAGATATATTGCGGGGTAATCAAATCAAGATATTCCACGGCAACTGGCATAGCCATATCAGCAATGTCAGTAAGCAGATGTCGTGCAATCTTCAAGCCCTTATCAATATTAAAGCTTTCATTTAAATCTGGGTCGTTAATCAGGCCTTTCCAGCCGATTGTCGTGCGTGGTTTTTCAAAATACACGCGCATCACAATAAACAAATCTTCTTTCAGTTCATCTCGCAATGCAACTAATTTTTTTGCATAGTCACGTGCAGCCTCTGAGTCATGAATCGAACAAGGACCAACAATGACCATCAGTCGCTTATCTTGGCCTGACAAGATGTTAGCAATGGTTTCACGTGCCTGAAAAATACCAACAGAACCTTGCTCACTCAATGGATATTGCTCCATTAATTCGCTAGGTGCCATAATTGGCGCGCTTGAAGTAATTCTTAGATTGTCAGTATTATATTTCATGGTTTTATTTCTGATTTTCGATCAAAGCGTAGGCCGAGTGATTATGAATTGATTCAAAATTTTCTGACTCAAGTCGATAGTAATTAATATTGTCGTTAATATTTAAATCTACAGCAATATCGCGCACTAAATCCTCAACAAACGCAGGGTTATCATACGCTCTTTCAGTCACCACCTTCTCGTCTTCTCGCTTAAGGATTGCGTAAAGTTCACAAGATGCTTTTTTCTCAGCAAGATCAATCAAATCCTCTAGGTGTAAAGTCTTTCCAGCGGACGCTTTAGCCTTAATGGTAATATGAGAACGCTGATTATGAGCACCATATTTTGAAATACTTTTAGAGCAAGGACATAAACTAGTGACTGGCACCACAACTTTCATCATCACTTCAACAACACCTTTTTCAAGCGAGCCGTATAAAGTCACCTGATAATCCATCATTGATTCAACCCCTGACGAAGGTGCCTTTTTCTTTCTAAAAAATGGGAAATTTAGAACAATATGTGCAGTTTCTGACTCTAATCGGTCACGGACTTTTTCAATAATTCGACCAAAATTGTTGCTATTAAACTCACACGGACCTTCGTTTAAAATCTGAATAAAACGCGACATGTGCGTACCTTTAACATTTTCAGGTAAAGTTACCGTCATGGTAAAGTTACCCACAGTTGGCGACTTATTGCCGTCACGATCTACGTAAGTAATAGGGTGTGAAATATCTTTAATACCCACCCTATCAATGATAATTTGACGGGTATCTAAGTTATTTTGAGTATCAGGCAAATCACAAGATTTCATGATTAATCCTCCGAATAGGTGACAGACGCTCGAAGTGTTTCCCAAATGGTTACTTCTTTGACTCGAACATCTTGATTATTAATGAGTTGACCAACTTCTTCATAAAAATATTTGGCAATATTTTCAGCTGTCGGATTAAGCTCATCAAAAGGCACAACATCATTCAAATATTGATGATCCAGCCTTTTAACGACGACTTTAGTTTGTTGTTTAATTTCTCGAAAATCGATCGCCATACCGACGTCATCAAGAACATTAGAGGCGACAAGCACTTCTACCTGCCAATTATGGCCGTGCAGACGGGAACAGTCTCCTGGGTAATTTCTCAGCGAGTGAGCCGAGGCGAAATCAGTAACAATTTTTAGGACGAACATTTCGGAAAAATTGGCAAAAAGATTAATTATACCTTTGATAGCGACACTATTACACCTTGAATCAAAGAGTGATTATTACTCGACCGCCTCAATAGAGTCTACCCCTTGATACCCTTTTGGCAATAAATTACCTCGACGAGCTCTTGCTCCGACATAATTTGTCAAATCTTGAAACTTAATAGTTAGATGGCGCTTACCCGCATAAACTCTAAGATTTTGTGTATCCAATAGAACACAAATGCCAACAACAAACTCTTCTCTAGCCTTAAGATCTTTCGCCGGGATTTGAATCAATTTATTACCCTTGCCTTTAGATAAGACAGGTAATTCAGATACTAAGAATACTAAAAGTCGTCCACGATTAGTCACCACAGCAACATATTGACTCTCTAAATCATCAACCTTAACAGCTTTCATTACTTGAGCACCAGCCGGCAAACTTAGTGAGGCCTTACCCGCTTTCTTCTTGGAAAGCAGGTCGCCAATCGTACCAATAAACCCATAACCAGCATCAGAAGCAAGCAAGATATGCTGAGCATCATCACCCATCACTACATCAACAAATTCTGATCCTGTTGGCGGCGAAAGTCTTCCCGTTAGTGGCTCGCCCTGGCCTCGTGCACTAGGCAGAGAATTAGCCAGTAATGAATACGAACGGCCAGTAGAGTCAATAAAAATGGCATTTTTGTTACTACGCCCTTGAACACTAGTTAGGTAGTTGTCACCTGATTTATAATTAAGTGCTGTTGGGTCAATATCATGACCTTTGGCGCTACGCACCCAGCCTTTATCACTAAGCACCACCGTGACATTTTCAGCCACGACCAAGTCATCCTCATTAAATGCTTGAGCAATGCTCACATCAGCTTTAAGACAAGACCGACGCTCATCACCAAAGTCATCAATAATGGCTTTTAACTCTTTTTTGATGTAGGTTTTTAAACGTGTATCACTAGACAGTAACAACTCTAATTTCTCTTTTTCAGCATTTAACTCTTCTTGCTCTGATTGGATTTTAACTTCTTCCAATTTGGCAAGGTGGCGCAACTTTAGCTCTAAAATAGCTTCAGCTTGAATCTCGCTAAGCTTAAAGTGCGCCATCAAAATTGGCTTTGGCTTGTCGTTTTCTCGAATAATAGCGATCACTTCATCGATATTCAAAAAAGCAATTAACAAACCCTCTAAGATATGCAAACGTGCCAAAATTTTATCTAAGCGATAATTAAGTCGCTTAGTAACAATTTGGGTTCTGTACGTTAGCCACTCTTTCAGCATTGGCACTAAAGGCTTTACTTGTGGCTTACCATCTAGACCAATCACATTCATATTGACGCGATAATTCTTCTCAAGATCGGTAGTGGCAAATAAGTGCAGCATCAAGCTGTCCACATCCACCCGATTTGAGCGTGGAACAATAACGATGCGAGTTGGGTTTTCATGATCAGATTCATCGCGAATATCATCCACCAATGGTAGCTTTTTAGCTCGCATTTGGCTTGCTATCTGGGTAATCACCTTGGAGCCGGAAGTCTGAAATGGTAAGGTCTCAATGACAATATCACCATCTTCTTTTTGATACGTGGCACGCATCTTCACTGAGCCATGGCCCGTTTCATAAATCTGTCTCAAGTCTTTTGTGCTAGAGACAATATTGGCATTAGTTGGGTAATCTGGTGCTGGAATGATTTGCATAATCTCATCCAAATCACTCGATGGCTTGTCTAAAAGTTGAATACAAGCATTCACAACTTCTGTCAAATTATGCGGTGGTACGTCCGTTGCCATGCCTACGGCAATACCTGAGGTACCATTAAGCAATAAATTCGGCACTTGTGCAGGTAGGTTTTGAGGCTCTTGTAATGAGCCATCAAAATTATCCGTCCAAGTTGCTGTGCCTTGGTTTATTTCTGAGAGCAGTAAATCTGCATAACGAGACAACTTGGACTCGGTATAACGCATAGCAGCAAAAGATTTCGGATCATCAGGTGCACCCCAGTTTCCCTGACCATCAATAAACGGATAACGATAGGAAAAAGGCTGTGCCATGAGCACCATCGCCTCATAACAAGCACTATCACCATGTGGATGAAACTTACCCAAGACATCACCCACGGTACGTGCAGATTTTTTAAACTTAGCAGTAGACTTAAGCCCCAACTCACTCATCGCATAAATAATACGGCGTTGTACCGGCTTGAGGCCATCGCCCACAAACGGCAAAGCACGATCAAGAATGACGTACATAGAATAATCAAGATAAGCGCGCTCTGAAAACTCTGCAACGCTTTGCTGCTCAAGGCCGATTTGGCTCATTTTCCCCCTGGAAATAACGGTTTTTTAATTTAATAAAAACCTGAAGTTTTGAGCTATTTTAATGCAACTTTCAGATGAGAAAAGTTAAATTATGCAAAGTCTTGCGTTGTAACACAAGAACAGAAAAGGTTTCGATCACCATAAACATTATCAATACGTTTAACCGGTGGGAAATATTTATTCACCACTAAAGACTCAACAGGATATAGTGCCTCTTGCCTTGAATAAGGATAGCTCCATTCTCCAGCCATTTCGTATGCCGTATGCGGCGCATTTTTAAGTGGATTATTGTCTTTATCCCACTCACCTGAAATAACCTTTTGAATCTCAGTGTGAATACTTGTCATTGCCGTAATAAATCGATCCATCTCATGTTTTGATTCACTCTCCGTTGGCTCAATCATCAACGTGCCTGCGACTGGAAAACTCATGGTCGGCGAGTGGAAGCCATAATCCATCAAGCGCTTAGCAATATCTTCCTCAGAAATTCCGCTCTGTGCCTTAAGAGGTCGAATGTCAATAATACATTCATGAGCCACCATACCCTGATCACCACGATACAAAATTGGAAAACTCTGCGCCAATTCATTGGCAACGTAATTAGCACTCACAATCGCAATCTCGGTAGATCTTTGCATGCCATATTTACCAAGTAGCTTAATGTAACTCCAAGAGATTGGCAAAATTGAGGCAGAGCCGTACATTGCTGCCGATACTGCATTTGAATTTTTTTCTAATGGGTCACCGGGTAAAAACTCAGCCAAATGCGCCTTAACACCAATTGGACCCATTCCCGGGCCACCACCACCATGCGGAATGGCAAAGGTTTTGTGCAGGTTGATGTGTGACACATCGGCGCCAAACTCACCCATACGAGTAATGCCCACCATAGCATTTAAATTGGCACCATCTAGATAAACCTGGCCACCAGCCGCATGAATAATTTCACAAATTTGTTTAATTTCAACTTCAAATACACCGTGTGTTGACGGGTACGTCACCATAATGGCTGAGAGCTTCTCAGCGTGCTTTTCAACTTTAGCTTTTAAATCCTCAACATCAATATTACCCGCTTCATCACACTTAACAATAACTACTTTCATACCCGCCATCACCGCACTTGCAGGATTGGTGCCATGTGCTGAAGAAGGGATTAGGCAAATATTACGATCAAAGTCTCCACGAGACTCGTGATACGAATGAATCGCTAAAAGACCTGCAAACTCCCCTTGAGATCCGGCATTGGGCTGCAATGACACCGCATCATAACCCGTCACTTCACACAATGCATGCTCTAAATCTTTAAATAATTGTTGGTAGCCCAGTGTTTGATCTTCAGGCACATAAGGGTGTAATTTTGAAAAACCTGGTAGGCTAATTGGGTACATTTGCGTTGCCGCATTTAGCTTCATGGTGCAAGAGCCAAGCGCAATCATCGAATGATTAAGCGCAATATCCTTATTCTCTAGGCGCTTTAGGTAGCGCATCATTTCAGTTTCCGAGTGATACTGGCTAAATACAGGATGTGTTAAATAAGTGGATTTACGCAACATATCTGTTGACAATAGTGGCTCGGAGTCGCTTAATCCATCCACTGAAAAAATAGCCAATAGCGCTAATAATTCAGCTTCTGTTGTGGTCTCATCAACTGCGATAGTTAGCTGATTATCAGCTAGCAACCTAAGATTAATATTCTGCGCTTGAGCTTTTTCAAATAAAGCTTTAGCTTGATCGGTAGCGATAGTAACGGTATCAAAAAACTGCTCAGTCGCCAACTCAAAGCCTGCAGATTTTAAACTTGTCGCCAAACTACTCGCCTTAATATGCACCTTGGTCGCAATTTTTTTAAGCCCTTTTGCGCCATGATAAACACCATAAGCCGCAGCTAGAACGGCCAACAAAACTTGCGCCGTACAAATATTACTGGTTGCTTTGTCACGTCGAATATGCTGTTCACGAGTCTGAAGTGACATACGCATTGCCGGATTGCCGGCCACATCTTGTGAAACACCAATCAATCGTCCTGGCACCATGCGCTTAAACTCATCACGTGTTGCTAAAAATGCAGCGTGCGGTCCGCCAAATCCCATTGGAACACCAAAACGTTGGGAATTTCCCACGGCAATATCAGCACCCATTTCAGCTGGTGTTTTAATTAGTGTTAATGCTAATAGGTCACAGGCAACAATAGTTAGCACACCCGCTTCTTTTGCTTTGGCAAGGTCGTTCGTCAAATCACGCACTTCGCCATTCGTACCTGGGGATTGTAAGAGTGCTGCAAAACAATCAGAAAAGTCATTGTTTTGAATATTCTCAACAACCAGCTCAATACCAAGTGGCTTGGCACGGGTTTGTAAAATGGTGATAGTTTGTGGATTAGTATTTTGATCAATCAAGAATCGATTAGATTTATTTTTACGATTAGCGCGCTTGGCCATCATCATCGCTTCTGCAGCAGCTGTTGGCTCATCGAGTAATGAGGCATTAGAAATATCCATGCCCGTTAGGTCAATAATCATTTGCTGGAAGTTAAGCAACATTTCTAAGCGACCTTGAGAAATCTCTGCTTGATACGGTGTATAAGCCGTGTACCAACCAGGGTTTTCTAAAATATTACGCTGAATAACGCTAGGCATTAACGTGCCGTAATAACCTTGGCCGATAAAATTCGTTGCCAAGATATTTTCACTGGCAAGCTTAGTTGCCAATTCTAAACTATCACGCTCGGTCAATCCTTCATCCACTAGCATACGATTGCCAAATAAAATAGAATCTGGCACGGTTTTAGAGACTACTTCATCGACTGTTTTACAGTTGATGCTATTTAGCATAGAAGCGATATCATCAGCACTTGGGCCGATGTGCCTGTCTAGGAATTCGTTGCTCATAAGATTTTCAACATTAAAATAAATTCAAGCTATAAATTTTATCTTATTTGACAATCATAATTTTGATAGATATTGTCATAAAAAATAAGGTTTTACATTATGAATAAAGCAAGCCTAAATTAGCAACCACTTTAATAAAACACTCCTTGCATTCCTCTCAGGGGGGGGTTGCTGTAAATCACCAGCACAAGATGAATAAAAAGAAGATGTGACTAACGCTAGCCTGGTGGCCAAGATAATGAGCGACCACCCAAACAATGAAGATGGATATGATAAACCGTTTGACCGCCATCTTCATTGCAGTTCATCACCACACGATAACCCTCATCAGCAAAGCCTAAATCCTTGGCAATTTTGCTTGCTGTTAATGACAATTTGCCAATTAATGCCGGATCACTCGCTTCATTAAGTGTTGAAATGTGCTGCTTGGGAATTACCAAAAAATGGTGTGGCGCTTGTGCGCCAATATCGTGAAATGCATATACATCCTCATCTTCAAAAATTTTATTCGACGGAATATCACCTTTAATGATTTTACAAAATAAGCAATCAGACATAATTAATAAACCTTGTGATTAAATTTTATAATGAAGATTATAGCATTTAACAAAGCACTTTTCTCGAGGCTCTATTTGCAGATAAAACGACAATAAATAACGCAATAAAATGCCAGAAATCTTATTTATACTGGCGTAAATACCACCAACCAAACACCTTTTTAGCTATATGCATCAAACGACAATTTGGCAACATTAACCCACCTTTTAAATTTCGAGAAACATACATGCCTTTATTGTTCGAATCCACAATGCACATCAGCTCAATTTTGAAGGTATGGCTAGAATCTTTACCGTTAAGATTATCCAGTGCATTTTTAGCTGCTGCCGCAGCTTGCAAGTCAGCCATATGAGCTTGTTTTGGCATCCACTCTGGCCCTGGGAAAGAGCCTGAATCACCTGCGACAAATACTTTGTCTACACCTTCTACTTCACAAAATTTATTAGCCTTCAACATGCCACCTTCGCTACGCGCAAGATCAGTATTGTCAAACCAAGTGTTGCCAGTCATGCCAGGCATAAATAAAATTAAATCAGCGGCAAACTCGCCACCTTCAGTGATCACTTTACTGTCTGTAAACTCTTTCATCTTATGGCCAAGATGAGTGGTGATATCACGTTTTTTCATCTCACTCAACAATCCGCCTACTGCCTTTTCACCTAGGCGAGCACCCGGCTTTGCCGCTGGAGTAAAGAAAGTTAGTTTAAATTTATCACGTCTACCTTCAGAGCGAAGCTGAGTATCCAATCCAAACAAAAACTCAAACATCGGGCCGCCACGCATCGCACTTGGCTCTTTAGGATTGCCACTAAAACCAACGGCAATATCACCACCATCCATCGCCTTTACTCGATCACGAATAGCCTCAGCCGCCTCTAAACCTTCACATGGGGTGATGGCATGCTTAATGCCAGGTAGTTTTTTAATAAAACGCCCGCCTGAAGCAATGATCAGCGCGTCATTCTCATAAGTGCCAATTGGTGTTAGTACCGACCTGCCTTGATTTTCCAAGCCCGTTACTTCGCTGACAATATGCACAACACCCATGCGTTTGAAAAAATTATCCAGCGGTATCACAATATCTTTCTTATCAGCTGCGCCCGACGGCACCCAAATCAAGCTTGGCATATAAACCAATTCTGCTTTTGGGGAAATAAGCGTAATTTCAACTTCTTTATCTTGCTTTCTAATAGTTCTAACAGCAGTTAATCCTGCAAAACCCGAGCCAATAATGGTAATTTTTTTCATATTTTTTCCTCTTCTATGTTGTGACAAAAGTGGCCATCATCTGGGCTTTCCACACTCTTGGCTATATTTTCTACAAACGCTTGCAACTCGTCAAATTCTAACACCGTTAGAATGCGGGTAACCACATCTGGAGCAACTCGAAGCGTGCAAATGCTGCCATCTTTAAGCTTCACTTCCATGCCAGCTGCATTCATCATCAAGCCTTCGTCAGATTTTTCTAAAATTTTCTCAAGCTCCTCTTGCAGATCATCGTACAATTCTTGTAATTCATCTAACACTTCGTCAGCTGTATCATCCGCAATAGAGATAATCTCTCCCTGCACGGAGCCAAAATCATCGTCATTTTGCTGTTCAAATTTTATTCCCACCTTTGTCAAATGGTCTTTAAATTTGAGTGAGAGCGATGAGTCGAAAAATATATAATCTAGCATAGAAATTTTTTATTTATTATTAAGGGGTATTTTAATGCTAGACCAGAATGCACTAGACACTTTATTTATCAAGGCCAGAAGTCATAATGGCTGGCTAGATACAAATATTTCTGATGATAAAATTCATCAAATTTACGAATTAATGAAGTACGGGCCAACTGCTGCTAACAACTCACCTGCGCGCATCACTTTTGTCAAATCTGATAGTGCCAAGCAAAAACTAAAAGCACATCTTGATGAGGGAAATATCGAAAAATCTATGGAAGCACCTGTAGTGGCAATTATTAGCTATGATATTGAATTTTATGAAAAATTAGGATTTTTATTTCCACATACCGATGCCAAAAGTTGGTACGCTGGCAATGACGCAAAGATCAAACAAGCGGGCGAGATGAATGCCACTTTGCAAGGCGCTTACTTTATGCTGGCAGCGCGCTCAGTTGGGCTTGATTGCGGCCCAATGGGTGGTTTTAATAGCCAAACACTAGATGAGGATTTTTTCCCAGATGGAAAAACCAAATCAATTTTTCTGTGTGCAATCGGCCAAGGTGATCATAGCAAAATTTTCCCAAGAAGTCCGCGTTTAAGCTTTGATGAAGCTTGTGCGATCATCTAATAATTTGAGAAATAACACAAACAAGGTGTAAAACACCGAGTTTAAACCTTAAAAACCTATTAAAAATGCCGTTTTCACGGCATTTTTTGTTATTTAAAGCCCTTTAGCTCAGTCAGTTTTGAAAATTTGGCAAATTTTCAAAATGAACAGAAAAACCTAATCTTTATCAGATTTTTCGCTTTCTTCTCTTGGTGGACAGCCATTATGCTTAAGCCACAAGTCTTCGTGACCAATTGCTTTGGCAAACGCAGGGATTTCACATTCTTGTGATACTTTCTCTGCCGACTCTGGCTTAGCCTCTTTTTCTTTATCATCGCCCAATCCAAAAACAGCAAATGCACCCAGTGCAATCAATGTCCATGAAATGGCAAATAATGTTTTTAAATACTCCACAACTCTCCTTGTTAACTTATATAAATTGAATATTTTAATCTACCTTGAACGCTGCATGACAAGCAAGACAGTTTTGCATTAACTTTCCTGTAAATTCTGCCAGATCAGTTATGTCATCTGAATCGTTCAAATCCATCTCTTCTACGTTAATAATTAATTCTTCAAACATCATGTGAGTTGGCCCACCAATCCTCTCAAAAGATACTGGTGTTTTATCTTTAACAGACTGCGGGGTTGCTCTTGCCATTCTATTGCCAGAATAGCTCGCCGCCTTAATAATCATGTCTTTATCTTTTGTGGCAATACCCATCATAATTTGCTGAATAGTTGTTAGCATTTGTCTCATTTCAGCAAGAAACTCCTCTTTTTCCGCAGCATCAAGGCCTAAACTATAACGCTTATCATGAATTTTTACCATAGGAAGTTTTAACACTACATTTATACCTGAGTGTATTTCGTCAACGTGAGCACCAATATCATTAATGATTGCATGTAGGTGCCAAGACTCTCCTGGATGTGTATAAGTTCCCTGATCATCTGCTGAATAAAAACCTACAATAGTGGCCGCTTGATGGCTCATTGTTTCTTTTGCCATGTGAAACATTTTTTCCTTGCTACCATGACCTCCAAATTTTAGATTTTGTCCATTGATTACATGGATCTGTAGATCTTTAAATCTACCCTCTAGCAGAAATGGAAACGGTTTGTTAGTATCTAAACCCATCTCTTTTGCTTTTGAAAGAATAACTTTAAACAAGTCTTCTTTTGCTAAGGGTTTTTTAATCTTGGCATCTTGCCATTGCGCTACGTCACTTATTGCTAGTAGCACTGCTTTCTCATGTGGTGGAATCGTATAGATTGAATTGCCAATGCCGTCCTTACCGTAATCAAGATAAATCTTACCATTTAAAACAGTAATCTCGCCAGCGCCATCTTGAATTGCGCCAACTGCGTATGAGTTTTGTTTTGGAATTGCCATTTCCAAACTAACCACACCATCGGTGTTTTTCATATGGATCATTTTTTTATAATGACCATAGCTTTTCACTTCAACCGCCTCGGCGGCGGCAATGCCACTTATGAGCAATGATAATAACAATAAAATAGATTTATTCATCTCTATCCCCATTTTTTTATTAGTAATCAAATTCCATTGTTTCAAAAACCCACTGGGCATTCTTGCCAGCAATATCTTGATGGCCACTTAAAAAATGAAATTCTGTTTGATCTATTTTACTCGCCTCTAACATATCACCATCATTATCTAAAATTTTGGAAATCTCTGTCTTTAGAAAAGTCAAATAATCGTAGGTGTTTTTAGTTGCTACGGATAAGTTAGAAATATGCCCATGTCCTGGAACGATATGCTTTGGCTTAAATTCTGCCATTTTTTCAAATACAGAAATCCAGCTGTGAATATCCCTAGCCGGGCCGACACCCAGCATTCTGTCATTAAACACCGCGTCTCCGGCAAACATAGTGCTGGTGCTCGGCATCCAAATAATAATATCGCCCACGGTGTGTGCTGCGCCAAAATGCAACAACTCTAAATCAACCTTACCAAGTTTTAGGTTCATTTTTTCATCAAAAACCTCTGTTGCAAACACGGGGTTAGTGCCATCTAAACTTTTTCCAATTAAGCTACCTAATCTTGTTAGGTGGTAATCAGCTCTGGTTTTTTGATCAGCTTGTGTTTTTGTTGAGGCGATAATTCTAGCGCCTAATTGTTGGAAATAGTCATTACCCAGCCAGCGGTGATCCTGACCACCAGTATTAATAACAATTTTAATCGGCTGGTCGGTAATTGTTTGAACAGCCTGGTGAAGCTCTTTAGCACCAAGATAACTTGCACCTGAATCAATTAATATCACACCCTCTTTGGTAACAATTACACCATGTGTGGAGTTATTGCCAAAATTTGAAGGTGAGCGTTGCGTGGTCTCACCTACTAAAGCGTAGACATTATCGGCCACTTTTTGCACTTCCAAAGAAGCGTGTGTAGCTACCATGGTAACAATTAATATTAAAAATAAACTTATCTTTTTCATCTTACTCTCCAAAAATTAAAAAATTAATAATGCCGCCAAAAGCTAAATAAAAAAGCGCAATAATCACCAGGACAAAGATAGGTTTTTGTATTAAGTTTAAGCGCTGAATGGGTGCTCTGGCTCTAGTCAAATCACAAACTTCACCCGGACAATGCTTTACTTTTTTGTCATGCACCAGGTTATAAACTTTGCAACCAGCACAAATACCAAAAACCGCCTCAAAAAACAACAAACCCAAGCATAGTGCGCAAGTCAAGATATTGATTGGGCCGCGAATCTCATTAAGCACCACCAAATAAAACATAATTGCCGCCAAAATAAAACCAAATGACCAGGCCCATCTTTTTGGAGCGGCATCGGTATATTCAGGCTTCTGATTATTAACCACCCAGCGCCCTAAGACCATGGAGGGTGAATACTTAGGATTGATGAAAATACGAATAAAAAAATCAAACAAAAAAACCGATACCATTAGCTTGGTAGGTTCGTTATTACCCGTCAAAAAACCACTCATAAATGCCATAAACGCAAACAAAAACACAATGCCTGCAGCTGCTCGGACCTCGCGCTCGTTAAACATGAGCCCATCATAGCCTTCAACCCTTTCCCCAAATGCGAACATGAAGCCTCTTCTATTTTTTGTATAATTTAATATTGTACACGACTTGTTTTGAAAACAATATGATTCAAATCATACTGTTAACTTAGTGTGATACTTCCTTCTTGCTTGCTGACTTTCCCCTCATTTTCCAGTGAGGTTAAGTTTCGATAAAGCGTTTCATGGGCCAGTCCGATTTTCTGTGCCAAGTCTAGTAGTGAATATGAATAGTAAAAAACGCCATCTTGTGCTTCATAGCTTAAAAAAGCCATAATCCTATCTTTGGCACTATAAATACTTTTAATTTCACCTAGAAGACGAAGATCTCGAATTTGCCCTGTTAGCTCTTTTATTAACATCATCATAGATTCTGGATTTTGATTTAGCAACTCCAGGATGCCACTCTTATCAAATTTAAGCAATTCAACAACACTATCAGCAACACAATGACAATGGTATTCGCTTGAAAATAAAGAAGCCTCAGCAAATGATTCTCCCGCATAAGCAGTGTGAATGACCAAAGAATTTCCTTCAATATTCTCCCTAATCAATTTAACTCTACCAGACAATACAACATATAAAGAATCTACAACATCGCTCTGAGTAAAAACTCGATCACCCTTATTAAAAGTATGCTTCTTACCTTTTGCATCATGGCTAATTACATCTAAAAACATATCTATTACAACGCCTGTCCACAAGCCCAGCCTGATGACCAAGCCCATTGGAAGTTATAACCACCTAGCCAGCCGGTGACATCAACCGTTTCACCAATAAAGTAAAGCCCAGGTTGTTTACTTGATTCTAGGGTTTTGGAAGATAATTCATTAGTGGCAATTCCGCCTGTACAAACCTCAGCGGTGCGCAAACCTTCAGTGCCACTAGGTGTTAGCATCCAATGATTCAGGCAATAACCAAACGCTTTGAGATCGTGCTGTTTTATTTCACCTAGTGTCATATCAGCTAATGCTTTTGCACTTAACGTATTAGCTAAGCGCTCAGCAAGTCGCTTGGGGAAAAATTCAGCCAAAATTGTTTTAAGCTCCGCCTTACCTCGTTGTTGTTGTTTGTTTAGTAAATATTCGCTGGCATCCAAATCAGGCAAAAGATCAATAATAATATAATCTCCTTTGCTCCAGTAGGAAGAAATTTGCAAAATAGCCGGGCCACTCAAGCCTCGATGAGTGATGAGCAACTGCTCTCTAAAATTGGCGTGATTACAACTAACAACCGCCTCTAGAGAAAGCCCAGAGAGATCTTTAAAATACTTGTCAATATCATATTGATGAAAAGTAAATGGCACCAAGCCAGGTTTAAAAGCAACTGATTTCAAACCAAATTGTTTGGCGATTTGCAAGCCGAAATCACTTGCACCCATTTTTGGGATACTAGGGCCACCTGTAGCAACAACCAATGATTCTGCTTTAAAACCACCTTGGTTTGATTGAATTGTATAGTTTGAATCAAATTCAATCTGACCAATTTCACAAGCCAAAATAATATCCACTTGCTCACCTTCATCGAGCAACATTCTAAGCACTGCGCCGGATTTTTGATCACAAAACAATTGACCCAAAGTTTTTTCTGTCCAGCTCAAATGATGGCTTTCTAATAAGGCTATAAAATCCCATTGAGTGTAGCGTGATAAGGCAGATTTGCAAAAATGCGGGTTGTTTGAAACGTAGGCCTCGGGCTCAATAAAGAGGTTGGTAAAATTACATTTTCCACCGCCAGATATGAGGATTTTCTTACCCGCCTTACTGGCCTTATCCAAAATAGCCACACTGCGACCACGTTTAGCCGCTTGTGCAGCGCACATCAAACCTGCAGCACCTGCACCAATAATAATAACGTCGTATTGTTTCAAAAGAACTCGCTGATGGTATTGATAATCACAGGTGAATCCCACTCAAGCGCACCGCGATAGGCGTAGCGAATGATGCCGTTTTTATCCAGTAAAAAATTAGACGGATAAGCATACACACCCCAATCTTGTACGGCTTTGCCGGAGCTGTCTAATAAGATTGGCAAGTCAAACTTTACTTTTTTCTTGAATTCATTAATTTCACGTGCTGACTCACCAACGTTCACAGTGATAATTTTAAAATTTTGGTGTTTTAACTGTTCGCCTAACCTAACCAATGAGGGAATCTCTTTGATACAAGGCTTGCACCAACTTGCCCAAAAATTTAACAAAATGACAGTGTCTTTATAATCACTCAGATTAACTTTTTGACCTTTTAAGTCTTTCAATTGCAATACAATACTACGCTTACCCTTATACGGCTTGAGTGTTGGCTCACTCAAAGCATACTTGGGCTTGATATGCGTAGACTTTGATAAAGCTATCGGAGCTATTGGACGCACACTTGAGAGTAGAGCAGATGCTTGTATGTATGTATTACCCAAATCTGTCTTTGCTTTTAAATCTGCTTGTGTTAAATCTTCCTCATTACGCATATGAAACCCGCCACGCACACCTTCTAACCGATGCACAAAAACCGAACTACCGCCAGATTTTAGAGTTTTTAATATTTCTTTAGAGCGAAAATATTTGGTACCATACTGTGGCAAAACCATATAAATAGGCAAGTTGCTCGCTTTGGCGATATCAACATAATCTGCCTTGACACCCAACGCAGGCGCACCTTTAATTAAATGCGGAGAATGAAAAATATGACCTTTTAAATAATCATCACCAGGGTGTTGGGATTGCCATTGGTAAGCCGCCTTGAGCGCTAGCTGAGCACCTCGACCAGAGGTGACAAAAAATAATTGCTTAAAGCCCTTGTCTTGCGTTAGGCTAATTAGCTCCACCAAATCATCGATATTAAACTTATCTATACTACTACGATGCCTGGGTACCATATAGCTGGCGTGCAAATCTAGCACCCAGACGTCGCGCTCATCAAAAGCCAGCTGTTGTGCGGTAGCAATATGACCTTTGCCAAAGCCACGCTCTGATGGTAAATAAAGGTATAAGGTATTACCCTCAGAATTAAAAGTGTCCACCATAAGCACTTCGCCAGAGCTAAGCTCGATTTCTATTTTATCGTCGGCAATAAGTGCTGAGGACAAAAACAGGGTAATGATGAATAGCCACTTCATGAGTGATTATACATATCCAAAATATAATACAAAATAACTCCTTCAGATGAGCGCGAAGGACCCAAAACCTTAGCGGCGTATAAGTGATTTTTAGGGTCTGATTTTTCTACTGCTTGCTCAAGATTTTCAACGATTTCAACATTGTTAGCAGGAACGCGCTCTCGCTTAACACGAGGAATACGCACCACAGCATACTGCTCTGTAACAACTTTAACGCTCGGATGTGGATCTAGCGAATAACCTCTCATGGTTCTTTGGTGATGATCCTTGAGCCGCAGACTTGATTGGACGGTACAGCGACGTGAATTTTGGCGGGTAGTGATAGCTCCATTGCATCAACACGACGAATGAATTCTGCCTGATCAACACCACCGCCAATCATTTCATTAAAGGTTTTTTCCTCCCAAATAGAGCTTACTGTGCGTCCGCCATAGTCATGCGCAGGATAAACCAAGGTAGCCTCGGGCAGAGTAAACAAATATTGAATGGCGTTGTACAGTTTTTTAGCTGAGCCGCCTTGAAAATCACAACGCCCACAACTGCGAATCAACAAAGCATCTCCAGTGAATACCTTGTCATCAATCACGTATGACATGCAGCCGTCAGTATGCCCTGGTGTTGACAGCGCTTTAATTTGATATTTTCCAAATGCCAAGCTTTCGCCGTCCTTGATTAAAATGTCTGCACAAGTCACTGAATTGGCACTACCTAGTACAATTTGCGCCTGACTAAAACGATCCTTCAGCGGGCAAGAGCTGGTAATGTGGTCTGCATGTACATGAGTTTCAATAATGTATTTAAGATCCAAACCTAACTCTTCAATTAGGCCAATATCTCTTTGTTTGGTTTCACTCACTGCATCGATAATTACTGCCTCTTTGGTTTGAGAGTCGGCTAGTAAATATGTGTAGGTGGAGCTTTCTTTTTCAAATAAAGGTCTGAAAATTAAACTCATGGTAACACTTTTTTAAACGGCTTCACAATAACGCTTGCATATGCGCCTGATGCCATATACGGATCTGCATCTGCCCAAGCTTGGGCGTCTGCTAAACATTCAAATTCTGCCACCACCAGTGAGCCAGTAAAGCCTGCCTCGCCAGGATCAACATTATCAATAGCTGGATGCGGCCCTGCCAGGATTAATCGACCTTCATTTTTTAAAGCATTCAAACGCTCAATATGCGCTGGACGCACGGACAATCTCTTTTCTAATGAGTCCTCTACATCTTGTGAAATGACAGCATACAGCATTTAAATTCTCCTTATATATCCAGTATATCTTGCATCGAATACAAGCCTGCAGACTTATCTTTTAACCAAGCTGATGCTCGAACAGCGCCATTGGCAAAAGTCATGCGTGATGAGGCTTTGTGGGTAATTTCCACGCGCTCACCTTCCATAAAAAAGCTCACTGTATGCTCACCCACCACATCGCCACCTCGAATAGTGGAAAAGCCTATGGTTTGACGATCGCGTGGCTCTTCAATACCTTCACGACCATACACTGCACATTTGGACAAATCTCGCCCTAGAGCATTAGCTACCACTTCACCCATTTTAAGTGCGGTGCCCGAGGGTGCGTCCACCTTATGGCGATGATGCGCCTCAACAATTTCAATATCAGAATCTTCACCAATTACCTTGGCTGCCATCTCTAGCAATTTAAGCGATAAATTGACACCCACACTCATGTTCGGTGCAAATACTACTGGGATTTCTTGAGCGGCATTATTGATTATCTCAAGCCCAGCATCATCAAAACCTGTGGTGCCAATCACAATCGCTTTGCCCGCCTGTTTACAAACTTTAAGATACTCTAGCGTTGCCTCAGGCCTGGTAAAGTCAATCACTACGTCAAACTGATTGATCACGGCACTTAGCTCATCACCCTTATCCAGGGTTACCCCTAGTGCCACCTTATCATTTTGATGGATAGATTCAATAATAGTTTGCCCCATACGACCTGAAGCGCCAACCACTGCAATTTTTATCATGTTTTTCTCTGTCAATTAATTGATTAGACTCACTTACTCTGGTCTAACTCTTAAATATACTGGATATTTAAAGTTGCCTTTGTTGGTGAAGCCGTAGTATTTAAAGGTAATTTTACTACCAATAGCGGGTGGATTAGCCCTGTCTTTATCTTTAAAGCCTGAGCCAATTTTTAGCTGTTTTCCAGCACTTGTCTGGCAAAGCACAGAACCCATCAAGCCTTTATATTTGCCCTTGCCGGGTAATATGCCTAGTACCGTGCATTCAGTATCAAAATATTTTTTCACTTTTAGTGCTGATGATAACCGACCCGTTTGATACAAGGTATCAGGATTTCTCACCACCACACCCTCGCCCTTGTTACCAACCACCTCTTTTAAAAATTCAGCAAGCTGAGTCTTGGTATTGATCTGTGTTTGTGGGATGATTTGAATATTTGAATTTGGATTTTTGTATAAATATGCTCGTAAAACGTCCAATCTTTTAAGTAGTCCACCTGGCTGATTGGGTACTTCAAAAATATTGTGAGTAATCTGTTTCCAGCGATCATCTGGTAATTGCGTACGCACAATGGAGGAAACATTCTCAAAATCATCGCGCTTTGTCCACAGCTCCCCATCTACAGCAAACGGTGGATACTGTTGAACAAACCACAGGGGTGGATTAAGTTTGTAACCGCCTCGAGTGAGTAATTCTTGTCCGTTCCAAAATCCACGAACACCATCAAGCTTTTCACTCATAACCCAACCAACAACCTCTTTAGAATCGTCATAAGTTTTAAGTAAAAATAGGTCTGGCTTGTTAGCCAAACCTGCAAAGGAACCCAACATTACCGTGATCAATAAAATAACTCTATTAATCACGGCAGCACTCATTATGTCAGCTGATCTTCTAGGAAGCCGTTTTTCTTGGTGATATTATCAATATCTTGCAAGGCTTTTAACATGTCAGCCATTTTGTCAATAGGGATCATGTTTGGCCCGTCACTTAGCGCCACTTCCGGATTTGGGTGAGTTTCCATGAAAAATCCTGACACACCTACAGCAGCGGCAGCTCGTGCTAATACTGGCACCATTTCTCTTTGCCCGCCCGAGGTTAAGCCGTTACCACCAGGTTGTTGTACAGAGTGTGTAGCATCAAACACCACAGGCTGTCCGGTTGAACGCATGGTTGATAAGCCGCGCATGTCAGACACCAGCGTGTTGTAACCAAATGAAGTGCCACGATCACAAATGGTAATTTGTTGATTGCCTGTTTCAAAGGCCTTATCCACCACATTTTGCATATCCCACGGCGCCTGGAATTGGCCTTTTTTAATGTTAACGGGAATACCCTGCTTACAAACATTTTGGATAAAATTAGTTTGACGTACTAAAAATGCTGGTGTTTGCATCATATCTACCACATCAGCCACCTCATCAAGTGGTGTGTCTTCGTGTACATCAGTCAACACAGGGATGCCTATCTCATCTTTAACTTTTTGCAAAATTCGTAAACCCTCTTCAACACCTAATCCTCTAAAGCTTCCTGTACTAGAGCGGTTTGCTTTATCGTACGAAGATTTATAAATAAAATTAATACCCAATGCTTCAGTTACTTTTTTTAGTGTTTCTGCTGTTTCCATAGCCAGTGATTCAGATTCAATCACGCAAGGACCTGCAATTAAGAAAAAAGGTTGGTCGATGCCGATTTCAAAATCTAATAATTTCATACTATTCACATGGGTTAATAATTGATAAGGTTAATTATAAGCCAAACAATTACATTAAAATATCCAATCATGACAAATACACCTGATATTCTCAAAAAAATTATTGCTCGAAAGGAGCAAGAAATCAAGGATGCTCTTGAGCTAACTTCCTATGACAAAATGATGGAAACCGCTTATGAAGATCGCACAACACGTGATTTTTATCAAGCACTAAAGGATAAGACTGATCTTAAGCAAAATGCCATTATTGCTGAAATTAAAAAAGCATCTCCTTCAAAAGGCATTTTACGGGAAAACTTTAACCCTGCTGAAATTGCCAAAAGCTATGCCAAACATGGTGCTGCTTGTCTATCGGTTTTAACTGATAAAGACTTTTTTCAAGGGGATGATAAATACGTAGCCGAAGTAAGATCAGCGGTCACCCTGCCGGTTTTGCGCAAAGAGTTTATTATCGAGCCCTACCAAGTGTTTCAGTCTCGCGTTTTAGGCGCTGATTGTATTTTGCTCATTGCAGCTTGTTTAGAAGATCAAAGAATGGAGGATTTAGCCATGCTGGCCATCTCTTGCCACATGGATGTTTTGATTGAAGTGCACAACCTTGAAGAATTAAAGCGCGTACAAGCATTACGCCTACCAATGGTTGGCATTAACAATCGAAATCTAAGAACATTTGATGTTACCCTGCAAACAACCATTGATCTTCTGGATGCAATAGATGATGACACTTTGGTGATTACTGAGAGCGGCATTTTAGGCGCGCAAGATGTAAAACTCATGCAAGAACATGATATTCATGCATTTTTAGTGGGTGAAGCATTCATGCGTCAAGATAACCCTGGCCAAGCGCTAGAAGATATTTTTGCTTAACACAATACAAGGACACTCACAATGAACACAACAGTTAGATGGATTGATGGCATGATGATGGTAGGTGAATCGGCCAGTGGCCATGCGATTGTTATGGATGGCCCTGAAACCTTAGGCGGTAAAAACCTCGGCATTAGGCCAATGGAAATGCTACTTTTGGGCATGGGTGGCTGCACTACTATTGATGTCATGTCCATGCTTAAAAAAATGCGCGAAGAAGTACGCAATTGTCGGGTTGAAATATCGGCTGAGCGTTCTGATGAACACCCAAAAGTATTTACTAAAATTCACCTGCATTTTATCCTGGAAGGCGAAAACCTAGATGAGAAGAAAATAGCCAAAGCTGTTAGTTTATCGGCAGAAAAATACTGCTCTGCTTCTATCATGCTTGGAAAAACAGCCGTTGTTACTCATGATTTTGAAACCCATGCATAATAACTGGGGCTGGCTTGGTACAGTCACTGGCATTATTGGCGGCCTTATGGTGGCGCTTAATTTTGAATATTCAAAATTTGGCTATATATTTTTCATGGTATCTGCCATTAGTTGGATCATACAAGGCTCGAGAAATAACGACAAATCATTAGTATTATTAAACACTGTCTTTGTTTGTGTTAACAGTTTAGGACTTTATCGTTGGTTCTCTTAACAGTAAGCTACAAACTATTTTTAGCACTAATCCTGTTATTAAATTTTCGGGTTGTTGCAGAGGGCAAGCCCACCACCACTGACGTTATCGATATTTCCAGCGAAATAGAGGTTATTGATACTGAGATTCTTGATCTTGAAGTTAGCTACGAAATGGGAGAAAGCATGTTTGATATTAATGCCGAAGCGACCGATATCTCTAACGAATTGCTTTATCACGAATATCAGCTTGGCACGCCTAAAGATGAAAGTAGCCGATGGAATGAGTCTGAGCAGATGATCTTGGATGCAAAAATCAAACTACAAGCCCTACAAGAAAAAATTAAACTCGAAGGCGACTGGGGTCAACTACGTTTTCGAGTGATTGACTTTAAGGGCGAAGATCCTGGACAATTAAAGCTTAGATACAACTACGGTTTTTAAAACTATCCCTTTAAAATATTTAGCGTATAATATTTTTTTTTACGGAGAGTTGGCCGAGTGGCTGAAGGCGCGCCCCTGCTAAGGGTGTAAAGGGTTTATCCCCTTTCGAGGGTTCAAATCCCTCACTCTCCGCCACAAATTCCCTTTAGTAGTAGTATCTGTAGAGCCTACCAACTAAAATCTTAACTATGTTTTTTTCATCACATCTTTATTTTTTGGTGCAAATTTCCGCACATCATTTAGATGATCAGGTGACAAATGTGCGCACTTCAATGTCGTTACTAAAGTGCTATGACCTAGTGCTTTCTGTAGACTTAAAACATCACCACCATTCATAATAAAATGACTGGCAAAGGTGTGTCTCAATATATGGGTGCTTTGACCTTCATTTTTTTTACCCCTACCTTGAGTAATTGTGCTATTTGGATTTTCCCCAATTGTTGTTCATCTCATTATGATCAAACAAAACCCTTGCCTTGCTATTGAGCCACCCTTTCAATAGGGTTAATACTATGGTAATTCTCAACATTGCAATTAGTTAGATCGAAGCTATCTTGTAAATTCAACCAATACTGTGGCGAGTTATCAAAATACTTGCCGAGTCTTATCGCTGTATCGCTAGTAATAGATCTACTACCTTTTAATATCTCACTAATACGAGTCTGCTGCACAAAGATATCTTTAGATAAACGGTAGGCTGTTATATTGTAATCATCCAATAACTCTTGTAAGAATTCACCTGGATGGAAGTTATTTTTAATCATAATTTTTTCCTATTTAATGGTAATCAATAATTTCAATATCATAGGAATTGCTGCCTTTGAAAATAAAACATACTCTGTACTGTTGGTTAATTCTCACACTACTCTGCCCTTTTCTATTACCAGATAAATTCTCTAAGTGATTTGATGATGGCAAACGCAAATCATCTAAACAAGTAGCATTATCTATTTGTATTAATCTCATTAATGCTCTCCTGCTAATCTGACCAGGAATTGACTTATGATTTCCATCAGTTGCAAATTTTTCAGTTTTTTTATCAGCGTAACTTTTTATTATATTTTGTTATATAGTATCGTAGTACGATACTATTGTAAAGTGACACCATCCAACTTTATTTATTATTAACCAACTACACACCCATACCTTTAATGAAAAGTAGCTCAAGTTTGTTGGCATCTTTAATGCAATAGATACAAACCAGCATACTTTGTATGCATATAAAAATTCTTATATAGTAATATTTAACTATATAATACTTTCATCTCAAGATTCAAACTTTTCACTCCATATCATTATTAAATAATCAAATTTATGACTGACACACCATTAGTAATTGCAGGAAAAACTTATAACTCTCGCTTATTAGTTGGTTCAGGAAAATATAAAGATTTGACTGAAACAAAACTCGCAACTGATGCAGCCGAGGCGGATATTATTACGGTTGCTATTCGTCGTACTAACATCGGTCAAGATGAAAACGAGCCAAACTTACTCGACGTTATCACCCCTGATAAATACACAATTTTGCCAAATACTGCAGGCTGCTACACGGCCAAAGATGCTGTGCGCACGTGTCAGCTTGCTCGTGAGCTTTTAGGTGGTCATAATTTGGTTAAACTTGAGGTGTTAGGTGATGAAAAAACACTTTATCCTAATATTGTTGAAACGCTTGCTGCTGCCAAAGTCCTGGTTGATGATGGATTTGATGTAATGGTTTACACCAGTGACGATCCAATTGTTGCTAAAGAATTAGAAAATATTGGCTGCTGTGCGGTGATGCCACTTGCCTCTTTAATTGGCTCTGGTCAAGGCATTGCCAACCCAGCAAACATTAAGCTTATTAAAGAGCAGGCCAGTGTGCCGGTATTGGTTGATGCCGGTATTGGTTGCGCCTCGGACGCCGCCAAAGCTATGGAGCTTGGTTGTGATGGCGTGCTGATGAACTCAGCAATTGCCAATGCACAAGATCCAGCTTTAATGGCTAGTGCAATGAAACACGCGGTGATTGCAGGTCGTGAATCTTTTCTAGCAGGCAGAATGATGAAGAAAGCCTTTGCTTCTGCTTCATCACCAATGGAAAACTTAATCTAAGAAGTTTTCTTCCTGTTTTTCTTCAACTTCTTCTTTAGGTTTTTTAGTTCTTTTACCTGGCTTGGCGAGCACTTCTAAGAAAAAAGTTTCCAACCCTTCTGTATCTGCTTCAGAAATAACTTTGTTAATTTCTGAAACATGGATCGTATCGCAAGACGCTTCATTTGCACCAAAACGACAATCAAAATCCCAAAAATCTACATCTTCAGGTAGTGTCTTATTACGCTCACGCTTGATGTATTTTTTAAGCTCGTACTTAATGGCTTCTGCCACGCGAGGTCTTTGCTTTTTTGGATGTGAGAAGCTGAATGTTTTTTTCATGGGATTTAAAGTCAATAATTAATGCGCCTATTATACGTATTAACTACTGCCACCAGAAAAGCTAAGTAAAAATCTTAAAATTTAGCATTAGGGATTGGATGATTATCAACTACAAAGTCAATATCCTTATCCCCTCTACCACTTAGATTAATCAAAATCGTCTCATCTTTGTTCATAGTTTTAGCTATTTTCATGGCATAAGCAACTGCATGAGCAGATTCCAACGCTGGAATAATTCCCTCTAACTGGGACAAAGCATAAAAAGCATCAACCGCTTCTTTATCATCACACAGGCCAACTGATGTTCTACCAGTTTGACTTAAATAAGCCTGCTCTGGGCCAACTGAAGGATAATCAATACCCGAACCAATTGAATAAACTGGTGCTGGATCACCGTTCTTATCTTTAAGCATAATGGAGTTAAATCCGTGCATAACACCCTCTTCACCATAAGTAAGACTCGCCGCATGATCGCCTAGCTTACTACCTCTTCCTAGAGGCTCAACACCCACCAGTTCAACTTCTTTATCGTCAATAAAACCAGCAAATATACCCATGGCATTTGAGCCGCCACCTACACAAGCGACCACCTTATTTGGTAATTTCCCCTCATGCTCGTCAAATTGATCCTTTGCCTCAAATCCAACTACTGACTGAAAATCCCTCACCATCATCGGGAATGGATGTGGGCCAACCACCGAACCAATACAATAAATAGAGTCTTGATATTCTTCTATGTAAGCGCCAAATGCCGAATCTACAGCCTCTTTTAAAGTTTTTAAACCCTCGGTAACTGTCACCACTTTGGCACCAAGAATTTTCATTCTTACCACATTAGGGTGCTCTTTCTCAACGTCAACTTCACCCATGTGAATTTCACACTCCAGCCCAAAATATGCAGCTGCTGTTGCAAGCGCAACGCCGTGCTGGCCTGCGCCAGTTTCAGCAATAACTTTTCTCTTGCCTAAATGTTTTGCCAAAATAACCTCGGCCATACAATGATTAAGCTTGTGTGCACCGGTATGATTAAGATCTTCACGCTTTAGATAAATTTTTGCACCGCCGCAATGTTCTGTTAAGTTCTTAGCAAAGGAAACCGGTGTTGGGCGCCCTTGAAAATGCTTGCGAACGTATCTTAATTCATCAATAAACTCCTTGGAGTTTTTAATATTGTTATATGCCTCGGTGATTTCAGCAAAAGGCGTCTCTAGCATTGGCGGAATAAATGATCCGCCAAATTTTCCAAAAAAACCATTTTCATCTGGATGCGAATCTAAATAAGAGTTAGACATATCTACCTTCAAGTTAATTAATAAAAGTCAAATAATACCCATATTAAAAGTATGCATAACACAAATTTAGCAATTATTGACTCTGCTCAAAAAAGATGCGTTTATCAATATCTATTGTTAATTATCGTTAAAATAATGATCATGGATTTTTCAACCAAGCTTACTAAGTTAAAACAAAACCACCTTTATCGCTCAAGAAAGGTGTCTGAAAATGCGCAAGGCACCCAGCTGATTGTTAATGGAAAATCAGTACTTAATTTTTGCTCAAATGACTATCTGTCATTGGCCAATCATGCCCAAGTTAAAGAAGCATTAAAGCAAGGTGTTGATAAGTATGGCGTTGGATCTGGTGCCTCGCATTTGGTGAGTGGGCATTCATCAGCACATCATGACCTAGAAGAGGCTTTAGCTGATTACACAGGGCAAGATCGAGCTTTGTTATTTTCAACGGGATACACGGCAAATTTGGGCATTTTTTCCGCTCTTAAAGATGAGCTGGATTGGGTGTTACAAGACAAACTCAATCACGCTTCATTGATCGATGGAAATCAGCTAATTGGTCTACCAATTCAACGCTATTTACATAATGACATCGCCTCATTAAAGAGAAAAATCGCCAAACAAACAGGTGCAGGCATGATTGTGACTGACACCGTGTTTAGTATGGATGGCGATCGTGCAAATATCGATGATTTGCAAAAAATCGCAAATTTTTCCAATGCAATTTTAATGCAAGATGATGCGCACGGCTTTGGCGTATTTAAACCCAATATTCCACAAAATTCAATTTATATGGCCACGTTGGGCAAAGCTGCGGGCACTATGGGGGCTTTTGTGGCTGGAAATGAAGATTTTATTGAATTTTTGATCCAAAAATCACGTCCTTACATCTACACAACAGCAATGTCGCCAGCAATTTGTGTGGCCACGCTAAAAAGCCTGGAACTGATTAAAAAAGGTGAGCAAAAAGCTAAATTACGCGCCAATATTGATTTTTTCCGAAATTTTTCAACTGCTTTAGGATTGCCAATCGAGGCGTCCAACTCAGCCATTCAGCCACTAATTATTGGTGAAAGTGAAAAAGCCTTAAAAATTAGCCAAACCCTATTTAATCAGGGTTTTTATGTTAGCGCGATTCGCCCACCCACTGTGCCAAAAAATACCGCACGCCTACGAATCACACTAAGTGCCGACCATACTCAATCTCAAATTGAGCAACTACTGAATAAAATTAAGCATGCTTTACACTAGTACCACCGGCACTGGAAAAGACTTAGTTTTACTGCACGGCTGGGGGTTTAATGCTGATCTGTTTAACACTTTAATTGAAAAATACCAAAACCAGTATCGCATCACCAAAATTGACTTACCCGGACACGGTAGAAGCAAAGATGTCGCAGGCGGAATAGATGAATGGTGTGATGAAATTATTAAAATTTTGCCAAAAAATCCAATTTTACTAGGTTGGTCATTAGGTGGCTTACTGGCCATTAATATTGCCACCAAAATTCAACTGTCAAGGCTTATATTAATAGCCTCCAGCCCAAACTTTGTCCAAAATAAAAACTGGACATATGGCATAGATGCAGATAATTTCAGGCAATTTTCTAATACACTAGAGCTTAACCTTGCCAAAGGCTTGAAGCGTTTTGTTAGCTTACAAACCAAAGACAAATCACAACTTAAAAGTCTTAATCAGTCCATTGATACACTGCCCGCTTCAACTATGGCACTCAATCAAGGCTTAGATATACTACTCACCACTGATTTAAGCAAGCAATTACTCGCTCTAAAAATTGATAAAAAAGTTATTTTGGGTAATAAAGACGCTCTGATACCAAGAAAAATCCAGACCTGGTATCAACTCAATAATATCCAAACTCTAATGTTAGACACTGGTCATCTGCCGTTTTTGGATAATGAGTTTTCACTATGAATATTACTAAATCCATTGCGCCCAT